>Ga0335072_10010158_pt1 | contig 13557 bp, 10 predicted proteins | sample Lox_Sample_21_FD_206725 | JGI IMG/M metagenome (GOLD analysis project Ga0335072, IMG submission 206725) | Soil microbial communities from Loxahatchee National Wildlife Refuge, Florida, United States - Lox_Sample_2.1 | ecosystem: Environmental > Terrestrial > Soil > Wetlands | place: USA...
GGATCGTGCTGTGAATCGGCCTGCGTAACTCGACCGCCGGTGCCGCGCGCGCGCCCCGGAACTTGAACAGGAAGCCGGCCACCGAACCGAACGCGGTCAACAGCGCCAGCACCAGCCCGAGAGCGACGGACACCGACATTTCGCCTTCGAGCGTACCGGCCGACTGGCCGGCGACGAGGGCCGGCATGCCGATCGCTCTTGCGCATGAGCTGGGCCATCCATTTCGCTGCCCCGATCGCGGTCGCTGCGGGCGAATTTCGCGTCAGATCGCCCGGATAACGTCAGATCGGACGGATAACGGCACACTCGAGCTTCAACGCCCGCCGAGTGAGCCGTTAGCCGTCGTAGTCGCGGACAACGGCACACTCGCCGCCGGTGACGACTCGAGTGGCCCGTTATCCGGCATCACGGGCGCGGGATCCTGCCGACGGGGCCGGGGCCGCGGCCGCGCCACGCCCGCCGCGAGCCGCAGGGGAACCGAGGTGGACAGCTGAGATCCGGGGGGTCGATAATATGCTCGCTGAGCGATTTTATGTCGGGAACTGCGTCATCCCAGGCCAGGCATTGGCGAACGGCGGCCCTGGCGTTGGAATTCGTCCGCCGGCGGCCGGCGCCGACACGGCGTGACCTCGCTCACGAGCTCGGGCTGGCGAGCGGCGCGGCGTCCGATCTGGTCGGCCGCCTGCGCGCGGCTCGGCTGGTGGCTGAAGCGCCGGCGGCGGCGCAGGGGCCGGGCCGGCCCACGACGCGGCTGCACGCCCATCCCGAGGGTCCGGTCGTGCTGGCCGTCGACCTGCGACACGGCGACTGGCGCCTCGCGGCGTGCGGAATCGACGGCGAGGTCGAGCCGCTCGTCTCCGAGCGTCACCGGACCGCGAACGCCGACGCGGTGCTCCGACGGTTGCGCCAGATCGTCCTCCAGACGGTGCAGCGCCTCGACGGGCGCGTGCTCGCCGTCGGCGTGGCCGTGCCGGGGCTGACCGCGGGGACCCGCGTGCTCGAGGCTTCGATGCTCGGCTGGCGCGACGTCGAGCTCGATGCGATCGCCGCCGGGCTGCCGCTGATCGCCGGCAACGATGCGACGATGGCGGCCGTCGCCGAGGCACGCCTGCGTCCGAGCATCGGGTCGCTGCTGCACCTGGTGCTCGAGATCGGCATCGGCGGCGCGCTCGTGCTCGACGGTAGCCCGGCCCAGGGAGCGCACGGCCTGGGCGGCGAGTTCGGCCACATGCCGTTTGGGGATCCCGAGGAGGTGTGCGGATGCGGTGCGCGCGGCTGCTGGGGCCTCGCATTCGACCCTCGGCTGCTTGCCCCCAGACTGGGCGAGCCGGAGCCGGCGGACCCGCGCGGTTGGCTGCGCGGCCTGCTCGAATTCCCTCGCCCGGGAGCGGCACGCCGGCGACTGCGTGAGCAGCTGGCGGCGCACCTCGGCCGCGGCACCGCCGGGCTGGTCAACGCGCTCGATCCCGACGCGGTGACGTTCGGCGGCCTGGCCGGTCCGCTCCGGGCCGCCGCTCCCGACGCGTTCGCAGGCGCGTTCGCAGCCGGGCTCATGGGCGCGCACCGCCCAGCCATCCCCGAGGTCGCCGACGGGCAGGCGGGCGAGCACGCCACGCTCATCGGGCTCGCCCTAGCCGCCTTTGACCGAGTCCTCGACGCGCAACAGCTGGCGCTATGGGCGAGCCCAGCGGCATGACCTACCGGCGCGACAGGTTCACGTGGACCGCGTTCGGAGCGCTGTTCGCCTTCGGGTTTCTGCTCGCGCTGATCGGGCCCGCGCTCCCCTACATCCGGTCGGTCGAGCGGATCTCCTACATCGTGGCCGCGCTACATCAGGTGGCGTTCGCAATCGGGGTTGGACTCGCGGGGGCGCTGTCCGCTCGCGACCGGCCTCACTTCTCCCGGCGAAGCGTGATTGCCGTCGGCCTGGCCGGCGGAGGGCTCGCGGCGCTGGCGGTCGGGTACGGGGACACCCCGCCGGTCACGATCGCCGGCGCGCTGCTGATGGGGCTACTGGGCACCCTGGCATTGATCAGGTTGTGGGCGTCAGTGGCCGATGCGCACGGCCCTCTCCGGGCCGTCGCGATGACGGAGGGCGAGGTCGCGGTGAGCCTGGCCGGTGTGATCACGCCCCTGTTGATCGGTGCGCTCGCGACCAGCTTCGCGACCTGGCGGCTGGCGTTCGCGGTCGCGACCGCCATCGTGGCCGTGGCGGTGGTCGGGATCGGTCGCGTCGACTTCCCCACCCCGCGTCCCACCGCCCCCGCTCCCGAACCCCGTGAGCACACGCGGATCCAGCCGACGCTGGTCATCATCCTCGCGATCGTGGCGCTCGAGTTCGCGCTCAGCTTCTGGCTTTCGAGCTACCTGAACGAGGACATCGGCCTTTCGCCCCACACGGCGGTGTCGCTCGTCAGCATCCTGTACGCGTCGAACCTGGCCGGGCGTCTGCTCGCGAGTCGGCTCGCGCGCACCCACTCCCAGGAGGGGGTCCTCGGAGCTGCCCTCGCCGTCGTAGTCACCGGCTTGCCGTTCCTGCTCGCGGCGAGGACCGTCCCGGCCGTCCTGCCCGGCATCGTGCTCGCGAGCGCCGGAATCGGGGCGCTCTTCCCGATGACTTCCTCGCTCCACGTCCAGGCGAGCCGACGCACCGCGGACAGCGCGCTCGGCGAGATCCTCACCGTCGCAGCGGTCGGCCAACTCCTCGGGCCGTTCCTGGCCGGCGCGATTGCCCAAGCGAGCGGCCTGCGCACCGGCCTGTTCGTGCTCCCAGCGTTTACGCTGCTCGCGGCGTGCGGGCTGCTGGCCCACCAGCGGCACCGGAGCGATCACCCCGTCGCGCGAACCGCGACAATGGGGCCGTGACGAACGTTCCTACCGCGCCGATCGCGGCAACTGGATTCATCGGCGGCTTCGCCGTCGCGGTGGCGTCCGGATCGCGCCCGCTCGGTGGGGTCGTACTCGGGATCTGCGGCCTGGTCAGCATCGCGATCTGGCTGCGACGCGACGGTCGTCAGACCGCGGTGCGGCTGGCGGCCGCGGCACTGTTCGCGTTCGCCCTCTCGCACGTTCTCGGGCTGATCATCGGTGCCTGGCCCGCCGTCCTGCTCACCGCAGCCGGCACCGCCGCGCTGTGCTGGCGCGTATCCGATTCGAAGGTCCGCCCGGGGACCCTGAGCCGTCGGCTCCAGATCAAGCAGCGCTAGACGCCCACGCCTGGATCTTCTGGTCGAGCACGGGCAGCGGCAGTGAGCCGCTGTCGAGCACGGCCGCATGAAAGCCGGTGAGCGTGAAACGCGGTCCCAGCCGGTCGCGCGCCTCGTCCCGGATTCGCAGCACTTCGCGCTTTCCGATCAGGTAAGACAGCGCCTGACCGGGCATGACGATGTAGCGGTCGATCTCGCTGGCCAGGAACCCCTCGGGCATCGGCACGTGCGCGAGGTAGTAGTCCAGCGCCTGGCCGCGACTCCATCCGAGCGCGTGCAGGCCGGTGTCGACGACGAGCCGGGCCGCGCGCATGAGCGACGTCGATATCGCGCCGAGGACACTCTCGGTGTCGAGATACAGGCCAACCTCCTCGGCGAGCTGCTCGGCATAGAGCGCCCAACCTTCGGCGAAGGCGGCGAGGCTCCGCTGGCGCTGCATCGCGGGCAGGTCGTCGAGCATCTGGACGCGCGACAGTTGCAGATGGTGTCCGGGCACACCCTCGTGGAAGGCCACTCCCTCGAGGTCCCAGCCCGTCCCCGCGGTCGGTCGCTCGAGGTTGAACCAGAATGTCCCCGGCCTGCCTCCGTCCAACCGCGGCGGCGTGTAGTGCGGCGCCATCCCGCTCGACGCCACCACGTCGGGCATCGGCGCCACCTCGCAGGGCGGGGGAAGCGGCTCCGGGAAGAACTCGCCGGCCCGCGCCTCGGCGCGGCGGATCGCGGCCGTGGCCGCGACCATCGCGTCGGCCGGGGCGCGAGCCCCCGACGATGCCCGGAGCGTCTCGTGAATCTCACTCAAAGAGGACAGCCCGATGCTCGCCCCGAGCTCGAGGGCACGCGCTTCGAGCCCGGCGAGCTCCTCCAAGCCGATCCGGTGGATCTCCTGCGGTGAGAGCGGCAGCGTCGTGGCCGACCACACGCAGTTGGCGTAATCGGCCTCCCCGCCCGGCAGGTAGACGAGTCCCGGCTCGTCGGCCGACCGCGCGAGCGGCAGCAGCTCGCGTATCCGCTCCGCCCAGCGCGCGAGCGCCGGCTTGACGACCTCGCTCGCGGCCCGATCCCGTTCCTCATGCCACCCCGCCTCCCCCTCGAAGCCCTCGGGCGGCCGGGGCGTCGCGAGCGCCTCGGGAACGGGCGGGGCGAGTACCTGCTCGGCCCATCCGATCGCTTGCTCCACCAGCGGCGCCACGGGCAGGCGCCCCTTGCGGGCACCGATCTCGAGTCGTTCAGTCAGCTGATCGATCCACTCGCCGCTGCGGCGCAGCCGCTCCACATAGTCGGCGGCCGCCTGCGCGTCGGCGATGACCGTTCGCGCCGCCGTGGCCAGCAGCACGGCGGGTCCACCGAACGGCATGGCGGTCACGGTGTGCTCGATCAGCCGGGCATCCAGCCCGCGCAGCTCCTGACCGATGTTCGCGACGAGGCAGCCCAGCGTGATCGCGTCGTCCTCGGAGAGCTGCATCTCGTCCACGCCGCGCGCGTCGGCCAGCATCGACTCGAGCTCACGCCGCCATGCCGCCTCCCCCGCCTCGCTGTCGTCGGGGACCTGGTCGTCGTAGCCCGGGATCCCGTAGTTGCTCGCGGCAAAGGGGTTGGTGGCCAACCAGCGCTCGTGGAAGGCGTCGGCCAGCTCGCGTACGGAGACCGGCGGCGCGTCGTCAGAACCCATGGTGCGCACCTTAGCCTGAGATACTGAGGCGATGCGGATCGAGGACGTCCGCCGCGTCGCGATCGTCGGCGGCGGGACGATGGGCCAGCAGATCGGCTTTCAGTGCGCCGGCCACGGCTACGAGGTCACGATCTACGACGTCGACCCGTCGGCGCTCGAAGGGGCCAAGCAGCGCATCGAGGCCTACGCCCAGGGGCTCGAGGCCGGCGGCGTGATCAGCTCCGAGCTGCGAGCCTCGGCCCAGGCGCGAATCACCCTGACCTCAGATCTGGCCGCCGCGGCCCAGGACGCCGACCTGTTGAGCGAGGCCGTGCCCGAGGACCCGGATCTCAAGGGCCGCGTGCTGGGCGAGTTCAATCGAGCGTGTCCCGCGCGAACGATCTTCATGACGAACACGTCGACGCTGCTGCCGTCCCAATACGCGCGCGCCTCTGGACGTGGTGAGAAGCTGCTGGCGCTTCACTTCCACCTGCCGGTGTGGGTGAACAACCTGGTCGACGTGATGCCGCATTCCGGCACCGACTCGGAGGTGACCAAGCTCGTACTCGCGTTCGCGCGCCAAATCGGTCAGGTCCCGATCGAGCTGCACCGCGAGTACAACGGTTACGTATTCAACTCGATGTACAGCGCACTGAACCGCGCGGCGATCACGCTCGCCCAGCAGGGCGTGGCATCGATCGAGGACATAGATCGATCGTGGATGCTCATCACCAAGGCGCCGGTCGGACCGATGGGCGCCCTCGACGCGGTCGGCCTCGACACGGTGTGGACGATCACGGACTACTGGGCTCGACAGCTGAACGACGAGCAGCTGTACGCAAATGCCGCCTTCCTCAAGAAGTACCTCGATCGCGGGGATCTCGGCGTCAAGAGCGGCCGGGGGTTCTACAGCTACCCGAACCCGGCCTACGCCCAGCCCGGCTTCGTCGAGTCAGGCATCGTAGATTCGTGACGGCGCGGATCGCGATCATAGGCGGCGGCATCGGCGGCCTGATAGCCGCGCGGGCGCTGTGCCGGCGCGGCGGCGAAGTCACGATCTACGAGGCCGCGCCCGAGCTGCGCGAGATCGGCGCCGGAGTCGCCCTGGGCCCGAACGCGATGAAGGTCCTGCGGTCCCTCGGTCTCGAGGACGATGTTCGTGCGGTCGCCGGACGCTCGGAATGGGCGGTCACCCGCAACGGGCGAACCGGCCGAGTCATCTCGAAGACGAGCCGGCAGCAACAGGCAACGTCGTTCGGCAGTGCGGGCGCGACGGTCCATCGGGCCGACCTGCTCGACGTTCTGTCGCACTCGGTGCCGGGCGACATCGTCACGCTCGGCGCCCGGTGCGTCGGGGTGCAGACGGATCGCGACGTCGCAGTTGCGCGATTCGAGGATGGGAGCGAGGTCGAGGCCGATCTGATCATCGGCGCCGATGGGATCCATTCGGTCGTGCGGGCGTCGCTGTTCGGGCCGGACGCGCCGCGCTTCACCGGCAAGATCTGCTACCGCAGCGTCGTTCCCGTCGCGTCCGTCCCGGGGGCGCCTCCCTCGAACGACAACTCACAGTGGCTCGGGCCGCACGGGACGATCGTGCTGTACCCCGTGCGGCGAGACGAGCTGATCAACGTCGTCTGCCACTACGACGATGAGACCTACCGGCACGAATCGTGGGTGACGGAGTGCGAGCGCAGCGAGGTTCTCGAGCGCTACAGCGACTGGCACGAGTCGCTGCTGCGCGTATTTTCCGCGGGGGACGTCTGGTACAAGTGGGCTCTCTACGATCGGGATCCGATTCCGCAGTGGACGCAGGGTCGGATCACGGTGCTGGGCGACGCCGCCCACCCGATGCTGCCCTACCTCGGGCAGGGCGCGTGTCAGGCGATCGAGGACGGGTGCGTGTTGGCCGCGGCACTCACGGCGAAGTCCGATGACGCGGTCGGCGCACTGTCACTGTACGAACGCTCACGACGTCCTCGGGCCAGTCAGGTCGTGCTCGCCTCACGCCAGCGCGGGGTCAGCAACCATCTCTCCTCGCCGCTGGCGGCGTTCAGGCGCGACGTCTCGATCGCCGTGCGGCGGCGGTTCGGTCGTGACCCCGACGGTCGTGGCGCCGCGTGGATCCCGGAGTACGACGCGACCTCACCCGACGTGCTCGCGGCCTGAACGAGACCAGAGCGGCACTAAAGCGACACTAGAGCGGCGGGACCTGGTTGTTGACCTGCGTCCCGTGGTACATGTGGTTGTGGTCCTTGCACGAGGGGCCGGGGAAGATGAACTGGACGCTGTCGCTGCGCACACCGTTGTAGCTGGCGAACAGCGTCACATGTCCCACTGTGCCGACCTTGCATCGCGGGTCCGTGCTGCTCTGCACGCGAACGTTGATCTTCATGATGTTCCCCGGGTAGCCCCACATGCTCGCGTAGTGCGAGTGGTAGACCAGATGATGCTGGACCGTCATGATGATCAGGCGGTCGGGCTGCTTGGGGACGCGGAACACCTGGCACAGGATCCCCGAGACCGTGTTGGTATCGAGGTCGATGTCACCGTGCCCGCGGGCGTAACTGCCCGTCACGCCCGAAATCGGCTGGCCGGTGTTAAAGCCCCACGGCGGGATCCCATACACGATCGGGATCTGGGAGCAGTAATCGACCGAGTTTGCGCTGGCCGAGCCGGCCAGGCCAGTGATTGCTAGGAAAGGCGCCAGGACCAATACCGCGAGTCCGATGCGCCGGGCTATGTTGCTTTTGCGCATAACGCTGGCCACAGTACCCCACGCGTAGACTCTCCAAAAATCGGTTGGACGGAAATACGAGGGTTACTGAGCAATTGTGCGCTGCGTTGGACGCGGCGTTAGAAGTTGTTGAAGCGCCGCGTCAGAAGATGTTGAAGCACCCGTACACGATGAACAGCGGGTTGGCGACACTGCGCCCTGCCGCGTTCTGCATCGTCGCGCCGCCGACGAATGCCGGCGGCGACTGCGCCTTGTAGCAGCCGTTGTACTGCACGCTCACGTCGTACTCGACCGACTGCAACTGGTAGGGAACCGAGTTCGTCTGGGGGAGGAACACGTAGACGTTGCAGGTCCAGTCCCCGGGACCTGACGTCGAGTTGGTCCCGTGCCCGGTGCACTGGGGCCGGATGTAGAACCGGGCGTTTGGGGGCACGCGCCGGCCGATCAGCTGCTGCTGGAGCAGCGTGACGTTGTTGAAATCCTGGGCGACGGCGGAGCTGAGCCGGGAGGCGGTCACTCCCGTTGGCCCAAGGCTGCACCCGAACGCGAGCGCGGCGACCACGACGGTGCTGAGCGCCACCACCTTGACCGGAGTCGTCCAGCTCGGCCCCCGTCCGCTGACGCCGGTCAGGAAGTCCCGGCGGCGCATGATCACCCAGCTCGCGGTGAGGCACGCGACGATCCAGAGCACGGACACGACGCTCCCGACGATCAGCTGCCCGAAGTAGCGATGACTGGTGAACAGCCCGTGCCAGCCGTCGAAGGCCGAGCCGATCAGCAGCTCGTGGACGATCACGCCCTTGCCGATGAGGTCGAGCAACTGGGTGATGAGCGCGACCAGCAAGGGGCCGAGGACGCCCAGGATCCCGTTGCGCGTGCCCACCGAGAACAGGATCGCGAGGCTCGTGTACGCGAGCACGGGAAGCAGGCAGATCAGCCAACTGACCACGGTCAGCGCGAGCATCCGCCCCGGCGAGGTCAGGGCGCCGCTCAGGTTCACCAGCGCGTGGGGTCCCACCAAAATGACGCCGGCGATCAGGCTTGCCGCCGCCAGCATCAGCGTCAGGCCGATCACGAAGGTGCCGACCGCCAGGAGCTTGCCGGCGAATACGTCCTCGCGCGTGCATGACCGGGTGAGGATCGTCTTCCAGGTGCCGTGGCGATCCTCGGAGGAGAAGAGATCGCCGGCCAGTACGCCGGCGATGATCGGAAACCCCCACGAGCCCGCGAACCCGAGGATCACGAGCGAGATGGCAAACCCCGACGAGTGCACCCAGAACCCGAACAGGGCGTCGGACGGCGTGCCGCTCTGGACCTTGAGGACTGCGGCGAACGCGAACGGCCCCAGGGCGCACACGAGCACGAGGATTCGCGTGGTCAGCTGCGCCATGAGCTTGTACAGCTCGGTCGCGTAGGCGCTCCGCACCCCCTGCTGGCTGGGGGCGGCCGAGAAGGCACCGGGGGCGGCGGGGGCAATCGTGCTCATGTGCGCGCCAGGATCGTGTCGGTGAACTCCTGGGGCTCGAGGGCCTGGAGCTCCTGGCCGTCGTGAGGTGCGGTCAGCGCGAAGAACATGGTCTCCAGCGGGCTGACGACGAGTTCGAGCCGGCGGATCAGGACGCGCGCATCGCCGAGGGCGGCGACGAGCTCGTCCATCTCCTCCTGCCGGGCGGCAAGGGCAAGGCCGCCCCGTGCCCCGCGCTGAACGCGCACCCGTGCGGCGTGAGCCGCGAGCTCGAGTGCCCGAGCGTCGTCGCTCGTGTACAGCGCGTAGGCCGAGCCGGGCGCCTGCGCTTCGAGCTCGCCCGCGGTGCCATCCCACACGACTCGGCCCTCGCGCAACACCGTGTACGAGTCGCACACCTTCTCCAGCTCACCGATGAGATGACTCGAGAGAAGGACCGCCACCCCTTCGGCGGCCAGCTCACAGACGAGCTTGGCTACGGCGCGCGCGCCGGCCGGGTCGAGCCCGCTGGTCGGCTCGTCCAGCAGGAGCAGGCGCGGGCGGCGCAGGAGCGCCGCGGCGAGACCGAGTCGCTGGCGCATACCAGTCGAGTAGCCGCTCACCCGGTCCTCCGCCCGGGCCGCCAGCCCGACTCGCTTCAACGCGTCGTCGATTTCGCCTGGGCCCGCTCTTCCGTCGAGCTTGGCCAGCAACTTCAAGTTGGACCGCCCCGAGAGATACGGGTAGAAGGACGGCTCCTCGACGAACCCGCCCACCGATTCGAGCACATCACCACCAAGATGATCGAGTCGGTGACCGAGTAACTCGACCGTACCCTCATCGGGTCGGATCAAGCCGAACAGCATCCGCAAGAGCGTCGTCTTGCCGGCGCCGTTGGGGCCGAGCAGCCCGCGCACCTCCCCTGGGTCGATGACCAGATCGAGCCCGTCGACGGCCGTCACCGCACCGAAGCGCTTCACCAGTCCAGTCGCTCGGACCGCCTGCACGCCGGGGCAATATACAGAGGGCAACAGCAGGCCTTTCTAAGAGATGTCACATACTAGCCTCAAGCAATACGGTGGTCACAGGCCGGTAACACTTGGCTTCTGAGAGCGGCATAGGCTGCCGCTCCTGCCATGACGCCCGCCGCCGGGATCCGCGCGGGCTCCGCTGAACAACGCCGGAGGGATAGGTGTGAGGAGTCTGGTCACTATCCGGACGCGCAGGCGTCGACGCGGGCGACTGGTGCTCGCGCTCGCGCTCACCATTTGTGTCGCGGTAGTTGGTGTCGCATCCGCCGCGATCGGCGGGTTTAACCCGTTCGGCGATCAGCAGGTCTCTCAGACCTACGCCAACGGCATCTTGCTCCCCACCAACCAGTGGATCTCGCCCCTGGGCAGCCGCATCCTCGACAATAAGGCCCGTCTCGTTTCGAGCACGATCAGCCCCGACGGCCAGTACCTGGCGGCGCTCGGCTGGAACGATTTTCAGGGCTACCTGACGATCGTCGACCTCAAGACCGGGACGATCGTCCAGCAGACGGCGCTCACCGGGGACGCAAGCGGCGACGATCCGACGGTGGCCGCCGACGGGCCGCTGTTCACCCCGGGCCCGTCCCCAGGCACCGAGACCCTCTGGGTTCCGCAGTCGGAGTTCGTGCAGAAGTTCAGCTTCAACGACAGCACTGGGACGGCGACCCAGGAGGCGTCAATCTTCCTGTGCGGCACGCCAAACGAACCCCCCAGCTACACATACTGCAGCGGCTACGACGACGCCGGAGAGTTCGGCGAGAACAGCACTGATGCGGCCCAGGTCGCCAACGGTGCCGAGCTGCCGTCCGGAATGGCGGTGTCGCCAGACGGCTCGAAGCTTTACGTCGCGCTCAACGGCGCGAACAAGCTTGGCGTGATCGACACAGCCACCGACACCGTGCTAGACGAGATCCCGGTCGGGAACGCGCCGCGCCAGGTCGTGCTGGCCGACAACGGCACGGTCGCCTACGTTTCGAACGAGGGGGGGCGGCCGGCCAAGTCGAGTGACAAATGCACGAACCTATCCGATGGGACGCCGATCGTGTCCAACTGCTCCACCGGTGGGGCGGCCACGGGGACGGTCTCGGTCGTCAACCTGAAGTCCGGCCTGGGCAGCGACCAGGGCACGGAAGCGCAGGAGATCCCGGTCGGCCTCGAACCGACGGCGCTCTATCAGGATGGCGACGCTCTGTTTGTCGCCAACTCCAACGACGACAGCATGTCGGTGATCGACGAGCAGACGAACCGCGTCACCCAGACGGTCAAGACAAACCCGGTCCCCGGTGCCGACGTCGGCAGCTACGCCAACGCAATCAACATGTCCGACCCCAACCATGTCCTGGTCAGCATCGGACGCGACAACGCGATCGCTGTGTACCGGTACAACGGCCTGTACCGGCCGATGCAGTATGTCGGGCTGCTTCCGACCGACTGGTATCCCGTGCAGGTCCAGCCCGACAGCGCCCTCGGCAAGGGCGCGATCGTGGTTACCAACGACAAGGGCATCGGCGCCCAGGGCCCCCAGACGGAACATGAGATCAACAAGGGCCCGTACGCGCCGCCGTCCTGCGGAAACCCATGTAGCACCTACCTTCCCGGACACAACACCTACGACGACACTGGGAGCGTGACCACGTTCACGATGCCGGGGGACGACCAGATCTGGCAGGACACCCAAACCGTCTTCACCGACAACGACTGGAATCAGATCAAGCCGATCAACCAAGGCGACTACGACACCGTCCCGAAGGTGATTCCGGCCCACCTCGGCGGATCCTCGCCGATCAAGCACATCGTGGTGATCGTCAAGGAGAACCGCACGTACGACCAGGTCCTGGGTGACCTGGGCGAGGGGAACGGAGATCCGGCCGACGCGCAGTTCGGGGAACAGGTCACCCCGAACCAGCACGCGCTCGCCCTGCGCTTCGGTGACCTGGACAACTTCTACGACGAGGGCACGCTCTCGGCCGACGGGCACAACTGGATCGTCCAGGCCGAGGCCAACGACTACGTCGAGAAGGAATTCGGGGCGTTCTACCGCTCGTATCCGTCTCAGGGTGGCGATTCCCTCGCCTACCAGCGCGACGGCTTCCTGTGGAACGCCGCCGAGAAGGCCGGGCTGAGGGTGCAGAACTTCGGGGAATACATCTACAACCCGTACAGCCTCCCGGCCGACGCGCCCGCTTGGGATCAGTGGTACGCGGAGTCACAGTGGCTTCAGGACGGACACAAGGGCGCCGAGCCGATCAGCGACCCATGCCAGTACACGAGAGTGCAATCGGACATTCCATCGCTTCAGGCGATCTCCGACCCCTGCTTCCCTAATTTCCAGCTCGCGATTCCGGACCAGTATCGCGTCGATCAGTGGCTCCCGGTGTTCCAGCAGCAGGAGCAGACCGGCCGCATGCCCAATCTCTCGTTCATGTGGCTGATGACCGACCACACCGGAGACACGGGTGTGAACGGCGGATCGAGCTCCGTCCCCGACCCAGTCGCCCAAGCCGCCGACAACGACCTCGCCGTCGGCCGCGTGGTTGACGCGATTTCCCACAGCCGCTTCTGGAAGAGCACGGCGATCTTCATCGTCGAGGACGACACGCAGAACGGCGTCGACCACGTCGACGGCCACCGCGGGCCGGCGTTCGTGGTCAGCCCGTACTCGGCACCCGGGGTGGACAACGATTACTACACGCAGCTCAACATGGTCAAGACGATCGAGCAGATCCTCGGCATCCACCCGATGAACCAGGAGGACCTGGCGGCGGAACCGATGTACGACGCGTTCACCGAGCACCCGGACTTCGCGCCCTATGACGTGCAGCCGAGCCAGATCCCGCTAAACCTGGGCGCGCCGGGCGGGCCGACCACGCTCACCTCACCCCCGGCCGACGCCACGCCAGCCGAGCGCAAGGCGTTCCGGCCGCAGGGCATCGTCCCGGCGAACATGAAGTCGATGTATGAGACCTGGGAGTCCTGGCTCAAGCAGCAGGCGGCCGAGGGCCACTTCGACGGACCGGACAAGGTCAACCCGCAGCTCCTGAACCGATTCGACTGGTACTCGGCGCACAACTGGCGGGTTGCATACCCGGGCGATCCGAAGATCTACAAGCCTGACCAGGTGCCCGGGCGGAATCTGCCGGCGGCGTATCTGGGCGACGACTGACCGGGACCGCGGCCGCTAGCGCGGCGAGAGCTTGCACGCGGCCATCACGCAGGGAACCTGGCCCGAGTCGAGCGCGGGGGTCGTGAGCGGCGCGGGCGGATCGGGCTGGGCGCGCATACCCTGGATGATGATCTCGAGGTAGCGCCGCCAGAGCTCGGGCTCGACGTCGCGAGCCGAGTCGAGGATCGTGGTCAGCATGAGCACGAGCATCGGGAGATCCTCGGGCTGAAAATCGGACCGGAGCGCCCCGGCGTCCTTGGCGCGCTGAACGAGCTTGGCGCCGAGCGGAAACATGCGAGCGCGAGTCTGGGCCACGCGCTGAGCACCGTCC
>Ga0335072_10010160_pt1 | contig 13556 bp, 8 predicted proteins | sample Lox_Sample_21_FD_206725 | JGI IMG/M metagenome (GOLD analysis project Ga0335072, IMG submission 206725) | Soil microbial communities from Loxahatchee National Wildlife Refuge, Florida, United States - Lox_Sample_2.1 | ecosystem: Environmental > Terrestrial > Soil > Wetlands | place: USA: Florida...
GTCTGGCCTTCGCGGTCATCGACCCGAGCCTCAACTTCGGTTGCAATTCGATGTGCCGTTTCGAGTACACGTTCTCGCTCGCCGTCCTTGCGATAGATCGGAATGATCACAGCCTTGATCGGCGCAAGTTTCGGCGGCAGCACCAGACCCTTGTCATCGGAGTGGCTCATGATCAGCCCGCCGATCAGGCGCGTGCTGGCGCCCCAACTGGTCTGCCACACATACTCGAGCTGGCCTGTCTGGTTCTGGAACTGGACCCCGAACGCCCTGCCGAAATTTTGTCCGAGGTCATGGCTGGTACCAGCCTGCAGCGCGAAGCCGTTCTGCATCATGGCTTCGATGGAATAACTTTGCAGCGCCCCCGCGAACTTCTCCGCCTGGGTTTTTATACCCTTAATCACGGGCATCGCCATTACGTCTTCGGCGACCTCCGCGTATATGTCCAGCATTCGCCGCACTTCTTCCACCGCTTCGTCGTGACTGGAATGTGCGGTGTGGCCCTCCTGCCATAAGAATTCTGTCGTTCGCAGAAACATGCGCGTGCGCAGCTCCCAGCGAACGACATTGGCCCATTGATTGACCAGGAGCGGCAAATCGCGCCAGCTCTTGATCCATCTGGCAAAGAAGTGGCCAATGATGGTTTCTGACGTTGGCCGGATCACGTAAGGCTCATCCAATTGCTTGCCACCGGCCGCGGTCACCACCGCCAATTCAGGCGAAAAACCTTCGACGTGCTCCGCTTCTTTGTGAAGAAAGCTCTCGGGAATCAGCAGCGGAAAATACATGTTCTGGTGGCCCGCAGCTTTGAAACGCCTATCCAGCTCGCGCTGCAGCAACTCCCAGACCGCGTAGCCGTTGGCCTTGATGACCATACAGCCTTTCACGACTTCCGCGGGCTCGGCCATGTCGCCCTGTAGAACAACGTCCTGATACCAAGTCGCAAAATCCTGAGTGCGTGCCGTGATCGGGGATTCAGCCATGATGAGAAAAACGCCTTCTACCGTGAAGTGAACAGCAGTTTCGGCAAATGTTGAGATTAGCAGAAACCTGAAGCGCGAGGTCACGGTGGCGAGAACGAACGTCGATTGATGGAAACGGCGAATTCCTCTGGCGATTGCTCGTCGTTGGGGAGGAATGAAACCGGAATGATCGCGCCGTGCCGACAGTGGATTGGTCTCGCCGTAGTGTAAGATTCTGGCGACGCTCTCGCCCAGTGATCGTGCACGAAAGGGCCGGCCGGGGCATAGCGTCTGCTAAGAACAGGACACCCAACTTGGCGTCGTCGAGGCGTGCATTCGTTAAGAATAGTGCGGTTGCCGGAGCGGGGCTAGCCTTCGGCGTATTGCATGGTGCAGACGCGGTGTCGAGTAGTGGGAAGTTGATCTTCTCTGAAAGTATGAGTCCGGATCCTCGTCATACCTCCTCCACAGCTGACGCCGCCAGCGAATTCACGCGCGGCCTCGGCTTCTATCCCGGTGATCCCCGCGAGGACTTCAGTCCCGAGCTCGCAATCGAAAACTCGAGCTACCGCAATCTTGCCTTGCATCGTCCCGCGTTTCACTCGAGCAGCTATGACTACAATCTCACAGCACAGTTAATCACCGACGGAATCAAAGACACGGACTGGCCCACTTGGGTTGCCACGTCGACGAGTTCGGCGGGAACACTCTCCAAGGTAAAACGCGAAACCATACTCGATCATTCCAACACAACTACCATCGATGTGCTGGGCTCGCCAGCTACGGTAGAGATTCAACTCGGAGGAGGCAAAAGCGTTCCTGAAATTGATCGCGTCGACGTAGTGGTCGTTGCACCCTTTGGCGTGCCAGCCTCGAACCTGGAGTTCACAGTTTCGGTCTGCGATGATGCCCGAAGTTGGCAAAAGGCGGGCAGCATCAGCGCTCCCGAGCCCGCGCCGACCGAAGGCTATCCCAGAGATTTTGTGAGGTTTGGGCAGCTATTGATTCCCTCCATCGCCCTCAGTTCTGTTTTCCGCAGCCGCTTCTACCAGATCGAATGCGCGCTTAAGGATGCCCTGCCTCATTCCGCCTACATGCAGTGGCGAATCGGTGAAGTTATGTTTTTCAGCCGGGGCCAACGAATCAACATTGGAGGCCCTTACAACTTCACTAGCGCGTGGATGAGCGGAGGTCTCGGCGAAGAATGGGTCTACGTTGACCTTGGCGCGCGATGCGTGTTCGACCGCGTCAAGCTGTATTGGATTGCGCCCGCAGCCGACGGCTCCCTTCAGGTTTCCGACGACGCTGAGCATTGGGTGGATGTGCATCACTTCGCTTCGGAGTTGCGTCCGGTCGATGATGTGACCCTTCCGCATCCCGCGCGGGGCCGCTATGTGCGCGTGCTCATGAAGCGGCCGACTTCGCCGGATGGTTACGTTCTGAGCGAGCTGGAAGTGTACGGCCGCGGAGGTCCGGTCGCCCGCCGGACGCGTGCCACTCCGAAGCCGACCGGAATTCAAATTGGGGAACGACTGAATCTGGCTGGCTACGCTTGGCGGATGCAGCGTGCGTCGCAGGTGAGCGGGGATGGAACGACTCTGTCAACGCTTGGCTTTTCGGATGCGGATTGGATCCTCGCAACCGTGCCCGGTACGGTGTTGAGTTCTTATTTGAATGTGCAGGCAATTCCAGATCCCAACTTTGGCAAGAATCAGCTATATATTTCTGACTCTTACTTCCATTCCGACTTCTGGTATCGCACCGAGTTCACCGTGCTCCCGATCGATGCGGGGAAAAGGATTTGGCTGAACTTCGACGGCATCAACTGGAAAGCCGAAGTCTTTTTGAACGGCGAATCGATCGGGCGCATAGAAGGCGCTTTCATGCGGGGCCGATTCGATGTGACCGACCGACTGCACTCGGACCAGAAAAATGCATTGGCCGTGCGCGTCGAGAAAGTTGCCACTCCCGGCAGTTGCAAGCAAAAGACCTGGCAGAGCAACGGTCCGAATGGCGGCGCGTTGGGAGCGGATAATCCCACCTATCATGCATCGGTGGGATGGGATTGGATTCCCACCATCCGCGGAAGAAATACCGGAATCATCGGGGACGTGTACCTCAGCGCGACGGGTCCCGTTACGCTGGAGAATCCCCTGGTGGCATGCACTTTGCCGCTTCCAGAAACCTCGAGCGCGGATCTGAGTATCGACATCGACGTACTCAATCACGGGTCGATGATTGCTATCGCAGGCAAGCTTCGTGGGCGCTTCGGTGACGTGGCGTTTGAACAACCGGTCACCGTGCAGGCTTCAAGTAAAGTGCACGTGCGGTTGGATCCTTCGACTCACCCCGAACTGCATCTCAAAAATCCGAAGCTGTGGTGGCCGGTCGGCTATGGCGAGCCGCATCTCTACGACGTCGAATTGCGATTCGAACTCGCAGGCGGCACACTTTCCGACATCAAAACATTCAAGGCCGGCGTCCGCCAGATGTCCTACAGCGAGGACGACGGAGCATTGAAGATCTGGATCAACGGCCGGCGCTTCATTGCTCGCGGCGGCAATTGGGGATTCAGCGAATCGATGCTACGCTATCGCGCTCGCGAGTATGACGCCGCTTTGCGCTACCACCGCGAAATGAACTTCAACATGATCCGCAACTGGGTGGGGCAGATCGGCGACAACGAATTCTACGGCGCTTGCGATCGCCACGGAGTGATGGTGTGGCAGGATTTCTGGCTGGCGAATCCCTGGGACGGTCCCAACCCCGATGACAACGATTTATTCCTGAGCAACGTGAAAGACACGGTGCTGCGGATTCGCAATCACGCCTCGATCGGGATTTACTGCGGCCGCAATGAGGGCTTTCCGCCACTGGCCCTGGAGGACGGTATACAGAACATTTTGACGGAACTGCATCCGCAGATTCACTACATTCCGAGTTCCGCGGACAATGTTGTGGGCGGCGGCGGGCCCTACGCCGCAATGCCGCTGAGTTTTTATCCCACCATGGCGCAGTTTCCGAAGCTGCACAGCGAGATGGGGATGCCCACGATTCCGTCAGCCGAGAGCGTTCGCGCGATGATCTCGAAAGATGCTCTCTGGCCGCCGGGACTTGAATGGGGTTTGCACGACCTATGTGAGGGCGGCGCCCAGCGCGGTGAGACTTTCATGGCGATGGTCGAGCAGAGCTACGGCGGGACCGACAATCTCGAAGAGTGGATTTCACTGGCGCAGTTTATCGACTACGAAGGCTTTCGCGCTGAGTTCGAAGCGCAAAGCAAGTACCGCATGGGCTTGCTTCTCTGGATGAGCCATCCTTGCTGGCCTTCTTTCCTGTGGCAGACCTACGACTACTATCTCGAACCTATGGCTGCCTATTTTGCCTCCAAGAATGCATGCGAACCGCTGCACATTCAATGGAATCGCGTAACCGATGATGTCGATGTCGTGAATTACAGCGCGGGCGCCATCAGTGGTCTGACTGCGCAGGCCGAAGTGCTGAATATCGATGGTGTGCTCAAGTCGAAACAGACCGCTTCCCTCGATAGTGTTGAAGACAGTGTGGTGACTTGCATGCACATGCAGTATCCGGCGGGATTGACGCCGGTGCATTTTGTGCGGCTAACCTTGTCGCAAGGCGGCAAGCTTATCTCGACCAATCTTTATTTGCGCGGCGTGCAGGAAGGAAACTTCCGCGGCATTCGCCAGCTAACGAAAGCGCGGCTTAAGACCTTGACCGAAGCAGCGCGCTCCGGCGATCAGTGGCATCTGACGACTCGGCTCGAGAATCTCTCGGCTTATCCCGCCCTCATGGTGAAGTTGACGGTCGTTCGCGAGCACACTGGAGACCGGATTCTACCGGCCATCTATAACGACAACTACTTCACGCTTCTTCCTGGCGAGGAACGCACCATTCAAACCGACTTGAATCATGCCGACACCCGCGGAGAGCATCCGCGCATGCTGATTCGCGGTTTCAATATCGAAGCCACGCCTGCTTAGAAACGGTCTTCCATTTCAGCAAATGCCGTGCCTGGCACACGATCCCACCCCTCTGCGGCATGCTCACACCCTGAACGCGGCCCATGCATACAATTCGCGGGCAGCTCTGAAAGTGAATTGCAGCGTAATGGAACGTACATATGCAACGTAAATGGGAAATTGGACGCCGCTAAGTTGTTGGAAATATGGTGGAGCTAGTCGGGCTCGAACCGACGACCTCATCGTTGCGAACGATGCGCTCTCCCAGCTGAGCTATAGCCCCACGAATGGTGGGATGGCTGAAATATCTTATCAGTGTTCTCAGTTCGTCACCAATTCCAGCCGCGTGCGGGTAGTGGTGCAGTTTGCTTGTCATCCTGAGCAAGCATCCTTTGCGCCGCGAAGGATCTGGGCGAGCCGCGCGATGCGGCGCGTCGCTTGCGCCGCGACAATCGCGCGATTGGCTTCCTTATCAAAATGCACCACTACCCGCGTGCGCGCCCTTTCGCGCGTCTACGGAGCTTGCCCCACCCTTGCTTGCCGCATTCCGCGGGATCAGCGTGGGTTCTTCTCCTTCTTTATCGTTTAGCGCCTTGACTTTCCGCACGGATCGCACAATTTACATTGACGAAATCCATTCTCCGGCGTCTAAAATTAGGTCAGCCGCGATCCTCGGTCGGAGTGGGGTTCGACTTGTTTGCCCAAATCAGTCCCGCAACCTCGCGCGCGCAACGATGCCTGCGCGCGGGCTCCATCGCATTGCACGGCGCCATTCTCGCGTTTCTGCTGCACGAGCCCGAACCCATTCTGCTCAATCCCGTATCGGTGGCTCTCGGCCACAACGGAACCTCAATCACGCGTCTCTACTGGCCCGCCAAGTCTCCGGACAACAGCCGCCATAGCTCCTCCGACAGCGCGACGGAACGCTATCGTCATGAGCGTTTTGGGCAGAACGCTCTGACCTTCAACCCACCGCAAGAGGCGCAATTCCGAAAACCGCTGCCGCATGCTCCCACTGAGAAGCAGGATAATGCAGCTTCGCAAACGCTCTCTGCCGTGGGTCACGGAATTCAAGCGGGACTTCCCTATGGAACGCTCACTCGCGGCCAGCTCTATGGCGAGGAACTAATGCCGGCTCTGCCGATCCAGACTTCGGATCCAGTGGTCTTTCCATGGCAATTGCCGGTTGCCGGGGGGAATGAGGTCATCGAGATCACAATTGACGAACGCGGCGACATCGTGAAGAAAACAGTCTTGCAAAGCCTCGGTCCCGACATTGACAGCAAATGCCTGGCGGCCCTCGAAAATTGGCGCTTCCATCCCGCCACGCGCAATGGGGCGCCGATCCCTTCCAAGCAGGACGCGATCTTCCCGTTCAGAGCGCGGGGATAACGATCGCTTAGCCTCTGTCGTTCGCCGCTCGTTATAATTGATCTGTGAATCCGACCAAAATCGAACAGGTGGCCTCCGCCGATTTCCCTACGCGCTGGGGACATTTCCGCATTTTCGGCTTTCGCGCGCACCTTGGTGACGATGGAAACCAGCGCGTCGAAGAGGCGGTTGCGCTGGTTATGGGCGATGTGCAATCGTCTCCTCCGCTGGTGCGCGTGCACTCACAATGCCTCACCGGCGACGTTTTTCATTCTCTGCGCTGCGACTGCCGCCAGCAGCTTGAACTTTCCCTGTCTTTGATTGCGGGCGAAGGCGCCGGAATTCTGATTTACGAACAGCAGGAAGGCCGCGGCATCGGCCTCATGGCAAAGCTTCAAGCATACGAATTACAAGACGCGGGACTCGATACAGTCGAGGCCAACGAACGCCTGGGATTCAAAGCCGATCATCGCGACTTCACGCTTCCTGCCGAGATTCTTAAGGCGCTGGGAGTCACCCGCGTGCGCTTGCTTTCGAATAACCCGGACAAAGTCGAAGCTTTGGAAAAGGCCGGAGTTCGCGTCGTCCAGCGTGTACCGTGCGAAGTGACCCCAAGCCAGTACGCGGAAGAATATTTGAAGACAAAAAAAGAGAAGCTCGGACACCTGTTCACGTCGTAATCGGCACGCCTGATGCACCGTCTCACCATCCCCATCGTTGTTCTCGCTTCGCTCGGCATGAGTTACTACCACCTGGGGGTATTCATCCCTCATGCCATTGCAGTTCGCGCGGCAAACGGCTCTGGCGGCGGATATTCCTTCGGCAACGATTTCTACCCCATCTGGCTGACTTCTCGCGAAGCTCGGTTGCATCACCGCAACCCATACGACCCGGAGATGACGCGCGAAATTCAAACCGGACTTTTCGGACATGCACTCGACGCGCGGAATCCCGCAGCCCCGTCCGCGCGTTACCGCGAGTTCGCGTATCCCGCTTACGTTGATCTCTTGTTTTGGCCCGTGGGCTTGCTGCCCTTCGCTGTGGTTCGCATCGTCCTCGCGGGCGTACTCGCAATTATTACGGCGCTCAGTGTTCCGCTCTGGATGCGCGCCTTGCAGCTCGCCGCCACGCCAAGTTTCCTGGCCGTTGCCCTGGTGCTGACCCTTTCGAGCTACGCCGTTCTCGAAGGCCTGTTCGCAGCGCAGCCCGGTTTGATCGTCGGATTCCTTCTGTCCGGGGCATTTGTCGCGCTAGTCAACAATCGTTTCTTTCTCGCCGGCAGTCTGCTTGCACTCACATTCATCAAGCCGCAGGTCTCAATCCTGGTGGCCGGGTATCTCTTGCTGTGGAGTATCTCCCGCTGGCGCATGCGCCGCGGCTTTGCGCTTGGACTGATTTCGTGGACAGCAGTGTTGGTCACGCTTTCACTGACCGTCTGGCCGCACTGGATCGCCGATTGGCTGCACGTTCTCTCCGGCTACGGCCGCTACTCGCCGCCGCCGCTGCTCACCTACTCTTTGGGCTCAAGACTCGGGCCGCATCTGGGACCACCGCTGATTTTTCTACTGCTCGCAGCCGCCGTGCCGCTCGCGTGGAAGATGCGACGGCTTGACGCTGCCTCGCCATCGTTCGCATTGACGGTCAGCCTTCTCCTCGCGCTAACCTCGATCACGCTCCTGCCTGGGCAGGCAGTGTATGACCACGTCATTCTGCTCCCGGGCATTCTCTTGGTTGTGTGTACCTGGCGCAAAGCGGCCAGCAGCCGGTCTTTTCGAATGATCCTGATCGTTGCCGCACTCGTTTTATTCTGGCAATGGATTACAGCTGTTCCGCTTCTGGCCGCCCAGAGGTTTATGCCGGATCGGATTTTTTTTGACCGCGGCCTCTGGCTGATTCCCTTTCACGCCGCGGCCTCGGTTCCCCTCGCGGTTTTCGCGGTGCTGGGATATCTGCTCGCTGAAAATTTGCGCCAGACGCGTGCGAAGCACAAAGCGGATCTCATCCCCGCACAGCACGCCTGAGTTGCGCCCTATTTTTTGCCGGTAAATATTGGAGTGCGGCGCGCAGCAATGCTCGATATACATCACGCGCCGGCGGAACTCCCCGCAACGCGCGCCAGTGCCGCTTCACTGTCTCGATATCGCCGCGGACAAACGGGCCGCTGAACCCAGCAGACGCTCCGAGGGTCGCATAATTCTCCAGCGTCTGGCGCAGAATCGGGATCATGCGCTGCCTGCTTTGTTTCTGTGAAATCCCAGCGGCATGCGCAACCTGTTCCGCCGTCGCCATGAGCGCAGTCAACAACGGCGATACAAAAGTCCCCCACGCGTGATACGCGGCTTTTTCTCTTTTCTGAATGGAATACCCGCGCCCTCCCAGATCTTTGACCACCCTCCGCGCTATTCGCACTGCCGGTGAATCACCCTCAATGGCGAATGGCACTCCCGCAAGCGTCGGCCGCGAACGGCGCACAAATGTCATGAGCGGATGCGCCGACGCCACGAATGCCCCTCTTCGACGCAGTGCATCGAGTTCGTCGCTCGTCAGTGCTCCACTGGAATGCAGTGCAATCCGGCCTCGCCAATCGATTTGGTCTCGGACGGATTGCGAGGCCTTACGGATTCCACCATCGGGAACACAAAACCAGACCACCGTCGCTCGTGAATCCTTGGGCAACTCCGTCGACGCGCGTGCCGCAACTTCGCGCGCCAGCGTTCGCGCTTTCGTCCGCGAGGCGGGTTTGGAACGCCCAACCACGCTTTCGATTCTGTATCCCGCTCGACGCAGCGGAACAGCCAGAGCATTCGCCAGATTCCCCGCCCCCACGATCGCGATTACGGGCTTGCTCTGCATGCCGGGCAGCATAGCAGAAGCGGTATCGCAGCGCTGTCATCCTGATGCGCGCGCCGTTTGCCGACCAAAGAGCCTTCCCCTGAGCTTGTCGAAAAGATCATGCAACTTGCTTGACCGCGTTTGTTCCGCGGGTCAAGTGCATATAGCTGGTTTCATAAATTCTTCGGGAAGGCCACGGTTTTTAGCCGTGCCGCCAAGAGCCGGCAAAGATGTGGGCCTTAGCCCCTGAGGTTCGCTGTTTTCGGCCGCGAAGCCATTTATGAAACCAGTTCTAGATCCTTCGCCGCAAACGATCCGGCTCAGGATGACAAAGCTGACGAGAAGTCCGAGCCCTGATTCGCTCTTGTTATATTGTCTGCATGCCGAAATCGTCCGCTCGCCGCCACTCCCGCCCGCGCGCCCGTACCGTCTCGTCGCGCACGGTTTATCGCGGACCCGTGTTCTGGGTCAGCACCGATCATGTTCAGGAACCCGGCGGCATTCGAGTTCGCCGCGATCTGATCCACCACTCCGGATCCGTCGTCGTGCTTGCCGTCGACCACTCGGGAAAAACGCCGCGCATTCTGCTCGAGCGCCAATATCGTCACGCGGCCGGCGATTATCTCTGGGAGCTGCCCGCCGGACGCATCGATCCCGGCGAGCGCGAACTCCAGGCGGCCCAGCGTGAGTTGCTCGAAGAGACCGGCTACACCGCCGATCGCTGGCGGCGCATTCTGCACTTTTTCGCCAGCCCGGGATTCGTCGCCGAAACCATGTCCGTCTATCTCGCCACGGGCCTGCACGCCGGGCAAGCTCATCCCGAAGAAGATGAAGTCATCTACAAAAGGTTTATTGCGCTGCCCGCCGCCGTGAAAATGGTGATCGGAGGAACGATTCGCGACGGGAAGACGATCTCTTCCGTCCTCTGGCTCGATCATGTGTCGCGCAATGGGAATGCGAGCCGGCGAAAGTTATCCTAAAGGCGAAAGTTATCCTAAAGCAGACGCATTAAAACGTTTCAGCTCTGCGCTATACAGTGTTCCCCCTATTTTGGTTCGTAAGCAGCCTTAAGGTGTGCCTGAACTTGACAGCCCACCCCTCGCGCCGGAAAATGCATCCCAATTATTGTGGGACACGTCCTCGACCCCGAGAACGTGGCAAGAGGGGGAAATTTCGTGGAACGTCTGAAAGGAACCGTTAAGTGGTTCAACAACGCCAAAGGCTATGGGTTCATCGGTCGCGCAGATGGCCCAGATGTGTTCGTGCACTATAGCGCCATCAACACGGAAGGGTACAAGAGCCTTCAGGAAGGCGATCAAGTCGAGTTCGAAATCGCCGAAGGTCAGAAAGGACCGCAAGCCGCCAACGTTCAGAAAGTCGCGTAGCTGATTTCGCTACGTCGCTCTCCGTTCGCGCTCCTTGTCCGCAGCCGAGGAGAAGTATATCCGTATCAGAATCTGTATTATGGTCCTACCGCTAGCCCTCACCGACCAATCTTATTTATCTTTAGTCCGTGAACAACAAAGCAATCGCCAACATTCTCCACGAGACTGCTGACCTGCTGGAAATCGACGGCGGAGATGCGTTCCGTATTCGTTCCTACCGCAACGCGGCGCAGGCGATTGAAAACCATCCCGAGGCGATTAAAGACATCATCGCGGAACCGAAAAAAGTTCTCGCCATCCCCGGCGTCGGCAAGGGTATGCTGGCCAACTTGAAAGAGCTCTTCGAAACCGGCAAGCTCACGGTGCAAGCGGAATTGCTCGAGAAATATCACCCGTCCATGCTGCAGTTGCTCAAAATTCAGGGTCTCGGCCCGAAGACGATCGCGCTGATCTGGAGCGCCTACAAAATCTGCGACCTCGATGGAGTCGAAAAGCTCGCCAGCGAGGGCAAAATTCGCATCCTGCCGCGCATGGGCGAGAAGCACGAAGCCAAATTGCTGAAAGCCATTCAGGATTATCGCCGCATCGGCGGACGCTATCTGATCGACACCGCTGAAACTGAATGCGAGAAGCTGATCGAGTATCTGCACAAATATCCCGGCTTCGACAAAATCACGCCTGCCGGATCCCTGCGCCGCGGACGCGAAACTGTCGGCGACCTCGACATTCTCATCACCGGCAAAGCGTGCTGCTCGGAAGAAGATCGCCAGAAAGCGATCGCCTACGTCGCACAATATCCGCCGCTCATGGACCTGATCGCCAGCGGCGACAACAAAATCAGCTTCCACGTGCGCAGCGGTATGCAAGTCGACGTGCGCCTGCTTCCCCCGGAATCGTTCGGCGCCGCCATGCAATATTTCACCGGATCAAAGGCGCACAACGTCAGCTTGCGTCAGCGCGCGCTGAAAATGGGATACACCCTGAACGAATACAGCCTGGCCGATCTGAAGACGAACGAGCCTGTCGCCGGACGCACCGAAGATGAAATCTACGCCAAGCTGAAGCTCGACTGCATCCCTCCCGAGATGCGCGAGAATCTGGGTGAGATTGAACTCGCCGAAAAGCACGCCTTACCACAGTTGATCACCGAACAAGATCTGCAGGGCGACGTGCACATGCACACCATCGAAACCGACGGCCGCTGCACCATCGAAGAAATGGCCGAAGCCGCCAAAGCACGCGGATACAAATACATGGCCATCACCGATCACTCGAAGAATCTCGCCTTCGCCAATGGATTAGATGACAAGCGCGCCGTCGAACACATTCAGCGCATTCGCAACGCCGACAACGTTATCGATGGCATCAAGATTTTTGCCGGCATCGAAGTCGACATCCTCGCCGATGGCGATCTCGATCTATCCGACGATGTGTTGGCGCAAATGGATCTCGTCATCGCCAGCGTGCACTCCGTCTTTAATCAGGAATCGGCGAAGATGACCGAGCGCCTCATCAAGGCCATCGAAAATCCGAACACGTCGATCATTGGCCATCCCACCGGACGCATTCTCCTTCGCCGCGACTCGTATCCGTTCGATATGGGCGCAGTTCTCGCGGCCGCCGCGAAAAATAAAGTGGCGATGGAGTTAAATGCTTATCCCGATCGCCTCGACCTCAACGATGTTCACCTGCGCCAGGCCAAGCAGCAAGGCGTGAAGGTCGTCATCAACACTGACTCCCACCACACCTCGCACATGGCGAAAATTCGATACGGAATTCTGCAAGCCCGCCGCGCCTGGCTGACGAAGGAAGACGTTCTGAACACACTACCAGCAGTCAAATTCGCGCAGGCGATGAAGCACATTTGGTAGGTGGTGTCTCAGTCGAGCGGGCGCTTCTGTCCGCGCTCGACCGGTCGGAGAAAAACATGTGCAAGAGCGCCCGCACCAAACCGAAAGCCGAAGCCTATTGTTCTCCCTGGGAAACGTTGCTGCCCCAGAGTGCATTGCTGCCCCACAATGCGTTACTGCCCCATAGCGCGTTGCTACCCCAAAGGGCGTTCGATCCCCATAGCGCGTTCGATCCCCACAATGCATTGCTGCCCCACAGCGCGTTGGAACCCCACAGCGCATTGTTACTCGACAGCGCGCTGCTGCTTGACGAAGTGCCGCTCGACACGGCCGACGTTCCACTAATGAATTGGGAAGCGCCCCACACCGCCGTGTTTGACCAGGTCGATGAAGTATTCCAAACTGCAGAGGGATCGTCCGACATGTACACTTCATTGGTGTTGGCGTTAAAGGTGGCGATGGGCGACATGGCTGTTCCCTTTGCCATCGCGGTACTGTTGAGCGCAGCCTCGACATCCACATAACCGGCGCCGACAGTGAAAACGTCATACTGATCGGTGTAGGTAATTCCCGTAGTCGGATCGGTGGTGCTGCTGGTGGCAGGGAAAGTTTTGTATGCCGTCAGCATCAGTCGCGCCTTGACCTGATCGGGCGTGAGGTTCGAGCTCTTCTGGAGCAAGTCAGCCACGACTCCGCTGACCATGCCCGCAGCCATGCTGGTTCCACTGAGTGTGAAGTAACTGGTAGAGGAGGCGCTGCTTCCGCCGTTCACGTAGTAACTGTAAGGCACCTGGTTGGCGGGGAACTCGCTATACAGAGTGGAATTCGGCACCGCCAGCGAGATCAGCAGGTTGCCCGGCGCAACGACGTCCGGTTTCACCACCGCGTCAACTACGGTCGGGCCTTTTGAGCTGTAGCTGGCTATCAAGTCGTCAGTACGAGTCGGCGTGCCCATGGGCTTCATTGCCCCGACTGTGATCACGTAAGGATCGTTGCCCGGCGAAGTGACGGTGGCATAGCCGTCGGTAGGCTGATAGCGGCCGTTATTTCCGGCAGCCACAACCACCACAATCCCATTCTTCCACGCCTGCTCGACCGCCTGGCACAGCGGATCCAGCTTGTACGTCTCGTAGACGGCGCGGCCAAGTGAAAGATTGATGACGCGAATGTTGTACG
>Ga0335072_10010162_pt1 | contig 13554 bp, 8 predicted proteins | sample Lox_Sample_21_FD_206725 | JGI IMG/M metagenome (GOLD analysis project Ga0335072, IMG submission 206725) | Soil microbial communities from Loxahatchee National Wildlife Refuge, Florida, United States - Lox_Sample_2.1 | ecosystem: Environmental > Terrestrial > Soil > Wetlands | place: USA: Florida...
GGCACTTGATTCGGAGTGAACCCTAGCGTCGCCGCATTGTTGCCTGCATTAAGCTGAGGTCGGAATACTTTGGCCAATGCCGTTTCCGCCGTAAAGTAATCAAGCCCTGATGCCTTGTCATAAATGTCGAGTGGCATCGCCATATCGTCCTGAGCGAGCTGGCGACGAGAGAGCCTGCCTACGTAAGCAGCTTCAAAGGTGAATTTCGAGCCAAGATCACGGCTAACCGCGAAGTCGAGATTGTAGGAATACGGAGTTTTCAGCTTGTCATCGATTCCCCAGGTGATGGCGAGAACGCTGGGAAAAATAGTAGGAAACGTACCTGCGGGTGCGGGCGTGAAGATCTGATTGCCGGCATAGTCCGTCTGCGGAATCACATTCATGTTCGTCAGACGGGGAGCGATAACTGAAGTTTCGACATCGGACGGATTCTCCAACTCAGTCGACAATCCGAAAGATCCATTCTGGTCGAAGGTGTCGGCGATGCTTTCTCCAACCCGGTCATAGAGCATGGCGAAACCGCCGCGGATGCTGGTCTTGCCCGGACCGCCAAAGATTTTTCCCAGCCTTCCGTCACTCCATGCCGGTGAATAGGCAAACGACAAACGCGGAGCAAGATCGTGGAAGTCCCAATTGTAATAGCTGGGCTTTCCTCCGTTCGCCGGTCCCGACCAGTTATAAGCGATAAGCGGCTGTGCTGTGGAAGGCAGCCCCTGGAACATTCCCTGCATGCGATTGTTGAACCACGTGTTGAGGTTGGGCGTGGGGGATACTTGCAAGCCGTTGGTTTCCCAGGGCGGCGAAAACAACGAATAACGCAGACCCATATTCAGAGTGAGATTGGGTTTTACCTTCCAGGAATCCTGTGCGTATAGCTCATAGGAATCTACTCCGAAGCGACGAATAACCGGCGCACCCTGAGCTAATGTCTGGCCATTGCGCTGGTAATTGTAGTTCGCGTTTACCAGCGTAATCATGCCCAGCAAAGTTACCATCGGGTAGTCGTAGTTGCTTACAAAACTGGAATCAACGGCGGGCAAGCCGTTATTGGACGGATTCATTGGCTCCGAAGTATTCTCGGCAAGTCCTGAATTTTGCAACCAATCAGGGTTGGCCACTCCGCTGCTGAACGATAGGTTCGTGTTGCTCTCAGGAGTTCTCAAGATGCCGAATTGGGCTCCAAACTGCCAAGTGTGTTTGCCCCGCGCCCAGGATATGTCATCGTTGAAATTGTGAATGGGACGTTGGAATGAAGATGAGTAGTAAATGCCTTGTGAAAGCACAATGAATTGGTTCCACGGCTGGTTGCTATCACCGACTATCCCCTGACTTTCCCGGATGAAACCGTATCGAAAATTATTGAGGAGCGTTGGCGAAATCACCCATGTGTAGTTGGCAATCAAGCCTTTGTTAAAGTTGACGATGGTCTGCTCGGGAACTGTACCGGGCAGGAAGGGAGCTTGCGGATTATTTTCATTCGCGAGCGCTCCACTGAGTGAAACGCGCTGTTTCCCATCCCTTGTAATGTTGTAATCAATCTTGCCGATGAACCAGTTTTTCGTGTCATGTGTGCTGCCGCGAAAACGGTACCCTGCGGTGTTTACCAGATCACCCGTGGTGTAATCGTTGGGGAGAGGATAGGTCGAATTCATATATTGCAAAACCACAGGATCCGGGCCATGCGGGCCAAGACTGGTGCTGTCCATGGTCGTGATGGTCTGCGGCGAGAGAGCTTCGTAGCCCGCCTGAGCTGTGTACGAAGCCCCGCTATTTCCGGTAACGGTATTTCCGGGACAGAGAGTCGTGTTGGGGCTGCCATCAGGGTTGGTCTGGCAGAGGTACTGGATGACTCCATCCCGCATGGATGCGGTCGGAACATTTCGCAATGCGCTTATCGCTTCCGCGTCGCGGAAACCTTCATAATTCAGAAAGAAATAAAGCCGGTTCTTCAGAACCGGGCCACCGACGGATGCTCCGAAGATGTTGCGTGTCAGTTGTGTGGGTTTGTTGGGCTCTTCGGAGAGCAGTTGTGCTTGCTTGACGAAATAGTCATTCGCGTCAAAGAACGAATTTCGCGCGTATTCGTAGACAGAGCCATGGAACGAATCCGTGCCACTCTTTGTAACCAGTGTAACTTGCGCACCGGAGGAAGTACCTTGTTCAGCGCCGTAATTGCTGGTGGTGACACGAAATTCCTGTACGGAATCGAGGGTGACGGGAAGGACCGAGGTGAATGCGTACCCACCCTTGTCATTGACGGAGATGCCATCAACGGTGACGTTGCTTTGGTCGCTATGCGAACCGTTGACGGAGCCGCTGCGCGTATCAACGTTGTTGTCGACATAAAGCCCATTTCCCGTATAGACGACACCCGCCTGAAGCGAGAGCAGATCGGGAACGTTGCGGCTTTCCAGAGGAAGTTGCTTGATGCTGTTTTCCCCGAAGGCCAGGCCCAAAGATGCGTCGGTCGTATTGACGGCTTCCGCTTGACCTGAGACCTCGACCTTCTCCGTCGCGCCCCCAATTGTCAACGTCACGTCCAGGGTGACAGGAAGGTTCACCAGCAGGGTAACGTCGCGGGATTCGTATTTCCGAAAGCCTTCCTTCTCGACCGTGATGGTGTAGGTTCCCGGAGGAAGCGCGAGGAATCGATATTCTCCCGAACTGTTGGTCTGCATCTCACGCTCGATCGCCTGTCCGGCATTCTGGACGACGACCTTAGCCGCTACTACAGCCGCTCCGGATTTGTCCACGACCGTACCCTGCACGGATGTAGTTCCAGTTTGACCAAAGACTCCAGCAGAGAAAAGCAAAGTAGAAAGGCCGACGAGTATCAGAGCAACTTTTGGGAAACGGGACATGGCTCCTCCTGGGGTTTTCCCTCACAGCTGCAAAAGCGCATGGCACTGCTCGATGGGGGATTTATGCTGGGCAGTTGGTTAGCGCCAAGCGGGACGATATTTTCGTGCAAGTATCAATTCCCTGCAGTGACCCAGCGCACAGATGCTAGTGATCTGCAGACTGTCTTTGCTGCGGGTTGATTCGATTCGATTTGAAGGCGCAGGTGATCCGAGAGGAGAAAGCGTTTGGACTCAATGCAGCTCGAAGGTTAAGAGTAAGCTGTCGGCTGTCGATTCTTGATTTCGATTCCTGCTTCACTCGGCAATGTGACCGATTACTTTGTTCTCGACTGCACGGCGGTGCTTAAAAAAGTAAAACACTGGAACCCCCGCGAGAATCACCAGGCAACCGCCAACTGAACTCCTCACATTGTCTGTGAACGTGTAATACAGAAGCGCCGTGGAAACCAGCACAAAAACCAGCGGGACGACTGGATATCCCCACACGCGATAAGGACGCTGGGCATTTGGCTCCCGCCGGCGAAAAACGAACACTGTGCTGCCTGCGATCATGTAGAAGACCCACTCTGCGAAAATCGTCAGCGAGAAAAACTGCCGAAAAGTGCCTCCTAACAGCAGCAGAGCGGTCGCCAACGCGCACTGCACCACGATCGCTACTGACGGAGTGTGAAAGCGCGGATGGACCTCGGCCATCGCCCTGAAGAAATTGCCGTCGCGCGCCATGGCGAAAGGCACACGGGCTCCGCTCATTACAGTGCCGTTCAAGGTGGCGAGCATTGAAACGGCCATGCCTACTGAGACCAAGCCGGCGCCTGTTGTACCCAGCGCCAGCCCAATCGCATCCGCCGCAGGGCGCTCCGATCCCGCTACCGCCGCTGCTGGCAGCACATACTGCACTGCCGCGTTCACCAGGATGTAAAGCGCGGCCACCGTCGCCACACCCCCAATCAGGGATAGCGGTACATTGCGTTGCGGATTTCGTATCTCTCCTGCGACCATGTTCAGATTGTTCCAGCCGTCATAAGCCCACAGCGCCGCCACCAGAGCCGCGAAAAAACCAGCCACGCCGCCCTTTGCACCAGTAAACTCGGTGGCAAAATTAGCCCACGTTCCTCCGCGATAAGAGAAACCTACTGCGACAATTCCGAGGACGATCGCAACTTTCAGCAACGTGAACAGAAACTGAAATTCTCCCGCCCGGCGGACCCCAACGTAATTGAGCCATGAAACCAAAATTGTGGTTCCGATCGCCACCAGTTGCCCGTAGGTGATAGCGAACTGATGCGATATCGAAGAATGCGAAAACAAGGCGTGGGAGAAGAAAGAGAGGACCGGGAAGGTTCCAAGGATCCGCACCAATCCCGTAGTCATCGTCGCGATCGAAGCAGGCTTAGAAATCAGAAACGTCGCCCATGAATACAAAAACCCTGCCAGCGGCCCGTACGCGTCGCGAACATACACGTACTCCCCGCCGGCCTGCGGCTTCATAGCTCCAAGTTCGGCATACGTCAGCGCACCGAAAAAAGAGAGCACGCCGCCGACTACCCACGCGAGAAAGACAATCCGTGCCGACCCTCCGGCCTGCATCATCTCGGTAGGGACAAGAAAAATTCCGCTCCCGATGATCGTCCCAATCACCACCGCCCCGGCATGCGATAAGCCAAGGTCGCGCGCCAGTTCCGGGCGAGAATGAGTGGCGGTTTCTAATGTGTCCATCTTATGACCGGACGTTTGGAGGATGGATTTGTGCCGCGGAGTTTGCGGAGAAGGCGAGTACTCTTGAAACGTCTTGTTTGGAATTTTCTTGCTTCTATAAGTTTCATAGGCAGCTAACCCACGTATTCGCGGCGCACGCGATGATCAATCCGGCACAACACCTCATACGGAATGGTGTTTTCCAGCTCTGCATGCTGCCACGCGGAAATAGAACAATGATCACTGGAGCCCAGAAGAATGACCATATCGCCCACGGCTGCAGCTGGCACGGAGGAAACATCCACGATTGTAAGATCCATCGCGACATTGCCCACAACCCGGGCATACGTGTCTCGAATGATGACCTGTCCGCGCGAAGATAACTGCCGGCTCAGTCCGTCGGCGTAACCCACTGGCAAGGTCGCCAAACGCGCCGGAACCCTGGTCACATACTTGCCATCGTATCCGATCGCCTGATTGGCCCCCACATCGCGCATCGAGATGACTCGTGTTTTCCAGGTAAGTACTGGAGCGACGTTGGGTAACGATATCGGGCGGCTCTTGCGATCACATTCAAAGTGGAGGTTATAGCCGTATAGGCAAATGCCAGGCCGGACCATGCTATTCCAAGTTTCGCGGCGGGCAGCTAGAGCTGCCGTGTTGGCGAGGTGACAGTAAGTCGGTTCGAAACCGGCTTGTTCAACCATGTCCTGGACGTTGTGGAAACAGCAGAGCTGCTCCGGAACATCTGCAGCATCAAGAATTTCTGCCGATTTTAGATGGGTTGCGATGCCTTCCAATTGCAGCGCTCGCGTGTTCTTTATTAATTGCAGGAACTCTGGCAGAATCCGACAACTCGCCCCCAGGCGGGCCATGCCGGTGTCGATCTTCAAGTGAATCGCAAAGGGCGCACGCGCGAGCTTTACCGCGGCTTTCGCCAACAGGTCGACATGCCACGGCTCCCAAACGAGTGGCGTGAGATTGTGATTGACAACCTCATCCTCTTCGCCTCGCCAAAAACCAGTCATCAACAGGATGCGTGCCGCAATTCCCGACGCTCGCAGACGAATTCCTTCTTCCGTCGAAGTCACGCCGAACCACGCCGCACCCGCTTCCACAAGCGCCCGGGCACACGGCACAACTCCGTGCCCATAAGCGTTAGCCTTAATGACCGCGCAGACCGCGACGTCTTTCCCAACGTGCTGTTGAATGTTCTTGAAGTTCTGGCGTAGGTTGGCTAGCGAAATTTCGGCCCAAGTTGGCCTCATCCGATTGCTCCAGCAGCATCACCGGTTAAACGGCTTCTAGGCCCTCGGTCATTTGGGAAAGATGGGCTTTCCCTCACAGCCTGGAGAGCCCGCATCAATCGTTGGCGATTAGCAAGCTTCCGTCTGGGTTCAGCGTCGACGAACGGGCCGTGTGAGGCGGCTGTAATGATGGCGACGACGGACTCTTCTGGGCGATGTAGTCGGCCGCTAGCCCTCAGAAATGCTGCCCGTCTCATCTGCCCCTCCGCCAGAGCTGCTATCACGCATGTTCGCGGCAGTTGCTGCGCATTTCCGGGAGAGGGCCCACATCCCAAGCTGCGATTGCTTTACAACGCGCTCTGGACAGAGCTATGTACTCCACAAGTACACAAGTGTCAAGTGCACCGCTCACAAGTACCCTTGACGGCTCTGGTGTAACTACGCCGGACCCGTATAACGATCCCACGCGAACCAATTTCGGCAATGTGCCGCGTAATGCCTTTTATGGGCCGCACTACGCCGACGTCGATTTGAGCTTGTATAAAAACATTTTCCAGAAGGAGAGCATGCAGCTCAAAGTGGGCGCGCAGGTCTTCAACATATTCAACCACACCAATTTTGCCGCGCCGAACAATGATGCATCGCTCTCAAATCTGGGTTTGATCACGAGCGACATGGTGGCGCCAACCAGTCCCTATGGATCGTTTGGGTCGCCCAGTTCAGGCCGCATCATGGTCGTGACCGGCACATTTACGTTTTAAGGCAAAACCTGGGTAGGTGCAGTCCATCAGTCGAGCAATGAAAAAGACGAAGTGGTTCGTGATCATAACCCAAGCCAGTTCGAAGATGGTCGACAAGCCACCAACCGGTTTCGCTTGGGCCACATCCCTCGTACTGATCTGACGTGGCACATCAGTCTACTTCTTCATTTCAGATTTCCAGTTCAGAACCACAGACATTGGATGTGCCGAGCCGTTGTTGTAGTTGGTGTTGCTGAGGAAGCGCTGGCCGTCGCGGCTGACATCGTAGATGATCACTTCGGTGGTCGCGACCCGCTCACGGGGATCGGTTTGGAAGAGAACTGTCGGCGTGCCAGACTCGAATTCGGTCTTCGTGTCGACGGAGGCCGCCATCAGTTTCGCGTCGGCTGACAGAAAGTAGATTTCTTTGCCATCCCCGCGCCAGCGGGGTTGTTCGCCACCGTTGGTCGAGACCTGCCACTTCCCACGCGCATCGGGAAATGACGTGACGTAAACTTCCCAACGTCCGCTCTCGTTTGAGGAATAGGCCACCCATTTGCCATCGGGAGAAAACTGGGCGTTGTTTAGGGAAGCGTTCGCTTTCAGAAACAGCCGCGACTTGCCATCGGCGAAGGAATATACCCACAGGTCGGGCTCGGAGAGGTACAGCAAACTGCGGCCATCACGCGACCAGTCGAGCGGCAACGAATCGACTCCGCTCGTCGGCATCAACAGGCGCTCGGGTTGCGATCCGTCGGCAGGTTTGACATAAATATCGAAACTGCGGCCACGAGCGGAAGTGAACGCGATCCGGCCACCATCGGGACTCCAAACCGGCACCGCATCGATGCCAGGATCGAACGTGAGGCGTCGGAAGGTCGAACGGGCGAGATCGTAGATGAAGACATCGGTGTTGTCGTTACTCTCATCGGTCTTGTCGATGGCGACGTATTTCCCGTCAGGTGAGATTGCGAGGTTGCCGTAAGCGTCCGGAGGATTGGAATCGGAGATGATTTTGCCGCTGTGGTCGTACCAGGTCAGCCGCGAAAGCGAGACTTCGCCGGCCTTTTGCGCGACTACGATATCGACGCCGACGGCAAACGTCGCATAAAGAATGCGCGATTGCAACTTTATGTTATCCATCACGCGCATCACGTCGCCGGTGAGCTCGTAGGAATCGAGATCGAGCTTCTGGGCCTGGATGGCACCATCGCGAACAAAGAAGACATAGCCGTTGGCGTAATCGCCGTTGGCCGTCGTCTTGGTCAGAAAGCGCTTTTCGCTTGGGTTGTTGAGGGAACCGATATACAGCTTGTTGAGCTCGGTGTCCCCGCGTATGTTTCCCGCGAGGAAAAGATAGTGCTTGCCGTCGGGCAGGAATACCGGCCAACGGTAAGTATTCTCGTCCTTGGTCGAGCCCGGATAATTAAAGTTGGAGGCAGTGCCCCCATTTTCGGAAACCGTCATGAGGCCGCCGTTGAGCGTTCCGGTGGGGGTGAACAGGATCACTCCTGTCTTGCTCCAAGCGCCGCCGCGCCCGTTGGGAGCATCGCACAGCGTCCGGACCGAAGCGCTGTCGAGGTCGAAGCGCTTGAGCTTGCCCGCGGCAAAAAATCCGATGGCGCGCCCATCCGGTGACCAGAACGGAAAAGTCGCGCCATTCGTGCCGGCAAGGGGCTTGGCATCCGTGGCCCCGATGTCGTAAACAAAGAGCCCGACTTTGTGAATGTCCTCCCGGTATGCAGCCAGCGCGACCGTGTGCCCGTTCGGAGCAACCGCCAAGGATCGCGCGGAAAACGGCAGCGCTGCCGTGAATTGCATCGCGCGTGGCGCAGGCTGCGTGAGGTGAGCCCACAGCAGGATTGCGGCAACGACGGCAATCGCAGCGAGCGCAACGATCGCGACGTACGCGACCCAACCCGCTAATTTCGGCCTTGCCGGCAGAGTGTCCGGCTGTGCCGTCGATAGCCATTTCAACTCGAGCTTCACATCGAGCGCGGACTGGAAGCGCTCCTCCGGACTCTTGGCGAGGCAGGTGCGCACGAGCCGGTCCAGGGCAGCCGGTGACGTTTTCAGAACCGCACTGACAGGATGGGGTTCGTCTTCCAGAATCGCACTCGCCACTTTGATCTGCGACTTACCTTCGAAAGGGCGCTTGCCGGTAGCCATCTCGTAGAGCACCGCGCCGAAGGCGAAGATGTCGCTGCGCGCGTCGGCCTCGCTTCCCTGAATCTGCTCCGGCGACATGTACTGCACCGTGCCTACCAGCGTGCCCTGTCGGGTCAGCGGCAAATACTCTGGGCTGGGCGAAGTCATGGTCATGGCCGCACTCAGCAGCGGCGCCGCCCCGCTTCCCGTTGATGCGCCCATCACTGCCGTTTTCGCTAAACCAAAGTCGAGCAGCTTCGCGCCGCTCTTCGTCAGCATAATGTTGCCAGGCTTCAAATCGCGATGAACAATACCGGCACGGTGAGCGCGATCCAGCGCGTCTGCAATGTTGCATCCGATTCCGATGATTTCTTTCAGTGGCAGCGGCCCGCGCTTGAGTCGCTCCGCCAGCGACTCCCCTTCCAGAAACTCCATCACGAGGTAGTCGGTACGGTCCTCGTGGCCGACGTCATATAAGGTGCAAATATTGGGGTGATTGAGCTGCGAGATGGCTTTTGCCTCGCGCTCGAAGCGCTGCTTCAGGTCGGGATCATCGGACAAATGCGACGGCAGCACCTTGATCGCAACCGTGCGCTCCAGCCGCGTATCCCGCGCCCGATACACTTCTCCCATGCCGCCAGCGCCGAGCGGCGCGATAATTTCGTAGGGGCCGAGTCGAGTTCCTGCGGGAATCCCCATTTTCCCCCTTGGAAGTGCCTGGATTGTACACCGAACCTTCACCCTCCGACGTCGAGAAACTGGTGCTAGAAGATCACCCTCACCGAGAGCCCGAACCTCAGCTCTTGACAAGGGACACTTCCAGACCAGTCTTCCGATAGGATGTTCGGAAAGCCAGCATAAGTTTGCCTGCAGAGAGCGATTTCATGCCATGATCGGCCAGATTTGCGAAGCGCCGCGATCTTAAACGACCGCCATCAATTGCTGAGTAACGGGCAAGTCAGAAGTTAACTTCTCAATGGCCGACAAACCGCTCGGATCGGCAACTCTACAGTAGCCCGCTACTAAGCAGGCGCTTCGGCTCGACACGCTGGGTCAGAGCCGCCTTCGTTGACTAGCGCTTGCCCCATCCGTAAGATGAAGCGAATCGCGAACCCCAGTCATCTCCGAAATGATCGGCCAAGACATCTCGCACTACCGTGTTATCGAGAAGCTGGGCGGCGGTGGCATGGGCGTGGTCTATAAGGCCGAGGACACGTCCCTTGGCCGATTTGTAGCGCTCAAGTTTCTGCCGGAGGATGTCGCCCAAGATCCGCAGGCGCTGGAAAGATTTCGCCGCGAAGCCCGGGCGGCTTCTGCCCTGAACCATCCCAACATCTGCACCATCTACGAAATCGGCGAGCACGAGGGCAACCGCTTTATCGCTATGGAGTTTCTGGATGGGTTGACTTTGAAACACCGCATCGCCGGACGACCGATGGAGACTGAAGCGGTCCTGTCCCTGGCGATTGAAATTGCCGATGCCCTCGACGCTGCCCATAGCGAAGGCATTGTTCATCGCGACATCAAGCCGGCAAACATCTTCACCACCAAGCGGGGGCACGCCAAGGTCCTTGATTTCGGGCTAGCCAAACTTACTCCGATTAAGGGGAAGGCTCCGTCAGAAGTCGACGTGACCGCCGGCGTCAGCCTGGAATACCTCACGAGTCCGGGCACAGCCATTGGGACGGTGGCTTACATGTCGCCGGAGCAGGCCAAGGGAAAAGAGCTGGATGCGCGGACCGACTTGTTTTCGTTTGGTGCCGTGCTGTATGAGATGGTTACTGGCACGGTGCCTTTTCGTGGCGAGACGTCGGCCCTGATTTTTGACGCCATTCTCAACCGTGCACCGCTGCAGCCGCTGCGCTTTAATCCCGATCTGCCGGCCAGACTGGAAGAAATCATCAACAAAGCGCTCGAGAAAGACCGCGACATGCGGTATCAGCACGCCTCGGATATGCGCAGCGACCTGAAGCGATTGCAGAGGGATAGTGGTTCCGGGCGCCAGGTTGCGGTCCAAAGCGTAGAGAGCGGAGAATTTTCGTCGGCGACCGCCCCGCCAGGGACGCAGCCCCCGAGCGGATCGGGGGTAGCTGCACTGCAGTCTTCGTCTTCGCCTCAGGTCCCGGCCAGTGGATCGGGCGTGAGTGCTGTCGCGCCGGAACGCAAGTCTGGCCTGGCAAAGATCGTGGCTCTGGCGGCAGTTTTGCTCGTCGCGGGCGGTGTCGGCTTCTACTGGTTATTCGGCCGGCGCGGACCCGCGCCCTTTCAGAACTTCAGCATCACGCAGGTCACCAACACGGGCAAGGCTCAACAGGCCGCGATTTCGCCGGACGGCAAGTACGTGTTGAATGTGCAGAACGACAATGGCCTGGAAAGCCTGTGGCTGCGCAACGTGCCGACCGGCAGTGACACGCAGATCGTCCCGCCTGCGGCTGCGGTCTACAGTTCGCTGATTTTTTCACCGGACGGAAATTATGTTTACTTTCGAAAGGCCGGCATCAGCACGCAAAGCGAGTGGGACCTTTACCGCACGCCCGTACTGGGAGGCATGCCTCAGGTGATCGTGCGGGACATTGATACTGGGATTACGTTCGCTCCTGACGGGCGACGGATGGCCTACGCGCGCGCCAATGATCCTGAAGTGGGCAAAATCCGGCTGCTGACGGCGAATCCGGACGGGAGCGACGAAACCATCCTGCGCATCGCGCCCAACACGGCGGATGAATTCCCTCGCCATATTGCCTGGTCTCCGGATGGCAAACAGCTTACGTACAGTCTGTACACACAAAGCGAGGCGCTAGGAACAATCAAGGCGTTCGATATTGCCGGCAAACGGGTGGAACCGATTGCGTCTTTCAAGAACGAGCTCGTGTTCGGTCTCGCGTGGATGCCCGGCGGCCAATGGCTCGTTGCCTTGTACAACGAAAAGGGGCCGAGCTACGGGCGCACGCAGATCGGCATGATTTCGAATTCCGGTGGCCCAATCCAACCGATCACCCGAGACACAAACCGGTATGAGACGCTAACGTTGTCCGCGGACGGGAAAACCGCCGCCACGGTGCAGGTGAGAACCCAGAGCACTCTCACCTTGCTCCCCGGCAACGGGGCGCAAGGAAACTCCGTGAGTCAACCAATCGGGCAGGTGCAGGAAGTGCAGTCGGTTGCGTGGACCAGCGACGGGAAGCTGTTGGTTTCAGACGGCCAAGCGGTGCGCCGAATGGACGCCGACGGAGGGCAGCAATCCGCACTACTCAGCGACCCCAACGCCTGGATCGTGGACATGGCACGCTGCGGGGATCGTTACATGGTTCTGTCCTGGGCTTTTCACGACGGGACAAACCAGACTGGAATCTGGCGGACCAACGCGGATGGCTCCAACCCGAAGCAACTCACGCATCGGCTATTCGATCAGTTTCCGGTGTGCTCGCCGGACGGGAAATGGGTTTACTACCATGACGCCGAGGGGCCGCATTTCATGATGCGCGTACCGCTGGAGGGCGGGCAGCCGGAGCCTGTACCCTCGAGTGACATTCATGGCCAATACGGACTGGGTTCGCTGGCGATTTCGCCGGACGGAAAGCGACTGCTGTTCAACGCGGTGCTGACCTCACCAGAGAATCTGCAGGGAACCATCGTCAAATTAGCGTCGATCAGTCTCGACGCGGATGCGCCGTCCCCGGCCGTTTTGCTGCAACCCGATCCACGAATCGCTCCACCTTCCGGAACCGGCTTCGCGAATAGCATGACCTTTACTCCGGACGGAAAGGCCGTGGCGTACATCATCCGCGACAAGGGCGTTGACAACATTTTTGCGCAGCCTCTCGACGGCTCGCCTGGGCGCCAGGTCACGAACTTCACTTCGGAGCACATCGTGCAATTTCACTGGTCCCCGGATGGAAAGACGCTTGCAGTCGCCCGCTCCCACGACACTTCCGACGTGGTTCTGCTGCGCGAAAAATAGAAGCGAAATGGAGTTGAACCCGGCAGGAATTGCTGACCCTGTCAAGAAAACTACGCAACGTGCGAGGTTGGAATGCCCGCCGACAGATCGTAGCCGCGCTCATACCAGCAGTCCATCGAAGAGTAGCCCTGCCTGTTTTCGGCGCACAAAAAGTGCCACCTTCCTTGTTGCAGCTCTCGCCGATGCACACACGACTTTCGTCGCTGACTCTCCTGAGTCGCTCCGAAACGATAGATTGCCGAGGCTTCGTCTTCAACCGCGGTATTGAAGGCAAGTTCGCATTCTGCGCGGATGACGGGCAACCCTTCCGTAATCCGGTAAGGTTTGCCGACTAATCGGGAGTTGGCTCGGGTTGCACCACAACCAAAAACACCACTCCGACAATGGTAAACATTCGGAATGCCTCTTCCTGCCCATTCCACATTTTCGACTGCCACATTAGAAACCATTCGCCCCCGACGTCGAGGAATGCTACCAACCACATCAGCAGGCTCGTCGTCAGCGCAATCATGGCGACGTTCAGTGCAGCGGCGAATTGCGCCCTGTCCGCTCGATACGATTTCAGCAACCGAACACCAGCCCACCAGCATAGATGGCCGGTATCTGGCGGCGCTTAACCTGGATTCTACGAAACTGCTGCTCTTTGACTTCAAGACCCAAAGGTGGTCGGACTCGATTACTGAGCCGGGCGCGGTGGGTTATGTCAACTGGTCGCGAGATGGAAGCTATCTTTACTACGACGGCGCCTTCACTGGCCATCCGACGTTTCGCAGGATTAAGGTCGGCCAGACCCACTCGGAACCTCTGGTCGATTTAAAGGGGTTGTCCAGGTACTTAGCTCCTCCTGCCTATGGCTGGAGCGGCGTTGCTCCCGACGGCTCGGCACTCTTTACCCGCGATTT
>Ga0335072_10010164_pt1 | contig 13553 bp, 12 predicted proteins | sample Lox_Sample_21_FD_206725 | JGI IMG/M metagenome (GOLD analysis project Ga0335072, IMG submission 206725) | Soil microbial communities from Loxahatchee National Wildlife Refuge, Florida, United States - Lox_Sample_2.1 | ecosystem: Environmental > Terrestrial > Soil > Wetlands | place: USA...
ATCCGCCGCACACGCCAGTTGATAGCTCGGCGCTCCATCCCGACGCCACACTAGAAAATCGCCGAAGTCTACTCCGGCAATGAACCGCTGCGGCCCCAGATTCCCGTCGGAAAACTCAATCACCTCGCTATCCGGCACCCGAAACCGCCAGTTCCGGCCACGCGGCTCGTCGACCAATTCGCCATTGAGCTCGAACACGCCCTCACCCGTGCGCGTGGGCCGGCAAGTGCCGGGATACACCGGCTCATCATCCGGATCCTGCATGCGTCCCACTCCTTCATGCGGAGCACTGAGCGCCGTGGCAAGCTCTTTGCGCGAGCAGCGGCATGGGTAAATGAATCCGCCTTCGCGCAATCGCTGCCAGGCCGCAAGATACACGCCTGCGCGCTGACTCTGCACATAAGGCACGAATGGACCGCCCGCATCGGGCCCTTCATCCCAGTCGATCCCGAGCCAGCGGAGGTCTTCAAAAGCCGCCTCCACATACTCTGCTTTGCTCCGGTCCGGATCGAGATCTTCCATCCGCATCACCAGGACACCACCCGATTCTCGGGCCCGCTGCCACGCCGTAGCGAATGTCCGCGCGTGTCCGATATGCAGATATCCCGTCGGCGACGGCGCAAGCCTCCCGCGATACAAGGTTTCTCCTGAGGAAGTCTCGGTCACAACATGTCCAGTGTAGAAGCAAAAATGAGCGCCTCAAACTTTGCGCCTGCCCCTGCGGAGTGTCTTCAGCGCGACGGCAATCTATCTCCTGTCCTGCGCCGTCGACATGCCGGTGCAGCCAAACCATCCGACTCCCGCATTGGCGCATTCCGCATTTCCGTCCTCGGGGTCTTCGCCTCTGAACGTGAACTAGCCCGCCGCAGCTCTTTCTGACTCCGATCGAAACGTCGCATTGGTGACAATCGGCCTTGCCCACAATCCGATGCTCCCCACGCATCCGAAAGTGAGATAGAGAAACATCATCCCTGTTCGCAACCCAATCGCATCTCCCAGCCGCCCGATAATCAACGGAACCACGGCGCCGCCCATGATCCCCGTGCACAGAATTCCCGCAAAAGACCCGTGGTGTTCCTTCACCGAATTAAGGCCCAGCGAAATTACCGTCGGCCACATGATCGACGCGAAAAACCCTATGGCAGGAAATGCGTAAAGTGAAACATTTGCCGAACCGAACAGAGCCAGGCTCAACGCAGCAAACGCTCCCACCGCGTATCCCAACAGCACGCGCCGGCTGTCGAACGCCTTCAACAGGACCATTCCCACAAAGCACCCCGCTGTCATCATTCCCCAGAACCAAGAAACCGCGCTCGCACCCGTGGTGTGCGGATCGAATCCGTGATACTGCGCAAGAAACTTTGAAATCCAGTCGGCTGTACCCTGCTCCGAGCCCACGTAGGCAAACATGCACCCGAAATACGCCCACACCACCCCGCGCTTGAGCATGCTGAAGTAATTGGAGACGGTGCCTGCCTGTTCTTCTTCAGTCCGCTCGATTTTTGGGAATCGTACCGCACTCAGCAGCAGTACAACCGCAGCCGCCACCAGAGCAAAGATCCAGTAGATCGAGACCCAGTGGAGGCCGGCCGGGGTCACCCGCGCAAACCAGCGCAGCACCGGACCACGCGCATCCGATACATTGTTCACCATGTACGAATAAATCTGCGGACTGAGAAACGACGCTGCCCCGAAGATGAACTGCGCAAATGCGGAATTGAACGCAAAGTGTTCCTCCCCGCCCGCCACGCGCAGCAGCGGATTGATCGCCACCTGCAGCATCGCCATCCCGGCGCCAATGGTAAACAGCGAAGCAATGGCCGCTTCGTATGTGGGGTGCAATGCAAAACTCAACGCCCCAGCCAACGCCGCCAGAAACGAGGCGATCATTACCGGTTTCTCTGTGAAGCGATCTACGAGGAAGCCAGCCGGGATCGACAGCACTCCATAGGCCAGAAAAAACGAGAATGGCAGAAACGCTGCCGCGGCCAGGCTCACGTGAAAGCTGTCAATGATGTCCGGAATGATTGGGCCCAGAATATTCGTCAGGAATGACAGCACGAAAAACATAAGGAGGACGATGCCGACGATGAAGTAATTCCTGCGCATGCGCATTTCGAGCTACTCCACCACTGTCACCTTGGTCGCCCGTTCAAACTTGCCCGCCTCGCGATTCGCCAGTGCTGCCAGCGCCAGGGTCATCATCTGCACCGGCAAAATCTCGACAATCGGCCGCAGCGCTTCTGCCGCCCGAGGCAGCCTGCACGAAGATCGCTCCGCATCAGGCGAGAACATCACCGCTCGCGCCGGCGTACCTTCAACATCGCGCACCAGGCCCTCGTTCAGCGCGCGCGTCTTCTGCTCGCCCGCAAATACGCCCACGAAAACTCCTGCGCGAAGCATCTCGAATGGCCCATGCCGCAACGCCGCGCTGCTCATCCCCTCGGCATGAAAATGAGTCGATTCCTTGATGGTGAGCGCGCCGGTCGATGCGGCAGCCAGGGATGGCCCCCTCCCTGCCAGAAATACGTCACGCACGTCACGCAACAAATCGATCAGCTCTGTAACGTGGTTCTCCCATGACTTCAGATAGTCTCCGACCAAAGATGGTGCCGCCTTCATCTCCTGCAACCGCTCGGTTGCATCACCGCCGCACAGAACCGCTCCCAGGGTCTTCAGCACCAATTGGGTCGTCAAGTAGGTCTTGCACGACACCGAGTATTCGTCTCCTGCCGCGGTCAGAACCGCAAAATCCGCGTCTCGTGCCAGTGGACTGTCAGCCCAGTTCGTCACGCCGATCACAGTGGAACGGCGTCCGTTCGTCTCCAGCAGCCGCACCGTCTCCGCGCTCTTTCCCGACTGCGAAACCGCAACAATCAGCGTCGCGGGATCCAGCAGGTGCGGGTAATAGTGGATCAGTTCCGAAGTCTCCAGCATGAACGGCGTCCAGCCATTTGCCGCCAGTTCGATACATAGCGGATACAGCCCGAAATAGGATCCCCCCATGCCCGTCAAAACAATTCGCTGATATCGTTCGCGCCCGCAAGCTTTCTTGAGATGCTCGAAGAAATCCGCGCGATCGAGGTTCTTCCATGTAGCTTCGAGTGCCTCTGGCTGATTCATCAGATCGGCAAAATAGCGCCCCTGGATAACTGTGGGTTCCACCGTGCTCCGTCCTTTGCCGTTTCGCGTAACTCAGGATACGTTGGCAGATACGCCGCTGTCGCCATATCCTCGTCCGGCCTGCTGCAACCTCCCTTCAGCCCAACGGCGGTAGAATTTCGCCTATGAACCTGGACGCGATCCAAACTGCGCTGCGCGATGCCGGCAACGACGGCTGGCTCTTCTACGATCACCATCACCGCGACCCTATCGGCGAGCGTATTCTCCGCCTTGACCCCAAAGCGCACATTACGCGCCGCTGGTACTACTTCATTCCCGCGTCCGGTAACCCGCGCAAGCTGGTGCACCGCATCGAGCAGAGCCGCCTTGACTCATTGCCCGGGTCGAAGGGCGTCTATTCAAGCTGGCAGGAGTTGGCTGCCGGTCTCAGCGCCATGCTCGGCGGATTTCGCCGCATCGCGATGCAATACTCGCCCAACAACGACATCATGTACGTCTCCATGGTTGACGCGGGCACGGTCGAGTTCCTCCGCAGCCTCGGCAAGCAGATCGTCAGTTCCGCCGACCTCGTCAGCCAATTTGAAGCTGTTCTCACCGAAAAGCAGATTCGAAGCCACTCCATTGCACAGATGGCCATCGACGCACTTCTGGAGGAAGGCTGGAAAGAGATCGGCCGTCGCCTGCGTCCCCCAGCGGGCGACCGCGGCCGGGTCACCGAATTCGACATGGTGCAGTGGCTCAGCGAAGGTCTGAGACGCGCCAACCTCGTCTGGGAAAACGGCCCCAACGTAAGCGTCAACTCTAACTGCTCCGACTCGCACTACGAACCCACCGCCGAGCACACCTCTGAGATCAAGGAAGGCGACTTCCTGCTCATCGACATCTGGGGCCGCGTCGACGATGCCGACAGCATCTTCTACGACATCACCTGGACCGGTGTTGTTGGTCGTGAACCCTCCGAGCGCGAACAGAAGGTCTTCGAAACCGTCCGCAACGCCCGCGACGCCGCGATCGGCACGGTTGAGAAGGCTTTCGCCGAGGGGCGATCGATCTGCGGATTTGAAGCCGACGATGCTGCCCGCAACGTGATTCGTGCTGCCGGGTTCGCCGAGTGGTTCACCCACCGCACTGGCCACAACATCGCGCACGAAATTCACGGTCCCGGCGCGCACCTTGACAACCTCGAGACTCACGACGAACGCCAGATCCTGCCCAACACCTGCTTCTCTGTCGAACCCGGCATCTACCTGCCCGAGTTTGGCGTGCGTAGCGAAATCGACATGCTCACCGCCCCCGGCAAAGCCTGGGTCACCGGCAAAATCCAACGCGAACTGGTGCGGATCTAGTTAGAAAATCGGCCCTCATGCGGAACTCAAAACGATAGAGCACCAGGCAGACCATGAGAGGGTCCTTTTATGCCTCCCGGCGTTACGCCATTTGGCATATTCCCATCCCTTGCCAATTACGCTATTCGGCGTTACGCTAATTAGCGTATATGGAAAACCCCTTTGTCTTTGGCGAAATCGTCGATGATGCCGGCTTCGTTAACCGCAGGGAGGAGCTTCGCGCTCTCCTCCGCGACCTTGCTGACGGCCAGAAAATCTTCCTGTTGTCACCACGGCGTTTCGGCAAGAGCTCCCTGGTGGCCATGGCCCTTCTCAAGCTCCAAAAGCGACACATCCGCACCGTGAGCCTCACCGTAAGCAGCTATTCCAGCTATACCCAGTTCCTGGAGAAATTCGCCGAAAAGACTCTGCGCGCTGCGGGTCCTTGGAACCGCGTCAAGGACTGGGCTACCCGCTTCGGCCGCCAGGTCAAGCCCGAAATCAACTACAACATGACCACCGGCGAGGTAAGCGTTTCGCTCGGCAAAGGATCGGAGTTCGACCCCGCCCCCATCGCACCCGATATCTTCGCCCTCCCCGGAGAGCTGGCAAAGAATGGGGGGTTCCGCATGGCAATCTGCCTTGACGAATTCCAGCAGATCTCCGAATTCAATGGCGGCTCCGTCGAGAACGCCCTGCGCAACCAGGTCCAGCAGCAGAGAGAAGTAGGTTACGTCTTCGCCGGTTCTCAACCGTCCTTGATGGAAGAGATGCTCTCCTCCAGGCGTCCCTTTCACAAAGCCGGACCACGAATGTTCCTCGACAAAATATCGGCCAACGACTGGACCGATTTCATCACCGGCCACTTTCGTCAACGCGGCAGGGCCCTTGACGACTCCGCGCTCCAGGCCCTGCTGAGCGCCGCCGATCTCATTCCCTATGACGTGCAGCGCATCGCGCACGAGCTTTGGGACTACGGCGAGCTCAAGGACAAGCGCCGACTCGATCTTTCCGATCTCGAGGCCGTAATCGCCTCTCTCGTCAAAAGCCAATCCACATACTATGAACTGCTATGGGAGCAGCTCTCGGCACGTCAACGGGCGGCACTCCAGGCCCTCGCCTATCGTGGTGCCTCCGAGATCTACGCGCAAGGCGTGCGCGACGAATTTCGCCTCGGCCCTGCATCGACCGTTCAAAAGGCTCTGCAATCGCTCGACTCTCGAGACGTGATCGACCGTTATAAGGGCGGATACTTCTTCCTCGATCCGCTGTTCCCACAATGGATCAAAGAAAGAGCGGCGTGAACCGAAGCTCCTCTGCGGAGCGTGTTCGACTCCAAACGTAACGAACTCTGATGTCTGCCCCCGCCCTCTGCGTTATAGTCAAGAAGGAATGGCAGAAGCTGAAAATAAGGCCGCCGCGCCGAAGGCTGCGCAGGACGGGTTCATCTTTCTTCCCCTCATCGCCGGATGGCTGGTTCCCGGCGCGGGACACTTTCTTCTTCGCAAGTGGGGTCGCGGCACGCTGCTGGCCATCTCAATCGTGTGCATGTTCGCACTCGGCCTTGCCATGCAGGGTCGGCTCTACGCCAACGCCCACGACATCCTCGAGATGCTCGGCCTCCTCGGCGATCTGGGCAGCGGGCTCCTCTACATTGTCGGGCGCTCCATGGGCCTGGGCGTCGATTCCGTTCAGCTCACCGTCGCCGACTGGGGCACGCGTTTCATCGTCGTCGCCGGCCTGCTGAACATTATCGCGGCCGTCGACGCGCACAACATCCGTACCGGGAGGAAGCTGTAATGTTCAGCCCCTCCCATTTCACCGCGGTTCTGTTGTTCGCCATCTTTGCCTCGACGGTCTTCGGCATCACCCAGCGCGAAACCCCGCAGCGTATGCTGCGCTACGGACTCTACTGCTTCGCGCTCTTTGTCGGTTCGGCGATCGTTTTCAGCTGGGTGATGTTCCTGATCGCGCGGTAGCACTTGAGCCGAGAAGCAAACCGAAAATCTGACGCCCGAAGCGTTTACATCCGCTCCCACACTGCTGCGTCAAATTTGTGCGTGCACTCGTATCCTTCGCTGCGGTAGAGCTCGATTGCACCGCTGTTCGCCTCGGTCACCGTAAGCGAAATCTCGCTCACGCCCTGCCTCACAAAATGCGCCGCCGCGACACTCAGCAGCATCCTCGCCAGACCATGCCGGCGATAATCGGGATGAACGCAAAGCTGCGTAATGTGTCCGCTTTGCGGGCTTACCCGCGAACCCAGTACCAACGCCGCCAGTTCATGGCTGTTCCGTTCCACCACAACGTGCGAAACCTGCGCCGAAAACACCCCGCACCCCGAGTAACGCACGATGTTATGCAGGAACCGCATCGAACCGTGCACAGATCGATACTGGTCGTTGATCACGCCGTCCGGATGCCCGCTGTATGCCGCCGCAATCAGCCGCGCCGACGCACTCAGATCTTCATCGCGCCACGGACGCAGCTCGAGTTCCGCCGGTAGATCTACCCGCGGACGGCCGAAATGACCCGTGAGCGGCTGCACCATGAAATACCGGGGATGCAAGTCGAATCCCGATTCCCGGAACACGCTCGCATGCGTTCCAGAGGGATGCAGCAACAGCTGCGACTCAATCCGATCGACCTGCGGTGAATTCAGCAGGGTTTCGAACAGGTGCCGCAGCAGCGTTTCCTCAATCTCGCGGGCCGGCTCCGGCGCCCCTGGATCCGCCGCCTCAGGATTCTGCCCGGGCATGGCGAAGACGTCGCCGATCACCGCCTTGGTCTCTTCGTAGACGCAGAACGCGTATCCGGTAACCTGCCCGGCCTCGAGCGCCGCGTACCCCGGTAGCAAATGGTTGTCGAGATATTGCATCAGCAGGCGCGCGCTCGCACGGTAGTCCCAGTGCAGCCGCTTGCTCCACAGCTCACCCTCGGCGTCGAGCACAGGCCGCAGCACCGGCGCGGCAAAATGCCGAAGATCGAGGATCTCAAGACTCACGCCAGCTGCCATGTTTTCCTGTTGGATGCGGTTTGCGAACGGCCGGAATCAGCAACCTTCTTGATTGGACGATAATTCCACAACCGCGCAAGCGGCACTCTCACCTTGCGGTCACTTTGCCACGATTGGCACCTTTTCGCAAGTTACACACCAGCATGGCCTTGCCGTAGGGAAACCAACTTCTACCGGGGGCCGACCAGGTAGACCTCCAACCCCTGTTCCGGCCAGCTCAGAATCTCCTCGTAGTGCCGGTCTTCCAGATACTCCTGCAGCGCCGCCGGCGTGTGCAGATCCACGCCATTCCGGCCGGTTACCCGCGCCACCAGCAAGTGTTCCTCCTCGGGAACGCCGGTGTCTTCATAATTCACCACTTCGCGGTTGCGATAGAAAGCAAGCCCATATTCCACATCGCGCCGCACGCGGAACACCGCAACCGTTTCATCAGGCGGAGCCAGCAGTTCCAGTCGCTCCGCCAGCGGCCGGGCCGAATACGATTTGTCGAGCAGGTGGATCACGCGCTTGGTTGAGTCAATTGCCGGAATCCCAAAAACCGGACCCACACCATATAGGAAGAAGACCATCACCACCAGCACCCCGGTCGTCGCCAGCCTCAAGCGCACTACGCCGAATCCCTTCACAACCACCACGATCAACAGCGCGGCCCCGCCTGAGGCCAGCACCCCTGCCACCAGCGCTCGCGTGGGCGGCATCGCCGGCCCATGGCTCACAAACCAAGGCAAAAGCAATGCAAACATGGTCATCAACCCGCATACTGCCGCATGGCCCAGCAGTTCCCATCGGTTCAACCCGGACTGACGTTTACGAAAGAGATAGTCGCCGGTGAGAATCGTGATCGGCGGAATTGACGGCAGAATGTATCCCGGCAGCTTCGACTGCGAAAACGAGAAAAAGAGGATGGGAATGATCGCCCATAAAACCAGAAACTCAGGAAACGCGTCGCCAGGCCGGTTCGGCACCTTCCGCTTCGGATTCAGCCGCCGCAGCCGCCATTCCGCGACCGAGGTTTGTATGCCGTCGATCAACGCCCGAATCGCAATCACAGTCCACGGCATGACCGCCAGCAACACAACGAGGGTGTAGTACCAGATCGGCTGTGCATGCTGATACCGATTGGTCGCGAAGCGCTCGAGGTTGTGTTCCAGAAAGAATTCACGAAAGAACGTCGGATTCTGATGCTGAACCGCGATGAACCACGGCAGCGTGATTGCAAAATACAGCGCAATCCCCGGCCACCACACCGATTTCTGAATGATCGACCACTCTTTGCGCAGAAAGGCAAATGCGCACACAATCAAGAGCGCGAGAAACGGCGCTACCGGCCCCTTCGCCAGCGTGGCTACCCCCGTAAAAAAATAAATATCGAAGAGCCAGAACTTGGAGTTGGTTTCGTACCATGCGTACCAGCCCAGCAGCCCGATCGAAAAAGGCGCCGCCATCTGCATATCAGTCGAGGCCCCGCGCGAAAACCCGATGATTCCCGCGCATGCCACCGTAATCAGCGCCGCATCCAGGTGACCGCCGGGCCTGAACCGCCGCATGTGCAGGTAGATCAACGCCACCATGATGAATGCAAAACTCGCCGAAGGTAACCGGGCGCTCCAGTCATGCACCCCGAATTCCTGAAAGACGAACATGGCGCGCCAGTAATAGAGCGCCGGCTTTTCCAGCCATGCGTGTCCATAAAGATAGGGCGTTACGCACGCGCTCAGCCGGTCCTTCAGGGTATGCGCGGCGTCAAACCGGACCAGCATCTCATGCGCGATTTGCGCGTACCGGGGCTCATCAGCTCCAACCAGCCCCAGCCCGTCGCCACCGAATAGCGGAACAACCCCGTAGAGAATGAAAAAGACGCTGAAAACCACAAACACTGCGGCTTCGCACACCATCGCCCAGTTGGGCATGCGCACACGTTGACTCTCAGGCGAATCCGGTACAACTGGTTCCAGTTGAGTCTCCACCTTCTACGATTCTCCAGGCCGGGAGTCTATGGGGGGATTCACCAGCCGGGTAACTTGAACCCGAGGCGACAACGGGCTGCGCCTCAAACCATCGTTAGGCTATCAGAGTGGCGGCCGCTCTTATTCCACTCTTGCAGCATCCCACGCGCTGCGTAGTTCCCCTACAATCTGTTCGCGCCTGGGCGCAAGCGGGCCGTCCAGAGTACACCCCGCTGCATTTTCATGCCCTCCGCCACCCAGCCGTTCCGCAATCTCCGCCACATTGATCTTTCCTTTGCTGCGCAGGCTCACTCGGATGCGATTCTCCGGCAACTCGCGCAGAAAAGCCGCCGCCTCCACCTCGCCGATCGACAGCGCAAAGTTCACAATTCCTTCGCAATCTTCCTCGAGCGCACAGCTTCTCACCATGTCCTGATGGGTTACCCAAAGCCACGCCAGACGCCCTTCGCGATGCAGGTTCTGCAATGCGGCGCCTAACAGCAACAGCTTCGACATCGGCGTCGAGAAATATACCTGCTGCGCAATCCGGATCGGATCAGCTCCGGCCAGTGTCAACTCCCGCGCCAGCTCAAAGGTCGATGCTTTTGTGCCGCCGTAAATGAAACCGCCCGTATCCGTCAGCACCGTGGTGTACATGCAGTTGGCCGCATCCGGCGTAACCTGCACGTCCAGCGCCTTGTACAGCCGGAACACCATTTCGCCCACGCAAGCCGCATCGTGATCGATCCAGTTGATGTGCGCAAACTCGATTCCGCTCGCATGGTGGTCAATATTGATGAGGAAGAATTTCTCCAGGCCTTCCAGCCGAGTGCGCTCTACGCCATCGCATTCCAACAGAATGACCGCATCATACGGCCCATGTACGCGCATCGCCGTACGCATGCGATCGGCGCCCGGAAGCCCCCGATAGACCACCGGAATCCGATCTGCCGTTACCAGGTCGACCCGCTTCCCCAACTGCTCCAGAAGCATGCCCATCGCCAGCACGCTGCCGACAGCATCGCCATCCGGCCGCGAGTGGGAACAGACCAGAAACCGCTCGCCTTCCCGCATCACCTTCACGATCGCGGCAACCGCATCATGAGCTTTCACCCGGTGACCGTTGGTTACAGTGAGGCGATTTCGTGGCAGGTCCATCGCCTACTCCACCGGCGCTTTCTGCCGTTTTCGCGACCGGTCCATCAGTTCTCGGATGCGCGCCTGGAAGCGGCCCGATCGATCCGCCAGAAACGTCAGATCCGGTACGTGGCGCACTCCCATCCGCTCCTTAAGTTCGAAACGGATATAGCCCTTGGCGGCTTCTAGCCCGGACAGGGTGTCAGTCTCGGCTTTGGAGATATCGGCTACCGCACTGTCCACGGCGATATAGACGCGCGCCGACTTGCCGCCCGGATTCAGCACCACCTCCGACACGTAGCAAAACGCAATCCGCGGATCCGAGAGTTCGCCCTCGATCATTGCGCCAATCTCTTCCCGTAACGTCTCCGCCACACGATCCTGATGATGCTTGCGCCCCCTGTTTTCCGGCATAATCTGCACCTCCTCGAGTGGCTCAACGTAAACTCCTCAGGATATCAGAGCCCCAGCTCATGCCAGGCCCCCAGTGAGCCGGGTGATATCGTGTTGCACGAAGGAGCCTCGGCCATGTTCTTCGCCGGAAAAGTCGCGGTTGCTGCGGTCCTCGCTTGTGCCACCGCACAACCGGGCCTCGCCCAATACTCACCCGAAGTTGAGCAGCACATCCAGCACGTCACATCCGGTCTCATCGGCGGAATCGTCATCAAGGGCGAAGAGCATAGCACCCACACGCTCGCAGACCGCATGAAGGAACTCAACGTTCCCGGTGTCAGCGTCGCCGTCATTCACAACGGCAAAATCGAGTGGGCGAGAGGCTTCGGCGTGCGTAGCATCGGCGGCCCGCCCGTCAACCCCGAAACCATGTTCCAGGCCGGCTCCATCAGCAAACCGCTCGCCGCCCTGGCGTGCCTGCGTCTGGTCCAACAAGGCAAGCTCTCGCTCGATACCGACGTGAATACCTACCTCACCAGTTGGAAATTCCCGAGCGATCCAGTCGCGCAAGGCAAACCCATCACCCTCCGCGAACTGCTCACTCACACCGGCGGCACCACCGTCCACGGATTCCCTGGATACGCCAGCAACGAACCCGTCCCGACCCTGATTCAGGTTCTGAATGGCGAAAAACCTGCCAACACTCCGGCGATCCGCAGTGAAGCCGCACCCGGCGCCCGCTGGAACTACTCCGGCGGCGGCTACACCATCATGCAGCTGGTGCTTCTCGATACCACGAAGGAACCATTTCCGAAGTTGCTTCACGACTCTGTACTCGCGCCCATAGGAATGACACGCAGCACCTACGAACAGCCCCTGCCGCAGAATCTTCGCGACAACGCCGCCACACCGTATCGCGGCGACGGCAAGCCCGTCGAAGGCGGCGCACATACCTATCCTGAAATGGCCGCTGCCGGCCTCTGGACAACTCCGACCGACATTGCCAGGTACGCCCTCGAAGTCGTGAATTCCCTCGACGGCAAAGCCAACCACGTGCTCTCGCAGGAAATGACAAAGCAAATGCTCACCGCCGGCTTGGGCAACTGGGGACTCGGCCTGGAGATCGGCGGTTCCCCCTCCGATCCATGGTTCTCGCACGGAGGAGCCAACGAGGGCTTCCGGAACATCTTCTACATGTACGAAAAGAATGGCGATGGCGCGGCCGTCATGACCAGCGGGGATGCGGGTGGACAGATTGGCGATGAACTCATCCACAGCATCGCCAACGAATACAATTGGCCCGACCTCCGTCCCACCGTCCGCACTGCCCTCAAGGTCGATCCGAAAATTCTGCAAACGTACGTAGGAACATACGAGCTCAACAAGGGCTTTGACATCACCATCACCGTCGAAAACGGCCAGCTCATGACCCAGGCCACCGGCCAGTCAAAATTCCCCGTCTTTGCCGAGACTGAAACTAAGTTCTTTCCTCTATTCCCCGCAGAACTTGAATTCGTGAAGGACGACCAGGGAAAGGTGAATGCGCTCATCCTCCACCAGGGAGGCCACGACATCAAAGCGCCCAAAAAATAGTCCGCTCAGCTCTCCACGTACTCCCAGAAGCTGTCCGCCAGCTCCGCGCCCAGTTCATTGGCCATGCGCCGGGCCGCTCGCTCCACTTCTTCGATCAGCTGGTGCAGGTAGCTGCGCGAGCTCGAAATCGCCACGATACCGAGCGTCGCCGACTGCCACGTCACAGCCTCGTCCATCTCGGCAACTGAAATGTTGAATCCCTGCCGCAGCTGATCCTTCATCGATCGCACCACCTGCCTGCGATCCTTCAGCGACTGGGCATGTTCAATGCGAAGCTCAAGCGTCAGTTGGGCGACAGGCATAGATCACGCGGCCTCAAGCCCGACTCTCCGGGGTGCCCCATTCTAACCCCAACTCTGACTGACACGAACAAGTTCTGAGGCCGGTACTCCCTACCCCCTATTCCCCATCCCTCAGTCCCTCAGTCCCTTGTCCCTTGGTCCCTTAGTCCCTTAGTCCCTTAGTCCCTTAGTCCCTTCTTAGGGCATACGCCACTACCGTCTCGTTCGTACCATCTGTCTCCCTCACCAACCGCGATTCCAATTCATGCGGCACTGGCATCTCGCACGCCGCGATCTGCTCCTCGCTTGCGCCCACAAAACAAAGCTCGCAACACCCCAGCGCATCCCCAACTCGTACCGGCGGCCCGAACACCCGGCAGGTCATCGGCCGCCATTCATAGACATCGCAAAGCCCTGTCTCGGGATTCAGCGCGGGGCAGGGCGCATCGTTGGCAAACTCCTCAAACCGCTCCTGATCTTCCTCGGATGTGCCCAGCACTCCCGTCTCCGCATTGCCCGGAAAGTCCACCCCAAACTCCTCGATCCAATCCTTCGCCCGCTGCTCAACCACTGCAGCCCGCCCCGGATCTACCTCCCGCAATGCCTGCATGCCCTCCTGCAAACGCGCCACATCCAACGCATGAATGGCAAACGCGCCATGACAGCACTGCGTACATCCCGGCCGGCATGCGAGCCATGCGCCTGCCCGCTGCGCCGCCTCAGCCAGCGACGCATCCAT
>Ga0335072_10010166_pt1 | contig 13552 bp, 14 predicted proteins | sample Lox_Sample_21_FD_206725 | JGI IMG/M metagenome (GOLD analysis project Ga0335072, IMG submission 206725) | Soil microbial communities from Loxahatchee National Wildlife Refuge, Florida, United States - Lox_Sample_2.1 | ecosystem: Environmental > Terrestrial > Soil > Wetlands | place: USA...
ATCCCCGAGGGCGATCCTATGCAATGCTCCTGGGTAGTACGTTTGGAACTGCAATGCATTGTCAAAGTGGTAAAATACGTGTGTCTCAAAAGTTTGGACCTTTTTTGGGTTATTTGCAGTGACGCCTCAAAAAAGACACGAGTTTTTTTTTTTTCGTCTTATTTGCAGTTTGCCAAATGATTAGGCGAATGTACAGGGCTACCTATACATGTATGATTTATTGCGAACAGTCCCTTATTCCTTCCAATATGCATCTCGAAACGCCATGCAGATGCTAACCTTATAGCGGGAATCACCTAGAATATATACGCCCATGTCCTTTCTCTAATGAGTACCCTGTCCCGTATATACCATGAAAATTTCGTCCGTCGTGCCTATTCCCGTTTGTTTCGTTTTCATTTCGTTGCAATTGCATTCATATCATTACATCACAAGGTCTCTTCCATACCCTGCGTCCTCGTTGGTTCGGGGACTGGCTCTGGCGCCTCAGTGGCGGCAGGTTCCGGCATGGGCCTTGTGCGGATTCTAAAAGCATCTCTTAAGCGGCCCGTGAGACTCGCTCTGCGGCTTTGTTCCTCTCGTTCTGCGTCGGGGCCTGCTGTGGTGGCGCCAGATTCTAGTTGTTGTTGGCGGAGTTGACGGAGGGCGGCAATGCGTTCGTGAGAAGAGGCATTGCGCATAAAGGCAGCATCCAGGCGCCGTGATAGTCGGCCGCGAGGGGGGTGGACTTGAGCATCGGCGCCTTCGGTTTCGGTAAGTGGTGGTGGTAGAACAGCATCTCCCTCTGCGGTTTGTTCTTGCTCGGCAGTATTGGTCTCTGCTGGCCGGAGATCGATACGACTGTACCGGTGTCAGTTCTGTTCTGTCTTGTTAGTAGGGATAACTTACCATAAGGGACATGTGCCAGACACATTTAGGAGCCATGGATCGATGCATGCCGGGTGGAATTTGTGATTGCAAGGTAAGACCCTTACATCCTCGCCTTTCTCGAAATCTTCTGTGCAGATAGAGCAACCAAGATGCTCCTCAACTCTCTGTGTTTCTGTATGTGATCCTTCGGCATGTGTGTGTATATGTTCATCAGGCCCAATGGCGGTCTCTTGTACGATAGCATCTTCGGTAGATTCGGCCTGTCGCTCACCCTCATCTGTTTGTGCAGGAGCCGCTGCATCACCCTGTTGATTGTGTTCGCTTCCACCTTCCTCTAATTCGATTTCCCGATTTTCCGGCTTCGCTTCTCCATCACCAAATTTAACAATGGGTAAAGTCTCCAGCATTGCTCGAGCAAGACCCTTGGCACGACTTTGCCGAGGTCTGCCAGGTAATCCTCCTCTTGGGCCATATCTCTCTGGATGTCGGTGCGCTCGAATAGCACCAGTAGCAATGATAACTAGGAACAATAACGTGATGATACCGGTAATGCTATAGAGAATGCTCATTGCCACGGCAGTAGTTGGTGCCGCAGGCGAACTGGTTGAAGGCGACGTTGCCGCACTTGAGCTCGTTGCTGCCGCACTGCCCGTTGTAGTAGTACTAACTTGAGCCATGATTGTAGCACTAGGTTGTGTAGTTGACATATCAATGATACTCAATAACGTGCGTGAATCCTCGATACTTGTCATAGACAGTATGCTGGTATAGGTGAAGGTGCCAGATATGCCGCAATGAGAGGCAGTAAAACTATAAAGAAGAATGGCCCTGACGTTCGGGACTTCAGTGATAAGCTGGTTAATAATATCGGTTGGGCTGATATCGGATGAATTTGAGTTTGGATCACAGCTTATATATGCAATATTCGACGACGTTATCGAGTCTGGGGAGTAAGCGTTTACGGCCTTGAGGGTCCCTTCGATGTTTATGGACTGGAATCAGTCAGTATGGATATCTTGACGTCAAGCGTTGTGGAATAGATATCCGCTTACACTTAAGGCTGTCAAAGACTGACCAAGACCAATTTGAGATGTTAGAGGAGCAAGGATAGCTGTAACTGTCATTCCACCTGTCGAGGTATATGTAAGTTCCAAAGGACTGGCCTGAACAGGTAGTCTGTCATTTGAAGGCTGAACGGAGGCGGCGGAAGCGAGCGGAAGTAGGAGCAGCAGCACGAGGTGGGAGTAGGATGGCATGATTATAGCGCCAAGGGATACCGGTATCTCGGAGGCGAATGAGTGTTGCAGCTGGGACTATTGATTAGTAGAAGCAGCTCATTGATGATTTGTTCTGCGATGATTTGGCTATCATTTGGTGAGAGTAAGACCAGACGCTGCGAAAAGACAATCGATTGTCAAAAATACACACCACCACTGCGCTAACAGTTATTTAAGCCCTGTGATTTGCGGGGAGCTCAGTCTGGAAAAGGCAGGTTGGCGCGCCGTCGGCTTCTACGACTTCCGTGCACTGGGCTTTTGATGACTATCTTTTTTTGGGATTTGAAATCTTATTAAGACTGTTGCGTATGCCTCCCTCCACAATTGGGGCGCAGTATCTGCCTCGAGAATAAGAAATCATGCGAAGATGGTCCAGTCCCCATCACCGTCGAGATAGAGGGGGGTTGTGCTGCGGTGGGTAGTAAAACAGTTCGCGTGGTTCAGCATTGATCCGCGCGGGAGGGATTGGAATCTTTGGAATCTTCTACTGCAGCGCGTTTTTCCAGCCTTAGCTCCCCACAGACGTTAAACCTTCTATGGTATACAGTTCATTACCTTTACCTTGTCGACCTGTCACCTCACATAACATTAGGCTTGCGAGGCCGCGTGGAACATATCATCTGAGTTGAGGGACATTCAAATGCCTCGGGAAAAGCTTTCTGTTGCCAGGATCTGTGTCGGCAACGTCGGAAGGTCGGTTGCGCTCACTACACAGAGTCTCAAACGTCTGTGGGTTTCATCCATCAGTCGTTCCAGCCTTATCGGTACTTCCGGCTTCAAATGTGTTCCTCCGTGCCCGCCCCCCATAGAAAATCACCGGTGTTGCTTCAGCCTTAGGCATGACTTGTAGCCTTCCTCGGTCGGGTTTATGCCATGTTCTGTAGCTTTTCAAGCCTCTGCCTGATTGAATGGGGAGCCATTGGCCTCAAAAGCGTGTCATACTGAAACGTGCACGTCGAACATTATTGGTTGTCTTCTCATTTCTTCTCAATTGTGCGGTTGCAAATTTGTAAGGGGTATTTACTTTCCTACACTACACCGTTATATACTTCATTCCGACTCTCCCCTACTTTCAGAAGCCAAGTTTCTTCTGCTTTCTTGCCCAATTGTTCTTCTTCTCGACTTCAAGTTCAAAAGATCTCAACGTACACAACTTAGCTCTCATTTCACCATGGCTCTTTATATCATTTCAGGTTCAGGTATGTTGAGACAAGGCAGGAGCTAGCTACGTCATTTAACATCCTTGGAACATGAGGGCCATTGAAGCTGCAATGGGAAGGCTTTATATCACAGCTCTTTTAAAAATGGCCCGATAAAGCTCGACGGAAAGTCTACTATCGAGCATTTCTGCCGCTGTTTTCATAACTCGAAGCTCGACTCGAAGGAAAATGTCAGTTGCTAGACTTTATCCCACACCCAGTGATTTTCAGTCGGGTGCTAAAGACGTTTCGTTAGAAGGTTTGCAGTGAAGAATGCGTAAGTAGAGCTTGAGCATGAATTTCAGATAAAACTCTTGCGGGACTTTTATTTTAGGGTAATTTAAGCATACCTGCATGGTCACAAGCGCTGGGTACCCGTTTGAGGAGGGCCATTGATTCTCGGTGTCAATTGATCCCAATTTCTAGGTAAGGTATACGATATGCAATCTAGAAAGAGTCACGCGTCGGAGTATGATCTGCACTACCTTTGTAACTGGGCCCATTTGTGCATTGGTCTCATGTTGTCGTCTATCTACTACAAAAAGAAGTTCTTTCGACTTGAATTCACTATTTCCTTGGATGTTTTTGTACATCTTTTCCATGCATCAAACAAGTTAGAGAATTATGGATAAGAGTAGTCTGTCGTCCAAAGCCAGCTGCGGAGTTGCATATGATGATATGCACATTCCACGGTATGTGTCGCATGTTCAGCTTGCTGCACATGCCACAGAAACCCGAAATTGTCGAGCATAGGAGCCTACAATAGCTACTCATATGCAGATAGACTTAAATCCGTGTTGATCATCAAGTACGTGGCTTGTTAATCCTACACATCGTAAATCGGTACTCGATGCCCAATATTGGGACTTCCATGGGAAGAGTACCAGGTTTGGAATCGCAGTCTGATGCGCGATCGTAAAGTTCACCTGAATGGAAATGAAATAGAATCCTTTTCGGGCATTCTTGCAGAAGTTTGATTCACTTAAATGACAATAGTCTAGGAGGGGTGTACTTCGTACAAGCTGCCGATTATTGACTCTAAGTGGTGATGTAAAATACGTAAATGTAATGATTATCCTCTAAATATAGAGTCTTGATGAATCAGGAACCATGTAGTGTAGAAATAGCAGGTTTTTGAGATGGTTAGCTATTTGATGTTGATGGTGAAATGGCGGCAATGATGGGGAGAATATTTGTTAAAGAATTACTCACGAGATCGTATCATTTGCAACTTTTTGTGGGTCTGGACTCGTTTTGCTTGCTCTATCGAAGGATAATTCTAATATTGAGAACTCTTCTTTACGTAACTGTTCTCCACACTCAGATCTCCTCCATATCTTCAAGGTCGTCCAAAACCGGCCAATCTCCTATCTCCACTCTCTCAGGTCTCACGAAAACCCCGTGCTTCTGATCTCCTTCCGCTCCCCAGTATCTCTTCCCTACAATACTTCCATCGTTCTTACCCACCGGCTCATCCAGCTGCACACCCACCCAAGCGCCCAGGCCCCCAGGTATCTCGGGTACTTCACCCACATACCTCACCGTTCCTCTCCGTGAGTCGTCACTCCCAACGCGACATCGTCTTCCTACTGCAATCCCACGAGAGTCAATCTCCGCTTGAAAGGCAGCAATCTTAGCTTGCTCGAGAGATGGCGCGTTCGGGTCAAAGCGGCCCAGCTTCTGCGCCTTCTTCCATGCCAGGACACTGTCCGTCTTCTTTTCGTATTCAGACTCGGGCATCACATATTTCTCGACGCTCGAGGCATCCGTAAAGTTGGGACGTGCACCAGGGGGCCTAGTATCAGCCACCTGCAAATTTTTAGAAACAATCCTCCAGTTGTCGAACTCCGGATTGAAGGAGACCAATCGTCGATGCAACGCGTCTCACGTGATGAAGCCACTCAAATATAACATGCAGGAAACACTCACTTGTAATTCGGCATACGGAGATAAAGGGAACCGATTCAACTGCGTATTTTCCTCATCTGCCGCTTCGACAGGTAGGCCTTGCTGACCTGGAACGCGGAGAGTAAGCCTCTGAGACAGGGGAGGGATTCCGGTCACGGGTTCGAGCTTTGCCTTCAGTTGGCCTATTGTCCATGAGGGTGTGATGCGCCGCTCTGATGATGAGTTCTCCGAGGTGATCAGGAGGGGGATATCCTCCGCTGTTTGCAAACTCATTCTGGATGGCAATAGGTACCCGCTTTTTCCTGGCATTCCATGCATAAGAAGTATTTCAGGCAAAACAACCTTATTCATGCGTGGATCCCCAGATTTCGACTAGCGTCGTTTTTGAGTTCGACATATGCGACGTCGATGCCCTAACGACATTCCATGGAAATCTTCCGTTGCAAGGGTGTTCAAGCTTCTTTTTCACGATCTTCTCTTAGTTTTCGGTACGGTAGTAGTCATATTTACAATCTGAAACGTTCTATTTTGAGGTGGTCTATCTGGCTTTGCCGACGCACCGCCACAGGCCACAAGCCACAAGATCTTGAATTGTAAGTTACTCAGTGGAACCCCACTATCTTTTGAACGAAATCTCTCCGTTTGAAATGCATCAGATAAGACCTACAATTCGGGAGATGCAAGATTTTCCCAAGACAGGAATATCTTTGATTACCACCTCTACCGTCTTTTCCACCATTACAATTGGGCAATTGCCGTTTGCAGACCGGGCCTGTGTTACGGCACTTTATCAGATCTGCAAGTCATCAGCATAATTGCCCTTTGGGCCGAGGGGTCCTGCATTCAAGACTGTTCTCGAACGCACGCAGAGATCCCTTGCAAAGACAGTTTGGCACTGAAACGGGTTCTCGCAAGTTAAATGTTCCTTTCACCGCTCAGACAAGCCAGGGATCTCGAGACGTTCCCCAATTCCAGCCAACACGTTCGCGCCAAGGCCCATCATACAACGCTATTTGTAGTATAGTTTCACGGGTGTAGCACCCATGCCCTGATCTGCAACAGGGAATGAGTTATTATCATCATTCTCATGTCAAAGAAGCGGTGGACTAGTTCGGAGCGAACACGTCCCATTGTAGGATTCGCCTTCATGCCGGGAACAAACGGATTATTCAAGCACCCGAAATATAGCAGATCCAAGTTTGACAAGTCATTGTACGTTAACTGCACTGAGGATCAAATTATATTTGCACCCGGTGACTGACATCAATGCCCGCCTGCCCGGTGTTGATATAATAGAACTGGGGCTCTTTGCTGGATTACAGGGCGGACCAAAATACGAACAGCCCTCGCCAGACGTGCCACTTCATCAGGCCAGCAGAGCAGAAAAATTAAAAAAAAGCTATCTGCTTCCTGCGCCACTCATCATATTACTGTGTCAAGGCAGCTTGCACTAAGACAATGGGTGGACGGGCCGCAGCCGAGCGCATCCCAGGGATCTGGAATAAGCAAAATCTCACTTACACCAGACAAACTTTCTTGATAGCCATGTTTCTGATCATCATGGAAAAAGCGTCATAACCCAAGATCCCGTTGGCACGCATAAGGCTTTTACACCGCTAGATGTGGGCATCCACCAGTGTCACTAGTCAAGCCGATCAATCAAGCCGACCCCGGATTTATGATCTCCTCATTTTACTAAGTCTTCCATGCAAACGTAGTGAGGGGCAACACGGAAGGGTTTGTGCCTAACTAAAGAAAGCTCAAGAAAAAGGGATTGTTTAGGCACCAAGGATATGCCTTAAGGCAGGCGGTGACAGGTCATCAAACACATGCACTAATCGGGCATTAAACAAGGCCATTATAATGACCCATTATCATCGTGGTTGCTTGTCCTCGGCTGGCGGAGCGAAGATCATAGTTCGTGTCGCGCTGAATTAATGCAAGCCACGGAGATCTCAAGGCCTTGTCCTTGTTTTGAAGGCCAACCATGCTGTATGCCATTTTGGCATCATACCTGACCGCCTGTTCGTCATGGTCCCAACATACCTAGGGCATGGGCAACGGGGTAAAGAAAGCAACAAAAAGTTCTAACCTAAGTTCCAAGCTCAATGGCTCTGTCGGGTAGCATAATACTACCTCACAGAGCAGGCAAGCAATGCATGCAGGGTTATTACACAAATCAGTACTTTATATACATACTCTAGAGCAGTTGGATACAATCCTTCGTCTCACGATCCTCTACCGAGTTCGTTTCTCACTCATAATAGTGATTTTTCATGGGGCTGGCTGGGTTAGAGCATGTCCTAAATAAGAAGCAACAGGCCAAAATCCCAGGGTTCTGTTCGGAATTGCGCACAGACGTAAACCCAATCTGGCTGGTTTGTGGATGGTGGGTGGCAGTGCTTCGCCGTTTTGTTGGCTCGTTGGCAACGGAACAGCGTCATTGTACTGAGCTTACCGAGTTTCGATACTCGGGACTTTGTACCCGTCGGCCTGCAGGTTTAATGTCGAAACCACTGAGACCACCTACGACCTCGCTATTTTCAATTTTCTATACCAATTGTTGTACCTACTGTAATATGTGTATACACCACTTCATAATACATATCCTTTAATTTCATTCATCTGTGCATCCATGTATTTTACATTAACACTGCAGACTGACGGCATCAGAGGAGGCAATCATTTAGAGGCACCACATGACAAGCTACAGTACACATGCTTCATGTTCATGCATGAAGTCGTGGCGACGCCTCACCTCACCCATCCTCCAACCCAAGTTACCTCTGCGGCGCTAGAGCACTGGCCTGCACCAGCCTGCACCAGCCTGGACCCACCCCTGTTCCTCCCTTCCACCCTTCCCACGCCTAACCACGCCTCCCCTACAGTCCGGTACCCTACCACATCCAACCCTACCCTACACACCTAACACTAACACCCCCCTCCACCATAACTGACGCACCTACGTCGACGGAGCCATGGATTGCATACTCTATTTGTGAAGCGCGTCTTCCCGAAAATTGTCAAGCTGGCCCCATGTACCGATTTTTCCACCTCATTGTCTCCCCTACAACTTCCTCATGCCAGATTGACTGCCAAAGTAGGTTCTTGACGTATTCACCCGTTGGCGTTAGGCTTCTATTTTGTCTCATTGTCTCATGTCATAGCGATTGGCTGGCCAGATCTCCTCGTCGTGCCAATCATGCTTATGTCGCTCACGCGCTGTTCCAAGCGGAGCTTGAAATAGGAACGGGGTCCTCATCACCAATATTCTAGTAGCTGCACCTGCCCAAGCCGTCTTCACTTTCAAACTACTTTCTCTCACAAATCTGTCCGATCCTTGCGCAAGATCTCGTTCTTGTATTTAGTGTGCTGCTGCTCGCCCGATTTTGTCGAACCAGCTGTATGATAGCATCCTATCACAAAACACTCTTTCACAAGTTCGAGCCGTGGCGTTCCAGGCACCTGTGACGGAACAGGGGGAAGCTTAACTACTACTACCTACCAATTCAACTACAAGACTAGGCTACCGGATACCCGTGCTGCAAGTTCTTCTCGCAGATGATCCGTCAGCTCTGACGGTATCGGCGACTCAGAACCGTCAAGGTGGATATCTCTCGCCTTCTCAAGGCTCCAGACTCAGATGAGTCCCCGTCCTCCCCACAGACGGAGATAAAGCAGCAGCAGCAGCAGCAGCACACAAGAGCTACCTCCGTACCGTCAACCACTGTACCCTCAAGCATTCCTCCACATGTCCTGGCTCCCACGGGGACTGGAGGGAAGCGGAGCATGCCTTCCCACCCATCTGAATCTCCGGCGAAGAAGCAAAGCAAATGGTCACAAGAAGAGGATGCTATCATCATTGACCTGAGAGGAAGCGGCATGAAGTGGGAGGACATCTCGAAGCGGTTACCGGGACGCAGTGCCATTAGTTGCCGCCTTCATTACCAGAACTACCTTGAAAGACGAAGCGAGTGGGATGAGGAACGCAAGAACAAACTGGCCCGCCTCTATGAAAGGTAACAAGCTTCCTTCTCCAAAGCCTAACCCAAGAGCAAGGCAGGATCTTCTCCCTTAAGACGTCCTACCTTGACGCTCCAAATCCACAATCCCTCTTCGACCGCAACTGACATACCACTCAGATTCAAGCCCGAAATGTGGGCAAAAGTCGCCGAAGAGCTCGCCGTCCCCTGGCGCGCCGCCGAAGCAATGCACTGGCAACTAGGAGAAGCGGACATGGCGCGCCGCGCCGGCGTTGTCCCCTTTTCGCTGAACCCCGACTCCTCCGCAGGCTCCCAGCGACCTCCTGCCAACCCACCGGGACCGCGCGGACCAGGCCACGGACATTCACATTCTCACGGCAGCGCGCCTTCGTATGCTGGTCCCCCACCACCTGGCTATGTATCTCCGCACGCGCAGCACCAACAGCAGGTTCAGCAGCGCAATGTCCACACGAGGTCTGCGGCTGGTGTGCAGGGCCCGACGAGGAGTTTAGCTGCGAGAAGGGACAGCACGCCGAGGTCGGTCCCGCCCTCTTCACCGCCGGAATCACTCACCTTGGCGGGGATCCGGTCGCCGATGATCGGGAGCTTAGGGGCCCATGGTGGTGGCGGCAATGGGAATGGGAACGGGAATGGAAATGGCCATGGACGAGGCACGGGGGGCCAGATGCTGCCGGGCGTGTTGGAGATGACGACGAGAGTGAGTCCGTATAACACGCCTGCGTACTCTGTGTCGAGCTCAATCAGCGGGAGTTATCCGAGTCCGGGACCGCTGTTGCCAGCGATGGGGTATCGGGATGGTGGGAGTGGGAGGGGCTTGCCGGGTATGTCTGAAGGACCAGGACACCGGAGTGGAAGTGAGGAGGCCGGCGGCGGTAGGGAGGGGCTGAGGAGAGGGCGCGGCGGGTATGAGTAATGGTGAGGCGGAGGAAGGAGTACGAGAGAGGTTGAATAGGCTCACTAGTGAAGGGAGTACTCGCGACCTCGGGGCACTCACGAGGCGATGGCGGATCGAAGACGCACGAGACGGGACGGAAGACCTTCCTCGCGTCTGCCGCGGATTTGCATCATTGTTGGGATAACAGAAGGAGCGAGAAAGACGGGGGAAGAGGAGAGGAGAAACGTTCACATTCCGTTAAACAAGGCATTCTTAGGCGTAACGATACAGCGTTTTGAGAACACTACATTACATCAACGGCGGCTGGCTGGTTTCGGTGGGTTTGTGGGCAGGAGATCTGACGAAAAACTTTATGAAACAAGCAAGCTGCAGATGCTGCAGCTTCAGCAACTTCAGCTTGTTTTGTCTGTTTGAATACTTTGTTTTTGCTCTGCATTAGACATGGTTGGTTGGTTGGTTGGTGGTTGTTTTGGCATAATATTTGAAAAGGAATATACACACAAAAGAAATAGGGGGAATGGCTGGATGGATGTTGCATATTATTACTTCTTCTGTATCTGGAGCGACTTTTGGGGAGTAGAGTGTATTAAGTATGTTTTATTAGATGAATGAGCTACTGGAGAGCTTTTTCAAAATATGGTTTTGCTTTGAGGCCTGCCGCTAGTGAATGTTCCTGTGCTCGCCTGGCCTACTCAGAGACTGCTGTCGCCATGGCACTGTACATTGTCATAACTCAACGTCACGCATTTGCAGTACTATGCTATATGATGTCAGCGACATGCTTTGCCTATATCCTGCCGTGCGAGGTATTATACAGCACAGCCAGAAGTTGATGTAAACTGAACCTGTATAGGAGTATAGACATGTCATGCTAGCTTGAGTTTAGTATTCAGATTTCAAGGTCCAGTCTGAAGACTATAACCTACCGCCTTCACTAAGGTAATGAATAGCTTCTAGATGGTCCAATTGGTAGATCTTGGCCGGGGAGACATGCGAGCTTCTACTTAGCATCTTCTTTTTCAAAGTGATTGGAATAAAGCGGTCTGCGTCTGCTCGATGTTTGCTCGCGTTTGCTCAAATTCGTTACCACGTAGATCCTGATGCTATCCAAAGAACCCTTACGGAGGTAGTACTGCGGTAGTACTGCGTGACTAGATCCCGAGCCTCAGTTACGTCAACCAGCGCTTCTTTTACGTGTAGCAACCGCCCACCAATTATCTTTCTCATATCCTGACTGCAGCACCTCTCCAACAGCAGCTTTGATGTCATCCTCAAGCTCTCCAGAGCGATATAAGTGGTAGTATCTTTGGAAGGTCGTTTCCTTCGGTTCAGACTTCTCTCCATTGCCTAGGTCTTGTTTTCCTGTCTTCATCACCCATGGGACCATAACGTCCTGTTCGTGTCCTTCATCCCAGCCTCTTCGACTGTTCTTTTGTTCGAGCGCCCATACATATATTAATGCTTTCCCGTCTTCTTTCAGGCACTCCAATAGGGACCCAATTGCTTCTTGTCTCCTCTCTTTCGTTGACAGGTGGTGTATGACCGCAATGCTGATAGCAAAGTCAAACCTCCCTCCAAATACAGAGCCACCATGTGGCAAGGCAAGGTTGTCTGCAACGATGGTAGAATGTGGCTGATGCTGTGCAGCAATGCTAGCAAGTTTTGAGGACCGGTCGCTCCCAACTATGAAGATGTCGCGGTTGACAGTGAGATATTTGCCATTTCCGCAGCCGACGTCAAGGCCCACGGAGCCCGGGGACTGCGAAAGGAGGAAATCGTGGACGATTGGCCATGGCTTATAGCGGGTAGAAGAGAAATGGCTAGCGATCTGTTGATAGATTTCGTGGACGTGCTCTTCCTCATAGTCTTCTGGAGCTTGACGTCCTATTGCCATTGCCTCCTTGCTATCTCAATCCAACACACAACGCCAAAAGAAGCTCCCTTGTATCTCACGGAGACACGTCTGGGCAGCGGCAGCGGCCCGAAACCTAGTTGCTGACGGTATGGCAGCTGTGTCTTCCGGTCAATTTCCTAATACATGCTCGGTATGCGTGGGCGGTAAGTCATACGGCGCTAGCGGCCGCTCCTTGATGCGACATTTCTGGAAACTTTTGAACAGCTCGACTTGCCCCGCGCTGTGTGACGCAAAGCCCTTTGTTTCTTCCATCAAAGACGTGAGAACATCGCCTGACTTACGCCAACCTACTCTTTAAGCAAGGAGCACTCTTACTGCAGCTCATTTACGTGGAGCGCAACGTTGGTGGCGAATAACACGCGCAGCGCATGCTTTGACGACCGCAACTTAGCTTGAGGCACGTTTTCCACTTCGATCTAGGCAAGCGCAATCATAATTGACATTGTTCAAAGCACTGCAATATTCTGTACATCTACGGATCGTAGGGAGCATCCGCTCTATACTACTTTAGACCTCGTCGCAAGTAATCAACGACCTTTACGCAGCCACGAACTGACAACCTCAATGTCTGCTGCGCAACTTCAACAAAGAACGTCATCAACCGAGCCTTGTTGTTGGCACACGGTGAATATACTGGGTTGACCACTCACACTCTTTCCTTGCTCATATCTTGTCCACGACCTGGCGTGGGCTCGAGAACGAGCTGTTGAATATCCGCGGTTGTTGAACCTCAGATCTCTGAACTACGCTTAGATCTACTTCTCAATTAGATCTCTACGGTTCCGGACGAAAATATCTACAGCTAGCACTTACTTAAAGTGGCATTAAGCTAGTCCAGATGAAAACTGTACTCTCCTGAGGAATTTGCAGCCAGATCACTGGACAGTCGCAACAATAGCTGAGCGCCATCTTCGAATCAGCTTGGCACCATGACGTCCATAGCTCCATCATATCACCCTCTCCTTACTCCGCCACCGACTAAGAAACGGCCATTCATGGAACTTAGTCCGGAGTCTATTCGTCAACCCAAGAAGCGGTTGCAATCCCTAAACCTGCCTGTGAAGTTTTCCGGGGCTGTTTACAGGCCGTCAATGCCGATCACAAAGCCAGCGGCGCAATTAACGGGACTTGAAGGTTATTTGAAGTTGGACTTAGACTTTGTGGAGGCCACCAAAGATACCGAGGGTGACGAGGCGAAGCGTAGTGTTCAGATCTCTAGCGACTCTAAATACAGAGCTCTTCTAATTGAGAGAAGACATCTTGTAAGTGGAGAATAGATTTGGATTGAATTATCTTACTAATATGACATAGTCAAGCAAAGTGCCCGCGTCCTGGCGAGGACGCTTAGGAAAAGGCAGGGGTCTTAAAAATCTTACGGGAGCCCTTTGCTACCGCCATAGCTTATTCCAGGCTTTATTACACACACCAAAGTTTGTGTACTGGCTCAGAGATTTTCATGAGCCTAAAGACTGTAAGTCAACCAC
>Ga0335072_10010167_pt1 | contig 13550 bp, 11 predicted proteins | sample Lox_Sample_21_FD_206725 | JGI IMG/M metagenome (GOLD analysis project Ga0335072, IMG submission 206725) | Soil microbial communities from Loxahatchee National Wildlife Refuge, Florida, United States - Lox_Sample_2.1 | ecosystem: Environmental > Terrestrial > Soil > Wetlands | place: USA...
AGTTCCTTTCCCTGCAAAGTGTGCCCACCAGACGTGTCTCAATTCAAGGGTTCAGTCCATTTTGGGCGTTGACTGCCTTCTTGGACAAATTGCCTCAGATGTCCCTACCTCCCTCATATTTCCCGATAATTTAGGAGAATCAGCGCGATGAAGACGAAACAAACTGGCCAGACCCAGGAGGCGAGTACCCTGTTCTTTTCGGGGAGCCGAAGCTCGAGCCACCGGGCCCAACCTGCAAAGACTGCAAGGACGCCCATCGGAACGTGGCTCCATTCAACCAAGGTGCTTTCCTTCACATTCGAGATGGCGTGTTCGTGCGTAAGCAACACCGCGCCCCCAATGGCGCACATTGCGGGAAATACGAGTGCAAGCGGATTATTTCCTTCTTGTTTCCGCCGTATGCGCAACTCGAATATTCCAAACGCAGCACAGACGATTGCTGCAATCCGGTGCTGAAAGCTTTCTGGGTCGATCCAGCACGCCCAGAATCCCTTCCAGCCCACGGGCCAACACTCGCTGTCTGCCTGCAAGAATATAAAAATGGCGATGCAGATAAGGAGTAGTGGCCAGTATTTAGCCCAAGGAGCGTTGCCGGTTCGCTCCAGCAGAGCGAGCAGCCCCATCGCCAGTACCACAAGTCCCATCCAATGATGGTTTGCTTCGGATTCAATCGAATAGTTGATTAGCCGAGCAGAAAGGGGCTCACCGTCAACGTTGTACGCCAATGCTTTGCCAGACACGAGCGATTCTCTAGCATCCGGGCCTGACGCCTCCGTTATGTAACGATATCTGAGCCTTGGCACTCTTGGCTCGAATCGCTTAAAGATCTGCGCCGGAGTGAGCGTGTCACTTATTTGATCCACTGCAGGCGGCTGGGCGGTGAGAGATGCCGCGGTCAGAATTACAGTGATGCCGATTCCCACCTCCGCTTCGATCAGCCGGCGTAGTCGTGGCAATGCATATTCCTTCGTGGTGTTACGGATCAGGAGAAAATTTACCCCACCAAGCACGAGCAGCCCGCCGAGCATGGTTGCCTTCGCGATCAGCATCACACCATAGGAAGTCCCAATCAGTGCAGTAAACGATCCGACGTACTTGAAGCTCATGGCAAGGCCGCTGGCCACCAGGGCGCCGACACTAGCCAGCGCAAGGGGGGAAAACCGTTTGACGACGGTCCATTGGACTGCCGGATCTTTGGCTCGATACAAACCTAGGACCAAGAACGGCAGACCTCCAATCCAGAAACCGACGGCAAGTTCATGGATGCACGAAAAAGTGATCAACAGGGTGCGCCCCTCTAGACGGGATGCGGCGTGATTGGTCATTACCGATGCGCCCATGATAATTGCTGCCAGCACCGGCAAAGCCCATCTAGCGAACTTCTTATTGCCACTGGCGACAACGATCGTTAGCAACGCCGCAATAAAGACAACACTGCCTGAGATGAAGAAATTTGCCCCCACGACTTGATCGAACCCAATTTCGGCTGTAACCATCAAGACGGCTGAATCGACATAGAGATATAAAAGTTGCACAATCGCCAAACCCACCGCGCTGATTCGCAACAGGCTCCATGTGGATGATTGGACCCTGTCGATCGCTTCTTTTGAAACTTCCGGCGAAGACCGCGCAACCAGGAGGCCGAAGACCACACCGCCTAACAAAAACGATTGAAACACTAACGTGCCAGCGCGGAGGACGACTGAAAAAAAAGTGAACAGGTCAACCAGTTTGACGAGCATAGGGCCCTAATCTACTGTGAAGGGAACTTCGCCGCGACTCATGTGACCATCGGAGGCAAGAGCGTCCCATTCCAGTTTGTATTTCCCTGGCTTGAGGCCGGTTGCGCGGGTCTGAAGAATCTCCGGGGCGGATTGGGGGGCAAGGACAAGCTTGGTCTCTGTCCCGTCAGCCGTCACCAGGTACACACGAGAACGGCTGCCGTCCACGCGGACGTTATATCTCAAATCTATGTCGAGATTCGGTCCCTTGACCACGGCGTTCGGCTTCGGCGTCGAATCCATTAAGATGGCGTGCGCCCAACAGACGCGTACCATCGCAACCATCAAAATTAGGAGTAACAAGGGCTTAAGCGATCGACGAACGATGATGATCATATTGTCCCTTTCTGAGATGCGCGGTCGCAGCATTCAAGGAATCCAATGCCTGGTTCACAATCTTTCGAAGCCCACCGGACCCATAGCAACGTCGAGCTGCCATCGGTCGCACCTTCACTTTCTTTCCGTGCTTGATAATAGTCGATTATTCGGCTAAGCGGCAGTTTCTTCCAGCATGCAGGAAAGTAGGGTTCCGTGCATTCTGTTGGATGATTTCCGCCGGACCCACGCCACGTTGTTTTAGTGACATGGGCGAACCGCTCAAGACAGCACAATCCCAACTAGGCCATGCCAGCCTTAGCACCAAAGCCGATATCTACGCCCAGGCGATCCCTGCCTCGTAGAGAGCGGCTATAGAGATGCTCGAACAACAGGAGGGCTTCAACTGGGGAGTTTGCTAATTCAATAAATGGGAAAGAGAAAAGTGGCGCGCCCGGAGAGATTTGAACTCCCGACCTTGTGCTCCGGAGGCACACGCTCTATCCAGCTGAGCTACGGGCGCGTTTCGTTCTTCCCGACCGGCTTTTTCGGGATTGCACAGCGCGAAAATCTCCGCGCCGGCCGTTCTTTATTTTACCTTGCTTCCTCACCCCAGCAAAGCAAACCTCCGCCCTTCCTCCACTCGCGCGTCCGCCCCGATGGTATAATTTCGCGGTTTTCCTCATGACGGAATCTCTCATTCGCTGGGCAGAGCAGGCCGGAACGCGCGGCATTCGCATCCTCTTCATCTTCCTCGGTGCGTTCATCCTCATCCGCATCCTGAAGGCGTTCACCTCGCGGATCGTTCAAATCGCCAAGGGCCAGTCGCGCACTGCCCTCATGCGCGAGCAGCAGACCCGCACGCTCGCAGCCATCGCCCATAGCGCCGGGATCACGGTCATCATAGCGGGCGCGATTTTAATGGCGCTCCCCGAATTTGGCTTCAATGTGACGCCCGTCGAAGCCGCTGCCGCCGTCGCCAGCATCGCTCTCGGCTTCGGTGCGCAAAATCTGATCAAAGACCTCATCAACGGTTTCTTCATTGTCTTCGAAGACCAGTTCGTCATTGGCGATCTCATCCAGCTCAACGGCGAGACCGGCCGCGTCGAATATCTCACCCTCCGCCGCACCGTGATTCGCAATAACACCGGCGCCATCGTCACCATCCCCAATTCACTCGTCGGCCAAGTCGCCAATCTCAGCCGTGATTGGTCGCAGATTTTCGTCGACCTCACCGTCCCGTCCGACGAACAGGTGGGTCGTGCGCTCGCCACCCTCGAAAAAATTTCCGGCGATTTCCGCAGTGATCCCGACTGGTCTCCCGCGATCGTCGACGGGCCTCGCGTCCTCGGCGTCGAATCTCTTTCGCTCGACGGCGTCACCCTCCGCCTGCAGGTTCGCACCATTCTGGGCCGCAAAGACGACGTCGCGCGCGAGCTCCGCCGCCGCATCAAGATCGCCTTTGAAGAGACCGGAATCCCCGTCAGCCAGTCCCACAAAATCTCGTTGCAGGGCGAGCTTCCCGTCCCCATCCAGCACCCGTAATTTGTCTCGTATTTTCTGGCGGCCCCATGAGTGTCCCATACGCCAGCAAGCCAACTTGCTCATGCGCCTCTGCGAATTCCCCACAAATTCCGGCCCGCTGCCGCCCAAGTTCTTCTGGTGTATTCGCCCATTCCTATGCTACTTTCTGCCCACTCCCGCAGTAGGTTTTCTTCTGAATTGTGCCCGGGCGGGACGGATTCTTTGCCCGGATTGGCGTTGGACCGCCACGGAGGTTTCAAGAATGAGGCGACATCACCCCTGCCGGCTCGCCGTACCGCTTTGCCTCTCAATTCTGCTCGCGCTACCCGTGGGCGCGGCCGGCCAAGCCGCTTCGGCTCCTCCCACTGCCGGCAAAGTCACCAACATCGTGCCCATTGTGAACCTTATCCACGACGCACGGACCACACCTGCTTCCACCTCCGCAATCGTCTACTGGGGCGACATCGTCAATACCGGCAATTTGGCGCGCGCCCGCGTCGCCCTCAACGACGGCTCGGTCTTGAACATCGGCTCCAATTCCAACATGACCATCACGCAGCACGACGCCGCGGGGCAGCAGACCGAACTCGAGCTGAATTACGGCCGCGTTCGCGCCAAGGCTGTCAAACTCGTCAAGCCGAATGCAAAGTTCGAGATCCGCACCCCCACTGGTGTTGCCGGCGTCGTCGGCACCGACTTTTTTATGGCCTACGAATTCCATGTCACGCATCTTCTCGTCTTTGAAGGCAAGGTCAAATTCTGCACGCTCGACGGCCGCTGCGTCATCGTCAATCAGGGGCAGACCTCGAATATTCGCGGCAACGAATCGCCCACCTCGCCCGCTCCTGTGGCGCAATTGGAGGCGATGCAGATGGCGAAATCCACGCAAATCGCCAACGCAGCCGTCAGCGGGGGAGTTGTCGCTACGCACGGCGCCATTCTTGCCGCCACTTTGGTCGCGTCCGCCGTGGTGCCCGCCGTGCTCGTTCGCACGCTTTCGACGACGCCCACGTGCTCTTCTCCTTCGCCCACCGCCGGCATTCGTCGCGCTTCCACCTGCGGCGTCACCAACGGCGCCGCGCCGCGCATCAACGGCCAGCGCCCCTAACGCCCCGGATTTTTCCGCAATCTCGACGCGTCATGTGTCTCGTCTCTTAAGAGACGAGACGTTGCGCTTCTCGCCGCCGCGCGCGCCGCCTGCTTATTCACGGGGAGCCTGGCGGCAAGGTACACAAACCTCGCCGCCCGCTCTTGAATCACCCTTCCTCAGGTTTTTTTGTGTTTATGTTCCCAGCAGGTTGGTTTGCAGCTTTTCATACCCGTGCTCGCGCGCCCAAAGGTCCAGAGGAATCGTCGCCAGCTCGTCCACCACCGGCACAGCCAATCCTGTCTTCGTCAAATCAACGCTCTTCAGATATGTCTTGCACGTATCGCAAACATCTACGCGCACGTGCGCGATCTCCGGCGCGGAATAAAAAGCCATGTACGGCTCTCGTTCCTCTCCGCAAGACGGGCAATAGATTCTCCGGAACGTCCACTCATGCGCGCACAGCATGCAAATCAGCGATTTCTTCGCTCCATCTCCTTCGCGCCGCAGCACGCCTACAATCGGATTCGCACCGCATACCGGGCACTTCGACGGCGTCCCGTCCAGGCTCACGGGTTCCCTTCTGTTCGCCAGGCATTCCGCGTATGGCTGAAGAAACATCCAGGCGAGCCAACTCTCTTGCGGCGTCAATTCGCCGTCTGCCCCGTTCGGCTCGTCTTGCCCCTCCGCCTCGCCCCGCCAAAACGCCTCAATCGCTTTCCGCCATCTAGCGGTGCCGCTTTGCGCGAGTTCCCTGGCTGATTGCGCGAGAGGCGTCGGCGCAATCTCCAGAATCAGCGAGAGAAATCCGGAAAATTTCGGGAGGAGAAGAAACAAATCCAAATCATTTCGCAGCGAACCCACGTCCGAGTTTTTGGGAGAATCCGCCAGCGAGTGCTGGATATCCGCGTAGAGGCGTCGCTGGAATGCTGCAGCCCGCGCGTAGAAACGCAGTCCCTCGGCGGCAAATGGATAGGAGGAAGTTAACTCATTGGCGCGGCGGATGCGCCGGTCCCACTCCGATTGGCTCATTGCCTCGGTCGGGATCGGCCCATGACCTGGTCGTACCACGTGCGGTGGAACGTCCACGCCCAGGCGCGCGTCACCTTGCCGTGAACCATGGAAGCAAAGCTGCCTTCTTCCATGATCGCGCTCATGTAGACGTGAATGAGGAACAGTCCAATCGTGATCAGCGCCACGCTGGCATGAACGAGAATCGCCGCGTAACGCAGGTAGCGCAAACTCCACGGCACTGTTTCCGTGTACCAAAGCACCACGCCGGAGAGCAGCAGCAGAATGATGCTGTAGAAAATTCCCCAGAAAAACAGCTTCTGGCCGTAGTTGAACCGCCCTACGGGCGGCAGCTTGTCGTCTTGATTTTCAATATAGTACGGAATCGCCTTCGCCCAAGCGCGGTCGCCATCGTCGATCTTCATGTCACCGCGCCATTCCCAGAACGTGCGGCCAAGCGATGCTGCGAATATCAGCCCGAACCACGGATGCCAGAATCGCGCCGTCGGCCCGCCGCCTACCGTCGCCACCATCCAATACAGATAGGGAGACCAGAACGCCAATCCGGTAATCAGAAGATAGATGTAAGCGAGTGCGCCGATCCAATGGTTCGCTCTCTCGCCAAACGAATAGCGAGGTATCAGGTCTCCGCCGTGACCGGCGGCGGCTGGGCGCGAAACCGCGTCGCTCGTCATGCGCGTTTCACCTCATCCGGCTTGATCTCTTCTTCCTTCTTCGGTCCGTATCGCATGTAGTGCCACACCAGTCCGACCACGCCGCCGAGCATCGCCACGTTTCCAATCCACTTCAGCGGCCCCTTCCATAGCTTCACAGACAGTGGCACGTGTGGATCTTTCGGCAGCCCGCCGTACAACTCCGGATTCTTCGCGTCGTGCAGAACGTAAATCACGTGCGTCCCGCCCACTCCCGCCGGATCATACACACCCGCATCCGGAAACCCCGAATGCTGCTGAAGTTGCGTGGCCCTCGTTTCGGCCAGTTCTTTCATCTCGTTCTTCGTGCCGAAATGCAGGCAGCCCGTCGGGCACGCCTTGATGCACGCAGGTTCGAGGCCCACCGACACGCGATCGTTGCAAAGCGTGCATTTGAACACCTTGCGCGCTTCCGGGCTGAATTTTGGAATGTTGAATGGGCAGCCCGTCATGCAGTAACCGCACCCGATGCAATTCGCCTCTTGAAAATCCACGATCCCGTTGGCGTATTGCACGATTGCGCCTTCCGCGGGACACGCCTCCAGACACCCGGGCTCTTCGCAATGCATGCACTGGTCTTTCCGCATCAGCAGCATCAAGCTGCCGTCTTCCCGCTCGTGCTCGTTGAATTTGATCAGATTCCAATAATTCCACGCCGTCTCCGGCATGGTCTGATACGTGTTGTCAAACGTCGTCTCACTGAATTTGTATCCGTTCCATTCCAGGCACGCCACTTCGCACGCCTTGCAGCCGATGCATGTCGTCGTGTCCACCAACTTACACACCTGGTAGTCGCGGTTCAGGCCTAGTCCCGACGCGGGTCCCGGATGCGCCGAAATTCTGACGATTTGTGTTGACGCCTGGCTCATGGTCCGCTCCCTACGCCTTCTCGAGCTTCACAAGGAAGCCCTTCGATTCCGGCGTGTGGGCATTGGGATCCGTCACCGCAGGCGTCAGCAAATTGGCCGGCGTCCGCGCGTCCCGTCCTGCATCTTCCTGAATTCCGCGGAAGCCCTGATGAATAGGCAATCCGATCTGGTAGACCTTTTTGCCGTCGATCGTCATCGGCTTCAGCCGCTTCGTTACGAACGCCTTCGCGATGTACGTTCCCCGCGCGCTGATCACCTTCACCTTGTCCGTTCCCTTGATTCCCTTCTCTTCGGCCAGTTCCACGGGTATTTCCACAAACGGTTCGGGAATCAACTGCACGTTCATCGGATTGTTTTTCGTCCAGTAGTGATACTGCTCGGTGAGGCGATAGGTGGTGCACACGATGCTGTACTCTTCTGGCGATCCAAACTTGTCGTAGGGGGTTTTGAATTTCTTCACCAGCGGATTCGTCGACTGGCCCGGGTGGAAGAGATTCTTGGTCGGACTCTCGATCGGCTCGTAATGTTCAGGGAACGGTCCGTCGGCGAGCACACCGATGGGAGCGAACAGGCGTCCAACGCCTTCGGGATTCATGATGAAGGGTCCCATGTGATCCTTCGGGTGCGAGTCTGGCTTGAAATCCGGGACGTCGTTGCCCGACCACTTCTGGGAGCCCTCGTTCCACCAAACCTGCTTGCGCGTGGGGTCCCACGGCTTGCCTTCGAGGTCGCAAGAGGCGCGGTTGTAGAGGACACGGCGATTTGCCGGCCACGACCAAGCCCAGTTGGGATAGACGCCCATTCCGGAGGGGTCTTCGGTACCGCGGCGCTGGATTTGCGGGCCGGCTTCGGTCCACATGCCGGAGTAAATCCAGTTGCCGCACATGGTAGTGCCGTCGTCCTTCAGCCACGCGAACCCGGGAAGCTGCTGGCCGGCCTTGATGACCTGGCCGGTCTTCGGGTCGGTCAAATCGGCAAGGGCCTTGCCATTGAGCTCCATGGCAGCCTGCGAGAGAGCCGGATGCGCATTGTCGCCGTACGCCCAGTTGAGATTGAGGATGGGGTCGGGAAACTTTCCGGCCTCTTTTTGGTACAAGCCGCGAACGCGAATGAAAATCTGGGCGACGATGTCCTGGTCGAGGCGAGCCAATCCCGGAGGTGGAACGGCAGCGTATTTCCAGGTGACCCAACGGGCGGAGTTGGTCATGCTGCCATCTTTTTCGGCAAAGCCGGCGCACGGCAGGCGGTAGACCGTCGTGTTGATTGTCTTTTGCTCGTCGGCGGTGATTCCCGGAGCGCGCCAGAATTCGCTGGTCTCGTCAGGATAGATTTCGCCGACGACAAGCCAATCGGCTTTTTTCAGGGCGTTGATATTCTTGGTCGTGTCCGGACCGATCATCACCCCATTCATGCCAAACGCGAACATGCCCTTGACCTTGCCGTTGTACATATCGTCCCAGATGTGAGTCCACGAACAGTCGTGGTCGTATTTCGGCAGGTAGTCGAAGGCGAACTGGTTTTCCTTCTGGGCGTGGTCGCCGTAGAAGGACTTCATCAGCGAAACGAAGAATTTCGACGTGTTCGAGTAGTAGTTAAATGAATCCCACGGCGTGGGCTTTGACGCCGTCGGCGTGGTGCGCTTCAGGTACGTCGCCAAATCCGTATCCGTCGGAATCGGGGCTTTCAGATATCCGGGCAGGCTGTCGAATAGTCCCGCCATATCCGTCGCGCCCTGAATATTCGAATGGCCGCGGAGCGCGTTGACGCCGCCGCCGGCGCGTCCGACGTTGCCCAGCAACAGCTGAATCATCGCGGCAGTGCGGATGATCTGTGTGCCGAAGGTGTGCTGCGTCCAGCCAACCGCGTAGATGATCGTGCCGACCTTTTTCATGTCGCCGTCTTTGCGAATGGACGTGTACATGTCGAAGGCCTTGAGCTGCTGCTCTTTGGAGATGCCGGTGATGCTCTCGACGACCTCCGGCGTGTAGCGCGAATACTGCTGCCGGAGAAGCTGGAAGACGCAGCGCGGATGCTGCAGCGTCAGATCGTAGGCCGTATTCGGCGGAAGAGCCGGAGGAGGCGCGGGAGCGCCGACGGGGCGGGCAGGTGGATCGCCATGCGAGGTGACTCCCGCGGCGCTGCCGCTCATGTCCCCACCTTGTTGATAATTCCACGTGGACTTGTCGGCGTATGTCCCAGCGGCGGAATCGAAGCCGGAGAACAAGCCGTCTTCGGGCAGCTTGAAACCCTCCTTCACGATGAAGGCGGCATTGGTGTAGTTGACGAGATATTCGTGGGCGATGCGATTGTTTTCGATCGCGTACCGAATCAGGCCACCGAGGAAAGCGATGTCCGAGCCGGCGCGGATCTGGACGAACATGTCGGCGGTGGAGGATGTGCGGGTGAAACGCGGGTCAACAGAAATGATCTTGGCGTTGCGGTTCCGCTTGGCCTCTATCGCCCACTTGAAACCGCAGGGATGGTTTTCCGCTGGATTCCCGCCCATGATCAACATCATGTCGGTATTCTTGATGTCGATCCAGCCGTTCGTCATGGCCCCGCGTCCGAATGTTGGTCCCAAACTTGAGACCGTGGGGCCGTGTCAAACACGGGCTTGGTTTTCTAAATACACCAAGCCCAGACTCCTCATCGCTTTGATGACCAGATAGTTGAACTCGTTGGTGTCCGTGCAGCCGCCGATGAACGAGATGCCGTCGCAGCGGTTGACCGTGCGACCGGCCTCGTCCTTCTCCACAAAGGTGGCGTCGCGCGTCTTCTTCGTCCACTGCGCGATTTCCTCGATCGCCGCATCCCAGGAGATGTCCTCCCAATCCGTGCCGCCGGGCCGGCGCACCTGCGGCTTGGTCAGCCGCCGAGGGTTGAGCATATCCTGCTCGAGAGAAGAGCCCTTCGGGCAGAGAGTGCCGCGATTGGTCGGGTGGTCGGGGTCGCCTTCCACGTGAATCACTTGCGGCGTCACGTTCTTCGCTTTATCGCCGATCGTGTAGATCAGCACGCCGCATCCGACCGCGCAGTACGGACACGTCGATCGCGTCTCGCCTGCTCTCGCTATTTTCAGTTGCTTGAGTTGTGCGTAGGCAGGCTGGAGGTCGAATCCGAAGACAGTTGCGGCGACTCCGCCGACTGCCGCAACCTTGAAGAAGTCTCTGCGAGACGTCTGCATCACATCTCCCCCTCTTCGATCGGGAGTCGGTGGACCCCTACGTTCATAGGCTTGGATGGAGAATTTGTCAAGAGGGATACATTTTCTTTGCAAATGCGCCGCTGAATTTAACCTGCCTGAAACAATTCAGCATGACCTCACCGGCCCGTTTCGCTCGTTTGACTCTCTTGCGATCGTCGCTTATTTTCTATGCCGACGGCTTCGCAGGGACATCCGCAGTCTTGACGGCTCTCTCCTGCACTTTGCCGCATAGTCTCGGAACCCGCAAATCTCCTGGAGGAGTCCAACATGGGGCACCCGCTCTTTGACTTGACAGGAAGGACCGCCGTCGTAATCGGCGGCACAAGCGGCATCGGTTTGGCTATCGCCCGCGATCTTGCCATCGCGGGCGCGAATGTCATTCCTACAGGCCGACGCAATGATCTTGTCCAGAGAGTCTCCGGTGAGATTGAGTCGCTCGGCCGTCGCTCGCTTGCGCAACCCTGCGACGTCACCGACGACGCCAGCCTCGAGCGCCTCCTGCAATCGGTGCTCGCCAAATTTGGCAGCGTTCAGATCCTCGTCAATTGCGCCGGGCGGACAAAACGCATGCCCACGCTGGACTTCCCCGATCAGGAGTGGGACGCAATTCTCGATACGAACCTGAAAGGTACGCTCCGCGCTTGCCGGGTGTTTGGCCGTCACATGCTCCAGAAAAAGTACGGGCGCGTCATTAACATCGCCTCGCTTGCTTCCTTCGTCGCACTTTTCGAAGTCGCCGCCTACAACGCTAGCAAAGCCGCCGTCGCCGCCCTCACGAAATCCCTCGCCATTGAGTGGGCTGCTTCCGGCCTTTGCGTTAACGCAATCGCGCCTGGCGTCTTTCGCACCGACTTGAATGCGGCTCTCCTGGATGGGACGGAGCGCGGCAAGGAATTCCTCCTGCGCATACCGATGCATCGCTTTGGGAAAATCGAGGAATTGGGCGGGGCCGCGGTCTTTCTGGCTTCAGACGCGGCAAGTTTTGTCACCGGACACTTGCTCGTCGTGGACGGCGGCTTTTTGGCCAGCGGCGTCAATCAATAGCGCCGCGGCGCCATCCATGAACCCCGGCGACAGGCTTTCCGTTGAACCTCTTCCCGGCTCTATTGCCTCGCGATTGGACCGCTTGCCAGCCACGTGGACGATCTGGAAGTTTGTCATTCTTCTCAGTCTAGGCTTCTTCTTCGAACTTTACGATCTGCTCTATTCCGGATACGTCGCTCCCGGGCTCGTCAAGAGCGGCCTATTGACTTTGACCACCGTCGGTCTGTTCGGCATGACCGGCGTGGCGGCCTTCATCGCCTCTCTCTTTTTCGGCCTTTTCGTCGGTACCCTCGGCTGCGGATTTCTCGCCGACCGTTTCGGCCGCCGCTCGATTTTCACCTGTTCGCTCCTCTTCTACACCGCCTCGAATCTCATCATGGCGTTCCAGACCACGCCGGCGGGCCTCAACTTCTGGCGCTTCATGGCTGGTCTCGGCATCGGCGTCGAGACGGTTACCATCGGCGCCTACATCTCCGAACTCGTCCCCAAGCAAATCCGTGGGCGCGCTTTCGCATGCTCGCAGGCCGTCGGCTTCGCTTCGGTTCCGATTGTGGCGTTCCTCTCCTACTTCTTGGTGCCGCACAAGCCGCTGGGCCTGGATGGCTGGCGATGGGTGGTCATCATCGGGGCGCATGGGGCCTTGTTCGTCTGGTGGATTCGTCGCGCTCTGCCGGAAAGTCCGCGATGGCTGGCGCGGAAAGGACGAACTGCGGAGGCGGAACTTGTGCTGTCGAAGATCGAGGCGCTTGTGGCGAAGGAGTACAAAGCTCCGTTGCCCTTGCCAGCGCCGCCCGAGCCGCAGGCTCCCCGCCATACTTTCCGCCACATCTGGACGGTTCCCTACCGCAAGCGGACCGTCATGATGATCATCTTCAACGTCCTCCAGACGGTCGGATTCTACGGCTTCGCCAATTGGGTGCCGGCGCTGCTCGTGAAACAGGGCGTCACTGTCACCCAAAGCCTTCTCTATTCGTCCATCATCGCCGTTGCCGCCCCCGTCGGTCCGCTGATCGGAGTCTTTATCGGCGACCGCTTCGAGCGGCGAACCGTGATCGCCCTGACGGCGGCAGCGATCGTTGCCTGCGGGCTGCTGTTCAGCCAGGCGTCGGGCGCCGCAGCGCTCATTTCTCTGGGTGTGGCGCTGACTCTTGCGAACAACAGCATGTCCTACAGCTATCACACCTATCAGGCCGAGATCTTTCCGACCGCAATCCGCGCCAGCGCCGTCGGGTTCGTCTACTCCTGGAGCCGCTTTTCCGCCGTCTTCACTTCGTTTTTCATCGCTGCAGTTCTCAGGAGCTTTGGCTCGACCGGCGTTTTCGTTCTCATCGCGATGGCGATGACCCTGGCGATTGCTGCTGTTCTTCTTCTCGGTCCGCGCACCCGCGACCTCTCCCTCGACCAAATCTCCCATTAGAAATCGCCTTCCTCCATTCGCCGCAAGAGCTTCATACGTATGACACTGAGTGCCGTCAGGCACAGCTCTTGATAGGGCACTTGCACCGGAGCACAGCTCGCGGCGGGCAATCACACGTTCCATTGACGCGGGGACGGGTTGATGCCCTGTTCTTCTAGGAATTAGTATCACTCTGGACTCGTGGCTTTGTCTCGTTCATGCCACAGCGGAGCGCGCATAGCAAGAGTTTCATGCGGAAGACGATCCGATTCCTTGCTTTGCCAATCCTTGCACAGGTTCTCCTACTTTGCTTAGCGTGGCGCGCGCAAGCGCAGGGCCAGAGCGCTCCCTATCCCGTCATGGATCCCATCCGTGTGTACCTCATATCCAACGCTGCCTCCGAAATCGCTCTGGCCCGCAGCGCCGCTCCGGCATCCATTTCGGATGGGGCCGAGGCGATGGTGCTGGGGCAGGAGGGTTACACGACCGCTGCGAAGGGCAAGAATGGTTTTCTCTGCATAGTGGAGCGATCATGGGGTGCAGCCACGGATGACCCGGATTTCTGGAATCCCAAAGTTCGCTCACCCATCTGCTTTAATCCCGCA
>Ga0335072_10010168_pt1 | contig 13550 bp, 10 predicted proteins | sample Lox_Sample_21_FD_206725 | JGI IMG/M metagenome (GOLD analysis project Ga0335072, IMG submission 206725) | Soil microbial communities from Loxahatchee National Wildlife Refuge, Florida, United States - Lox_Sample_2.1 | ecosystem: Environmental > Terrestrial > Soil > Wetlands | place: USA...
ACCCCGCCCCCTGTCCACCGGCCGCGCCCGCCCACCCGCCACCACCCACACCCCACCCCGCCCCCCAGCCCACCGAACCGCCCTGCTCAACCACACCACCCCCCAACACCACAACGGCCTCACTCGCAACGGGCCAGACCTGGCCTTGCGGCCGGAGCCGGCTGACGCCCGCCACGCACCCGCCCACCCCAGCATCAACGACACACCGACTTCGGCGGGCAACCCCGGGTAACGCCGGCACCGCAGGCAGCCCGAGGTAACGCGGGGCGGTGCCCGCACCTACCTCACGCTGTCCTCACGGAGCCCGCCCGCGCCGGCCAGCCCGACGCGTCCCTGCACCGAGGCCGGACCGTCGATGCGCCAGCTGTCGCCGTCCCGGCGCAGCGCCGACGCGGCGCGCTCGCGCCACCAGCGGGCCACCTCCCTCGGCAGCGCGCGCCAGGCGGTGTCATCGTCGTGGAAGGCCTCAAGCAGGTCCCGGTACCCACCGGCCACCCTCGGGTCCCGCGCGTAGTCGGGATGGGTCAAGACCAGCGCCATCCCGTTGCGCTCGCGCAGGAACTGGGCCTTGCGGATCCAGACGTCAGCGCCAGCGTCCTGCAGAATGCAGAACAGGGTGTGATCCTGGGGCAGCGTGATCGGCAGCTCGATCATGCTCTGGTTGAAGAACGGCAGGTAGGTGCAGCATCCGCCGCTCTGCGGCTCATACGGGTCAGTGTCACTGTAGGACGAGTCGTAGACGAAACCGAGCCTGGGCATCAGCTGCCAGTCCCGCTGGGTGCTCGGGGAACGGAACCCGATGGCGCTCCACCGGTCGGCATTGGCCCGCATGGCCGGGAGCCGCTTCTCCATCAGCCGCCGGGACGCCAGGTCGCGGCCATCATGGCGCAGGCCGTGCACGCCGACCTCGCACCCCTCGTCCTGCAGCGCCCGGATCGCGCAGTCCTCCACCTGGTACCGCTCGGCCACGAAATTCCACGACGAGCGGTAGCCAAGGGCGCGCTCCGCGTCGCGAAGCAGGCCCATGGTCCGGTAGCCGGCCTCGGTCTCCACGTCATGCGTGAGGACCAGGGCCCACGACCGGCCGGCCGGCCACAGCTCCAGGAACGGCACCGGGCGGCCGGCGATCTCGGCCACCGACGCGAACAGCCACCGGTAGAGGCGATGCAGACTGTCTTCCACGGGCCACGCCGGAAACGACGAACGGGCCTGCACGCGGGTAAAGGCCTGGCGGAGCTTGACCTGGACCGCACGGGGCAGCGCGGGCCGGGCCAGGTAGTAGCAGCGGCGCAGGGCCGGGCCGGCCGCGGCCAGGGATGACCGTCCGACGTTCAGGTACCCCTCCGACCAGAACTGCAGCATCACCTCGCCCGGGTCGAATGGCAGGAAGATGCTGCCGTCGCGGTCCCGCCAGATGGCGGCGACAGGCCGGCCGTCGGCGTCGCTGATCTGTTCCGCGGCCCGCCAGCCGTGCCCGATATCCCGGGCCTGCTGCGGGATATCGGCGGCCACGCGGCCGAAGAACGTGCAGCCCGCGAGCTGGTAACGGCCCAGCCGTGCCGCCGCCGGGCCGGCCCGGCCCGCACCCGGTGCCAGCCAGAGCAAACAGCGGCGACCGCCGGCGGGCTGCTCCACCGCGCGCAGCCAGTGCACGGCTGCGGAGCCCGCAGAGCCCTCCGCCTCCTGGGCCGGCCGTACCGCGTAGGGGACGCGGAAGTAGTCGAACAGGGCGAACGGGCTGGAAGCTTCGAACACCGGTTCCTCCGGGTGGACGTTGGGTCAGAGCCCGCGCTTGACCCCGAGGTACGGGAGCAGCACGATCTCGTAGAGCGCCGGCAGCGGGTCCCGCAGGCAGAACACGGCCTCGGTGTCCACCCCGCGCAGTGAGCGGAGGTAGTCGCGGGTGCGCAACCTTCCGGCCCGGATGTCGCGCACGGCGTTCGGCACGTCGGTGGCCAGCCGGATCCAGCGGATCCCGGGCCGGGCGTGCGCCTCGTCCACGCCCGCGCCGGTCTGGTCGCGGAACAGCAGGTACGGGAAATCCACCCCCGCCGCTAGCCCGAGCGTGTGATAGCCCCAGGTCCGCGCGTTGACGTCGAGGAGCTTGAACGCACCGTCGCGGGGATCCCGCTTGTACTCGAGCTCGACGAGCCCGTAATAGCCGATCGCGCTGAGGAACCTGGCGGACAGCTCGGCCAGCTCGGGGCGGGTAATCGTCTCGACGTAGGTGCTGGCCCGGCCGAAGTCCGATGGATGCTGACGGCGCCGGCGCACGGTCATGCTGGCCACCGCGCGGCCCTCCCGGAAGAACGCGCAGTACGCGTACTGTTCCTCACCGCCGCCCGGGATCATCTCCTGGACGATGACCTCGCCTTCGTCGACGATCTTCGCCGCCCGGCGGAAGCCGCTGAGAAGCTCGGCGCTGCCGTCCGCGCGCCAGGCCTTGGCCCGGCTGGCGTAGAAGAAGTGCTCCTTGATCGCAGGCTTGATCACGGCCGGGGCGTCGGTAGGGATCGTGGCCAGGTCCGCCTCGGCGCGGGGAAACCAGGTCCGCGGAATCGGGATGCGCAACTCGGTCGCGAGCCGGTAGGTCTCCCGCTTGTCCCAGGCGCGCCGCACCGAGGACAGATCCGGAGTCGGAACCCTGAAGTCGTGCCGCAGCGCGTCCCGGTTGGCGGCGATGGCCGCGACGGTCTCGTCCCGGGTCGGGAACAGCACCCACCCGGAGAGCCCGAGCCGCTGGCGCGCCGTGGCCAGCGCGTCCAGCACCGACGCCTCGCTGCGCAGTTCGCCGACGCGCACAACCTTCCGCACATAACGCGAAGCACGGGCTATCGACGTCTCATCGTCTATCACGCACACCGGGATGCCACGGCGCCCCAGGCTTCGCGCAATGCCGAGTCCCTGATAGTCCCCGCCTATGACTATCGCGCCCGGAATCCCGCCGTCCGGGGCGGCCTTCCGCTCGCTTACCGGGTCGCTGACAATCTTCATTGTGGCCAAATCCCTATGACCGCCGGCTAAACGGCATGACCAGCGCTTTTGCGATTAATAATCGACTCAGGCTAACTTTCGCGAGGACTTAGCGAACACCCTCAACCCGGCGAGGAGCACTACGCCACTTTGGGGGTGCGCAGATCCCGGGGCCGGGCTAGCTTCGTTAGAAGAAATCGGATCATCGCCCGCGGGGGTCACATGCGGGCTGATTGCCGTCCGCATCCGCGAGGTGTTGAGCAGTTGACGCCGAAGGAACCGCCCAGCCGGCGCCGGGCCGCCGCCTGGCCCGAGGCCTGGCCAAGCAGACGTTTTCTGCGGAGGAGCTGACGTGCGTATCGCGATGATCGGCTATACCTTTTACGAGCTCGATGCCCGGGTCAAACGGGCAGCCGATGCGCTCGCCGAGAGCGGCCACCACGTCGATCTTTTTGTCGCCGACCACGCCGGGCTGCGGGCGCCCAACCATGCGCTCCTGACCATTCACAGGCTGCGCATGAGAAAACAGCGGTCGGCCGCGCTGCGGTATGCCTACGAATACGGATTCTTCTGCGCGTGGGCGTTCGTTCTGGTCAGCTTTTTCCACGCCCGGCGGCGGTACGACGTGGTCTACGTCCACAACATGCCCAATTTCCTGGTTTTCGCCGGCTGCCTGCCGAAGATCGGCGGGGCCAAGATAGTCCTGGATGTCCACGATCCCGCCTCCGAACTGCTGTCATCGATCCGCGGCCGCGATCTGCCGGGCTGGATGGATTCTCTGGCCGTCGCCGAGGAACGGGTCAGCATGTCGTTCTCCGACGCGCTGATCACGGTGAACGAGTCGATGCGGCGGCGGATCAGCGCCATGTCCGGGCGGCCGGTGACGGTAGTGATGAACCTGCCCGACCCGGCCGTCTTCGGCGCGCGGGAGGAACCACGGCACCGGGGTGGCCAGGATTTCCTGGTTTACAGCGGAGCGATCACCCACCGCAACGGCCCCGACCTGATCATCGAGGCGCTGTCCCTGCTCACCGGCGAGTTCCCGGCCCTGCGGCTTCGCATCGTCGGCAACGGCCCCGCCTTGGAGTCCCTCGTGCGGATGGCCGGGGACCTGGGGCTCGCGGACCGGGTCGACTTCCTGGACTGGGTTCCCAACCACGAGATCCCGGACCTGGTGAGTGGGGCAGCCGCGGGAGTCTCGGCGCATCGGGAGGACACCTTCGGCTCGCTCGTGTTCTCGATGAAGGTCGCCGAGTACGCCGCGCTCGGCCTGCCCGTGGTCTGCTCGGGCATCACCACGATGCGTCACTACTTTGACGACGACGAACTGATGTTCTTCGAGCCGGGCAATGCCCGCGATCTGGCGCGGGCCATCCGCGACCTGCTGACCGATCCGGCTGGGGCCGAAGAACGCGCGGCCAGAAGCCGCATAAAGCTGGGCAAGCTCGACTGGCCTGCCCAGAAAGAGACGCTGGTTGCCACCGTTGAGGCGCTGGCCAGCGAGGCAGCGAGATAAGGAAACCATGAGCCAATACAATCCAGGGCACGCTCTCGCCCCGGCTGCCACTGGCACCCTTTCCGAGACCAAGCCGCAGGCGTCCGCCGAGGCCGCGGTGCTCGTCGTCGGCCTCGGCGAGGTGGGCGGCCCGCTGCTGGCCGTTCTGCGCGGGGCGCACCAGGCCGAGGGCCGGGATATCGAGGACCGGGACTTCCATGGCGTGCAGGTGCTCCACCTCTGTTTTCCGTTCGGCCCGGATTTCGTTAACACCGCCGCCGGCTACATCTCGCGCTACCGGCCCGAGGTCGCCGTGGTCAACAGCACCGTCGTTCCCGGTACCACCTCCTCGATTCAGGAGACGACCGGCGTGCCCACCGTCTACAGCCCGGTGCGCGGCAAGCACACGCGCATGACGGAGGAACTGCGGCGCTACCGGAAGTTCGTGGCCGGCTCGTCGGCTGAGGCCGTCCGCCTGGTGGAAGGCCACTTCGGTGCCGCGGGCATGGCCACGCAGCGGATGTCGTCGCCCGAAGCGCTCGAGCTGGCCAAGCTGCTTGAGACCACCTACTTCGGCGTCTTGGTTGCGTGGGCGCAGGAGATGGACCGCTTCGCCGGCTCGGTGGCCGCCGACTACTGGGAGACGCTCGCGTTCTTCGAGGAGATCGACTTTCTGCCGCCCGTCGGCTTCGAGCCGGGCTTCATCGGCGGTCACTGCGTCATGCCCAACCTCGGCCTGCTCGAGCGGGTGAGGGATTCCCCGTTCATCGACGCGATGCGGGCGTCCAACGACCAGCGGGCGCGCGAATGGCCAGGAAACGGGCGATCGGCGGAGCAGCGGCTCTCACCCCGGGCCCTCCGGCCACGCGGATGAGAACAGGCGCATCAATGCCGGCCGATCAGCTCCCTGGCCGGCCCGAGGTAGCGCAAGTCAGCCGCCGGGCGGTTCGTCGCCGGCGCTGGCGGACAGCGGGTACGACGCTGGTCATCGCTCTGGCCGGGCTCTTGGCCGCCACCGGCCCTCTTTTCATCTGGCCGCCCGGCCAGGGCATGCCCGCCCGGGTGGATGCCATCGTCGTGCTGGGCGGGCAGGGGAACCGGCTGGGCCAGGGCCTGGAGCTGGCCCATCAGGACCGGGCCCCCGTCCTCGTCATCTCGCGAGGCCTGCCGCACCCGGTTCCCGGCAGCGTATGCCGGCCGCGGAGCCAGTCCGTCAAGGTGATCTGCTTCTCGCCCCGCCCACGAACCACCCAGGGGGAGGCCGAGTTTGTCAGCCGTCTGGCCAGGCAGCACCACTGGCGCTCGGTGGTGCTGGTGGTCACGCCGGACCAGGTCATACGCGCGCGCATCAGGTTCGAGCGCTGTTACGCGGGCCGGGTCTACGTGGTCACCACCCCGCTGCCCGTACTCGAATGGCCGTATCAGATCGCCTATCAGTGGGCGGCGATGTTCAAGGAAGAAGTGCTGCAGCGAAGCTGCTGACCGCCCGGGCCAGGGCCGTGACTAATCTTCGGCTGGCCGCTTACGCCCTGGCCGCGGGTCTGGCCGGGCTCGCGGCGTTTCAGCTAGCCGCTGCGGCCCAGGCGCGGCCGCATGCCGCCCCGATGGCGCCGCACGCCGCCCCGATGGCTCCGGTCCTGGCCGTGCGGGGCAATCACCTCGTCGACCAGGCCGGTGCGGTGGTCAGGCTCACCGGCGTCAACCGTTCCGGCGCGGAGTACGCCTGCGCCGAGGGGTGGGGCATCTGGGACGGCCCGACAAACACCGGCGCGGCCGTCCAGGCGATAGCGTCCTGGCATGTCAACGCCGTCCGCATCCCGCTCAACGAGGATTGCTGGCTGGGCATCAACCACGTCAAGCCCGCCTACTCCGGGCCCAGATACCGTGCCGCCATCGCCGGCTATGTGACCCGGCTGGAGCGGTTCGGGATCACGCCGATCCTGAACCTGCATTTTTCCGCACCTGGCCGCAACGTTCCCGATAGCCAGGCCCCCATGGCCGACAGCGACCATTCGCCCGCCTTCTGGCGCAGCGTGGCGACGTTCTTCAAGAACGACCACCGTTTAATCTTCGACCTTTTCAACGAGCCGTATCCCGACTGGGACCGGGACACCCCGGCCGCGTGGTGGTGTGTACTGCACGGCGGCTCGTGCCCCGGCGTTCCCTTCCTGACGGCCGGTATGCAGCAGCTGGTCAACGTGGTCCGGGCGACCGGGGCAACCCAGCCGCTCATGATCGCCGGGCCGCAGTACGCGGGCGATCTCGACCGCTGGCTGCAGTACGAGCCGCATGACCCGCTGCACCAGCTGATCGCGTCCATTCACATCTACGAGCCATACTGGGCACCCTGTGCGGCACCGGCCTGCTGGACCTCGCAGATCGCCCGGGTGGCCGCCAAGGTCCCGGTGGTGGAGGGCGAGATTGGCTCCGTTAACTGCACCGCCAGCTCAATCCTGCCGCTGCTGAACTGGTCGGATGCCCACGGCGTAAGCTACCTGGCCTGGGCGTGGAATGCCGGAAGCTGCACCGGAGAGCCGTCGCTGATCACCAGCTACGCCGGCACCCCGACCCGGACGTACGGGCAGGGCTACCGTGATCACCTGGCTGCCTTGCACCCGGCCGGTTAGCCGCAGTCGTTCATGACCTGGCAGACGTCCTCCACCACGACTCCGGCCGGCGCGCCGCCTGGCTGACCGGCATCCGCCAGCCAGGCCAGGAACTGCCCGAACACCGTGTCCTGGACAGACCCGTACTGGGACATGCAGGTGCTGTAGTCGGAAGCGTTGGCGTCGCAGACATCGTGGAACGTGATGGGGAGCCAGCCGCCACCGTTTGCCGAGGCAGCGTCCACGAAGCTCTCCAGGTCCGACAGGTTCTCGTCGACCGCCCCATCGACCGCGATCGTGCGCAGCGCCAAGGGATTCTGCGGCGGGATCGTCTCCACATACGGCGCAGTTGGCGTGAAATTGGAATTGGACAGGCCCCCGCCTACCCGCGCGGTGAGCCACCCGCACTGCGCGGCGACGCTCTCCACGGTCGAGTTGTAATCGCCGTAGGGGTAGGCCATCGACACCGGGTCGGGGATGCCGTTGTTGATCATGTCCTGCCGGGAGCCGCACAGCTCCGACTGCATCTCCGGCACGGTCAGCGTGGTGAGGTCGGGGTGGTCGATGGTCTGCCCGCCGACGTCGTTGCCCTGGGCCTCGAGCTGATCGAGCTGCGACCACGACATGCAGCACGCATAGCCGTTGTCGCTGTCGGAGGTGATCACGTAGTAGGTGCCCAGGAAGCCGTACTGCTGCATCAGCGGCTGCCCGTACAGGTACTCGTCCTCCCACTGGTCGTCGAAGGTCAGCGAGACCACCGTGTCGTCCTGGATCTGCTGGGTGACCACCGGCTCGGTGTTGCCGGACAGAGCGGTCGTGAAGAACTCAACGGTGGTGGGCCCGTTGATGGTGAACGACCCGGTGTACACCGAACTCGACGTCGTGGGAGTGGTCCCGTTGGTGGTGTAGTAGGTGTTCGCCACGCCCCAGCCGCCCTGGTCCGTCGCGGTCAGCGTCACCGTCACCGGCTGGTAGTACGGAGTGCTCTGGCACGGCGACCCGTTGCACGAAATTGCCGTGGTCGGGATCGTGTTATCGGGAGGCTCCTGGACCGGTATGGCCTGGCTTTGCACGGTCCCCTTGTTACCGGCGTTGTCCCAGGCCGCGTACTCCACGGTGGTGGTAGCCGTCAGCGGGATCTGCCCGGTGTAGGTCGGGCTGGACAGGGTGGGAGTGGTGCCATTGAGCGTGTAGTGAATGCTCCCGACACCCGCGCCGAGATCGGTCGCCGACAGCGTGGCATACACCGTCTGGTTATAGGTGGTCGTCTGGCATGGCGACCCGTTGCACGAAATCGTCGTGGCCGGAGCCGTCGAATACTGCTTGGCGGTGGCCCCCATGCCCTGGAGCACCGTCCCGGCCGGCGCGTCGCCCGACTGGCCGGCGCCCTGGACCCAGGCGATGAACGCCTGCAGATCGCTCAGCTGGATCCAGCCGGCCGAGGAGGTGCACGCGCTGTAGTTCGACGGGTCCAGCGTCTGCGAGCACACCTTTCCGATCACGATCGGGATCCAGCCGCCCTTGGCCGACGCGCCGGTCACCAGCGATTCCAGGTTGGCCAGCGTGACCTGCCCGCTCGGCGCGTAGGCCCGCAGCGCCAGCCAGCTCCGCGGTGGCAGGGTCTCCGCGTAGGTCGATCCGGTCGGGGACAGGCTGCCGGCCGTCCGCGCGTTGCCGTACCCGCAGCCTTGCACCTCCGACTCGATGGTCGCGTTGTACGCCCCGCTGGGGTACGCGAAAGAGAGCGGAGTTACGCCGTGCGACTCCATGTTCTGCACATCGTTGCAGATCTCACTGATCTGCTGCTGGGTGCCGAGCGTGGTCAGGTTGGTGCCGTCAACGGTCTTGCCGCCGATGTCGTCGCCCGCACCATAGAGGGTCTGTACTTCGGACCACGTCAAATGGTTGGACGTGCCGATGGTGCCACTGTTGATGTAGAACGTGCCGGTCGCCCCGGCGGGCGCCAGGGCGTCCTCGAAGCCCAGGGTGTACTCGCTGTAGGTGTCGTTGTCGAAGTTCAGGGACACCACGGTCGTGGGCTGGGCCGATGCCGCTGGGCTGACGGCCGTGAGTCCGGCCGCGACCAGACCGGCGGAAACGACCGTGCCCATCAAGGTGGCGCGCCGCCCGCCACGCCGGAACCACCATGCCCGCCCGCGCCGGCGTCGCCCGTTCGCGATCATGGTCCGCCCCTCCCACGTGGTTCCGCAGGCGCTACGCCCCACATGACAACGGAGCGGGGTGTCTGGCTGCCGCGCCGGTTGGCCCGCATGACTGCCCAGGGCGATGCCCAGCGCACACAGCAGCGCCGCTTTTTTCGTTCCAAGCTTGTTGCGCGGGGCCGGCACCGGACACCCCCACCTGGCGTATTTGAGGCGGTCAGCCGACCACGTGAAACCAGCTCAAGGCCCCGCAGACCAGCCCGGAAGGGACGGCGCCCGGCGGCGGCCGCGGGCGGCGGCCGCCGCCTACGACGCGTCGCTGATCGTGACCACAGCCGGAGCCGCGGCGTCGCGCCGGCCCGGCTCGGCCCGGCTGGCCACCGCCCGGGTCAGCGCCCGCCCCGCGTACCACCCTCCGGAAACGAAGCGCATGATTGGCCCGAAGCTGAACGCCGCCGGAGCGCCGAGGAAGTACAGGCCCGGCACCGACGACTCCAGGCCGCGCCCCAGCACGGGGTAGCCGTTCACGCGCCGCAGGCGAGCGAGCAACGACGGCGCCAGGAATGGGTAGCGCGCGATGTCCACGCGGTAACCAGTGCCGAGCAGCAGGTGATCGGCGGTCCGCTCCTCCCCGTCGCCGAACGTGACGCGAACCCCACCGCCCTGTGCCATTGCGGACACGATCGACCGGGCCATGGTGATCGGCACGCCCTGCAGCCGGGGGCCCAGCCACGCGGCGCCGGCCGGGCGGATCGACCGGTAAGCGAGCGGATCCGCCGCCGCGCGGGGGAACCGCCGGAACAGGCCGGGCGCGGCGACCAGGCGGGACAGCCCCATGGGCCCGACATCGGTCGGGGCGTAGAGCAACGGCGAGAGGCGGCCGAGCCTGCGCTGGTACTTGCCGCCGTGCAGCCAGTTCAGGTGATCGGCGCGCACGACGACCTCGGCCTCGGCACCGCTCTCGTGCAGCAGCGCGGCGGATTCCAGCGCGCTCTGCCCGCCTCCCACCACGAGCACCCGCGATCCCGAGAACCTGGACAGGTCGTGATGATCCCCGGTGTGCGTGGCCAGCTCGGGTCCCAGCGCGCCGGCGAAGGCGGGCCGGTTGGGAAACGACTTGATGCCGGCCGCGACCACCACCCGGCGCGCGTCAAGCCGCTCACCGCCCGCGAGCATGAGGCGGAAGCCCTTCGTGCCGGCCTCGAGCCGCTCGACCGGCCGGCGCTCCACGTCCGGGGCGATCCGCTGCTGGACCCAGGTGCCGTACTCGATGAACCGGGGCAGCGGGACCGGCCGGTCAACCCGCACGCCGGTCGCGGCGCAGAACGCGTCGAGCGAGACCGGGCCGCGGTAATCGGCGATCGACGTGGCGGTCCAGTTCGACCGCAGCAGCATGCCCGCAGGCATGGTTCGCCAGAACGACATCGGCTCGCCCAGGACTCGCACGTCCACTCCGGCGCCGCGCAGATGAGCGGCAGCGGCCAGGCCGTACGGGCCGGCGCCCACGATGGCGACATCGGTGTCAGGCATGACTCAGCCCCCTTGCCTTGCTGGTAAGAATTGCGCACAGCAGTGCACAGCGCCTGTACCGTAGTCGACCTGACGCGGGTAGTCTCCCCTCAACAGACGTAGGGTCGACACGGCCAGGCGCCGAGCGCGACCGAAGGCGGCACAGGTGACCGAGCACACGGACCCCCGGCCTGCGCTCGTGCAGGCCACCGCCGACGTCGACCCGTCCGCCGAGATCGGGCCCGGCACGACGGTCTGGCATCTGGCCCAAGTGCGGGAGAACGCACGCCTGGGCCGCGAGTGCATCGTGGGCCGCGGTGCCTACGTCGGTCCCGGAGTGATCATCGGCGACCAGGTCAAGCTGCAGAATTACGCGCTGGTCTACGAGCCGGCCGAGCTTGAAGACGGCGTGTTCATCGGCCCCGCTGCCGTGCTCACCAACGACATGTTCCCGCGCTCGGTGGACGTCTCGGGCAACCTCAAGCGGCCGGCCGACTGGCTGGCCCAGGGGGTACGGGTCCGGGAGGGCGCGTCGATCGGCGCCCGGGCCGTGATCGTCGCGGGCTGCGAGGTCGGCCGCTGGGCCTTGATCGGGGCCGGCGCCGTGGTTACCCGCGACGTCCCGGACTTCGCGCTGGTCGTTGGCTCGCCGGCGCGGCGCATCGGGTGGGTGGGCCGGGCCGGGGTGCGGCTGGCCGAGGCGGGCGCCGGGCAATGGCGGTGCCCGCAGACCGGCGAGGAATACGCCGAGTCCGGCCCGGCGCTGCGCGCGCTCTAGGCGCCGGCGCATCGGAATCCAGCCATGGCCGGGTGCGAACCGGCCGGCGTTGCCGCGCCCGGTTTCTGAAGGACCCACACCACGGTGTGGCCGATGCCGCGAAGAGGCCGCGGCAGTATCACGCCGGTCACGGGGGCGATACCCACGCTAGTGATCTTCACCATCCGGAAGCCGAGATCGCGCTCGAGGAATCTGGTCATCGGGTCGAAGGCAAAGCCGCGCACGTGATCCCCGTTATCGATGTGCAGCGTGGTCGGCTGCCGGCCGGCCAGCAGGAGCGCGCGATTGTGCAGGGCAGCCAGATTGGGCACGGCGAGCACGAGGAAACCTCCCGGGCTCAGCACCCGGTGCGCCTCCCGGAGGGCGGGCACCGCGTTCTTCAGCGTAACCAGCTCGCGGTTCCAGACCACGATGTCGAAGGCAGCGTCGGCGGCGGGAAACGCCGCCGATTCCAGATCCACCTGCTCGAACTGCGTCCCCGCCCTGGCCTCGGCGTCACGCGTGTCCTGGCGGTCGTAGACAACCGGGCGATCTGGCCGGTCAATCTGGTCGCGCAACAGCAATGTCTCCCGCCCCTGAGGCGGCTGAATCTGCAGGACGCGGGCCCCGGACGGCGCCCGGTCCCGGACGGCGCGGGCGATCTGGATCGACACCGACAGTTCGATCTGCCGGTGCCGCAGGTCGCGGGCGGTGCCGGTGTCCATCTGCGCGCCCAGCGCGCGGTAGTGGGGATTGGCCCGTATGTCCCGGATCACCGCGGCGCGGCCCGGCCCTGGCCGGCGCCGGCGCGGTAATGCCGCCGACGGCTCGTGGCCCTTGATGACCAGCCCCCACAGCCCCGATTCGGCCGCCAGGCCGGGCCCGGTTACGTGCTTGGCCGCCAGCCACCGGCGGTGCTCCCCGCGGTCGACGAAGGTCCGGAAGGCCAGGCTGTGATCGATGTCGTCGACCACGGCCACCGCGCCATCCCGCATGGCTGACCACGCCGATTCGAGCTCGAACATCTGGTTGCGCCCGGTGTGCAGGCTGTCATGGATGAAGACGTCGATCCGCTCCAGCTCGCTGAGCAGCCCGGGCAGCCGCTGACGGGCCGTGCCCGGGACGTAGGTCCAGCGATGGCGCCGGTTCCGGGGAATCGCCATGCCGATCTGAGAATGCAGGGCCGAATCGACGGCGGGCAGGTCAATGCTCCAGAGATGACCGCGCCCGTTGCGCTCCAGGGCCTCGATGACCACCCGGCTGGTCAGCCCGTGAGCAACCCCGGTCTCGACTACTTGGCCCGGGCACCGGTGCACGACAATGCACCAGATCGCCTCGGCGAACGCTCGGTCACCGTCATTCCATCCGCCGTAGGAGCGCACGCCGACATGCACCCCGGCGCCGGTCAGGTCGGCGACGATCCCTTCCCACACCCGCTCGAACTCGGCCACCGCCGGGCACGGCCACGGCCGGCCAAGCATGGCGTGCAGCCGCGGCGCCCAATCAGCGACCGCACCGTAGAAATCACTGACCGACGTGCCGAGCTCAGCCAGGTCCCGCCTATCCCCGCGCCGGTCGGCGCGCCCGCGGACCCGTTCCACGCCCTGAACGGGATGACGCAGCATGACCTGGGAAGCGCGGATGGTGTAGCCGAGTCTCATCGCAGAGTTCCTCCTGTGATCCGGGGTCCAGTCAGAACCAGCTGGCGAGCCAGGGCCGCGTCCGGTACCAGTGCTGCGCCCGGTAGATGTAGTTCTCGCCGCTGTGCGGATTGCCTACCGAACCGTCCAGCCAGTTGCCCGAATACCAGGCTCCGACACAGCCCCAGATGTTCCCGGCGCGGTATACACCGCGGGACCGGTTCCCGTGCTCGGCCAGCCACCAGACCCAGCCCTCGTAGCAGCCGCGCAGCCACCCGCCCAGCACGTCCACGGCCGCCGCGGTGGAATCCCGGTTCCAGGGAAAGATCCCGGGCCAGCTCGTTGACTTGGTGCCCACGATCCCGAAGGTCGTCGGGCACGGGATTGCCTGATAGCCGTGCGGGCACT
>Ga0335072_10010170_pt1 | contig 13549 bp, 11 predicted proteins | sample Lox_Sample_21_FD_206725 | JGI IMG/M metagenome (GOLD analysis project Ga0335072, IMG submission 206725) | Soil microbial communities from Loxahatchee National Wildlife Refuge, Florida, United States - Lox_Sample_2.1 | ecosystem: Environmental > Terrestrial > Soil > Wetlands | place: USA...
CGTGATCGGCGACCTCGTGCTAGACGGCCCCGCCGACCCCGACGAGCTACCGCTGCACGCGGCCACCGCACCAGCGGACAGCACCACAAGGGCGCCAACCACAACTGCCTTTCTGGAGACCCGGGGGAATGCGGACTTCATGCCTACTGCCTCCAAGTATCGGATAAATCTATTCTTCTTCTGTTCTTCTTCTGAGAAAGACGGGCATGCCAGGCACATCGGCACCCGTCCTCATTTTCGCGACAGAGAGTGCCGCGTGCTCCGGGTCGTGTCAATGCTTTATGTCCACTCGTTACGTACTTGGTGCGATGTGGCGTCGCGAAGATCGCGGCGCACAAACCCCATCCTCACGGACTCGCGAGTCCCGCCGGGTCGCAAGATATTCATCGATGTACATTTGGTCGCAAATTGTCGGTTACTCCGATATAACCGTGCATGGCGGGCGCGCTGATGCTCGCGAGGAAAGCAGGAAGGAGGTACCGGTCATGACACCTGCCCCCTCCCGGTTCCCCGCGAAGGCCATTGCCGCGACGGCCATCGTGGTACTGGCCGCGGGCCTTCTGGCCGGCTGCACCGGCAGCGCCGGAACGACCGGCAGCGCGTCGGAAAGCGCGGGTCCCATCACCATCGGGGCGTCGCTGTCACTGGACGGGCCGCGCTCGGCCGACGGGGTGGCCTTCCAGCGTGGATACGAGCTGTGGGCCAGCGACGTCAACGCGCACGGCGGCCTGCTCGGCCGTCAGGTGAAGCTCAAGATCCTCAACGACCACAGCTCGCCGACCCAGGTGGTCACCAACTACGGGACGCTGATCGGCCAGGACAAGGTCGACCTGACCTTCGGTCCGTACTCGACCCTGCTCACCACGCCCGCCTCGGCCGTCGCCGCCCGCTACGGCTACGCCTTCGTCGAGGGCGCCGGCGGCGCGCCCGCCGTCTTCGACACGCCGCTCAACCAGGCCGACCGCGATGTCTTCGACGTGTCCCAGCCCGTGGCCGACTCCATGAAGCCCCTGGTCAACTACATCGAGAGCCTCCCGGCCAGCCAGCGGCCGAAGACTGCGGCCTTCCCCTACACCGAGGACCCGTTCGCCGCGCCGCCCGTGCAACTCGCCGAGACGCTGCTGAAGAGCATCGGGATCAAGACGTACTCCTTCCCGCCCTTTGTCGAGTCCCCGGCGACCGACCAGGCCGCGGCGCAGGCGGTCGCGAGCGCCAAGGCTGACATCGTGGTGCTCGGCTCAACCGACGTCCCGATGGTCGCCGAGTTCATGAAGGTCTTCGAGGAGGCCCACTACAACCCGAAGATGTTCGTGGCCGCGACCGGCCCCGACCAGGGCGGCGCGTTCACCTCGGCCGTGGGCGTGAGCGACGCCACCGGGATGATGGTCCCGAACGGCTGGTTCGGCTCGTTCGACAACGCTCAGAGCCGCCAGATGGTCAAGGAGTACATCGCCAGGTACCACGGCACAGTCGCCGACGTCAACGCGGACGTCGCCGAGGCGTACTCGGTCGGCCAGGTGATGGCCCAGGCGGTCACCGCGACGGGCGGTCTCGACAACGCCAAGATCATCTCCTACCTCCACAGTGGGGTCACGCTGCAGTCCGTGCAGGGCCCGGTGATGTTTGACGCCCTCGGTGAGAACTCCAAGGCCGCTGGCTTCATGTTCCAGTGGAACAACGGCGACTTCGTGCAGGCCCTCGACACCAACGGCACCCCGACCGCCCAGTTCATCGCCAGCAAGCCGGCCTGGGCGACCGGCTGACTTGCTGCCTCACCATTCGACGTACCACCAGTCCGCTTCTCCTGGCGCGCGCGCCAGGCCTTGGGCCAGCAAGGAAGTAAGCATTGGGAAGTCATGAAGTAGCGATTGCCCCTGGACGGGGCGGCCGGGCCAGGAAGCACGCCCGGAAGCCTGCGGGTCCCGGTCTTTCCGGCTCGGGGATCCTTGCCCTGCGCGACCGGCCGGTATCGTGGCGGCTGCTCGCGGTGAGCACCCTGGCGATCACGATGGGCCTGGTGTTCGGCGGGCTGCGCGTCGCGTCGGCCGCCGACAGCGCGGCGTCCTTCAGCCGCGCGTCGCAGCTGGCCAGCCTGGGGCAACAGGTCACCGTGCTGGTCCAGGCACTGGAAAATGAGCGCGACCAGACGACCGGCATTGCCCCCATCGCCACCAGCAAGCAAGTCGCGTCCCTGCAGTCCGCCTACAGCGCGACGAGCACGGCGGCGGCCCGTGTCCGGACGCTGGCCGCCGGAGTCGACGGCTCCTTCCCGGCCAACATCCAGGCCAAGGTGGCCACGGTACTGTCCTTCGCCGGCGGCCTGGGCCAGTTGCGCACGATCGCGCAGGCCAGCCAGTCCGCGCTGGGCGTGATCGCCGCCTACGCGACCCCCATCAACGCCATGATCTCGCTGAACGACCAGATCGCGCAGGGCATCTCCGACGCCGCCCTCGCCAACGACGTCCAGACGCTCAGCACGCTGTCGCTGGCCAAGGACGAGGCCGCTCAGCAGCGCGCGCTCCTGTACAACGCCTTGCTGAACAGCAACTTCGCCGACGGGGAACTGCAGGCGCTGGCGACCGCGCAGTCCGACCAGGGCACCGACCAGACGGCGTTCGGCACGACGGCCACCGCCGCCGAGCGGGCCGCCTTCTTCAGCAACGTCGGCGGGTCCCTGGTGAGCGGGGCGGAAGCCATCGAGACCTACATCCTCGACAACGGCGCCGTTGACAGCGCGACCCTGGGCCAGGGCGGGTTCAATCCGGCGACGCTGCCCAGGACCTGGTTCACCGACATGTCCGGCACGATCGACGCGATGCAGGTGGTCGAGCGGCAGGTGTCGGCGAACATCGTCGCGCGGGCCCAGGTGCTCCAGCGGGGCGCGGTATCGTCTGCGGTCGACACCGGCGTCGTGACCGTGGTGATCCTGCTGATCGTGGCGGTTGCGACCCTCCTCGTCACCCGGTCCCTGGTGCTGCCGCTGCGCAGGCTGCGCGCGGACGCGCTCGACATAGCCACGGTTCAGCTGCCAGAACGGGTCCGGCGGCTCGGCGAGTCCGCCGACGCCGCCGCGGGCCTGGACGTCGTCCCGATCAACGTGATGTCGGGCGACGAGATTGGCCAGGTCGCCCGCGCGTTCGACCAGGTCCATGCCGAGGCCGTGCGGCTGGCTGGTAACGAGGCGCTGCTGCGCAGCACCTACAACGCGATGTTCATCAACTTGTCGAGGCGTAGCCAGTCGCTCATCGAGCGGCTCGTCCGGATGATTGACTCCCTGGAGCAAGACGAGGATGACCCTGGCCGGCTCTCCAACCTGTTCGCGATGGACCACCTGGTCACCCGCATGCGGCGGAACTCCGAGAGCCTGCTGCTGCTTGCCGGGCGTGAGACCGCGCGCAAGTGGAGCGAGCCGGTCGCGCTTACCGACGTGGGCCGGGCCGCGATCTCCGAGATCGAGCAGTACAACCGGGTAACGCTGGGCATTCAGCAGGGCGTCGCGGTCGCTGGGGCGGCCGTGTCCGACGTGGTGCACCTGCTCGCCGAGATCATCGAGAACGCCACGATATTTTCCCCCAAGGACACTCCGGTGCAGATGGTGGCGCAGGAAGTCAGCAGTGGCGGGGTGCTGATCGAGGTCATCGACGGCGGGGTCGGCATCCCTGAGGAAGCGCTGGCGGGCATCAACGACCGGCTGGACAACCCGCCGGTCGTGGACGTGTCGGTGTCACGGCACATGGGATTGTTCGCCGCCGGTCGGCTAGCCGACCGGCACGGCATCAGGATCCGGCTGCGAGCCCGGTCGCCGCAGGGGATCATCGCGATGGTCTGGCTGCCCGGCACCATCATCATCGAGGGAGACGGGGCCGTCCCGTTCCGGAGGCGGCACCCGGCGCTCCGCCAGATCGGCGTCCTGGGCAGGCGGACGGTGGGCGCTGCCCAGCGCTCCACGCTGACCGACCCCGACGACGTGCCGCCCGCGGTTCTCACGGCAACCCGCGACTCCCGGCGGCCGGCGGCTGTCGCGTCGACGAAGTGGTTCAGTGACCCCAGTCCGTCCGGCCGCGACGTGGCCGCCACTAGCCAGCCGTCCGCGCTGGGCCAGCAGCCAGGTGGCGGCTCGTTCTTTCCCGCGGCGGCCCCGATCGCCATGGCCACGGCGCGCGGCGATCAGACCGGCGGTGGGCTACCGCGACGGATCCCGCAAGCCAACCTCGCCGCCGGGTCCACAGACGACGCCGGCCCGGCGGACTGGCTTGAATCACCCGATTCCGCCCCGTCGTGGCCGCAGCGATCCCCGGACATCGCCCGTAGCCGCCTGCGAGGGTTCCAGAGCGGAGTTCGCCGCGGCAAGAGCCAGACACCCCATGCGGGAGAGGGAAGCGATCGATGACGTCCACGCACCGCCAGGACATTAACTGGCTGGTCACCGATTTCACCACGCGGGTGGCCGGTGTTTCCCATGCCATCGTGGTCTCCGCTGACGGTGTGGCGCTCGGGGTGTCCGAGCACATCCCCCAGGCCTTCGCCGGGAAGTTCGCCGCCATCACCTGCGGCCTTTCCAGCCTGATGGAGGGGGCCGCGCGGATCTTCGAAGGGGGTGACCCCGCCCAGGCGCTGGTGGAGATGGAGACGGGGCTGATGGTCGTCATGACGATCAGCGACGGCTCCAGCCTGGCCGTCCTGGCCGCCCTGGACAGCGACACCGACGTCGTCTTGTACGAGATGACACAGCTCGTCGAGGCGGTCGGGCATGCCCTGACACCGGCCCTGCGCGCTCAGTAGCAAGTGCGCGCCGAGCTGGGCAACGACGGGAAGCCGGCCGCTCACATGGCCTGCGCGCCCGCCATGATGGCCGCGCGGATCCGGGAGTAGGTCCCGCACCGGCAGATGTTCCGCAGCTCGTCGAGGTCGGCGCCGCTGATCTCGCGGCCCTCGGCTTGTACCTGCTTGACCTTGGCGACCGCCGCCATGATCTGGCCGGGCTGGCAGTAGCCGCACTGGGCGACGTCGTAGTCCAGCCAGGCCTGCTGCATGGGATGCAAGTCCGCTCCGGCCGTCGCGGGCAGGCCCTCGATCGTGGTGATCTCGTCGGTCGGCTTGATGTCGCTGACCTGCACGGAGCAGGGGTTGAACGCCAGCCCGTTGATGTGGCACGTGCAGGCCTTGCAGACATCGAGCGCGCAGCCGTACTTGGGGCCGGTGACCCCGAGGATGTCGCGCAGCACCCACAGCAGGCGGACATTGTCCTCGGCATCGACGGTGACCGGCTGGCCGTTGAGGATGAAGGTGTGCGTGGGCATGGACTGACTCCTTAGCGCGGCAATCCCTAGAAGGCGCTGTCGAGGCCGTTGGTGGGAGACTGGGGCGTGGACGGCTCGAGCGGCAGCGGCGTGAAGCCGAGCGTTCCGTAGTTGATCGGGAACCGGGTCGGCAGCGTGCCAGTGGCGCGCGCGTACGCGCAGGCGACCGCGGCCATTGTGGGCGCGACGCCAAGCTCTCCGGCGCCGCTCGGGCTGTCGCTGGTGTCCGGCATGACAATGACCTCGACGTCCAGCGGGGTGTTCCACTCGCGCGTGTAGAAGTAGTTGTCCCAGCTGCCCTCGAGCGGGATGCCGCCCGCGATGTGCAGGCTGGAGGTAAGGGCCAGCGCGATGCCATCCTGAACGCCGCCGATCATCTGCGCCTCAAGGCCGCGCGGGTTGATCGCGAACCCGGCGTCGATGACGACGAGCGCCTTGGTCACGCGGGGGCCGGCCACGCCGTCGCTGATCGGCCTGCTGACCGTGGCCGGGGTGCAGTCGATCTCGACAAGAACCGCGATCGCGCCCTGGTACTCGCCGTGCACCGCGATTCCCTGGGCGGTCTGGGCGGGCATGGCCCGGCCCCAGTCGCCCGCTTGCGCGGCCTTGTTCAGCACGGCGAGCAGCCGCTCGTCCTTGAGGAAGCTACGGCGGAACCCCACCGGGTCCTGGCCCATCTTGCTCGCCAGCTGGTCGACGACGAGCTCCTGCGCGCACACCACGTTGGGGGAGTAGATGTTGCGCATGCTGCCCGTGTTGAACTGCAGCGGGATCTCGTTCAGTGCCTGGATCGTAACCCCGAAGTCGTACGGGGACGACTGGGTGAGCTCGAAGATCGTCTGCGAGAGGGTCAGGCCGCCGGCGACCGGCAGCTGCGCCGCGGTCGCCGTGACCATGTCGCCGAGCCCGTGCCCGAAGTCCGTCTGCACGCTGGTATGGCGCTGCTCGTAGGTGAGCACGTTGCCCAGCGCGTAGGACGCCCGGACGCGGGAGACGCACATCGGATGGGCGCGGCCCTGCCGGAAGTTGTCGGTCCGTGACCAGGACAGCTTGACCGGCTTGCCCATCTTCTGTGAGGCCTCGGCCGCCTCCAGCGCGGCGTCGTGAAAAAGGTGCCTGCCGAACGAGCCCCCGCCCTCGGTCACGTGCACCGTGACCGCGCTCTCGCGCAGGCCAAGCGCGGCGGCGATCTCGCCCTGGGCGACGATCGGCACCTTGAGGCTGCTCCAGATCTCGGCGCTGTCCGCACGGACATCGGCGATCGCGTTGTCCGGCTCGAGCGGGCTGTTGCTGGCGAACGCGAAGAAGAAATCGGCGCCGACGGTATCCGCGAGCAGCGACAGCGGCGCGGTCAGGTCCGGGAGGGCGGCGCTGAGCTGTGCCTCCACCGTGTCATCCGACTGCCCGGCCACGGTGCCCGCGCCCCACGTCACGTCGATCACCTGGATCGCGTCGATGCACTGGCCAAACGTCTCGGCCCTGATGGCCACCCCGTGGGTGAGCACGGCGATGTCGGTGACGCCCGGCATGGCCAGGATGACCTGCTCGTTGTTGACCGAGGTGACCGTGCCGTTGATGGTGGGCGGCCGCGCCACCATGGTGGGCATGGCCCCCGGCACCGTCAGGTCCATGGTGAACTGCTTGCGGCCGGTGACGATGTCGAGCGCGTCGATGCGGCTTTGCGGTGTGCCCAGGATGGTGAAGTCCGATGACGGCTTGAGCTGCGCGGTCACGCTGACGGTCGTGTCGGTTGCCGCCGCCGTGGCCAGCTCGCCGTAGCTGGCCGACTGGCCCGCGGGCCCGGTCACGACGCCATCCTTCGTGGTCAGCTGGCTCGCGTCCGCGCTCCACTTGGCCGCCGCGACGTCGACGAGCCGCTGGCGGGCGATCGCGGCGGCCGTCCGGACCGGGAGGTACATGCTCCGCATGGAGTTGGACCCGCCGGTGAGCTGGTTCATCAGCAGCTCCGGCCGGGCACCGGCCAGCGTGATGGTGATCTTGCCGAGCGGCAGGTCAAGCTCTTCGGCGACCATCATCGCGATCGCCGTCGTCATGCCCTGGCCGACCTCGGCCCGCGGAACCGCGAAGCTGGCCGTGCCGTCCTCGTTCACGACCACCGTGATCAGGCCGCTGGTGGGGGCGGCCGCCAGGTCCTGCATGTCGCCGAGGTCGAAGATCTCCTCCGGCTGCGGCAGGGAGGGAACCGCGGCTTCCGCCGGCCGGGGGCGGGCCAGGTCACCCGCCGCGCTGACCGCGACGGCCAGCGTTGGCGCGGCGATCAGGTAACCGAGGAAGCGACGGCGGCTGAGCGAGCTTTCCTGTTCGACCATGGTGGATATCTCCCGTTTCCCCATCGAAACGTGTGGTCGTGTTCGGTTGCCCCGGATGCTATCACGAATGTTACCGTCCGGTAATAGCCGTAGTCCGGCAATGCGCAAGCCACCCTGGCACTGGCACCAAGCTCAATGCGGGCGCTCGTCGATGATGCGGCGCATCTTGCCCAGCGATCGCTCGATGGTGCCGGGCTCGGCCACGACGCAGGCGGCGGTCACGCCGATGGTGTTCTTGATCAGGGTGGCGAGATGGGCGCCCGCCGCCTCGGCGTCGGCCGGGCCAGCGTCCGGACGGCGCTCCACGTGCACGGTCATGGCGTCCATCCGGCCCGGCCGGGTCAGGTGCAGCTGGAAGTGCGGCGACAGCGCGGGCACCCGGAGGATGAGCTCCTCGACCTGGGTGGGAAACAGGTTGACGCCCCGCAAGATAATCATGTCGTCGGTGCGGCCGGTGACCTTCTCCATCCGGCGCATCGTGCGGGCCGTGCCGGGCAGCAGGCGGGTGAGGTCGCGGGTGCGGTAGCGGATGACCGGCATCGCCTGCTTGGTCAGGGACGTGAAGACGAGCTCGCCGAGCTCGCCGTCCGGCAGTACCTGGCCAGTGACCGGGTCGATGACCTCGGGATAGAAGTGATCTTCCCAGACGTGCAGGCCATCCTTGACCTCAACGCACTCCTGGGCCACCCCCGGGCCGATGACCTCAGAAAGGCCGTAGATGTCGGTGGCCTCCAGGCCCGCCCGGGCCTCGATCTCGGCGCGCATCTCGTTCGTCCACGGCTCGGCGCCGAAGATGCCGTACCGCAGCGAGCACTGGGCCGGGTCCAGGCCGCGGGCCTGCATCTCGTCGATGATGGCCAGCATGTAGGACGGGGTGACCATGATGACGTCCGGGCGGAAGTCGTGGATCAGGGTGACCTGCCGCTCGGTCATGCCACCCGAGGCCGGGACGACCGTGCAGCCGAGCTTCTCCGCGCCGTAATGAGCACCGAGGCCGCCGGTGAACAGGCCGTATCCGTAGGCGTTGTGCAGGATGTGCCCGGGGCGGCCGCCGGCCGCCCGGATCGAGCGGGCCATGACCGTGGCCCAGGTGTCCAGGTCGCGCTGGGTGTAGCCGACCACCGTGGGCCGCCCGGTGGTGCCGGACGAGGCATGGACGCGCGCGACGTGCTCGCGGGGGACCGCGAACATGCCGAACGGGTAGTTCTCCCGCAGGTCAGCCTTGCTGGTAAAGGGGAACTTCGCGAGGTCGGACAGGTCCTTGCAGTCGTCCGGGTGGATCGCGGCCGCGTCGAACAGCCGCCGGTACTGCGGCACGTTGTCGTAGGCGTGCCGCAGCGACCACCGGAGCCGCTCCAGCTGCAACGACCGCAACTCGTCCAGCGACGCCGTCTCGATGGGCTCGAGGTCACCGGGGGCGCTCGCGGTCATCGCTGTCTCCTCACGCGTCGTAGTCGACGGCGATCTCGTCGGAGGTGGGTATCGCCTGGCAGGTCAGGACGTAGCCGGCGTCGACCTCGGACTGCTCAAGGGCGTAGTTGCGGCGCATCGCCGCCGTGCCCGTGATGACCCGCGCCCGGCAGGTGCCGCAGACGCCGCCCTTGCAGGCGAAGGGCAGGTCGGGCCGGACCCGCTGGGCACCGTCGAGTACCGGGGTGCCGGGCGGGAGCGTGAGCGTGGACGACCGGCCGTCGAGGACGACCGTCAGGGTGGAGCCGTCCCCGGCCGGCGGCTCGTCGTGAGTCACCTCGGCGGGCGGGTCCTCGCCGACCCAGAACAGCTCACGGTGGATGCGCTCGGCACCGACGCCCAGGCCAGCCAGGACGTCGATGGCGTCGGTGACCATGGCCAGCGGGCCGCACAGCCACCAGTGGTCGACAGCGGCGACGCTCACGGTGGCCGGCAGCAGCCGGGTGAGCCGCTCGCGGTCGAGGCGCCCGCTGTACAGCTCGGCCTCCTGCGGCTCGCGCGACAGCACATGGACGATCTGCATCCGGGTCGGATAGGCGTCCTTGAGGTCCGCGACCTCGTCAGCGAACATCACCGTCTTGCTGCGCCGGTTGCCGTACAGCAGGGTAACTGTCGACTTGTCGTCAGCGGCCAGCACCGACGCGGCGATCGACATCATCGGGGTGATGCCCGAGCCCGCCGCGATCAGGACATGCTGCCCGGGCTGGCTAAGGTCAGGGGTGAACCGGCCACCCGGCCCCTGGACCTCCAGGGTGTCACCCACCCTGACCTGGCGCACCAGCCAGCCCGACAGCGCACCGCCCGGCACTTCGCGCACGCCGATCCGCGGCGCGGCCCCGGCCGGCGCGCAGATGGAATAGGAGCGCCGCTCGTCGCCGCGCCGGATGGTCAGCGACTGCCCCGCCGTGAAGGCGAAGGTCCCGGCCAGCTCGGGCGGCACCGTGAGCGTGATCGCGGCCGAGTCGTCGGTAAGCGCCTCGACGTCCCGCACGACCAGCTCGTAGAAGCCCATAGTCACAGCGCCTTCACCGCCTCGAAGGGCTCGCCGCACTCCTCGCACCGGTACAGGGACTTGCACGCGGTGGCGCCGAACTCAGCGGTCAGGCGGGTTCGGGCCGAGCCGCAGCGCGGGCAGCTCGCCGCGGCGGGCCTGGTTAGCGTCAGCGGGATCGGCCCGGAAGGCCGGCGAGCCGCCGCCGGGGGCGCGATGCCCGCCTCGGCGAGCTTGCGCCGGCCGTCGGGAGTGATCCAGTCACTGCTCCAGGGCGGGGCGAGCTGGGTCTTGACGGTGACGTGGTCACACCCGGCGCGGGTCAGGCGATGCGTGATGTCCGCGCTGATCTCGCGCATGGCCGGGCATCCGCTGTAGGTGGGGGTGATGGTCACCACGACGCCGTCAGCCGTCACGCTCACGTCGCGGAGGATGCCCAGGTCGCCGACCGTCAGCATCGGCAGCTCGGGATCTTGCGTGGCCGCGGCGACGTCGCGGGCGGCCCGGGCGGTCACCATGTCGCGTCCGGGTAGGCGCGGGCGACCGATTGCAGCTCAGCCAGGATGTAGCCCATCGCCTCGGTGTGCACGCCGTCTCGCCCGGCCCGGCCGCCGACCGCCGCGAGTGGTTGCCCGGCTGGACGGTCTAGCCCGGCGGCGGCCAGCACGGTGGTGAGCACGGCGTCGACCGCGGCCGGATCGGCGCTGGCGGCTGCGATGAGAGCGGCGGCGTCGGGGTCGGGCCAGAATAGCTCGCCGGCCAGCGGCCACACGGCGGCCAGCGCCCGCTGCATCCGCAGCCGGGAGACGTCGGTGCCGTCGCCCAGCCGCACCACCCACTGGGCCGCGTAGTCCCGGTGGTAGGTGAGCTCGTTGACTCCCTTGGCGGCGATCGCCGCCAGCACCGGGTCCGGGCTGGCCGACAGCCGCGTGAACAGCTCCAGCCGCCAGGCCGAGAAGATCAGCAGCCGGCCAACCAGCTCGGCGAAGTCCTGGTCGGCGTGCTCGGCCAGCCGGACATTCGCAAATTCCCGCTCAGACCGGAAGAAAGCCAGCTGGTCCTCAGTCTGCCCGAGGATGCCCCCGGCCCGGGCCAGCAGCATCCGCGCCTGGCCAAGCAGGTCAAGGGCGATGTTGGCGATGGCCGTCTCCTCTTCGAGCTCGGGCATGCGGGTCACCCATTCCTGAAGGCGGTGACTGTAAATCAGCGCGTCATCGCCGAGGGCAAGGCAGTACCGGGCCAGCGAGCTGGCATCAACGCCAGCGGGCACCGTCGTATCGATCCCCGCCAGCGGGTCGGTGAAGCCGGTACCGAAAGCCCAGCGGTGACCCTCGTCGTGATCCTCGCCGAGCAGGTCATAGGGGTTGTCATCCATGGCGTGCTCACATATGGGGGACGTCGTCGGGGATCTCATAGAACGTCGGGTGCCGGTAGACCTTGTCGCCCGACGGGGCGAAGAACGGGTCCTTCTCGTCCGGGCTCGAGGCGGTGATGTCGGCCGCGGCGACCACCCAGATGCTGACCCCCTCGTTGCGGCGGGTGTACAGGTCACGGGCGTGGTGCAGGGCCATCTGCGGGTCGGCGGCGTGCAGGCTTCCGACGTGCACGTGGTTGAGGCCGCGCTTGCCCCGCAAGAAGACCTCGTACAGCGGCCAGCGTGGGTCAGTCATGGGTCACTCCGGCAGTCGGGCCAGGCCGTTCTGCGGCGTGGTCGTGTTTCCTGGCGTGGGCGACGGCGGCCTCGCGGACCCAGGCGCCCTCCTCGTGGGCCGCCCGGCGGCGGGCCATCCGCTGGGCGTTGCACGGGCCGTTGCCGGCGATCACCGCCTTGAGCTCATCCCAGTCGATCGCGCCGAAGTCGTAGTGGCCGCGCTCGGAGTTCCAGCGCAGGTCCGGGTCGGGCAGCGTGACGCCGAGCTTGTCGGCCTGCGGGACGGACATGTCGACGAACCGCTGCCGCAGCTCGTCGTTGGTGTGCCGCTTGATGCCCCAGGCCATGGACTGTCCGGTGTTGGGCGAGGCGTCGTCAGGCGGGCCGAACATCATCAGCGACGGCCACCAGAACCGGTTGGTCGCGTCCTGGACCATCTCCCGCTGCGCCTGGCTGCCGCTCATCATCGTCAGCAGCAGCTCATAACCCTGCCGCTGGTGGAACGACTCCTCCTTGCAGATGCGAATCATCGCCCGGGCGTAGGGCCCGTAGGACGACCGGCACAGCGGCACCTGGTTGCAGATCGCGGCCCCGTCCACCAGCCAGCCAATGACCCCGACGTCGGCGTAGGTCAGCGTCGGGTAGTTGAAGATCGAGGAGTACTTCTGCCGGCCGCTGATCAGCTTGCCGGTGAGGTCACCGCGGTCGCTGCCCAGGGTCTCGGCCGCGCTGTAGAGGTACATGCCGTGCCCGGCCTCGTCTTGCACCTTGGCCAGCAGGATCGCCTTGCGCCGCAGGCTGGGCGCGCGGGTGATCCAGTTGCCCTCGGGCTGCATGCCGATGATCTCCGAGTGGGCGTGCTGCGCGATCTGCCTGACCATCGTCGCCCGGTACGCCTCGGGCATCCAGTCCCGCGGCTCGATCCGGCGGTCCCGGGCGATCGTGTCGTCGAAGTGCGCCTCCAGGTCGGTCACTCGTCCCACTCCTTGGCCACCATCGTCAGGACGTCGTAGCTGGCCACCACGGTCTGGTCCTGGTTGGTGATCTCGGCGTCCCACCGGACCTCGGCGTAGTCACCCGGCCGCGGGCTGATCTGCTTGCAGGTCAGGGTCACGGTCATCGCGTCGCCCGGCTTGAGCGGCGTCAGGAACCGGAGATTATCGATGCCATAATTAGCCAGAACGGGCCCGAAATCCGGTTGCACGAACAGCCCCGCGGCGAACGAGACGATGAGGTACCCGTGGGCCACCCGGCCGCCAAAGAACGGGTTCCTCGCGGCGGCGTCCTCGTCGGTGTGGGCGTAGAACGTGTCCCCGGTGAACTCGGCGAAGTGCTCGATGTCGGCCGTCGTGACGGTGCGCGGGCCGCCGGTGATCGTGTCACCGATGCGCAGCCGCGAGGCTGGCTTGGTGAACGGGTGGGCGCCATCGGCCCGGCGCGGCGCGCCCTTGACCCAGCGGCCAGTGACCGCCTGGAGCATGCGCGGGCTGGCCTGGACGGCGGTTCGCTGCATGTGGTGGAACACGCCCCGCATGCCGCCCATCTCCTCGCCTCCGCCCGCGCGGCCCGGCCCGCCGTGGACCAGCGTCGGCAGCGGCGAGCCGTGGCCGGTGGACTCGGGCGCGGCGTCCTCATCGAGCACCAGCAGGCGGCCGTGCCAGTGGGCCGTGCCCAGCACGACGTCGCGGGCGAACTCCGGGTCGTCGGTGACGACCGAGCCGGCCAGGCTGCCCTGACCCAGTCCGGCCAGCTCGATGACGTCGGCCGTGTCCTGGTAGCCGATCAGCGTGGCGACCGGGCCGAACGC
>Ga0335072_10010171_pt1 | contig 13549 bp, 11 predicted proteins | sample Lox_Sample_21_FD_206725 | JGI IMG/M metagenome (GOLD analysis project Ga0335072, IMG submission 206725) | Soil microbial communities from Loxahatchee National Wildlife Refuge, Florida, United States - Lox_Sample_2.1 | ecosystem: Environmental > Terrestrial > Soil > Wetlands | place: USA...
CGATGCGAGCAAAGCCGAGCTCATGTTCGGTTGGAGTCCGAGAGTGAAATTCGAGGAGTTAGTCAAACTGATGGTTGACGCCGATACAAAGATTCTCGCTAACCGAACCGAGGGGCGCCTGGCACCCCAGGGCCTCTCCTCTCCGGAATGAGAAGCTTCGAGGTCTTGGACTCTCTTTATTACTCATGTAATTCATGAAATATCCTTGGGACTTGAAGTCACCTTCGGGATTCAAGCTTGAGTTAACGGCTAGTTTTGCCGGGACGGCATGGTCAGGCGCAGTTCAACTGGCGTGTATCCCCGCATATATCAAGCTCATGGGGATTGAAGCCTATGGATTGATAGGTTTTTATCTGGTGTTGCAAGCCATGCTGCAAGTGTTGGACTTAGGGCTCAGTCCAACGATGAATCGCGAAATTGCTCGTTACTCCATGCAGCCCGAGAAGGCCGCGGAAGCGCGAGATCTGGTGCGTACGCTGGAAATTGGCTATTGGCTCGTGGGATTACTGATTGGTGTGGGAATTCTGATTGCGGCTCCTTGGCTCGCTACCCACTGGATCAAAGCCAGTGCGATGCCGACACGGGGATTGGTGCGAGCCGTAATGCTCATGGCAGTCCTGGCAGTGTTCCAGTGGCCGGTCAGCTTTTACCAAGGCGGGTTAATGGGTCTTCGGCAACAGGTATTGTTCAATGCGCTTAAGGCTGGCAGCGCGACCCTGGGCAACGTGGGAGCAGTGTTAATTCTGTGGCGGGTTTCTCCTACTATTCAGGCATTTCTTATTTGGCAAGTAGGTATCAGTGCGCTGTACGTCTCGAGTTTGGTGATTTTCCTGTGGCGGAGTTTGCCGAGTTCCGGCCGCCGGGCGCGCTTCAACTTGGATGTTGCGCGAAATGTGCGCAGCTTCGCAGTTGGCATGACCGGAATTGCCATCGTCAGCTTGATCTTGACACAGGCCGATAAGCTCCTGGTGAGCAGGTTATTTAGCCTGAAGACATTTGGCTATTATGCCCTAGCGTGGTCTGTAGCCAATGGACCTCTGATCATCGCGGGGTGCGTGTTCAACGTGGTGTTTCCCCGAATGTCGGCCCTGGTATCGGCCGGCGATAAGAATGCGATCAGCCAGTCCTATCACCGGAGTTCACAATTGATGGCCGTGTTGATCCTGCCCCTCGCGGCAGTCGTGTCGTTGTTCTCCTTCCAAATCCTTCGGTTCTGGACGGGAAATAGCGAGACGGCAGCAAATACAGCGCCTATTCTGAGTGTTTTGATGGTGGGATCGGCAATCAATGCTGTGCTGTACTTGCCCTATGCCCTCCAGCTTTCCTTTGGCTGGACAAAATTGCCGCTTCTCGCCGGCTTAATTTCTATTTCGATTCTAGTACCTTTGATGTTTCCCATGGCAAAGTATTTCGGACTGTTGGGCGCGGCTTCAATCTGGGCGATACTGAATGTCTTGAACATGGTTATTGCGGTACCTATCATGCATCGCCGGTTATTGCCGGGAGAGACATGGAACTATTTCCGCGACGTCGGCCTCCCGCTGTTATGCGCCGTCTTAACGGCGGCGGCAGGACGGCTTATATTTACAAGGCTGGAGGCACCGGTTGTAACTGTCGCAGCTTTGGCGGGGCTGTGGCTGGTAAGTTTGGGGGCAGCAGCCCTGGCGGCACCTATGATTCGGACCGGAATCCGGCGATATCTTGGCAAGCTGAGTCTGTCTTATGCATAGAATGCAGCCCGTCAGTTAGAAACTTCTTCTGTTGAAGCAACCTGCATTTGGATCCAGGGAAATCGGTGCATTTCATTGAGCATGAGTACCAGTATTCCGAATCTAAAAAGAACGTACACGCGCGTGCCACACCCGCAAGCGCACACTCACCTGGACAAAGTAGTGCGCGTCAGTGTAGGAACTGCTTTATTCCCGTTCTACTGGCTCGGAGCGCGTTTGTATGGGCTTCCCGGACTAAGTTTCGGGGTCGACTCTTTCCGATTGGGCATGCGTTCGTTGATAAACAACAAGGGCGATATCTCCCATGCGGAGATCTACCGAATGCTCTTTGCACCGGTTGAGTCAACCCGTTATTTTGAATTCGGCTTGGCGTGGGAGTACCTATCCGACATCCGCATTGGTCGTTATTTGGATGTTTCTTCTCCGCGGCTCTTTCCCTTAGCTCTTCTCGCGCATCGACCAAAAGTCAGTGCGGAACTGATTAACCCCAACCAAGAGGATCTCACGTTAACCGCTGGTCTTGTTCGAGCCTGTGGCATGGGGAATCGATGTAACGTATCGAATGCTCTGATCGAAGAGGTAGCGTTTCCTGAGAGCACATTTGATGTCATAACCAGTCTCTCCGTCGTCGAGCACATCTCGGCTGACCAGAACGCAGTACTAAGAATGTGGGAACTGCTAAAGCCTCGGGGCAAGCTTATCCTGTCAGTCCCATGCGCCGCAGCGGCAGAAGAGCAATATATCGACGTAGACCAGTTCAATCTTCAGCGATGTGCCGAAGACGGATTCTTTTTTCTTCAGTACGTTTATGATGATGCCCTATTGCGAGAGAGATTTTACAGCGTATTAGGCCCTCCAATCCGCCACGGTATCTACGGTGAAAAGAAGCCAGGAACCCTGCGTCGTGGTTTAGTTGAGAAATGGGCCGGCGGAAAGTACCCTAGATGGAAAGAGCCGTATACCATGGCTCAACACTTTGAGCACTACGATTCGCTGGATGATCTTCCCGGCGAAGGCGTGATCGTAATGGAATTCGAGAAGAAGTGAACGGGTTTTGGAACCTTCCCAATGTCCAGTAGCGGCAAGATAGCCTGGGTAGATGCGTGAACAAAGTGATCCTGTCGATCTGCATTGCAACCCGCAATCGAGGCGCGTTCATTGGTGCGACGCTGGAAAGTATTGTGCGCCAGGCAACTGACCAAGTAGAGATCGTCATTGTTGATGGTGCTTCGACGGATAATACTGAGGAAGTCGTTCGGCGGTATCAGGAGCGCTTTCCACGCCTTCACTACTCTCGTGTCGAGACCAATACGGGGGTCGACCGTGACTTCGCGAGGGCGGTCGATTCGGCGCAGGGGGACTATTGCTGGCTATTTTCTGATGACGATCTTCTTAAGCCAGGCGCGATACAGGTTGTTCTCGATGCCCTCAAAGACAGGTATTCGTTGATCGTAGCGAATAGCGAGGTAAAGAATGCAGACTTGTCAACGCTACTGGAATCGAAGAAACTGCCGTTCACTCAAAACCGACTTTATAGGTCAAATGAGAATGAAGAGCTGTTCATCGACACCGCAAATTACTTAAGTTTCATCGGCTGCGTAATTATTGAGCGACGGTTGTGGGACAGCCGGGAAAAGGAACAATACTTTGGTTCTAACTTCGTACACGTTGGAGTAATTTTTCAGAAGCCGCTTCCAGGAGATGCGCTTGCGATCGCTGAGCCTTTGATTTCCATTCGCTATGGTAACGCTTCATGGCTGGGAAGATATTTTGAAATCTGGATGTTCAAATGGCCAGGTTTGATTTGGTCGTTTGACGCTCTCGCCGACTCCGCCAAGAAACAGGTCTTCCCCAGAGAACCATGGCGAAGCGCGCGGAAGCTTCTGCATTTCCGCGCGAAAGGCGCCTACACGAAGAGGGAATACGCACAATGGATCAAACCGCATTTGGAATCACCCTGGGCAAGGTTAGTCGGTGACGCGTGCGCCCGTTTTCCAGGACGTGCCGCAAATCTGCTTGTCTTCATTTATTACTCAATTTTTCATCGTCCGTCGTCGCGATTGCTATGTCTCTCGGATCTGGCCAATAGTCCCTTTTGTTTTTGGAGGCTGTCCGTCAAGGGTCGCACGCCCTCACGGCCAGCTGTAATATCGCCTAAAGCGCCGCTCCCGTCTACCGCCGCGCAGTCAGCAAGAGTCAGCGATGCCTAGAGCATTGATTACGGGGATTAACGGCCAGGACGGATCCTATCTCGCTGAGTTGTTACTCCAGAAGGGCTATCACGTGGTAGGGACCGTAAGAAATGGTCCCAACGGAGCCAGTGGCCATGGGCGTATTGATACAGTTCCCCAAGGCCTCGAGATTGTTGTGACGGATCTTGCTGAGCATTCTGCCATGGAGAACCTGCTCCGTGGATTTCGCCCCGGCGAAGTTTATAACCTCGCGGCCCGTGCTTCCAGCAGTGAATTGTGGACTGAGCCTGTCTCTACGGGAGCAGTGAACGCTCTACTTGTAGCCCAGTGGCTCGATGCTATTGACCGAGTAGACCAAAGCGTAAAGTTCGTTCAAGCCTCGAGCAGCGAGGTGTTTGGCAACCCCACTGAAGTGCCCCAGACGGAATCGACGCCATTTCACCCCCGCAATCCGTACGGAGTCGCCAAGGCCTTCGGCCATTGGATCACGACGGTGTATCGTGAGCAGAGGCACTTGTTTGCATGTTCATGCATCCTTTACAACCACGAGAGCCCCCGACGCGGAATGGAATTCGTGAGTCGCAAAGTAACGCGCGGGGCGGCTATGATTAAGCTCGGGTTGGCCAGAGAACTTCGGCTTGGCAACCTCGAGGCCAGGCGCGACTGGGGTTTCGCGGCCGATTACGTCCGAGCTATGTGGCTTTGCCTGCAACAGTCGGAACCGGGAGACTACATTGTGGCTACCGGAGAGACACACTCTGTGCGCGAGTTCTGCGAGATCGCCTTTTCACATGTCGGTTTACGATACGAGGATTATGTAAAGGAAGAGCGGGACCACTCCCGTGCGCTAGAAACAACTTCGCTCGTCGGAGACCCAGGCAAGGCAAAGAGGGTTCTTGGGTGGAGTCCGACCATAAACTTCAAGGAAATAGTCATGGCAATGGTCGATGCAGACCTGCGCTCGCTCGAGATGAGCCGGGGTGAGGTATGTTCTCGGGACGGCTTGCCAATTGAAACCTTCTAGGTCAATGGCACGATATTTATGGAAACAAGTCCAATGAAAATCTGGGCTAGCTGTCGCGTTTGCAAAAGCTTAGTTGATCCTATCCTTTCGCTAGGAGATCAGTACGTTTCCACATTCTTGGGGCCTGAGCAGCCAGACGGCCCAAAGGCGCCACTGGAACTGGTTCTCTGCGGGAACTGCCGGCTCTTGCAGTTGCGACACACCGTTCCCGGCAAGATGATGTATGAAAATTACTGGTATCGCTCGGGAACAAACCAAACCATGCGCGACGCCTTGGCGGACGTTACGAAGGCGGCGGGAAAACTCATCCAGCTCAAGGCGGGAGATTCTGTGCTGGACATTGGTTGCAACGACGGAACACTTCTGGGTTCGTATGCCGTTCCAGGGATCTATAAGATCGGCTTCGACCCAGCTCAGAATCTGGCGGCTTTTTCGCGCGAGGTGGCCGACAAAGTAATTGTCGGATTCTTTGAGGCGGATCGGTTTTTGGCGGAAGCCGACCTTCGCGATATTCGCCCTAAGGTGGTTACCTCCATTGCCATGTTTTACGACCTGGAAGATCCGCAGAAATTCGTCTCCGGTATTCGGCGAATAATGCACACTGACGGTCTGTGGATCGTACAGATGAGTTATCTCCCGCTTATGCTCAAGCAGAATGATTTCGGAAATATCTGCCACGAGCATCTGGAGTACTATTCCTTGCAGTCCCTTGAATACCTGCTCGATCTTGAGGGATTGTTGATCGTGGATGCGGAACTGAACGACGTAAATGGCGGAAGCATCCGGGTCTTCATTCGCAATCGCGCGGCAGACCCGAATACATTTGGAGACGAAACTCATCGGAAGCACGCGGCAGAGCGGGTATCCGCTCTGAGGCAATCCGAAGCAGAGTTGAAATTGGACACACCGACTCCCTATCTCGAGTTTGCGCAACGGGTGCAGGGAATCAAACAAGACGTCTCGAGTTTCATCAAGAAGCAGGTCGAGCAAAAAAAGAAGATCTATGTCTATGGCGCTTCGACCAAAGGCAACACGATGCTGCAATACTTCGGGTTAGACTGCTCGGTCATCAGAGGCGCGGCCGAACGCAACCCCGCGAAATGGGGCAAAGTGACAGTAGGTACTCGGATTCCGATTATTTCTGAAGCAGAGGCGCGCGCCGCCAAGCCCGATTACTTTCTGGTGCTCCCATGGCATTTCATCGACGAGTTCAAGGTGCGGGAGCATGAGTTTTTATCTTCGAGCGGCCGATTTATCGTTCCGCTTCCGCAATTCGCTTTGGTCTGATAATCATCTCTGTTCGAGGCTTCCGGCAAGGCCAGACGACGTAACGTGAGTAGCCAAACTTTAGCGAATCCGTTTTATTCCTCTTTTCGAGCAGCGGCAGTCGTCTGCGTCTGCACATTGGCCGCATTTCTGGGTTGCTTCTCGCCAAAAATATTGATTCTTTTTGTCGCGATGGTCTTCACTGCCTTTGTGCTATGGATGGTTTTCACCCATCCAGTCAGCGTTGTTGGTATTGTTCTCGCTTTTATGCCGTTTGACTTCATGGTCATCGCACTGGGCAAGTTTTTCGGGCTTCCCCACATGACACTGGTCTCGGCAGGGGACAAGGAAATCATTTTGCTGTTGCTGGCATTTGTTCTGTGGCGGCAGAACGGCTTCAAGTTCGCAACCCCGGATCTGTTTCTGATCGCGTGTCTTATGCTTGCAGTCATCAGGACGGCCTTCGATGGCATTTTAGTTGGCCTCGTGACTGACTTTGCTTTCGTAATTCCGTATCTCGTTGGCAGGATGACCGTCCTAACGACTAAACAAGAGCAACTCGGGGCGAAGTGGGCAGTATGGATAGTTGGGATTTTGTCTGTTCTCGGTTTGATTGAGGTCTTCATAGTCGGGGAGGGACCGAGAACACTGCTGTACCTCGCGATTGATTCGGAGACCGAAGGAGGTCAACTCACTTCATCTTTCCACGCCTCGGGATTTACTGGGCTGCGAGAGGCTGCCACCATGATCGGGCCCAATGGATTTGGTGACCTGTGTATGGTTGCGCTGATTATATGGTGGGTGTATCGGCGCAATCCTTTGCCCGCCGTTATGGTCGCCACCGGTCTAATCTGTTCCGTCACGCGTTCGGCTTGGATAGGAACGGCAGCAGCAATTCCTCTTCTAGCGATCATGATGAGACAAACGAAACGGTTCTTTCTTTATGCCACTGTGGCTCTGTCACTGTTTGCAGCTGCTATTCCGGTGCTCGGGTTGAGCGATTACATCTTTTTGAACAAAACAGGACAGGACCTCTCCGCCGAAGGTCACAAAGAGCAAATTGTTGACGGACTGAAGTATGCGGCGGACCATCCCTTAGGATCCGGCAATCGAGATCTCAGTCCAATGAACCTCAAAGCGAACAGTAATACAACTATTCTTGAGACCACCTATCCGTATCTTGCCGCCGCATACGGAATCGCAGTAGCTATCTTGCTTATCGGTTTTCTGGCTAGCGCTCTCCATCGGATGTGGAAAATGCACTCGCCGCTGGGTCACGCGGCCCTGGGGATATTAGTTGGCACGGCCGTGGTAATGGTCTCTAGTCTTCCTTTAACGGACCGCCGCCTCGGATGTTGGCTGTGGTTCCCCATAGGCCTGGCAGTAAGGCAATCACAGCTTTTGGAGCAGCGTTAATTAAATGGCTGACTTGCTATATCGCGCTCTAGAGTATGGGCTGAGCGCCATCAAGAAGCGGGACTACCAACTGGACCGCTCCATACCGATGAGCCTTCTTGCCGGGATAGTAATACGCCGCTTCAGTTGGCTGGTGCGGGGGTGGTTGAAGTGCGTCTTCCTGCAGCGGAGGTTTCGCTTTGTCTTCATGGCTCCCCAGGTCAATCTTCGAAATGCGCAGCTCATCCGCTTCGGAAAAGCCGTCACACTCGAGCGAGGAGTGATCATTGACGGTCTTTCCCGCAATGGGATCGAGCTGGGAGACAACGTCGCGATCGGTGCCTACTCAATAATCAGGGCCAGCATGCTGTCTGATGTGGGGGCCGGACTCAGGATGGGTCGGGATTCCGCCATGGATGCGTACTCCAACATGGGGGCAACCGGGCCGGTTACAATTGGCGAAAACGTAATTATGGGACAACACATATCGTTCCATGCGGAGAACCACAACTACGACCGTACCGATATCCCGATCAGGGAGCAAGGCACACGGCGCATCGGCATAGTGATTGAAGATGATTGTTGGGTTGGCTCAAATACTACTTTTCTCGATGGCGCCCACGTCGGCCGCGGGTGCGTGATTGCCGCTGGATCAATTGTTCGCGGAGAAATTCCATCATATTCGGTCGCGGCAGGGGCACCAGCCAGAGTATTGAAGTCGCGGTTAGCAGACGAAGTTCTCACTTCCCAGGCAAGGTGATGAAGGCATCGATTGCGAGCGTGACGGTAGCCTATAACGCTGTCAATGTGTTGCCGCGCCAGATCGATGCCCTTCTGCGACAGACTCGGCCAGTACAAGAGATTATCGTTGTCGACAATGCTTCGAACGATGGCACCGCCGTCATGTTGGCGGAACGCTACCCCCAGGTGACTGTTCTAAGCATGTCCGAAAATCTCGGACAGGCGGGGGGTTGGTCTATCGCATTGTCCTATGCGGCGCTCAAGAAGCGGCATGACTGGATTTGGACGTTTGACAATGACAGCGTGCCGGCACTAGACGCTTTAGAATCCCTTTTTGATGGGGTTAGGGCTCTGCGAAATAAAGACGATGGCGTGGGGATGGTTGCGCCCATACCGATTCACCGGCAAACAGGAACGTCCTATCTTCCCTTCTTGTGGAAGGATGGGTTCGTAAAGCCTTCGGCCGAGCAGATAAACCAACCCATATGGTTTGCGGACATGGTGATCGCTTCTGGATGTATGGTTAGCCGCGATGTCGTAGAAGAAATCGGGTTGCCACGTTCGGATTTCTTCATGGACTTCTGCGACTTCGAGTATTGTCTTCGGGCTCGGTCGCACGGGTATAAGATTGCCATAATAAGCCGAGCGCTCTTGAATCATGAGATCGGAAGTACTCGGACGGTCCATTGGTTTGGCACTACGCGTTCTTGGACGCATCATGCCCCTTTCCGCATTTACTACTTCAGTCGGAATCTTGCCTATCTCGCCTGGCGGCTTTACCCTAGCCTGTCCACTAAATGGTCTGTTGCTCGCTATGTGGCTTCGCGAGGACTCAATGTGTTGTTGTTCGGAACCAAGAAGCTTTCGTGCCTCCTGAGGATGATCCAGGGCCTCAACGACGGCGTCCGGGGACGAATGGGAATTCGCCTGAGACCTGCGGAGAGCCGCAAACCAGTCATGGTTAGAGATCCTGTCGAGAGCATTATGGAGAAAGCGTGACCAGCGAATCGTGATAGCCATCGTGCTCAATCGGAATTAGGCACGAGCTGGCAACTCTACCCGCACGTGCGAATAGAGTGATCTAAATTTTCCGTCATAAGAGTGGCGTCCATCGAACTTGGAAAGGAAGAACGATACCGGTCGATTGTGGCACCATAAGCAAAGCAGAAACAGAAAGTAAGGTTGAACGGAGGCTTGTGCCAGAAGAGAGTTCTCGTTCAGTAGCGAGTGTTACAGTTGCCCACAACGCGATGGGCGTCTTGCCGAGGCACATTGAGGCTCTTCTGGGCCAGACCCATCACTTGCACGAGCTCGTGGTTGTGGATAATGCATCGACGGACGGGACAAATACGATGCTGGCGGAGCGTTTTCCGCAGGTGACAGTTTTGAGAATGGCTGAGAATTTGGGAGCACCTGGCGGGTGGGCGGCGGGCCTCTCCTATGCCGCCTTGAAAAGAGGGCATGACTGGGTTTGGTCGTTTGACCAAGATAGTGTCCCAGCGGCGGATGCGCTGACAAGGTTGTTTGCAGGCATCGGCTCTCTGAATGGCGTGCAGAGCGAGGTCGGAATGATTGCGCCGATGCCTGTACACAAGGAAACGGGGACTTGTTATCCACCGTTGTTCTGGCGCAATGGATTCGTAAAAGCGAGTAAGGAGCAGATGCGTGAGCCGTTATGGTTTGCAGACCTAGCGATTGCGTCGGGGAGCCTGACGCGTCGACAAGTGGTGGAGAGAGTTGGGTTGCCACGTGGGGATTTTTTCATGGACTTTGCCGACTTCGAGTACTCCCTGCGAACGAGAGCGCACGGCTTTAAGATCGCCGTTGTTCCTGGGGCGGAACTTGGCCATGAAGTGGGCGAGGCGCGAATGGTGTGGTTGCCCGGTCTATCTCGGCTGTGGACGTGCTACGCCCCGTGGCGCGAATACTACAATAGCCGGAATTTGGCATATGTTGGCTGGCATCTCTATCCAAACATGCGCACAAAGAAATTTGTGTTGGAGCATTTGGCTCGCCATGCCGGCGCGGTCTTGCTCTTTAGCCCGAAGAAGACTGCATGCATCGTGAAAATGACGCAGGGGTTCTGGGACGGTTGCAGGGCAAAACTTGGTATCCGTTTTCGACCAGACGGCTCTTAGGGTAAGATGCGGTGAATCTTGAGAACTCAACCTTGAATTCATCTGCAGCTCGGGAGCACATTATGAAGCAAACGGTCGAGCAAGCCTGGTCTGCGGAACGGCGACCCCTAAAGATCGCGATGTTGGGCTCGCGCGGAATACCCCATACATATAGCGGATACGAGACATTCCTTGGGGAAGTCGGCCCTCGTCTTGTGGAGCGCGGACACGAAGTGCTGGTGTACTGCAGGAGCAGCCTATTCAGGGAGAAGTCGAAAACCTACAAGGGTGTCCATCTGATCTACCTGCCAAGTATCGAGACTAAGACGATGGGAACGCTGACGCATACGCTTATCTCGATGGGGGACGTATTGTTTCGCGGCGTGGATGTGATCTTTGTCGTGAACGTCGTGAATGGCTTTCATTGCGTTTTACCTCGCCTACTGGGAAAGCACGTGGCGATCAATGTTGACGGCTTGGATTGGAAGCGAGGTAAGTGGGGGCGGCTGGGAAAGAGCTATTTCTATTGGAACGCGAAGTGGGTAGGAAAGATTTGTCCCCGGGGCGTGGTTACAGATGCACAAGAGATGCGGCGGATCTATCTGGAAGAATTCAACACGCCGAGTGTAAGCATCGCTTACGGTGCCAACATCGAGAAGTCACAAAACCTGGGAGTGGTGAGGCAATACGGACTTGAACCATTGGGGTACTATCTCGTAGCCAGCAGATTAGTTCCTGAGAACAATGCTGATCTTATAGTGCAGGCGTTCGAACAAGTCAAAACCAAACGACACCTCGCGATTGCGGGTGCAGCGAATTATCGTAGCGAATTTGTGGATCGTTTGAAACGTACTAAGGATACGCGCGTAAAGTTTCTGGGGCATGTGGCCAACGCAGAGCACGTTAAAGAACTGCACTGTAACGCATACGCCTACATACATGGGCACAGCCTGGGAGGAACGAATCCTGCGCTTTTGAAAGCCCTAGGATACGGAAACTGTGTGCTAGCGCTTGGAACACCGTTCAACCGCGAAGTGTTGCAGGATTACGGAATTCTGTTCGAGAACGACCCGGCGGATCTCGCGATCAAGATGCGGTCGATCGAGGACCATCCAGAGATCGCCGCAGGACATCGCGTGCGCGCGCCACAGCGAATACACGAAGCATATACCTGGGAACACATTACGAACCAATATGAAGAGCTCTTCCTTCAACTGGCAAGCGGACAAGACCCCACGAGAGTGCATTCGACTATCACTGAGCCGTCGGATCTGCGTGAGCTACGAGCAGTTTCGGTAGCTAGCGCGGATGACTAGAAAAGAGAAGCCGATTCAGTTTGAGCCGACTAATTGTGGAGACAGATCACAGCTGATGTCAGCCTGTTTGCGCACCAGATTCTATCTGACATTTTTGGTCTAGTCTCGGGTAAACCATAGGATGGGGAAGTGGGGGACTTGGTCAAAGCGGAGGTCGAGTACGAGCTAAGCCCGGAGAATTTCGCTCACGGGATGTCATCGTCGCGCACCGGATTAGGGAACTCGATATTCACATACTGCTGGAAGGCATCGACGCTTTCCTGGATCTTTCTGCTTCTTGCGACTCCGTCCGTAATATTTCTTGCAGTCTGTACACCTCCATTTCAAAGCCCGGATGAAGTTGCCCATTTTGAGCGTTCTTATCAGATCAGTCAGGGTGGTTTGTATGGCGGCAGCGGTGGATCCGTCGATCGAGGGATCGACGAATCGTTTGCCCCTTTTTCTCAGCTCCCCTTCAACCCGAATGCGAAGGTCACGGAGGCAGATGAAGTCGCCGCTTCAGGAGTGAAATGGACGGGAGAGGAGGTCAAACACGAGTTCTCCAATACAGCCACCTACCCACCCGTCGGATACCTGCCACAGGCGTTGGGAGTAGCTCTTGGGAGGATAGCCGGGCTGAGCGTAGTACATACATTGGTGTTGTCACGTTTGTTGAACGGCGCGCTCGCCATTTTTATTTCGACTCTAGCTCTATATCTGTGCCAGCGCGGCAAGCTGACAATGTTTGCACTGTTAATGATGCCAATGACTCTGTCCCTCTTTGGATCGTGCAATCAGGATGCTTCACTAATCTCAATCACCAGTTTGGCCTTTGCCCTGATCTCTCGTCACATTTCCGAAGGCCCCCCGCTCTCCTGGCGGATGGCCGTTGTCCTAGCCTCTGCGCTTCTCATTGTGTCCCTGGAACGGCCTCCCTTGATGATGCTGCTACTGGTCCTTCTTATCCCAGGCATTTTACCGGGATGGGGCGGAAAGCCCGCTTGGCTTACAGGTCTGAGTTTGGTCGGTCTGCTGGCTATCTTGGTTCTTGTCTGGTGGCTGGTCGCGTTTTCATCGACGAAGGTTTTTGTGAACACTACCCCCAACGGCATTGTAGATGCCAGGATGCAGGCACAGTACATGCTTCGGCACCCGATTGTTTTTCCAGAAGCAATGATCGAGTCTGTCCATCATCTTCCTGCCTACGCTGCGGGTATCGTTGGAGATCTTGGATGGCGGGATACACGCATGCCTCTACCATACTACGGCGTTATGTTATTGATGTTGCTGGTTGCTCTTAGCGCCGAGTTGATCTGCACGAGCACATCCAGAAGTAGCGCTACGGTTCTTGTACTTCTCGCCGTTCTTTCCAGTATTATTGGCGTCTTCTTACTCGAGTATCTGATCTGGACACAGGTCGGGTCGGGAGCAGTCGATGGCGTCCAAGGCCGATATCTGATACCACTAATAATCGCTTTCAGTGTCGGCTTACCTCGTCTGATTCGATCAGATCGAGGATACCATCTTGCAACGGTCGTTGTTTTGCTATCTCAGCTCCTGACATTCTTCTATCTGCCTAGGGTAATCATCGAGAGATATTATCTTAGGTAAGTGATGGCTTCAACTTATTCGGTTTGGGGCAAGCCGCATTGACTGAATCACACCCCTTCCCAAAGTTACCACCAGCCCCTGCCCCGATCCTCTCAGCTGCGATGTACCTCTCGAACTAACTTCCCTCTCATGACATCATAGCCCTCGTGTTTCCAAAGAGGACTTACGTCAAGAAAAA
>Ga0335072_10010172_pt1 | contig 13549 bp, 16 predicted proteins | sample Lox_Sample_21_FD_206725 | JGI IMG/M metagenome (GOLD analysis project Ga0335072, IMG submission 206725) | Soil microbial communities from Loxahatchee National Wildlife Refuge, Florida, United States - Lox_Sample_2.1 | ecosystem: Environmental > Terrestrial > Soil > Wetlands | place: USA...
CGAACGAATTTTTAAGATGCAACTACTAACTTGCACAGCATGAATTATTTGTAACAGAACAGAATGTTAACGAAACTCAAAATTGTATGAATTATGTATTCTTCTACTCTCTATAAGATTTTAAGCAGATTTTTATTATATTTACAGAGTATTTTAAATTGCTTGTAAATAAGAATGTTTAGATTGCGTGTTGCTCACTTATATTGCAAGCAGTTAAGGTTCCATAGTCGCTAACAGTTATCAGGCTTAGTGATAAATGCCCTAAAATATAACAAATCAGAGCCTTTAGCCTCCCTAAAAATATCAAGGCAAAACACACGAAAGGTATGCCACGTTTAAAAGATGATTATCGCACAAAAGAATGTATAATATATAAGAAGCGATTACAACTTTTGGGAAAGTAGCATTTATATTAAAAAAGAACAATACAAATTAAAAGAAGATAAAGCCATCGAATTGGCCAATTTGCCAGCTAAATGGCCAATTCTTTGGTACAGTACCCACCGATTCGCGAATCCGACGAATTTGCTATTTCGGTCCTACAGCACCAACGGAAGGCTTTTCCTGATCTAAAATTAGAAAAGTCCATAATGTAATACGAGGGGGGGTTGAAGAATATATACTCCCATCCACGGCATATACCAAATGCACGTATGAGCGCGGTAAGTAGAGTTGTTACTGGCTATCGTTTCACACCAACTCAATCTCGTTTCATACACTCTACCCTTCCAAGGCAAAAGATCTGTCTACCCATAGAGCGTAAGAATAGACGTAGATCTGAAAAGTAATGCATCGAATACGATACAGGGCGCATTTGGGTGCAGGGCCTTAGGGTACGATGCGCGACCCGATAAGCGTGGCAGATGCGCCGGAGGCCTGGGAATGCGTTGATCTTTTATATTCTGGGGGCTTGGTTCAATTGTGTGCCAGCATATTTTTCATTGTGTATGCTGGCTCGGTTCACTCTTTTACCCCTAAGTTGAAGCGTAATAGCGAATTTGTCTTAAGATTTCATTTTGGCCATTTCTTAATGGAATCGACGACGCATGATATCCAATAAACCTAATAAAGGGACATGAACACCATGAAACCCAAATCACACCGCAACCCCACACTCCGCCCTTCCCACTTCCCTCATATTCCTAGCATCCAAACAAAGCAAATAACTCACCCCCCTCTCCCCGTCCAGCACAACGCCCAACAGCCACCCGCTATCCTCCTCCTCGGCCCTACTTGGATCCAGAACGAAAATCGCTTCTCTTGGAGTTTGTGCGGCATGTTCCCAATATATGACTTTGGTTTCTAAGTCCGTTTTCAAAGTCCGTTTTCACGAGCCCATCAAAGAAGGAGGAGAGTCCGCAGTCAACGGCAGAGTAGACATAGCGGGCTTTTCGAAGTCTGGTAGTGCGGGTTTATGGTGGGCAGTTCACCGATTAGAGGGGCGGAGAGTTGGATAAGGAGGTCTGCTTTTGGGATTTGGTTACCACGAGAAATGGTAGATTGATTGCTGGCTTTGGAAACGCCGGTAAGGCGGTAGCGGGCGAGGCTTGGTTGAGTGGTGTCGTTCTTACCTTCGTATGATTTTGATGCTTTGGGGCCAGTTGACATCAAGTTGTTGTAGTACAGAGCATGCAGGTTGTCGAGGTTAGGATACTGTACTAGGTCACAGACGATGTTGACTTTTCCATAGTCGCTGTCTTCTTGCCATGCGTTGACAGTGTGGTAACTGAACATAGCTGGACTTGTGAAGGTAGCAACAAGGCCTCGACTTTGTTTCTGGTCAACTACTAGCCATCTTGTCTCAGCTGGAGGGTCAAACTTCGCCAGGCTGTCCAGAATATTGCGTTCCCATAGAATTTTAGCTCCAGCGGCAGCAAAGAAGGACGGCCAAAGACAGAGAATAACGAGTTTTGTTGTTATGAAGAATGAGTGGATGTAAGCGGCTGCAATACCTGATCCAGAGAGAGTTGCAAGTATTTCTGTCTTGCCTATAGACTGGTGAGTTCTGAATATGTGAAAAGTGGTCGAAGCGCCGAATTCAAGGTTGTAGTTGTAGATATCGCCATTTACTAGGTCAATCTGAGTATGAGCACAAGATAGCGGTCCGACTAATCGCGGATGAGAATGTAGTTGTTGAGTAATTTTATTTGGTTCTAGAGTCTTAGGATCTATCTGCTTGGCGATATTTATGTCCGTAAATAGGACGATATTTGCAATTGAAGAGGTTTCTGGTGGAGACGTCCCAGATTTGGTGTAGTCAGGGATGTTGGCATGTATCCTACATTTGCCCACTCCGGTTTGTTCTCTCCGAGTACAGGAATACCAGATATTGGTTCCAAAGAAGCCTTCATTTTCTGAAGGAAACTCATGTTTGGATCACGCTTTTGTCCTAAAGATATCGCATCGAATTTCCCAATTTTATGGGTATGATCCACTAGAGTATCAACTTGTCTCCGAGAATTATAAATGACTTTGTAGGATCCATTTGAGGATGGTACGAATTGAAGTCGATGAACGTGCGTGAACCCGTCAAACCAGTGACTATGTAATCTTTTCTGGCTACTTAACTAATCTTATATTGGCTTGGACCAGTTCGGTACAGAACACCAGCAACAGCTGCCGGAATGGTGCCATGAACGGCAAGCTCGATAGGCTCTTGCTGCTCAGCTGTAGCGTCAAACTGTCATTCTACATTAGTATCTCATCAGCCACGGGAATAAAGCCTTATACTTACCTCGGCATCATTTGGCTAGTTATTGAAAGGTTTTTGAGGAGTTGTGGAACTGTTACGTTTGGATTTTGAAAACGACATGACGGTATGAAAATGAGAGATGTTGAATGGCTCAATGGATAGTGACGATGAACCGGCTCATTAAGAGATCACGGTAAGGCTGCTGAATACAAGGGTAGTTATGATAAATGCTCTACGCATTTATTGCATGCATAAAGGGGAACCGAGGTTCTCAGGGCCGTTTTTGTGACTTCAAACTATGGAATTCCATGGCTGGTGCTGATGAGGTCTAAGACGCGTTTCGCCCATCTGGTAACAGCCCAGGGTCATATTCAGCCAGAAGGAAGAATATCACCTGAGCTTCCGAGGTCAGCCCCACGCAATCGTTGCCAGGTCTCTATGTTCTGCAGGTATTTGCTCTAGCGCTGAGCCTTAACAGAGGATAGAAATTGTGAGCGGGGTGAAGAGCTGGCATGTAAGATGTGTGCACGTTATATCTGGCTATGAGCGACTGTGCCTAATCCGAGGTACTTTGGCCTAACCCGATCAGGCTCTGTTCGATACAAATTGGGAACCAACCGTGCGGGCGGATGCAACATCACTGGCACAAAGAATGACGAAAGCCCATGACTTAAATAAAAGTCTTGAATCCTACCGAGGCGAACGTGCTCTGCCAAGAGCCCAAGTTGGGGTAAGAGTCCCGATGCAGGATATGTTAGGGCACCGTTGCGGGCTTATGATCAAGGGAGTTCATGAAAACCTTCACGCACAATGATGCGAGGCATGTCTCTCCCCTCTGACGCGACTATGAAAATGGGATGTCTTTCTAAAGAATTAGAACTCTCAAAAGGTGGGGAATATAAAATAGTTGGGCCGTGTTTCTCTTTGTTAAAGCTTAAGACGTCTTGGACCCACGAGAAGAAGCATATCTTGACTGTTACTCTTCCTTTACTTCTTTCCACTTGGGTCATTGCATGATAGTTCTCCCAATTTCTCACAAGACTCAACCGTCAGAGTCATATCTCAGCATCCTTACTGCATGGTAGAAGAAATTCGACAGTCTCTTGCAGTGGATGTTTCCGAGCATACAATGCGGCTGGGATTGCAGCCAAGACGATTCTAATCACAGGAGGTGCATCTGGCTATGGTGAGGGATTCTTCAGGAGAGGAGCCGCGAATGGCGCAAATGTCATTATTGGAGATAGTCAATCCTTGCGCCATCGCAGCGCCGTCCATATGCATATGTTGACAGTCTGTAGACATTAATGACATGAGATGTGTTGCGATTGCTAAGGAAATTCGCAAGACTACCAAAATGAGGACAACTATTATATTCATTGCGATGTAATGGGCTGGCAGTCACAGGTAGACTTCTTTCACAAGGCAATCAAGCTCAGTCCCACCGGAGGAATCGATGCAGTGGTAGTGAACGCTGGCACGACTGACACACACTCCACGTTCGAACGGTCTCATAGCCTCGATGCTGGTACTCCACCTGAACCAAATCTTTTAGCCTTCAATGTTGATCTCGTCGGAGTTCTGTACACAGCACAGTTGGCAATCTTCTATCTCCCGCGGAATGCTCGATCAGAGAGTGTCGGTTTATCGTCTGATTCTGAGGCCCATAGACACGACTGACGCCTGCTCTTGATCGGCTTCATGGCCTCATTATTCCCTCTTCCTAGAGGGGCGCTATATATTGTATCCAAGCATGGTGTTTTGTGTCTGTTCAGATCATTCCGTTCAACAGCATTCTTCAATAGAATCGGAGTCAACATGCTATGTCCGTATTACGTGGGTACTTCGCTTCTTCCCACAGAGGCCAGGTTCATGCCTGTCGACAGCGCAACGGGAAAGCCAGAACATGTCGTAGAAGCTTGCACACGCCTTATGGCAGACACTCGGATTGTTGGAAGAGCACTCGTAGTTGGACCAAAAGTAAAGACTCGTCTTGACGATGAAGGAATGGTTATACCCGAGCTCTCAGAAGATGAAAAGGAAACAGCAGTGTGGGAAGCTTATGCAGATGACTTTGAACAGGTAGATGCATTCACTGCTGGGTTCATTAAGATGTTAAATCTCGTATAGACAGCCAGAGGGTGAGCAGGTGGCCTTTTTGATTTGGTTAGGGCGGTAGTATACCCTTTTGCGGCCTTTTCCCGTCGGTTTTCATAGGACCTTCCATGGTAAGATGATTGGACAGATCTCATTGACATGTTGCGAATTGATACATTGAATGCTTCCGGTCTGAGCACATTAGAGAATTGGAGATAAGAAGTGGAATAGCAGCAGCTAGAATGTTCGAATATTTTATTTCGTGCGACTTTTAACACCTTACCAACTGTTCTATACCTCATCCCTGAAGCATTTACGCAACCGTGGCGCGCTATCTTCCTTTTTCCCACCGCCGATATCAGTTTTCTAAACGGTGAGAACTGTCCTCGCCACATCCGTTACCTTAGCGAGCCCGCCGTCCGCGCCGATATTTACTTGCTTTAATCTTCCTTGCACTTCGACTCCCATCGCCTCAAGATTTCAATTCTCACCGGGTTGCTTTCAGGTCACGCTCACCTCCAATCTCTCAGCAGTCCTTTTGTATTTTCTTCTCTCCACTTTCTACTTTGCTCTTGTAAAATCTTTCAAAATGGTCAGCCCTCAAATGTGAGTAACTTCTTCGACTTGACTTATAATCGCTGATGATATGATGCGCAGTACCAACCTGGTGATCATCCTTGTGATGATGCAGGTCTCCAAGAAGATTCCTTTCGATGACCCGAACGTCCTCATGGGAATCCGCGTGGCGTACATCATTTCAAACTTGATCATTGCAGGTGTCTACCTTTACGTGCAAATGCTGATAAACAAGAAGAAAGGTGAACTCTAAATACGCCACGTATCTTGCGCAGCTGAAGAGCGTCTCTGACTGGGACAACAGATATGACGACGTTGAAATATGTCCAACCCGCTCCGATGGGTTCTTCAGAAGAGCCTAAGCTCGTTACTACGACCGTCCATGCATACGATCTTGAGCAATTACGCACCCAGTTCAAGGGCCAGCTCATGGGACTTGCGATGATGGCTTTCATGCACGGATATCTAAAATACACGAATCCGCTATTGATCCAATCTATTATTCCTTTGAAGGGCGTCTTCGAGAACAATCTTGTCAAGATTCACATTATGGGCAACCCCGCTGTGGGAGACCTGAAGCGCCCATTCAAGGCTGGTGGTGGACTCATGGGTGCACTCCAGGGTAGCGGAGAGATTACTTCAGACAAGAAGTCAGTTGAGGCTGCGGAGAAAGCTGGCCGTGGTGGTGTCAAGGAAGAGTAAGAAACTACAAAGTAGGACACCGCATAAAATTCTACGGGCTAGGATATATTAGGGAAAAGTTTCATCCGAAATATCGGTAGCCTTTCTGTAGTTGTACAAGGAGCTTAGTGACTAGGTCCTCAAGATAAATACACCGGCGTCGTCCTTCCGCTTACTCTCCTTATGGTTTCCTACTTGTTTCAGCCGTAGACCTCTAAGCCATACTCCACCAGCGGAAAGTCCACATCTTCGTGGACTAACTTCGAGAGCATAGCTTTTAGGGGAGGTCTCGAGTTCAACTCCGAAGGAATTATCCCGTAAGCATGGAGCACGCGACTATAGCAAAAGCCGTTTTGTTATTATTTGCCTCGCCGTCTTTAGCGGAATCCTCTGTCGGCTTCTTCCGTCCCAAGTGCCCAAGGCTACCGCGTAGACAAGTGCACGCCACCTGCATTCAGCCTTCTCTAAAATCCGAAACCACAGCTATAGCTGAAATTGACACTTCCATACCTTCTATTGAGCAGGCACAATAGATATGGAACGTCCCAAAACCCCTCCTTTTAGGGCAGTGGCGCCCGGCTCTCTCACCAGATCACCACCTACCCCAGAGGTTACAAGGCGAATAGTAGGTACCTCCTCATTTGCCTTATTCGATCTCATTTATTTAGTCTGACAGAAGATAGGAAGAGAATCGGTTAAAGGCAAAAGCCATCCGAGATCAACGTGAAGCTGCCGAACGACAAAAAGGCACTTCTATAACCATCGACCGCACGCCATCTGGATTCGTAAATGGAGCCGACATATCAATTGCAGGACGAAAGCGCTCCCATGCCGACATCTCAACAGCTCAGATCCCTGAGACTCAGCGCGATGCTCGGAACGCCCCTGCACCGAAAATGGGAGGCAGCATGTTCACCAGATACGTCGAGTATGACTTCAGTAAAATGACGGACACAAAAGGCGGCTTCTTGACGGCGGAGGATGATCCTCATAATAAGGCGCTACATGCTCCGCAGGAGGGCGAGAAGCCGGCACATATGACGATGAAGGAATGGGAAAGGCACCGGTTACTAAGAAGTCTACGGAATCGGAAAGATGGGCCCTTTGAACCTGGTTTGAGTGTGCTGGACAAGGAAGAGCAGAAAAAGTGCCGCGAGTGCGGAAGCTTGGAGATTGACTGGACTTGGGATGAAGTATTTCACTGCGCTATCTGCACACGATGCAAAGAGAAGTATCCTGAGAAATATAGTTTATTGACTAAAACGGAGGTGAAGGATGACTACCTAATTACTGAGCGTGAGTTTCCTTTACGATGATGCTTGAGCATTGCTAAGAGCAAGCAGCCGAGCTCAAGGATCCAGAACTCTTGCCACATCTGAACAAGCCAAATCCACATAAGTCACATTGGCACGACATGATGCTTTTTCTACGATACCAAGTAGAGGAGTATGCGTTCAATACAAAGTGGGGTTCAGCTGAAGCATTAGATGCCGAGTTCGAGCGGCGGGAAGCCAATAAGAAGAAACAAAAAGAAGACAAATTCAAATCGAAGCTTTTGGAGCTGAAGAAGAAAACCAGGACAGAAGCATATAGAAAGGCTATGAGAACTGGTGCTAAAGGCGGCACATTTGGGGATGCGATAGGAGGAGGAAGACATGAACATGAGTGGGGAAGGACTGTGGAAAATACGAATGGAGTTAGTGTAAAGACCTGTGTCGAATGCGGGATGGAGGTTGAGGAGCTGGAGTTCTGAGATGCTCATCTCGTGGTGGGTTACTTATAGGCTCAATATAGACCCCTGAGAAAATCATAGCACAGCACCTGGAAGTCTCAGGGGTAAATTAGTCAAATGTATTGATACCTTAAATGTGAGGCGCAAACTCGGTAAAAGTTGAGCTTGACGAAAGTGAACGTTTCCAGAAGTTGGATCTCCAACCGCCCACGCGACATCTCGCACAGCAATTGCACGCACGTCGCAAAGAGTTACTGAAGCTCTCTTTGACACTTCGCTGTATCGCTCGAAGCAGAAATACCAACTATGAGCTCTTCCCATTGAAATATTCTGATCAAACAGTTTGCTGGGTCCTTGCCGTCCCTCGCGCCTTTCTACAGCATACAAATGCTCATCGACCTGACCATCGACGGTGCGCTGAGAGCACGTGGAACGGAGCTTGAGTTGAGTCTACTAGATACAGGCGTTAGGCCGAGGTTGTGATGGCGTGGCAGTCACCATCCGCAATGGGGCAAGGAAATGGGGGCGGGAATGGAGGAGACGGCGGTAATCAGGTGAATCAGCCTCAGGGCACAGAGTATACGTTACAAGGTACAGGAGTCAATTTTGGAAATCTGAAAGCAACTGCAGGAGCTGACCTGACTGGTAGGGGTAATGCGCTTCCTCCAAACTGAATGGCACCGGCACGAGCGAGAACGTAATGGTTGGGCGATTGAACGAGAAGAGATGAAGGCTCGAATAGCTTCTCTTGAGGGTGCAGGCCGAAGGGCAGATGCCCAGCAGAAGAGCTTGGGGAAATATGTCAAAATGCTTGAAGGGGCGCTTCAAAAGGAACGGAAAAAGTCCAAAGCAGGCGCAAGTGAACCAGAAGCTGTCAGGGATGAGAAGGAGAACCATGTCACTAAAACAAAAGAGCATCCCAAACGTGAGTTCTGTTGCAAATAGTTTTGGTTTTCTACTAATAAGGTTCACTTCTAGTCGAGAAGCTGCACAATTCATTCCTCGAAGTTAAGGAAGGCGAAGAAGACAAGGAGGACGCAGAGCCTGATAGGACAAATCTGAAATCCTACCTAGACCAGTGCAGCAGCGAGTTTACATATCTAATGGTGTCTCCTTCGAACCTACCTCCGCCAAGGGAATCCCCACCTCAACAACCGAGCTTAAACCTTGGAGATATTGGCCAGGCTCAAGGAGCGTCGACTCAAGAGGCCCTCGAAGCAATTTATCTTCAACCAAGTCAGAAAAATAACCGAGATGCATCAAGAACTAACCCAGCACCTAATCACCAGCCGCCTCCTGTACCACTTTCGTCCAATTTACCGATCAGAAACAGCGATGCTCAAGCAGCACCAATGGTTCGATCGATTGCTGATTCACAGCCACTGTCTCAGGCGACGCAAGCAGAGTGGTCAGCTGCTTTCCAACTCTCAGACCAACCAGAAGAAGAAAGCGTCACTCAGATTAACCATACTTTTGACTCCTACGGTCGGCCTGTGGATAATGATGATGGAACTGGCGAGAAAGAAGGGGGAACAGAAGCCGATGGCTGGGACTTCAATGAAGCGGCTCAATATCCAGAACCCGAACCGTCACGGCCTGATACAGATCTATTCCCTGCAGCACAAGATATACCAAAGTCACCAGTCAGAGGACCGGGATCGCATCGACGGAAAGGCTCAATGTCTAGAAGAAGAAGTGTGGATAATGAACTGTCCATTAATTCTGGTGGCATAGGCTGGCAAAAGGTTGACGGAAGCTTCAAAGTACGTTTCGGATTAAGAGGCCATTTAGACGCGGTTCGAAGCGTCATCTTCACTGGTGGTGGCAGTCCTGGCGAACCTGAACTAGCTACGGCCGGAGATGATGGAGTAATCAAGCGGTGGACTTTTCAGGCGCGATACGATAACCACGGTAGCATACATAGCAGCATGGGAAGCGACCTTGATGTTCAGAGCTATTTCACTCATCGAGGCCATTCTGGGCCTGTCATGTGTCTAGCGTCCTCGTCCCCTGCTCAGACATTTGCGAGCGGAGGACGAGCGCAAGGCGATGGCTGGGTTTTTTCAGGTGGTCAAGATGCATCTGTAAGAGTGTGGGAGAGAGGCAGAGTGGATCCAAAGGCGACATTAGATGGCCATACTGATGCTGTCTGGACAGTATGTGTACTACCTGGTACTTGTGGATCGGTCTTTGGGCAAAACAGCGCCTTTGGCGGCCCAGATCGCATACTTCTTATATCAGGAGCAGCTGATGGAACCGTCAAAGTATGGTCAGTGACTGCACCACCAACGCTGATGTCTCCACAAAGCGGAAGTGGCAGAAGAGGTGGAGGTGGAGGTGGAGGACGTGTGAGAGGCAACTCAATGTCCTCCGGCTCTGCATTTCCATCATCTCCACAACCGACTGTCGCATCGAACTCTCCTTTCAACTACACACTAATACATTCGATACGGCGAAGCAACAGCGACGCATCTCCAACCTGCATAACGCCGCTCTCGCAGTCTGGGGACAATTTTGTAGTATCATATTCGGACGCAGCGGTGATTGTGTACGATACTCGGACAGGCGAAGAAATGGCGGCAATGGCGAGCTTGGAGACGTATGATGGGACCATGGCGACGGGGGTGAACTCTATCGTAGCAACTACTACGGGTTTGGATGGATCCCTGACTTTGGAATCGGGACGTGGCCTATCCGAGGATGATGGAATTGTCCACGGCGCCACGGGCTCAAGTGGAGGGATTGAAGGGATCATCATAAGCGGGCATGAAGACCGTTTTATTAGGTTCTTTGATGCTAACAGCGGTAAGTTGCCCTTTTTGATTCCCCTAATGGATATTGTTGGCTTATGAAACAACAGGTCAATGCACATACAACATGCTCGCTCACCCAGCCGCAATCTCCGCCCTATCCCTGTCACCTGACGGCCGCGAGTTAGTCTCCGCTGGCCATGACGCCAGTCTCCGGTTCTGGTCCCTGGAAAAGAGAAGCTGCACGCAGGAGATTACAAGCCATCGATTAATGCGTGGGGAAGGCGTTTGCGCTGTCGTCTGGAGCCAAGACGGCCGGTGGGTCGTCAGTGGAGGCGGCGACGGGGTTGTGAAAGTATTCGCGAGATAAGATGCTGCGAAGCATGGAACGGGATCAATTCGAGGAACATAAAGATAAGCGGTTTGGCTGGGGCATGCATATGCTGTATTGAAGATGTCTACCCTGCATAATGGAACGGAAGGCTCAGGTCAGGTCAGAAAAGAGAAGATTAAAAAGGAAAAAAGAAGTAAGACGATACCCCCTTCAGCCCTTTCGCTTCTTGATGTACTTCCGAATCTCGGGTTAGGAGAATCCGTTTCTTCTTTCCTCTTTTATTGTTTCTTATTCTTGTTGTAGTTTAGATGGAGCCTTTTTATTGGTGATCGATCAGAGTGGCATTCAGCGTAGGCATTTGTGTTTTGTACAAAAAATACAATGGGGTGAGACGCGCGGCATTTACATTTTCTAGCCTGTATGTCTGTTGATGTTAGTGCTGGGTGATTTATGCTGTGCTCTGAGTGGAAGGTTTGCTCTATTCATGTGAAAGTCTGGGGATATGATTCTGGTGTAGGGATCTTTTGAATTTCCTTTATTATGTCTCTTCTTTTTGTCCTTTACTCTGGAGAATTATCACATTCTTTAGGGTACTGTCTCTTTCTTCTTGCTGACTACTTCATCTGTGGAACATGCTCCGTTGATGTCGCTCAATCTCTCAGGAACCATCAAGCGCCCTCAGCCTCAAGACTACCCCCAGCTCCAGCACCCCGCCAAGCGGCGCCCACGTGTGCAACGTTTCGGAGATAATGCCCGTTCTGCCAGATGTTGATGGCGGTCATGAGGAAGGCTGTGGTGCCGAAAGCGAGGAGGCTGATAGCATCTTTAAAGTCATTCCATTGGACCTCCTCTTTGCCGCAGTGAACAGTACCATCTCTGACTAGGGCTAACTTTTGTATCACCCAGCGACGCGAGAACCAACTACTCATTAAATCGACTAGATCATTCTAGTAAGTGGTATAAGCCTCATCCTTTGTGATGTTATAAAATTTTTCCAATTTGGGAATGTTAGAGATAAAACTTATAGCGTTGTTGAGCCTCTGTCCACTATACTGTAGATCTACGCTATTTTAGCAACCTAAAACTTCTTCTCTTCCTTATTATCTTAATTAATACAAATAGCATTCAACCTATAAAATAACTTCAGCTTTGTTTCGTCTTAATGTCTAAGTTAAGCTTAGCGTAAAGCCTCTTTATACTAAGTACAACCTCGTTTATAGTTTTAACTTTGCCTGCTTCAAAAACGTCTTAAATATTGTAGAGGGCTAGGGTGGGTGTGCCGTCGCAGTGCACGATCGTCAGGGCGATAGGTGGGTCAGCGTGCGCTCAATGAGGTGCTCAGCAGAAGGAATGGGACCCAAAACCACACAATAGGTAGCCAACACAAGAAACAACTGCACTCTGTGTCCGTAAAGTCCTATAAAACAACCTGTAAATTCCATGCGGGTGCCCGTAAAGCTCAGTCTATATCTGTAAAACTGTCTGTAAAACTGCCTAAACCTGCCGTGGACAGCTTTGTACGTCCGTCGCGCGTCCCTTGCTGATCCCTTAAAAAATGATGATCCTTTCCCAGATTCCTTCGATGATGCCTCCACAATGTCCTCCGAACCAGCTATATACATCAAGGTGCCCTGGTATGGGAACAACAATTGCTCAGATCAGCTGACCCAACCCAACTCAACCTCGCCTAAACCATGTGATTTTGTAGGGGACCACGGAACCCCACCACATACGTCCCCCCCCAAGAAAGTGGTCGTCCCCTAACTATAGCTGCCGTCCCTTAGATCCCCTTTTTACGGACGCTTTATGGGTCTGTACAACCTTTACGGGCCCGTAAACCTCGATCCCGGTCCGTAAACCGCCTGTAAACACCTATAAAGATGTTTTATAGCAATCTTTATGGCAATCGCCAACTCTTCTGCAACAAACTAGGCACAAATGAAATAGCAACGTAAAACTAATAGGAAAGCAATATAGCAAAACAAATGAAACGTGTCAGTCTAGACTCTCTTCTATAGCAAATTGCCATCGTCGTCCTCCTCAAACCTTACATACTCTCTCCTTTGCTCTTTAGTTAGTATTAGAGGCACAATCACCAACCTTCCCGGCCTAGGTGCGTCCGGCATTGGAGTGTCCACTTCAACTTGCTGCTGCCGCTGGGCATTTTGCTGGATACGGGCACTTCTACGGATAGGGGCTCCTGTTTGCAGTAGCAACTCTTCATCCTTACCACTTTTAGACTCTTCTAGGCCGTCGCCGTCCTCACTTTCAACTCCTTTATCTGTAACTAGTCCGTAAAAGCGATTTCGGACAACAAACTTCTTCAAACGATTGCCTGAATAGGTGCCAGCTAGCTGCGTCCCGTCGAATTCCTCTAAAATGTATGTCCCTTTCTTAAGAATGGCTTTATGGACTCTATACGGACCTAGCCACTTATAGGAAAGCTTCCAATTTCGTGACATATCAACCTTAACAATAAAGTTGTGCTTTAAGACAAGGTCCCCTTCCTTAATCTCTATCTAGCAGATCTAATAGGTGCAGTTAAAAGACTCTTTGCCTTCTATCCGCTTTCTGTGACGGCACGTACAAAATGCTATTCAATGAAGAAGGGAGCTCTGTAGATTGCACTATCGAAGATACTAAGCTACAGAAAGAAGAAGGGGAGAAGGGAGAGTTGTAGCCTTAAGGGC
>Ga0335072_10010173_pt1 | contig 13548 bp, 12 predicted proteins | sample Lox_Sample_21_FD_206725 | JGI IMG/M metagenome (GOLD analysis project Ga0335072, IMG submission 206725) | Soil microbial communities from Loxahatchee National Wildlife Refuge, Florida, United States - Lox_Sample_2.1 | ecosystem: Environmental > Terrestrial > Soil > Wetlands | place: USA...
ACTAGCCGACCTGGCCGCGATCGCTGGCGTAGCCGGCCAGGAAGGCGCGCGGATCTTGGACACCCTGAGCGCGCGCGCCGAGTCGATGCGAGCCGAAGCGCTGGCGGCGGCGAAGTCACAGGCTAGCGCGCGCAGCACCACCATGGTGTTGCCGATTGCGCTGCTGGCCGGCGGCTTCCTGGTGCTGCTGATCTTCCCTGACTTCTACCGGCTCTTCGGTTAGCGACCGGCCGGACCGCGAGAAAGGCAGGACCAATGCAAACCGACCCCAGAGTCTTGGCGGTGCATCACCTGATCACTCGACTACGAACGCGCATCGCTGCTGTGCGAGGCGATGCTGAACTCGGTGCACTCAGTCTTGAGTGGGTCGCGATTGCCATCGTCCTGGTGGCGGCAGCGCTGGCGCTAGCCACGTTCCTTACCGGGAAGCTTGGCGATCTCGAGAAACTTATCCCGAACTGAGCCGGACGGGCGGAACAGTGATCCGAGCAAGTCGCCACCTGATCAAGGTGCGCGGCAGCGATCGCGGCGCGCTAACGCTCAGCTACGTGGCAGTGCTGCCGTTCGTCCTCCTGGTCATCATGGCGGCGATCCAGACCTCGCTCTGGTTCCTGGCCAGAGACGCGGCGCTCGCGGCTGCGCGCCAGGGTGCGGACGCTGGGCGCGCACTGAACGCTCAGCGCTCGGCAGGCCTGACCGCAGCGCTGGCGTTCGCCCGGCAGGCGGGTCAGGGCTACCTGGAGAATCCGGTCGCCACTACCGCCGGGAGTACCAGTTCGACCGTGTCGATCACCGTCAGCGGCCAGGTTCCCAGCTTCGTGCCGGGCCTGGTCGTGCAGGTGACGGAAACTGTGCAGGCACCGGCTGAGGTGTTCCGGCCGTGACCCGCCGCAAGGGCAGAGCCGCAGCCGACGACGGCACCGCCGCGCTGGAGTTAGTGATCCTGGCGCCGGTGCTGTTCGCGCTCCTCGGCTTGGTCATAGCCGCCGGCCGCGTATCGATCGCGCAGGGCTCGGTGGACGCGGCCGCTCGCGATGCTGCCCGGCAGGCCTCGATTTCCCTGACGCCGACCGCAGCTCAGGCGGCCGGCCAGGCTAGCGCGCGTGCCGCGCTCCGTCAGGACGGGCTGGAGTGCCGGCCAGTGATCCTCGTCAACGTCAGCCAGTTCACCGCCACCCAGCCCGGCGAACCGGCAACGGTGACGGCCCGGGTGAGATGCGCAATCTCGCTGTCAGCCCTTGCACTGCCAGGGCTGCCCGGCAGCGAGCAGTTGCAGGCCGAATTCACCAGCCCGCTCGATGTCTACCGGTCGCGGTGACGTGCCATGCGCTTGTCACACGGATATCACAACGGGGGCCAGGCGCAGCGGCAGGTGCTGACATTGCCGCCCAGGCTGGCTGACCGGGATAGCGAACGCGGTGCGCTGTCACTGATGGTGGTGATCTTGTTCGTGGCGCTCACCGCCCTCGCTGGGATCGTGGTCGACGGAAGCGCCAAGCTGGAAGCAGACCAAAACGCTGTCGCGCTTGCACAGGAGGCGGCCAGGGCCGGCGCCACCACCGTAGACGAATCCGAGGCGTACTCCTCCGGCTCGGTCGTCGTTGATCAGCAACAAGCGCTGGACGCGGCCCGCAGTTACCTCATCTCCGCTGGCTACCACCAGTACGCAGTGGCCGCCGACGGAACCCGCGCGATCCGGGTCAGCGTGACCATTACCGAGCCGACCAGGTTCTTGTCGCTGATCGGGGTGGATTCGTTTAGGTGCACCGGTACGGCCGCCGCGTCACTGGTAACCGGCGTGACCAGAGGGACGTAATGACTCGCGCGCGGAGGTTGGGCACCGGGCTAGCCGCACTCATGCTGCTTGCCGCTGCCGTCATCGGCCTTCCGGTGGTGCTCTACCGATTTGGCGGCTCGCCGTTGCCGCGCCATCTCGCCAGCTGGCGCGTCATCCGGGCAATGCTGTCCCGCCAGGACGACGCTAGCCAGCTGCTGGCGATCATCCGAGACTGTTCATGGCTCGCCTGGCTGCTGTTCACCAGCTGCGTGCTCGCTGAGGCACAGGCGGCGGTCTTCAGCCGCCGGCCTCCCCGGTTGGTCCTCGGCGGGATGCAGGGCGCGGCCGCTCACCTCGTTGCGCTCGCGACGCTCGCCTTCGCCGCCCCGTCGGCGGTCACGCTGTCACCGGTCACGCTGTCAGGGATCACCGAGTCGGGGATCTCGCTGACGGCATCGGCCACGTCGCTCAGCATGCAGCCCGCCGCGACCCGCCTGATCACCGTGCGCAGCGGCGACTGCCTGTGGTCTATCGCACAGCGCTACCTAGGCGCCGGCGACCGGTATCCGGAGATTGTCAGGCTTAACTATGGCCATGACATGGGCGACGGCCTGGCTTTCACGAATCCCGGACTGATCGAACCCGGCTGGCAACTCGTCCTTCCGGGGCCGGGCAGAAGCGCCAGCCAGGCCGCGGCAAGCAGCCGGACGGGCACCCAGCATTTCGGCCACGCAACCAGGGACCCGTATTACCGTCGGCGGCACTCAGTTGCCCGGCAGCACGCAGCCGATGACCACGCGGGTAGTTCTTCCACCGGGAACGGGAGAGCAGACCCCCACCGCATCTCGTCCCCTCGGGCAGCGCCCAGCCAGTCGTCGGCCGGAGGCACCAGCCAGGCGCTCGAGACCGCGCCGTACCGGACCTCGGCAAGCGCCGACCCGGCAGCTGATCAGCTACCGCAGGCGGCGGTTTTCGTCACCGGAGCGCTAGCCGGGGCCGTGCTGACCAGCCTGACGCGGTTGCGCTGGCGGCAACGCCAGTACCGCCGTCACAGCCGCCGCATCGGGCTGCCGGCCGATCGCGGTGTGCTGGCAGCTGAGCAGCGGCTGCGGGCGGCGGTTCCAGCAGAAACTGTCCCGCTGGAGACCCTGCGCGAAGCGCTGGCCAGCCTCGAGGAAGGGATCGTCGGTGCCGGCCAGATACTGCCAGAAATTGTCGGCCTGCATGTGACACCGGACGCGCTGGAAGTGCTGCTCGGCGCGCCCGCGCCAGAAGCGCCGCCCGCGCCGTACGTCATCAGCCCAGGTCGGCAGGGAATGTGCTGGCAGCTCGGGCTGCCGGCCTCGTCTAATCGAGCACAGGCGGCAGTACCTGGTGACCCGGCGGGCTGGGACCGGTTAGCTGGCGTGCCTGCCGAACCTGCGGCGAGCCTGGCCTGCCATCTGCTTCCCGGCCTGGTCACCGTCGGTGCGACAGGTACTGGGTACCTGTTGCTCGACCTCGAGTCATTGCAAGTAACGGGATGTGACGGCCCGCCCGGCCTGATCGACCGCGTCGTCTCGACGACCGCAACCGAGCTCGCCGCTGGCCGGTGGAGCGGCTGGTACGACCTGATCCTTGTTGGCTGCGACGAACTTGAGGTTCTCGGCCGTGCCGAGCATTGCGACACGCTGAACGAAGCGCTGTCGATGCTCGAGGCCCGCTGCGCGGCTGTCGGGTCCCGGATCGCAGCGCGCGCTCCGGCGGACGTGCGCGAACTGCGTCTGATCGAACCGGATAACGAGGACTGGGGCCTGACCATACTGATCAGCCGTGCGGAGCCGAATCCGGCGCAGCTGTCGCGCCTGCTCAAGTTGGCTGAGGACGGCCCCGGCGGGATTGCCGCCCTGGTGGCAGGTGATCCGGAAACGCCCGACGGGCGGATGGCGCCGACGGTGCTGCAGCTTGCGCCGGACCCGCAGGCGCCAGACGGGATCATCGCTAACGTCGTACCGCTGCAGATCACCGTGCGGCCCCGCGCGCTCTCGGAGGCTGACTACGGCGCGATCGCGACGCTCTTCGCGGTTGCGGCCGACGTTGACGATACGGGGAACGCAGCCGAGCCATATGGGGTCTACGCCGCGCCGCCATGGCTGGCGGAGGGGGCCGAGCCGCCGGAGGCGCCACCCTCGGCCGCGACCGTCCTGTCGCAGGCAGCAGACCTGCTGTCGCCGGCCGCAGGGGTGTCGCCGGCTGGCGATGATGTTCTTGAGCCGCCTGTCCGGCAAGCCGATGCGTACCGGCCCCGGCTGCACGCGGCGGGGAGGCAGGAGCTACATGTGAGGGTTCTCGGTCCGTTCATGATCACCGGTGCGGCTGAGCAACTGCAGCCCAAGCAAGCGGAACTAGTACTTGCCCTGGCGCTCGCGGCACCGGCTGGCTTGTCCAATTCGGCGCTGTGCAGCATCCTCGGCGCCGACCCCGATCACCCGAAGCCGAGCGATGCCGTGCGGCAGGTCATCACCAGGACCAGACGGCGCCTCGGGCTTGCCAGTGACGGGCAGGAGTACATCGTCCACGCGGGCAGCGGCCGTTACCTCCTGCATCCTGAAGCGTCGCTCGACTGGACTGAGTTCCGTGAACTCGTCGCATCCGGAGAGACGAAGACGCTGCGCGCGGCGGTTTCGCTGATCGACGGGCAGCCGTTTACCGGCAGCTACTTCTGGTGGATCGACGTTCCGCTGATCGAGACCATTCGCGCCGAACTGGTCGATGCAGCCGAGACGCTGGCTGAAGTCGAGCTGGCCGGCGGCTCGGCTCGCGCCGCGGCGCGAGCCGCACGGGCCGGCCTGCGCGCCGAGCCGTCAGCCGAACAGCTGTGGCGCGTGCTCATGCGAGCCGAGCACGCGGCAGGGAGCATGGCCGGGGTTACCGAAGCGTGGCGGCGCTGTCTTGATGCGATCGGGGAGATCGCGCCAGGCGGTGAGCCGCATCCCGATACCGCGGCCCTGTACCGGCAGCTATCCGCTCAGCCAAGGCAGCACGCGCCGGCCCGGTAACGGGCGCACGGGCAAACGCGTGCGGGCAAAATCAATGGCGCCCGTGCAGTTGCCCTAGTTACTCTGATTACAAGGGTAGTCAGGGAAAGCAGGAGCAGGCGTGGAGCAGGCAGCGCTTGATCAGCTACGGCAGCTGGTCGAAGACGAAGTCAAGGGGAGATTCCCTGGTGGCGCGATCGAGCGGGTTGCGCTGCTGCAGTACGGAGATGAGGCGGTCGTTGAACCCGGCGAACTAGTCGTCCGGGTATTCGTGGCTGCTCCGGGCAACCGGGAGGAACGCGAGCAGGTCGCGCAGGACTTCACCCGGTCCTTTGGCCGGGAGCTAGAGAAATTCCGCGACGAGCTTGCACGAAAGCTGCCTGAAGCGCAGCGGCTGGAGATTCGCTTCGGCGCCGACGATAAAGACAAGGTGGGCATCGTGCTCAGCCGGCCAGCCCGGTCGCTTGAGGCGCGGGCCCTGGCAGGCGGCGAGCTCACCCCGGTCATGGCCAGGCTCGGACCGAGGGACCTGGAGACGCTTGACACGCTGATCACGGCTGGCATTGCCACCAATCGCGCCGACGCAGTGCGCTGGGCACTGGCGCGTATCCGGGAACGGCCGGCCTACGAGCAGCTGCGCGCGCGGGCTCGGGAGATCGAGGAACTAAAAGCGCAGTTCTAACGGATATGTCTGGCTTGGGTAGCCCGCTGGCCCGGATTCCGCTCTCGGTGAATGCCGGTCTAGTGTCGCCCCAGCAACAGTAGATCGGCATCCATCAAGATCATTGGCTGACGGCGGCTAGCCGGTGACCGAGATGTCGTCGATCCCGGCGGGCGCGTCGATGTCGTACCGGTTCTCTGCCTGTGCCCAGCCGGGCGACGACAGTACGGTCCCCTTAGCGAGGCCGGTGTGCGTCTGGCCGGCCAGCGTCGCGGCCGAGGCACCGGCACCCAGGCGGATCTGCGCCCCGACGCCGGGCGGCGTCGTCAGGTCGACCTGGCTGGCGCCGCCGGCCAGCGTGATCGTGGCCGTGCCGACGGGGCGCGGCAGCGTCATCTGGATCAGGCTCGAGCCCGCTGAGAAGTCGATGCCAGCTACCTGACCGTTGCTCAGGTTCAGGTAAGTCTCGTTGGTTCCGCCGCTGAACTGAAGCTGCCAGCTCACGGCAGTACTTAGGTGGATCGATACCGCGCTAGGGCCGTGCTGAGCAATGCCCAGAAGGGAAAGCTGCACCCGGCCCGCCGAGGCCACCAACCGGGGCCGGACACCCGAGCTACCTGGCGTCGAGACTTGCATCAGGCGGCCGGGCATCGGCGCGGCCGTCACAGTGAGGGTCGCGGCTGCGGTGACTACCGCCAGCGTGGCATCGTGCTGCCCGGTCGAGGCCAACTGCGCGAAATGGCCGGCCAGGCCGGACTGGGGCGGGGTCGCGTGCCTGGCGCCGCAGCCCGGGACGAGGGTCGCGCTGCCGACGGCGATCACGGCCGCACCGCTAACCAGGAGAGCGGCCTTGACCGCCGGTCGCTTCCCCATGCTCGTCCGCTGCCCCTCGTTTACCCCGCTAATCACGCTGCAGCCTGCGTTCACTTCAGTCCGGCCGCAGCATCCGGAGAGAGGAAGTGGCAGCCTGGCCCGCGTGCCGTTTAGTTTTCCCGTCCGGCCAGGGTAAGTACCGCGGATGAGCGCGATCAGTCCGGCCAGCCCGCCACCGCCGAAATGAACCGCACCGGAATCAGCCGCAACGGCATCAAAGTTGGCTTGCATGTGCTGGGCGTGGGTAGCGGCAGCCGGCCGGACATCGTGGCCGCTGTCGCCGGCCGGGCTGACGAGCTCGGCTTTGCCACCCTCTGGTGCGGAGAGCACGTGGTCATGGTGGACGAGCCGGGGTCCCGCTATCCGTATGCCGAGGACGGCAAGATCGCCGTGGCACCGGATGCGGACTGGCTTGATCCGCTGCTGGCGCTGACCTTTGCCGCAGCGTTTACCAGCAGGATCACGCTTGCGACCGGCATCTTGCTGCTGCCTGAGCACAACCCGCTGCTGGTCGCGAAGCAGGCGGCCACGCTGGATTTGCTCTCCGGCGGCAGGTTCTCGCTCGGCATCGGCGTCGGCTGGTCGGCTGAGGAGTTTGCTGCCCTCGGGGTGCCGTTCGCCCGGCGCAGCGCCCGGACGGCAGAGTATGTGGCCGCCATCAGGCAAGTGTGGGCCGACGACGTGGCGAGCTTTTGCGGCGAGTTCGCGCGTTTCGAGTCCGTGCGGGTCAATCCGAGGCCAGACCACGGCCGGAGGCTGCCGGTGATACTCGGCGGAACTACGGACGCGGCACTCGGCCGGGTGGCCGAGTACGGCGACGGCTGGTACGGGTTCAACCTGGAGCCCGCCGCGGTGCCGGGCCGGCTGCGAGTCCTGGCCGACCAGTGCAGCAAGCACGGCAGGCAGCTACGTGACCTGAGCATTGCCGTGTCGTTGCGCAACTCCGGCCCCGAGGGGCTGCCGGCGCTCGCCGACGCCGGTGTCACCGAGCTCGTTGTGGTGGCTCAGCCACCACCGACGCCAGAGGCAGCAGCGGACTGGGTCAGCGAGCTGGCCGACCAGTGGCTGGCCAGCTGAAACGCGCTCGGCGAGCGGCTGGGAGCGGAGGCGACCGACTCCAGGCGTCGAGAGCAACGCGACGCCGATAGATTGAACAGCCAGGACTAATCGAAGGGACCGGCTGAAATGCCACCAACCGACAGCGCGGCCGGCTCATCGGCCATGTGGAATCCGTTCGCCAACATGGCCGCCCTCGCCGGTCACGCCGTCCAGATCGTCAGCGGCAAAGGCGCGACCGTCTACGACTCGGAAGGCCGACCCTACCTCGACGCCCTGGCGAGCCTCTGGTACTGCAATGTCGGCCACGGGCGGGCTGAACTCGGCGATGCGGCCGCCACTCAGATGCACGAGCTCGCCGCCTATCAGACGTACGAGATCTTCTCGAACCCGCCCGCCGAGGCACTCGCGGAGCGCGTCGCCGAGCTCGTACCGATCCCTGGTGCCAAGGTGTTTTTCACGCCTGGCGGGGGCTCGGACGCGGTGGACACGGCAGCCAAGCTCAGCCGTGCCTACTGGCGTGCCGCCGGCCAGCCCGCGAAGCAGGTGATCATCGGGCGCTCGCACGCCTATCACGGTGTCAACGCCTACGGCACCTCGCTTGGCGGCATCGCGGTGAACACCGAGCCGTTCGGCCCGCTGGTGACGCTCGTGGAGCACGTGCCGTGGGATGACGCGGCAGCGCTCGCCAAAATGATCGATCACGTCGGCGCGGACCGGGTCGGCGCGTTCATCTGCGAGCCGGTGGTCGGCGCCGGCGGCGTGTACTTTCCGCCCGAGGGCTATCTGGCCGATGTCCAGCAGATCTGCCGGGACGCTGACGTGCTGTTCATCGCCGACGAAGTCATCACCGGCTTCGGCCGGACCGGGACATGGTTCGCCAGCCAGCGGTACGGCATCGAACCGGACATGATGACCGTTGCGAAAGGACTGACGTCTGGTTACCTCCCGCTCGGCGCCGTCATCACGAATCCCAGGGTGGCCGAGCCATTCTGGCGTGCCGGGTCTGCCGAAATCTTCCGGCATGGCTACACCTACTCGGGCCACCCGGCCGCCTGCGCGGTCGGCCTGGCCAACCTCGACATCATCGAGCGCGAGCAGCTCGTCGCCAGGGTGGCGGAGCTCGAGCCGGCGCTGGCCGCCGCGCTCGCGCCGCTCGCCGAGCACGAACTCGTCAGCGAGGTGCGCACCGGGGCTGGCCTGCTCGCTGGAATCGAGCTTGCCGAAGCGGCTAGGCAAGCTGACCCGGGCCTGGGCGCACGGGTCGTGACCGCGGCGCGCGAGCGCGGTGTAATCACCAGGTTGCTGCGCGGAGTCGCGCTGCAGGTGTCGCCGCCGTTCGTGATCTCAAACGCGGAGTTGGTCCAGCTGGCTGAGGTGCTGACGGCGGCCCTGGACGCGGCGCTGGCATAGAAGCACTGCTGCGTGAGCGAAGTCGCCGGGACTGTCCACGCGAAGGGATGTCCGGGCGCAGTGAGGGCGTGAGTTACCCGATCGTGGCCCTACTGACAATCGCCACGCCGAACACCGCGCCGAACCGTTGCAGCGTGTTCTGCACGCCGGATGCCGTGCCCATGTCGGCGGGTGGCACCGCGCCGAGCGCGGCCGTTGGCGTTGTCGGGATGGCCATCGAGATGCCAACCCCGGCAATCACGAGCGGGAGCACCAGCTGCGTATAGCGTGTACCGGTCGTCACCTCCAGCGCGGTCCAGCCGAGTCCCGCGGCCTGCAGCGCCATCCCGGCCGCCATCAGCGGCATGCTCCCGATCCGGTCGCCCAGCCGCCCGGCGAACGGCGCGACGAGCAGCGGCGTAGCGGTTCACGGCAGGAACCGCAGGCCGGTGGCGAACGGCGAGTAGCCAAGCCCGAGCTGGAAAAATTGCGACATCAGGAACGCTGCCGAGGTGATCGCGGCCATGCTCAGGAAACCGGTCGCGTTAGCAGCGGTGAACGCACGGACGCGGAGTAGCCGCGGCGGCAGCATCGGAGCGGGAACGCGCGATTCCCACCGCATGAAGCCCGCGATCAGCAGTGTGCCGAGACTCAGGGCCGCGATCACCTAATGGGCACATGGCAGGCCACCGCTACGCGAGCACCGGGCGTGAAGCTCTCCGTGCAGATCGCGGGTCCTGCCTGCCGGGTCCACGCCTGAACTTGTTTCGCGACGCAGAACTCATTGCCATCTCGCTCAGCCAGCGTTCCAGCTCGACGTCTGCCCTTCCACCCGCCGTCGGCAGCGTTGGCGCGGCAGCGACGAGTCCCATGTTATTTTTTTGCCTATCTAAATACCCCAGATCGGATTTTTCCTATGCAAACCACAGCGCGAATACTAGCTCTGACCTCGGCCGTTGGCATTCTCGTGGCCGTCCTGGCCGGCTGCGGTGGTGGATCGGGCAACCCTGAAGCCGCCTCGTCCGCCGGGTCCTCGCCCCGTTCCTCGGCTACCGCGGTCACGCTGACTGCAGTAACCACAGCGATGTCAGCGTCAGTCACGGCGGCGAGCGGGTTCCATGTTAAGGGTGTGTATACGTGGCCGAGCGCCAGGCTGAAAGTCGACGTCGACCTGCTGAAGTCCGGGCAAATGGCAGGTTCGATGGTAGACGACAGCGAGCCATTGTCCGCCATCTATACCGGCGGGAGGATGTACGAGAAACTGACCCCCAGGTTCCTGGGCTACTTCGGCAAGTCGGGTGAGTGTGCCGCGTTGTGCAGCAAGTACGTCCTTTCCAAACCCTCCACGTCCCGTGGTTTGCTGCGCAGCATGGGCATTACGTCGACCGAGAGCATCATCGACGACATGTCGGCAATAGGCCCGGAGATGACATCGGTGACCTTTGACGGCCAGCCGGCCTATCGCTGGACGCCGCCGAATTACGGCCCGAACTCCTACATCATCGTCTCGGCGCTGCCTCAATGCTTCCCGCTCAAGATCTATGATCCAGGCCACTTCGTCCTGACCTTCAGCCAGTGGAACAAGGTCAGCACGCCAGAACCTCCGCCGACCGCGCAAATCTACAGCGGAACCTGGTAGTAAACCTGGAGAGGCTGCGCGGGCGCGCTGGGCCGACCTGGTGGCGATGACTGGCTCGCGTCAGGTACGCATGGCTGTCGCCGTCAGATCAGCTGCGACCGGACGGCGGCCCAATGTCTGCGAGTAATCATGCGTCAATGTCCATGCCGCCGACTCTGATGCCGCACGGCGGGCCCGTCCACCGGATTCCACCGCGCCTCCGTTCAGCACGCAGTCCGCTAAGTTGGGCTCGTGACAGTGCCCCCTTCTCCGCCGGGCAGTGACCGTCAGCTGATGGCCGGAGCGCCGCCGTTCCCGCCTGAATTGCTGGTAACGCTCGGGAACTGGCAGGAGCCACCGTTCAACCGGTGGGCGTTCCAGCACATCAGGGAGCTCATCCCGACGGTGCGGATCAGCCGCGGCGACGGCAGGTCCCGTCCGCTGCCGCGGGCCGAGCGTGACCTCTCCGATCTGCGGTTCCGCTCGGGCGATCGCGAGCTGACGGTCGAGGAGATGCTGGCCGAGACCTACACCGACGGGTTCCTGGTGCTGCACCGCGGGCGGATCGTCACCGAGCAGTACTTCAACGGCATGACCCCGGACACGCCACATCTGCTGATGTCGGTGTCGAAGTCGGTAGTCTCGTCGGTCGCGGGCGTGCTGGCGGGCACTGGGCAGCTCGATGTGTCCGCTCAGGTCGAGAAGATCGTGCCCGAGCTGGCCGGCACCTCATTCCAGGGAGCGACCGTGCAGCACCTGCTCGACATGCGAGCGGGCACGCACTTCGACGAGACCTACGAGAATCCGGAGTCCGACGTCCGGACTTACGAACGGGTCTACCTATGGCGGCCGGACGGACCCGAGCCGCGCCCGGCCAACGCCCTGCAGTACTACGCGACGCTGTACAACGACGGCGAGCACGGCGGCCCGTTCCGGTATCGGTCGATTCTTACCGACGTGCTCGGCTGGGTGCTGGAACGGGCGGCCGGCGAGCGGCTCCACGACCTGATCGCGCGCCTGATATGGCAGCCGATGGGAGCGGAGTTCGATGGCGAGATCACCGTCGACGCATACGGCAACGCAATGGCGGACGGCGGAATCTGCGCCACGCTGCGCGATCTGGGCCGGTTCGGGCTGCTGTTCGCCGCCGGCGGCCGCGCGGCCCGTCGTTACCAGATCGTGCCAGCCGCGTGGATCAGCGATACGATCGCCGGCGCAGCGGACGGTGCCGAGGCTTTCGCCGCAGCCGGTGATGCACCCGGATTCCCGGCCGGCGCGCACTACCGGAACTGCTGGTGGGTGCGCGAGCCGTCGGTGCCGTTCTTCTATGCCGCGGGCATCAACGGTCAGAACGTGTTCGTGCACGTGCCGACCCAGACCGTCGTGGCGAAACTGTCTACCTGGCCGACTGCGCTCAGCTCGAAGATCCGGATGACCACCGACGCGGCGCGCGCTATCGCGACAGCCTTGAGCGGTTAGGGTCGCGGCAGCCTTGAGCGGTTAGGGTCGCGGCAGCCTTGAGCGGTTAGGGTCGCGGCAGCCCTGGCCCGTTAGGACGGAGACTTACGCGCGCCCTGGCCCGCATAAGTCTCCGCGCTCGCTGGACCTTGCCGCTCGCCGGCGGCGCGTGGAATGCTTTGCCGCATCTTCTTATGCAGTGCACAGGGTGTGTCATGAAGCGCGTCGCTCTAGCCGTAGCGTCCGCGGCGGTCGCGGTGGTCGCACTGCTTCCCGGAACCATCGCCGAAGCGTCCGCCTCAGGCGGGTACACCGTGTCCCGCGTCGTGCTGACCTCCAGGGTCTTCGGCATCGCTGAGGACCCGTCGACGGGCTTGGTGTATGTCGGAGGGTCTGGAACAGTCCGAGGCCAGGGCACGGTCACGGTGATCGACGGAGCGAGTCAGGCCGTCGAAGGCTCTATCACGGTTCCCGGTACACCTCTGCATCTCGCGGTGGATCCGGCGACCGACACCATCTATGCCTCCGCCTCCAGCGGCCTCAGCGTCATCGACGGCGCGACCAGCAAAACCTCGACGGTCCCAATCGCGTCGGACAGCGGGCCGGTCGCGGTGGATCCGGCGACCAACATGGTGTACTCCGCCGTAAGGCTCACCGGCAACGCGCCCGGCGTCGCGGTGATCGATGGCGCCACCAACTCAATCAGTCCCACGATCGCGCTGCCGAGCGCGACGGGCGTCGTCAGCAGCCTCGCCGTTGACGCGGCGACCGGCACCATCTACGCGGGCACGTCGGGTGGCACTCTGTATGCCATCGACGGAGCGACCGACGCGGTCACATCCGTGCAGCTAGACGCGCACGGCAATATCTCCGGCCTGGCCATCGACTCCGGCAGCGTGTATGCCGTGGATGACACGACCAACACCGTCGACGTCGTCGGCGCCTCGACTCTTGCGGTCACCACGACGATCACCGGATGCCCCTACCACGTAGTCGCAGCAGCGGCCGATCCGGCTGCGAGCGCCGTCTTCGTGACTTCGTATGGCATTGCATCGCCGAGCCCGGCAGACAGCACCTGCGTGATCGATGCAGCGACCAACACCGTGGCCGAGACCTTCCCGCGAGGCGGCATGGCCGTCGCCGCTGATCCGGTCACGGGCGCGGCCTACATCGCCGCCTGGAATCCTCTCACCGACATCTGGATTGCGACGCCGAGCGCCACTGACGAGCTGTCGCCGATGGTCTACGGCTTCGCCGAATCGGAACTCGGGAGTGCGACCGCGACGTTCGCGGTGGGCCTCAAGTCGAGCTTCCCGCTCAGTATCAGTGCGCTGCCCGCTGCGACCGTCACCGAGACCGGCGCGCTGCCGGCCGGGGTCACGATGTCGTCCTCAGGCGTGTTCTCCGGTACGCCGGAGGCCGGGACGGTCGGGACATACCCGATCACGGTGACCGCGAGCAACGGGGTGAGCCCGGATAGCAGCGTCTCCCTCACGATCGACGTGGACATCGCTCCGGCGATCACTTCGCCAGCGACCGCCACATTCCAGACAGGTGTGCAGGGCAGTTTCACCGTGCAGGCAACCGGCACCCCGGCCCCGATCGTGAGCGCGGTCGACTACCCGTTGTGGCTGACCTTCACCGCTGGGAACGCATCCGGAGTGCTCTCTGGCACGCCGCCGACGGGGTCCGGAGG
>Ga0335072_10010174_pt1 | contig 13548 bp, 8 predicted proteins | sample Lox_Sample_21_FD_206725 | JGI IMG/M metagenome (GOLD analysis project Ga0335072, IMG submission 206725) | Soil microbial communities from Loxahatchee National Wildlife Refuge, Florida, United States - Lox_Sample_2.1 | ecosystem: Environmental > Terrestrial > Soil > Wetlands | place: USA: Florida...
CCACCCCACCAACTTTCAACCAACCATCCCCACATCGCCAACGGCGTCACCAACCCACCCAAAAACCCGCCAACACCAAAGAAGCTAGCCCGCCTCGCCCTTTTTCCGCAAACTGTTGAGCCTGTGCAGTAGTACCCATGCGTGAGGGCCATGTCATCCTGAGCAGCGCCTGTCCGCCGTAGCGCGAAGTGCCTGAGGCGGATGCGACGAAGGATCTCAACCTATACTGTGTGCTCGGTCGTTAATCTTGCGCCCGCCTCTAAGGCCGGCCGTCGGCTATTCTCGCCGGTCATCACAATTCGATCGAAACCTCATCGCCGGCATGCATCAACATGTTGTCGATCAGCCGCGTATTCCCAATACGCACGGCCAGCACCGCGTAGTTCGTTCGCTCCACGCGTGCAACCGGCTCAAACGTCTCTGCGTCCACAATCTCCGCGTAATCCACCCGCGCGTGCTTCTCGCCATCCAAAACTTTGCGCATGGCGTGCTGTAGCTCTAACCCATCGCGCACTCCCGCCCGCAATTCCTTCTCCGCCGCCTTCAGCGCGCGAAGCAACACCGTCGCCGCCTGCCGTTCCTCCGCGTTCAAATAGGCATTCCGCGAACTCATCGCCAGCCCATCCGCCTCGCGCACCGTCGGACAAATCACCAACTCCACATCCAAATTCAAATCCTTCACCATCTTCTGGATAATCCGCACTTGCTGCGCATCCTTCCTTCCAAAATACGCATAGTGCGGCTGCACAATCTCGAACAGCTTCAGTACAACCGTCGCCACGCCCCGAAAATGCCCCGGTCGCGACTTCCCCTCCAGCCGTTCGCTCAACCCTTCCACGTGCACATTCGTCGAAAATCCGTGCGGATACATTTCCTCTGGCGTGGGCAAAAATAATCCGTCCACTTGCGCTGCCGTCAACTTCTCCATATCAGCTTCCAGCGGCCGTGGGTACTTCGACAAATCCTCATTCGGTCCAAATTGCGTCGGATTCAGAAAAATCGAAGCATACACCGGCGCGCATTCCTTCTTCGCTCGTTCCACCAGCGCCATGTGCCCTGCGTGCAACGCGCCCATCGTCGGCACCAGCCCAATCACCCGCTGTTCCTGACGTGCCTCCCGCGCTTTCTCCTTCATCCACGCAATCGTCCGAATGGTCTCCATCAGTCCTTTCCAGTTATGAAAACGCGTAGTTCTCGTCAGGGCACGGCTTCATGCCGTTGCGGCGGCCCCGAGTCTGTGCGGCTTTAGCCGCTGAGGGCAGCTTTGTTGCCCTTCACGCTCCCGCCGCGTTTGCACGCTCGCGGTAAAAATGCATCAGGTCCGTCAGGATTGGTTGCGCGCCCAATTGCCGCAGCATCGTGGTCACCTGCCCGCGATGATACGTCCCGTGATTCACCAGATGCAGCATCGATTGCCACAGCGGATTCCGGTACACGCCAAATTTCATCGTCTTATATTCCATCACGCGGTCCAAGTCCTCTTGCTTCAGTCCCCGCGCGAAATTCAGCAACCTCGGCTCAAACGCCATCCAGCTTTCCTTCAATTTCTGAATTTCCGCATAGTTTGCATCATCTGGAATTGGCGATGGCGACCGTCCCTGAAACCGCTCCAGCCACAGCCATTCCACTCCGAAAACGTGCGCCAGCGTGTCCCGCACCGACGAAAAGCTCGATCCCAGTTTTTCGTTGAACTGCTCTTTACTCAGCGCGCTCGCTGCTTCCAGCGCCCTCCGGTTCGCCCATGCGTTGTATTCATACAACCCCGACATATCTTCCGGCGTCATTTTTTCCTCCGCAAACCATAAAGTTCGCAGGGGCGCCCGGTCTGCTCAAGGCGCCCCTGTGTTTACGTTCACTCCACTCGCTTAACGGGAAATCGAAATGGTTTTGCGGCCCTTCACGCTGTTTGGTGCGTGATAAGACTCCGCATCCGTTGGAAAATTGCCATTTTGCACGTCGGCGCAGTATTCGCGCACCGCATTGGAGATTACTTCGCCCACATTCGCATACCTTCTTGCGAATTTCGGCGCGTCCTGGAACGTCAATCCCAGCATATCGTGCAGCACCAGCACTTGCCCGTCGCAATCCGGCCCTGCGCCAATGCCAATCGTTGGGATGCGCACCGTGCGCGTAATCTCCGCCGCCACTTCCCGCGGCATCGCTTCCAGTACGATCGCGAACGCCCCTGCTGCTTCCACCGACCGCGCGTCTCGCAACAACTGCTCCGCCGCTCCCGGTGTTTTGCCCTGCACTCGGTAGCCGCCGATCGCATTCACCGATTGCGGCGTCAGCCCCACATGCCCCATCACTGGGATCTCCGCTTCGGTCAGTCGCGCAATCAACTCCAGCCGCCGCTCGCCGCCTTCCACCTTTACGGCTTCCGCCCCGGCTTCCTTCACAAAACGCATCGCGTTGCGCAGCGCCTCGTGCAGCTCCCCGTGGTAGCTGCCATACGGCATATCCGCTACCACTAGCGCCCGTTTCACCCCGCGCCGCACTGCCTTCGTGTGATGCAGGGCCTCCTCCAGCGTGAGCGGCAGCGTGCTGTCATATCCCAGCGCCACCATCCCCACGGAATCGCCTACCAGCACCACATCGATCCCGGCCTCGTCCATCAAACGCGCGGTCGGGTAATCATACGCAGTTAAGCAGGTGATTTTCTTTGTTTCAGAATTTGCAGCGCTAGGAGCTAACGCCTTTCGCTGCACTAGATCGGGCACGGTGATCTTCCCGTTGCCCCTATTCGGCAGGATACTCATGTCGGCCTCCGGTGCCGTCCCCTAACCACGAGGTACAGCCCTCTTCCAGACAGCCCCACTATAACAAAAAGTGATTCATATCACCATGATTCGTGATGCTCGCCTCTCCAGTTGCGCTTTTCTTCGTAGGGGCGCAGCACTGTTCACCCTAAACCCTGAAGGGCTGCGCCCCAGCTCGGCACGATGCCAAATCAGCCGTCCCTTGCGAAACCATCACCCAACATTCTTCAACGGCGCCTGCGCTCGTCCCTTCCACTGCCCGCCTTTGCCCAGTGCATACCGCACACCAGACAACCACGTCGCATACGAATAAAATACCGCCGCCACCGGAAGCAACGGCGCCCACAGCGCAGACAGCCCGTAGAATCGCACCGTCGGCAGGTACGTCACCGTCATCAGCGCCCACGCCGTCAAGCTCAGCCGCCAAACCAACGGTCGCCCGACAAACGTCAGCACCACCGGCGCCACGTACGTCAGCAACATCCCCGCCAGCGTCCCCAGCAGCATCCGCCATGAATACCGCAGCTGCGTGAACGCCGTCCGCGCAATCAAATCGCGTATCTCTCCAAAACTGGTGTACGCCCGCAGGCTCACGCTCTTCCGCGTCAAGCCCATCCAGATTTTCCCGCCGCTGCGTTTCACCGCGCGTGCCAGCGCGCAATCGTCAATCACTTCCGACCGGATCGCCGCCATCCCGCCAATTCGTTCCAGTGCCTCGCGCCGCAACAAAATACAACCGCCCGCCGCGCCCGCTGTTTTGCCTTTGGCATCCGCAATCCACTTCGGCGGATACAGCATCAGGAAGAAATACAGAAACGCCGGAATCAGCAATCGCTCCGGAAACGTTTTTGCCTGCAACAGCACCATCAGCGACGCCAGATCCAGCCGCCGGTTCTCCGCCTTGGTTACCAGCCGCCGCAGGGTATCCGGCTCATGCACGATATCCGCATCCGTAAACCAGAAATAGTCCGGCGCCACGTCGCTCGCCGCGCCAATCCCCTGGTTCAGCGCCCACAGTTTGCCGGTCCAGCCCGGCTCCAGCGCCGCTGCTTCCCATATCGTCACGCGTTCACTCGCCCCGGCCCGCCGCGCGGCCTCCAACGCCAACTCCCCAGTTTTATCCTCGCTGTGGTCATCCACCACAATGATGCGCAACTCACCCGGATAATCCTGCCCTGCCAACGATCCCACGCACCTCCCGATCGTCTCTGCTTCATTGCGCGCCGGAGTCACTACCACCACGCGTGGCCAACGCGTCGGCGCCGGGTCTGTTGCGGCATCTCCATCGAACGCGCGCAACTGCCAGAATGCCCCGCGAAAAAATGCCAGCACAATCCAAATGAAAAGGGAAACTCCACCCAGAATGAGCAGGAAATCGTTCACGCCGTTATTGTGTCACGAACCCTGTAGCACAGGCTTCAGCCTGTGGGGCTGCTTGTGTAGTGGCCAGTCTTTAGACTGGCCAGTCCGTAGCCACATTATCAGTGATTGGCAATGAAGAAAAATCTGTCCTCCTGAGGAGCGCCGTTGGCGACGGAGGATCTCAACCGGCGCGTCTTGCTTCAATCAACCCGCAAATAGCTGGTGTTTTGTTCTAGTCAATCGCCACTAATCACTCGCCACTGCCCCCATCACGCCAGGTCCTCAGCTCGAATCGGCAACCGCCGAATCCGTTTCCCCGTCAGCGTATACACCGCATTGCAAATCGCCGGACCAACCACCGGCAGCCCGGGTTCACCAATCCCCGTAGGCTCTTCCGTGCTCTCTACCACATAAACCTCGATCTTCGGCGTGTGCATGATCCGCGGCATGTCGTAATCATTGAAATTCGCCTGCTCCACGCGCCCACCTCGAATCGTGATCGCATCAAACAGCAGCGCCGACAACCCATAAATCGCCGCGCTTTCCACTTGCGCACGCACGCCGTCCGGATTGATCGCCCGCCCGCAATCCACGGCATACACCAACCGGTGTACCTTCACCGCCTTGTCCACCACGCTCACTTCCGCGACGCACGACGTGTACGTCTCAAAGGAGTAGTATGCCGCGATCCCGCGTCCTGTACCTTTTTCCAGCGGAGAGCCCCATCCGCCTTTTTCCGCCGCCAGTTTCAGCACGCCCTTCAGTCGCGCGCTCACCAGCGGTTTGCCCTCTTTCGGATCCGTAAAATCCGGAATCACGCGATCCTCGCCCATCTGCTGCAAACGGTATTGCAGCGGGTCCGCGCCCGCCAACGCCGCCAGTTCATCTACAAAACTCTCCACCACAAAGCCGCTCGACGAATGCTCCACCGAGCGCCACCACGCTCGCGGCACGCCCGATTTCGCTAGCGTATATTCCACGCGATAATTCGGCGTTCGATAAGGAATGAACGCCGCGGTTCCAAACTCTCCTTCGCCTGTATCGCTTTCTCCCTTGTCGCCCCACATCGACCCGATCGATGTCGACGTCTGGAAGTGTTTCCACGCTGCCAACTTCCCGTCGCTGTCCACCGCGCCCGAAAACTTGTGATACGACGACGGCCGGTAAAAGTCGTGCTGCATGTCGTCTTCGCGGGTCCACAGCACCATCACCGGCTTGCCCGTTACCTTCGCCACTTGCGCGGCTTCCATGGCGAAATCCGCCTGGTAGCGCCGCCCGAATCCTCCGCCCATCAGCGTTGTATGCACCACCACCGAATCGTGCGGCAGCCCGGAAGCCTTGGCGATCGCGTCTTGCGCCCACTGCGGCGCCTGCGTCGGCACCCATGCCTCCGCGCCATCTTTCCGGATGTGCACTGTGCAGTTCAGCGGCTCCATTGTGGCGTGCGCCGCAAACGGAAATTCGTAGGTTGCCTCAATTTTCTTCGCAGACTTCGCCAACGCTGCGTCCGCGTCGCCGTCATTCCGCAGCACCTGTCCCGCTTTCGCCGCATTGTCCAAAAATTGCCGGTGCAACGTTTCGGTGGACTCCCCAGCGTGCGGCCCTTCGTCCCACTCGATCTTCAGCGCTTCCCGGCCCTGCATCGCCGCCCACGAACTATCTGCCACCACGACCACGCCACCTGCAGAAAACGCCCCTTTCGCCACAGGGTCGATCACAAACACATTCTGCACGCCGCTGACGTTCTTCGCCTTCGTCGCGTCAAACGATTTCACTTTCCCGCCAAACACCGGGCACCGCGCAATCACCGCGTACCGCATCCCTGGCACGCGCGAGTCGATTCCAAATTTCGCCGCCCCGCTCGATTTGCTTCGTGCGTCGACTCTCTGCAATTCGCTCCCGATAATCGAAAAGTTCTGCGAATTTTTCAGCGGCACTCTGGTTAGATCCGGCACCGGCAGCTTGCTGGCCTTCTCCACCAATTGCCCGTACGTCAGAAAATTCTTCCGTGCGCCATGCAACACTCCACCGTCCTGCGCCACGCACGTGTCCCGATTCACATTCCATTCCTGCGCTGCGGCTGTAATCATCATTTCCCGCGCTGCTGCTCCCGCGCGCCGCAGTGGCAGCCAGGAACTTCCTACACTCCCGCTTCCTCCCGTCCCTAAATCATAAATTTTCGGATTCGTCGGCGCTTGCTCGATCCCCACTTGCTTCCAGTCCACGCACAGTTCTTCCGCCAGAATCATCGGCAGCGAGGTGATCACCCCTTGCCCCATTTCCGATTTCGCCAGAATCAGCGTGATGTGGTTGTCCGGCGTGATGCGCACCCACGCATTGAACGGGTTCGGTACCGGCTTTTCCTGCGCCGCCGCCGGGTCGTCGGCCGCCCGCGCGTCCAGCCGAAAGCCAATCAGCAGCCCCACACCCGTCGCTGCGCTGCTCTTCAGAAATTCACGCCGGTCGAGAACGAGCGTCTGTGCCATGGCACTCCTCCTCTAACTGTCTCGCGCAGCCCAGCCGGCCACGCTTTCGGAAGGCAACTACTACTTGGCCGCTTGCAGGGTAGCCGCGCGGTGAATCGCTTTGCGGATGCGCTGGTAGGTTCCGCAACGGCAGATGTTACCGCTCATGAAATCATCGATGTCCGCATCCGTCGGATTCGGCTTCTTCGCCAGCAGCGCCACCGCGCTCATGATCTGGCCGGACTGGCAATAGCCGCACTGCGGCACATCCTCTTCAATCCATGCCAGTTGCACGGGGTGCGACGCGTTCGCCGACAGCCCCTCAATCGTCGTGATTTTCTTCCCCGCCACACTCGAAATCGGCGTGATGCACGAGCGCGCCGCTTCGCCATTGATATGCACGGTGCACGCCCCGCACAGCGCCATGCCGCACCCGAACTTGGTCCCGGTCATATTCAGGGTGTCGCGAAGCACCCACAGCAGTGGCATCTGCGGATCCACATCAACGGTCTTGGACTGTCCATTCAGTTCAAAAGTGACGGCCATGGGTGCCTCCCTTCGGATGGGTCAATATCGTACACCATTTAAACTTATAGATGGAAATCTGCGAAAAACCGGGTACGCCGTCCACCCTCGCCTTCAACGCCTGTCATCCCGAGTAAAGCGAGGGACCTGCTTTTCGTTTGCCAACGCATACACCTTCTTCCTTATGCGGTCACTGCCCACAACCTCTCCCAAACTGCTACCATTACGACGCTTGCACGAACGGAAAGTTCCCGGTATCTTTCTCTGCCTTGACGAGGCTCTTGGTGGACTCCACTCGCGATTTGGTACTCTCCCTTTTTCCAGCCCAGGTGCACGCGAACCGCTCGCTGCAAACCCTGGCTAGTCTGCTGGAAGACTTCACTCGCGCCGGGACGCTTCACGCCCGCCTTGATGCCCTCGTGGCCTTCTACGATTGGTTGCGCCGCAAGGACGATCGCCTTCCCGAATTTCGTCCCGCCACCGATTTCTTCGCGCACACCGGTCCGGAGTTCCGCCGCGAGCGCGTTTGGCTTTCCATTCTCGAAGCCTCCCCGGAACTTCGCGACCGCTATCAAGCCGGCATCGCCGCCATTCTTGAGGAAACCGACGGCACTTCTCTCTTCGCGCAATCCGGCCTGCCCACCGATCGTGGTCTTTTATCGGAAGCTTCAGACCGCTTCTTCAGCGCCGTTCTTCCCGCACCTCGCGAAGAAACCGATCTCGCCAAACTTTTTCTTCGCCTCTTTCCCACGCAACGCGAAGTTAGTCGCTTCTTCAGCCAGTCTCCCGAGCAGCTTAAGCTGTTAGCGTCCTACTTCGCTCCGGTGGATATCCCAGAACCTTGGGAAAGACCGACCGCCGGACTGCGCGACGCCTTTTACCTTCTTGCCGCTCGTGCCCAGGGCCTCGGCCTGTCGGAAAAGTTGCGCATCCGCGGCCAAGGCGGTCCCGTGCAGCAATCCGCTTTTCATCGCTTGATGCGCACCTCGGATGCGCTGCTGGAAGCTGTCGAGGAAAAAGAAAGCATTACGCAAACCGCGCAGGACTGGAAAGCTGCCGTCACCGATTGCCGCGCCGAACTCCAGGCCATCGTCACTCATCTCGACACCCGCGGCGTCAATCTCGACGTGGTCTACGCCATGGACGTCATCGAGCAAAGCCTCAAGCGCATGGAACTTATCTGCGGGGTGCTCGTGGCCCAACCCGGTGCTCCCAAACTCATCACTTCGCTGCGCCTGCTCAGCGACGTCATTCGCGGCCGCCTGCATGACCGTAGCCTCCTCGGTTTGGCGCAAAACAGCTTTCGCCTGCTCGCCAAGAAGATTGTCGAATGGGCGGGAAAAACCGGCGAACACTACGTCACCAATAATCGCGAAGAGTATCGCCAGATGTGGTACGCCGCGTTCGGCGGTGGGCTCCTCACCGTGGGCACCGCCGCCATTAAAATGATGGTTACCCATCGCGGCTGGCCCCCATTTGTGGAGGGCTTCCTCGCCGGCCTGAATTACGCCGTCAGCTTCGTTCTGATGCACATCTTCCATCTGGCTCTCGCCACCAAGCAGCCCTCCATGACCGGCGCCGCTCTGGCTCACATTCTGCAGCGCTGCCAGGATACTTCCAAAATTGACGAACTCGTGTCCTACGTCCAGCGCATCGTGCGTTCCCAACTCGCCGCCGCTTTCGGCAATATTATCGCCGTCGGCGGCGGAGCCGTGATCTTCAGCCTCATCTGGAAACTCACCTTTGGCGCGCCATTCCTCAGCGTCGAATCCGCCGACTACGCCGTGAAGTCCATGAATCCCATCGCCAGCGGCACCATCTTTTACGCCATTCTCACCGGAGTGATTCTCTGGCTTTCCAGTCTGGCGGGCGGCTGGATTGAAAACTGGGCGGTGTACCACCAACTCCCCAGGGCCATCGCCGAACATCGCCTCGGTTCTTCTTTCAAACCGGATACGCTGCAGCGTTTTTCCGAATCATTTGCGCGCAACATCGCCCCTTGGGGCGGCTCTATCGTCCTCGGTTTCATGCTGGGCATGACGCCGTCCGTCGGCCACTTCTTCGGCTTGCCCCTGGACGTGCGTCACGTCACCCTGTCGACCGGCACTTTAGCTCTGGGCGTCACTTCTCGCGGTGTGGACGTGTTGGGCCGCGGCGCGTTGATCTGGGCCTCGCTGGGTATCGCCGTAACCTTTGTCATGAACCTCGGCGTCAGCTTCTACCTTGCTTTGCGGCTCGCTCTTCGGGCCCAGGACATTTCCGCCACCGAAAACCATGAAATCCTGCTCACCCTGTGGCGCCGTTTCTGGTCCGATCCTCGCGACTTCTTCTTTCCTCCAGCCCAGGACACTCCCGCCATCGAACCTTCCCACTAACCCGTGTTTCTTCAAAACTGAGATCTGTCATCCCGAGCGCAGCGAGGGACCTGCTTTTTCTTCTGCGGGTGCGACACTCGCTGTTCTCCAGTAAACACAAAATCAAAAGTGAATTGTCATCCGGAGGAGTGCCTGTCCGCCATTGCGCGCAGCGCGGGGGCGGACGCGACGAAGGATCTCAACCGATCCGCGGGCGCTGCCGCAGAGATAACGGAGGCCAAAAGAGGCGCGAGGTGCATTCCTTCACGGGGCCATCAAGCACTCTCCGTTTGCTCCGCGGATCTCAGCGGCCTCTGTGGTGAGTTCTTTTGTGTCTGCCAATAAAGGGATGCCGTGTCATCCTGAGAAGCGTTGTTTGCGACGAAGGATCTCAACCGACCCGCGCGCTCCACCGTTTGTAGCCAGCCAAATCGCCCCCCACTACGGCGTAGCCGGCTCCGGCGTCGGCCGCGGCGGCTCGTGTTCCACGCCTCTCCACCCCACCGGCCGCCCGCTGACCGCTTCCTTCACCGACCGGAACAACACGATGTACATCAACTGCCGGTAATAGAATCGCTGCAGCAGCACCGGAATCAGCAGCGTCCAATCTTCATGCCGTTCCAGCGCGAACGCGATCACGCATGTCAGCACGTCAATAATCAAAAAGCCCAGGAAGAACACCACGGATCTCTGTACGTCCGCGGTGGTCCAAAGCTGCGGAATCTGCGTTATGTGCAGTTGCGCCAGCCCCCACAACACGATGCTTCCAAAGAACAGCAAGTCGATGATCGGCGACACCAGCGGCAGCACAATCTGAAACACAAAAATATTTGGCAGCGCCACAAATCCCAGCATCCCGTACTTCGGCCGGAACAGCGTGTCGTTGTGCTTCCAGAACGACTGCAGCGTCCCAAAGGTCCACCGGAACCGTTGGCGAATCAGCATGCCCGCTGTTTCCGGCGCTTCCGTCCACGCGATAGCGTCTTCGTCGTAGGTGATGCGCCAGCCCCGCCGCCGGATCGCGATGGTCAAATCCGCGTCCTCCGCCACGGTGTCTGCCGTGATTCCCCCCGCTTCTTCGATCGCTTTCCTCCGCCACGCTCCCAGCGCACCCGGCACCACGGTAATGCAATTCAGCAGATCGAACGCGCGCTTCTCCATGTTCTGGCTGGTCACATACTCCAGTGCTTGCCAGCGCGTCAGCCACCGCGAGCGATTGCCTACCTTCACATTGCCCGCAACCGCGGCCACTCGCGGATCAGAGAAGTGCCGCAACAATTTCCGAATCGCGTCCGGCTCAATCTCCGTATCCGCGTCGATCGTCACCACAATGTCCGTCTTCGCATTCGACAGCGCGTTGTTCAGTGCCGCGGCTTTTCCCCGGTTCTCTTGGTGAATGATTTGTACCGCCTCATTCTTACCGAAGTTTTCGCGCAGCAGTTCCAGCGTGCGGTCCGCCGAGCCATCGTCCACCACAATCACGTGAATCTCGTCGAGATCCGACAGCAGCACCGATTGCACCGTCTGCACGATCACCGATTCTTCGTTGTACGCCGGAACCAATACCGTCACCGCCGGTGGCGGCTCCGCCAGTTTCGCGCGGTCGGGCCGCAATTTCTCGATAATCGCCAGTATCCCGATGATCAGCGCGCGCCCGCTGACCAGCACAATCCCCAGAATGAACACCGTCGCAATCGCAAATCGCGACCACTGAAAAATCCCGAAAATCACCCCATCCGCCCGCGCTTCCATTCGTTCCCGAAACGACAGCGGCACCATCACCGCGTCCCGGTTTTGCCCCAGCAGGTCGGATACCGACGTAAATTCGTAACCCTGCGCCCGTAGCTGATCGATGATCTGCGGCAGCGCCTCCACGGTCTGCTCGCGGTCGCCGCCTCCGTCATGCAGCAAAATGATGTTCCCTTTGTTCGCCTGCCGCAGCACGTCGGCCACAATTTCTTTCGCCGGACGTTGCGCCCGCGGCGGATCCACTCGCCAATCGTCCGGATCCACCCGTTGCCCTACGATGATGTAGCCCAAATCCTGCGGATACGGCAACTGCTGGATTTCCTCCGCGTATTCCGGCTGGTGGTCGATGCCGTACGGCGGGCGGAACAGCAGCGATTTCACGCCCAGCGTGCTCTCGATCAGCCTCTGCGTCAGATTCAATTCCCATCTCAATTGCGTATGCGAGATTTCGTCAAAATTTGGGTGCGTGAAGGTGTGGTTGCCGATTTCGTGCCCTTCGTTGTATTCACGCTTCAACAAGTCCGGCGATGAGTTGGCTTCCTCCCCCACCACGAAAAATACCCCCGGCACATGTTTCTCTTTCAAAATGTCCAGAATCCGCGGCGTCCAGCGCCGGTCCGGCCCGTCGTCAAACGAAATCACCAGCTTGTTTTTCGCATCGCCGATCTGGTCGATGTCGTAGGACAGCGGGATCGCGTCATATTTCTCGCTGGTGATCAGGTCGCTGATGTTGTCGTAGGTGTAGCTGCGCTTTCCAGCCTTCGGCGTGTCGATAATTCGCCAAATATCGCCCGCGCCTTCCAGAATCAGGTCGGGCCCAGGCGGCAAATCTCTCAGTTTGTCGCGCGTTGCGTCGTCGGCATGTACCGCATCCCAAATCGGCCAAATCGACGTGTCCGACGTTCCCAATCGCCACAGCGCCGTGCCTTGCACACCCAGCCGTTCCGACGCCCGCAATTCGTTATAGGCGGTTACCGCGTCCAGAAACCAGACCTGGTGCGTGTGATTCTGTTCGTCTTCGTAGGAATAGTGCGGGTTCAAGGCCGTCGGATCGAAGTCGATGTCTGCCTCGGATTCATGTGCGTGCAAAAGCGCCGTTTGTACGCTGGCCTCTTCCCCGTGGATTACTCCCTTTTGCCCCGTGTCCGTCCAGTCGTACGCATAATTGGCGATGCCCACCACGATCTTCTGCGCTGGCACCACGTCACGGATTTGCCGCAAGTTCTCCATGAACCAGTCTTGCGCAGCAATGGGTCCGGCCGGTGAACTCAGCCAGTGCTGGTCGTAGTTCATGAGGATGATGGCGTCCGTCTCGCGCCCGAAAAACGCGTAATCGTAGTCATCGTCCCGCGCCGGAAGCGCGATCATCAACTTCAACCCGGCGCCGTGCAGCCCGTACGCCAACTCCGCTACGAACTGCCGGAAATTCGGCTGGCTCTTCAGCGGCACTTCCTCAAAATCCAGTACAATCCCGGCCTGCTTCGCTTGCACCGCATACTGCACTACGTCCGACACCAGATGCTGCCGCGCCGTTGGATTTGCCAGCATCTCTTCCATCTCGGTGATTTTCCAGGCCACTCCGTCGTAATTGTTAAGCATCCCCATCATCGGGAGTTCCACCGGGGGATTCAACGAGCGCATCCATTGATGCAGTTTGTCCTGACTCAGTCGGGCGATGGCTTCGGCCGGTGTGGCCTTGACGGTCTGGTTCCGCTCGTAGTCCACCACCGTGATCGCGCCGTCTGCGCTCACCGCGTGCAATTGCTCCGGCATCAGCAAGTCCAGATCTTTGTAATGTTTCTTCAGCGTGGCCAGGCTATTCGAGTCGTAACTGACGAAAAACGCCGCCCGCAGCGGATCGTACCCTTCGGGAATCTGCCCGATGCGCGCGACGCGCCGGTGCCGTCCCTCCCGCGTGTTCACCAGTTTTAGGTTCTTCTTCTTCGCCGCGTGATACGTAGGCCGCGTATCCGGAAGCAATGCCGACGGCAATTCTACGCTGCCTGCCACGGTAACAAAGAAGTACACCAGTAGCAGCGTCAGCAGCATCCCGCTGATTTCCAGCACCCGGCGCGTGCGACGCCAACGCACCTTCTCCGAATCGTAAAAGATCGGCTTACGTTCTTTCATGCTATGTGGATGCCTCGTCGCGGGTGGGTACGCCGAGACAGATCACTCCGTCGAAGGTAACTGAACCTCTCTATTGTAAGATGCCATGAAGCGAATGAAACGTTTTTTCTCCCATCCCGGGCTGCCTCTTTTGGCCGGCGCCGTCCTTCGGCTCCTTTTTGTGCTGAAATATCCCACCGCCAGCGGCGACACCGTCCTCTACGA
>Ga0335072_10010175_pt1 | contig 13548 bp, 12 predicted proteins | sample Lox_Sample_21_FD_206725 | JGI IMG/M metagenome (GOLD analysis project Ga0335072, IMG submission 206725) | Soil microbial communities from Loxahatchee National Wildlife Refuge, Florida, United States - Lox_Sample_2.1 | ecosystem: Environmental > Terrestrial > Soil > Wetlands | place: USA...
GCTTCGAGCGCGCGCGCGCGCTCCTCGAATGCGGTCCAGCTGAGCAGCCCCGCGTGGGCGCGCGGCTCGGCGAAGAGCTTCGCGATCTCCGCGGCGAACTCCGCCATGCGCTGCGATTCCTGGGGACCGAGCTTGGCTTGCGAGACTGTGCGCACCGCCGCGAGGATGCCGAAGGTCACACCCCCCGAATCGCGCAGTGCCACGGCGACGAGCCGGCCGCAAACCGGCCCGTCGGCCTCGCCGCGCAGCCGGTTGGTGCCGACGGTGCCATCGGGCGCCGCGCGCACCTGTTCCATGAGGTTGTCCGCGCCATGCCGCCAGAGATCCTCGATCACGCGTGCGCCCGGGACCTCGCGGACCAGCGTCTTCGCGATGTTGCCCTGCGCCTTCAGGGCGACGACCGCGGCATCGAGCTGCGCTTGCACGCGGCGCAGCACGTCATCGAGCGCCGAAGGCGCCAGCCGTCGCGGCGGAAGGGTTTCGCTGGGATGCGGAGACGCGGTGCGCGTCATGGTCGCTCTGCTCGAGCAAAGTAGCCGATGTTGAGCCACTGTACGGGGTAGCCGCCGGAGGGCCCGGAACCCGTTCGCACCCTTCGCCGGAGACCTTATGATGTCGGCCCGACATCCGTCGGTTTGTGACCGGGGTCACAGCCATGTCCAAGGTGGTGCGTTTGCATGTGTACGGTGGCCCCGAGGCACTGGTACTCGAGGAGGCCGAGCCGATCCCTCCCGGCCGCGGCGAGCTGCAGGTGCGCCACACGGCGATCGGGCTCAACTACATCGATGTTTATGACCGCACGGGACTCTACCCGATGGAGCTTCCGGGCTCCCTCGGGCGGGAGGCGGCCGGAATCGTCATCGCGCTCGGTCGCGGCGTGAAGGGATTCCGTGTCGGCGACCGGGTGGCTTATGTCTACACGGTGCCCGGCGCGTACGCCGAGGTGCGCAACGTTCCGGCGGCACGCGTGGTGAAAGTGCCTGCGGGAATCTCCGATCTCCAAGCCGCTGCGCTCATGCTCAAGGGCCTGACGGCCCAGTATCTCGTGCGCCGGACCTACCCCGTGCGGCGCGGAGATCCGATCCTGGTGCACGCCGCCGCCGGCGGCGTTGGGCTCATCCTGTGCCAGTGGGCTCGAGCGCTCGGGGCGAAGGTCATCGGCGTCGTCGGGAGCGAGGCGAAGGCGGAGCTCGCGCGCAAGAACGGCTGCCGTCACACGCTCATCTCCGGCCGCGACGAGCTCGTGCCGTCGGTCAAGCGGCTCACGAAGGGCGAAGGCGTCGCGGTGGTCTACGACTCGGTGGGCAAGGACACATTCATGGAGTCGCTCGACTGCCTGCGACCCCTCGGCATGATGGTCACTTACGGCAACGCCTCGGGCCCGCCGCCGCTCATCAATCCCCTCGAGCTCTCCAAGCGCGGATCGCTGTTTCTCACCCGCCCGACCCTCTTCAATTACATCGCCACGCGCGAGGCGCTGGTCGCCGCCGCCAAGGAGCTCTTCGCGATGGTGAAGAGCCGCAAGGTGCGGATCCGCATCGGTCAGACCTATCCGCTCGCCGAGGTCGCGCAGGCGCACCGCGACCTCGAGGCACGTCGCACGACCGGCTCGACCGTGCTCCTGCCCTGACGATCCGCCTCGTCAGGCAGTCTGCTCGCGGAACGGCCGGCCGGCGAGGCTCGTGATGACCGCGGCGAGCTCCTCGGGCTCGACGGGCTTCGCCACGTGGTTCTGGTAGCCCGCGTGCAATGCGCGCAGGCGGTCCTGGGGAGAGGCGTAGGCGGTGACGGCGACGGCCGGAATCCGACCCCCGAGATGCGGATCGAGCGCGCGCACCTGCTCGATGAGCGCATAGCCATCCATCTCCGGCATGCCGAGATCCGCGAGCAGCACATGGGGCCTGCGCTCGAAGAGCAGCGTCAGTGCCGCCGGTCCGGAGGCGGCGAGGCTCACGCGCGCGCCGAATGCCTGCAGGATGCTCGCGATCAGCTCACGCGCGCTCGGGTCGTCGTCCACGACGAGCACGTGCAACCCCGCAAGCCGGGCCGCGCGCGGAGGATTGCCCGGTGCCTGCTCGAGCGCGCCGGCAACGGTGGGTCGCACGGGTACGCGGATCGTGAACGCCGCGCCGCGTCCCTCACCCTCGCTCGCCGCGGCGACCGTTCCGCCGTGCAGCTCGACCAGGTGCCGCACGATTGACAGACCGAGTCCGAGGCCGCCGTGGCGGCGGCTGATCGAGCCGTCCTCCTGGCGGAAGCGGTCGAAAACGTGGGGTAGGAACTCGGGCTTGATTCCCTGGCCGCTGTCGCTCACGACGATCTCGGCGTGCTCGCCGCGGCGGCCGAGCATTATCTCGACCCGCCCGGCCATGGGCGTGAATTTGATGGCGTTGGAGAGCAGATTGCAGACCACCTGCTGAAGCCGCGCCACGTCCCCGCGCAGAGCGCCGACCGCCGTATCGAGATGCGGAATGAGCGCGATTCCTTTCGCCTCGGCGGCCGGGAGCATCGTCTCGATCGAGGCCTCGATCACGCGGCGCGGATCGACGACCGTCAGCTCGAGAGTCACCTTTCCGGTGATGATGCGCGAGACGTCGAGCAGATCCTCGATGAGGCGCTTCTGGGTGCGCGCGTTGCGCTCGATCGTCTCGAGCGCGCGCTCCTCGGTCGCGTGGTCGAGCCGGCGCGTTCTGAGGAGCGTGATCCAGCCGAAGATCGCGTTGAGCGGCGTGCGCAGCTCGTGCGACATGGTCGCGAGGAACTCGTCCTTGAGGCGCGAGAGCTCCTCGGCCGCCGCGCGCAGCACCTTCTCGCGCGTGAGCAGCGCCTCGCGCTCGGTCTGTACCCGCAACCGCTCGTTGATCTCCGCCTGCAGGCGCTCGTTGCTCTGCTGGAGCTCCCGGGTACGCTCGGCGACGCGCAGCTCGAGCGCCTGGTGCGAGCGGGCGAGCTCGGCGTGCGCGCGATGCAGGTCGATGAACATGCGCACCTTCGCGCGCAGCACGCCCGGCACGATCGGTCGCAGCACGTAATCGATCACGCCGAGCTCGTAGGCGCGCGCGGTCAGCATCTCATCCGCGCATGCGGTGACGAAAATGATCGGTGTGCGCGCGAGGTGCTGCTCGCGGCGAATGCACGCGGCGGTCTCGAGCCCGTGCATGCCCGGCATCTCCGCATCGAGCAGGATCACGGCGAACTCCTCGCGCGCGATGCGCTCGAGCGCGTCGACTGCGGAGCACGCCTCCACGATCTCGGCGCCGAGCTCCTCGAGCATTGCGCGCGACCCGAGCAGCTTCTCGGGGGCATCGTTGACGATGAGGACCCGTGCGCGCTTCACCGACGGCTCACCCGGGACGGTCCCTCTGCAGCGAGCGCCCGCTACGGCCCATGCCGAGGGCGCCGCTGCGCACTACCTCGGTGAGCTCGGCCTGGGAAGCGAGCTCACGGATGAATGCATTGATCTCCGCCTCGCTTGCGGTGAGCTCGACGATGAACCCGTCGGCCGCCGGGTCGAGCACGCGACCGCCGGCGCGGATGACATGCCCGCGCAGGCCATCCATGTGCCGGGGGGACACCTTGAGCTTCAGCAGCACGAGCTCGCGCTCGAGGTGCTCACCGAGTGTCATGTCGTCGACGCGCACCACGTCGATGAGCTTGTGCAGATGGTTGGCGATTTGCTGAATCACGGCGTCCGACCCGGTGGTGACGAGCGTGATCCGCGACACCGTCGGATCGTCGGTGGGCGCGACGGAAAGCGACTCGATGTTATAGCCGCGCGTGGAGAACAGACCCGCGATGCGCGACAGCGCGCCGGCCTCGTTCTGCAGCAGGATAGCGATGATGTGGCGCATGGAGGACTTGGCAGGTCTTTCAAGAGATTACCCCACCCCGCAGACTGTAGCCCGAGGGGCCTGGGAGCTGCTAGGCTTTCGAGTTCCCATGAACGCCATCGTTCCACCGCCGCCCGTGCGCGAGCACCCCCTCGCCGGGGTGCGGATGACGGGCGCGCAGATGATCGTGCAGGTGCTGGCCGACGAAGGTGTGACCGCCATCTTCGGGTACAGCGGCGGGGCCATTCTGCCCACGTACGACGCCGTATTCCTCTACAACGAGCGCCAGGGCCGCTCGGGCCGGCCGCCGATTCCGCTCATCGTGCCGGCGAACGAGCAGGGCGCGGGCTTCATGGCCGCCGGCTACGCGCGGGCGAGCGGACGGGTGGGAGTGTGCCTGGTCACCTCCGGCCCCGGGGCCACCAACACCGTGACCCCGGTGCGGGACTCGATGGCGGATTCGGTCCCGATGGTGGTGGTGAGCGGCCAGGTCGCGCGCGCTGCAATCGGCACCGATGCGTTCCAGGAGGCGCCCGTGCCGGCGCTGATGGGCGCGGTCGCCAAGCACATCTTCCTCGTCACCGATCCCACGAAGCTCGAGGCGACCGTGCGCACCGCGTTCGAGATCGCGCGCACCGGCCGCCCCGGCCCGGTCGTGATCGACGTGCCGAAGGACGTGCAGAACTGGGAGGGTCCCTACTTGGGCAGCGGGACGCTTGCGATTCCCGGCTATCGCAGCCGCATGCTCGAGCTTGCGCGCGAGACGCTCGGCGCCGAACAGGCGGCAAGCTTCCTCGAGATGCTGCGCGCGGCGCGCCGGCCGCTCATCTACGCAGGCGGCGGCGTCATCAACGCCGATGCGGCCGACGCGCTCGCGGAGTTCGCCGTCGCCTTCGGCGTGCCGGTGGTGACGACGCTCATGGGGATCGGATCGATCGATACCACGCACCCGCTGTCGATGCGGATGCTCGGTATGCACGGAGCGGCGTTCGCCAATTACGCTCTCGACGACTGCGATTTCCTGCTCGCCGCGGGCGCGCGCTTCGACGACCGCGTCGCGACCGTGCCCGCCAAGTTCGCCCGCAACGCGCGCTCTATTGCGCATCTCGACATCGATCGCGCCGAGATCAACAAGGTCAAGCGCGTGCAGTGGAGCCATGTCGGGCGGCTCGGCGATGCCCTGCGCGCGCTCACGGCCTTCGGGCGCTCGCAGAGCTTCAGCCCCGACTACTCCGCCTGGCACGCACACGTGGCGCAGCTCAAGCGCGTGCACGCGATGAACTACGATCGCGCGAGCCCGCTCATCCAGCCGCATTACTTCCTCGAGGAGCTCAACCGGCACACGCGCGGCGAGGCGATCGTGACGACGGGCGTCGGCCAGCATCAGATGTGGGCGGCGCAGTACTGCGATTTCCGCCGGCCGCGGCTGTGGCTCACCTCCGGAAGCATGGGCACGATGGGCTTCGGGCTCCCGGCGGCGATCGGTGCGCAGATCGCCCATCCGCAGCGGCTCGTCGTCGACATCGACGGCGATGCGAGCATCCGCATGAATATCGGCGAGCTCGAGACGGTCACGACCTACGACCTGCCGGTGAAGGTGGCCGTGCTCAACAACTTTGGCGACGGCATGGTCAAGCAGTGGCAGAAGCTGTTCTTCAAGGGCCGGCTTTCCGCGAGCGACAAGTCGCTGCACAAGAAGGACTTCGTCAAGGCCGCCCAGGCCGACGGCTTCCGCTACGCCGTGCGCCTCGCGGATAAGGCCGATGTGCCGCGTGTCGTCGAGGAGTTCGTGCGCTACCCGGGCCCCGCGTTCCTCGAGGTGATGATCGATCCCGACGCCGGCGTCTACCCGATGGTGAGCCCCGGACAGGGATACGATGAGATGATCACGGGGGAGTTCATCCCCTCCCGCCACAAGGTCGACATCAAGACGCCGGGACCTTCGGAGATGTTCTGATGAAGTACCTCCACACCATGGTGCGGGTCACCGACCTCGATGCCTCACTCCGCTTCTACCGCGACGCCCTCGGGCTCGAGGAGATCACGCGCAAGGACTATCCCCAGGGTCGCTTCACGCTCGTGTTTCTCGCCGCGCCGGCCGATTCCTCGGCGCAGGTCGAGCTCACCTATAACTGGGACCCGGAGCCGTACGCGGGTGGGCGCAACTTCGGCCACCTCGCCTACGCGGTCGATGACATCTATGCCGCGTGCCGGCGGCTGATGGACCACGGCGTCACCATCAATCGTCCGCCACGCGACGGACGGATGGCGTTCGTGCGCTCCCCCGACAGCATCTCCATCGAGCTGCTGCAGCGCGGCGAAGCATTGCAGCCAGCGGAGCCCTGGAAATCCATGCCGAACGTCGGACAGTGGTAGGACACCCGGGTTCCAGATGGCGACCGTTCTCGTAACCGGAGCGAGCCGCGGTCTCGGGCTCGAGCTGGTGCGCCAGTACGGCGCGGAGGATTGGGAGGTGATCGCCTGCGCGCGCGCGCCGAGCAAGGCCGCGGAGCTCGCCGCGCTCGCCGCCGCCTCCGCCGGGCGGATCCGCGTCCATCCGCTCGATGTGACCGACTTCGCGGCGGTCGATGTGCTCGCGCGCGAGCTCGGCGGCCGCTCGATCGATGTGCTCATCAACGATGCGGGCACGATGGGCGGACGTGGGGGCGGGTTCGGCGCGAGCGCTTTCCCCGAGTGGGAGTCCATCTTCCGCTTGAACGCATTCGCACCGATGAAGATGGCCGAGGCGTTCGTTGCGCACGTCGCCCGCAGCACCGAGAAGAAAATCGTCTCGGTGAGCACGATCATGGCCTCGATGGCCAGGAACGACCTCGGGGGCTTCTATCCGTACCGGGCGAGCAAGGCCGCGCTCAACGCCATCACGGTGTCCCTCGCGGTGGACCTCGGCCGCCGCCACGGCATCATCGCCGCCGCGGTTCACCCCGGATGGGTGCGCACCGACATGGGAGGCCCGCGGGCCGATATCGATGCGCGGACGAGCGTGCTCGGCATGCGCCAGGTCATCGCGGGCCTCACGCCCGAGCGCGCCGGCCGCTTCTGGGCCTACGATGGCTCCGAGCTGCCGTGGTAAATGGGACTGTCTCCCGTCCAAATCGAGCAGTATCTCCACGAGCGCATTCCCCTGACCGTCGCCTTGGGCGCCCGCGTGCTCGCAGTGAGCGCCGAGCGTGTGGTGCTCGGGGCGCCGATCGGTCCGAACACGAATAACGGCGAGATGGTCTTCGGCGGCAGCGCGGTCTCGCTCGCCATCCTCGCCGCCTGGGTGCTGCTCGTCGCGCGCGAGCAGGCGGCCGGCGGCGCAGCGACGCGACTGCTCATCCAGCGCATCTCGATGAGCTATGAGCGGCCCATCCGCGGGAACTTTCAAGCCGTGTGCGAGCTCACCGACGAGGCGCTCTACCGGCGCTTTCGCGCGACGCTCGAGCGTCATGGCCGCGCGCGCATCAGGATGCGCGCCGTGCTCGAGTGCGACGGTGCCCGCATGGCGTCCTTCGAGGGCGACTTCGTCGCGCTCGCGGCGCCCGCTGCGCGCTCGTGAGCGCCGATTCCGTGCCCGTTAGGCGCCGCCGAGCCGCGTTAATTCGCGTCCGGCTATTTACAGAACGTGCAGACAGTGGAGAATTGCGACTGAATCAAAAAGCTCAGCATCGGGCTCGCCGCCTCTTCCGCGGCGGGCGCACCGTCCGGGCCGGCGCGCTGAGCGGCTAACAAGCGAACCGCGGACGATCGCGAGCACATACCAAAGGGGAGACACACGATGACCGGCGCCGAAGCTCAAGGAAAATTCCTGTGGCACGAACTGGTGACCGCCAACCCGGGTGCCGCCGTCGCGTTCTACGCGAAGGTTCTCGGCTGGCGGGCCCAGCCGATGGAGAAGGACCCTTCGTACACCGTCTGGATAGCCGCCAAGGGTCCGGCCGGGGGGATGATGCAGTTGAGCGCCGCGGCACGCGCGAGCGGCGCGTCCTCGCACTGGCTCGCGTACGTCGGCACCGGCGACATCGACGCGACCGTGGCCGTGGCGCAGCGTCTCGGCGGACGCGTGGCCACGGCCGTGACACCGCTGCCGGACGGCGGCCGCTACGCGGTGCTCACCGATCCGCAGGGCGGGGAGTTTGGCGTTTACACGCCGGCCGCGACCGGTGGCGGACAGCCGAGAGCGGAGGAGTTCTCCTGGCACGAGCTTGCAACCGCCGATCACGCGCAGGCATTTCATTTCTATCGTGAGCTCTTCGGCTGGGAGCAGATGGGCGTCCACGACATGGGCGCGATGGGCTCGTATCTGCTCTTCGGCAAGCACGGCCGGCAGTTGGGCGGCATGTTCAACCGCCCCGCGACCATGGCCGCCTCGTGGCCGCACTGGTTGAGCTATGCAAGCGTGCCGAGTGCCGCCAAGGCGGCCGAGGCGACCACTGCCGCCGGCGGCCGCGTCGCGAACCCGCCGCACGAGGTGCCGGGTGGCACCTGGATAGCCCAGCTCCTCGATCCGGAAGGTGCGGCGATCGCCGTGCATCAGGGCTTGCACGCCGCAGCGGCCGCCCCGGCGGCGCGACCGCCGAAGCCAGCGAAGCCGCCTGCCGCCGCGAGTCCGTCCGCACCGGCGACCCAAGCAGCCGCGCCAGCCCGCCCGGCACCGGCGAAGCCGGCGGCGGCTCCGCCACCCGCGGCCGCCGCGCCGAAGCCGAGCGCTCCGAAGCCGAGCGCTCCGAAGCCGACTGCCCCGAAACCGAGTCCGGCAGCAGCCGGCGCGCCGAAGAAAAAGACGAAGACCAAGGCCAAGAGCAAGGCGACGGTAAAGACCAAGACTAAGGCTAAGGCTAAGGCTAAGGTCAAAACCCGGAGCAAGACGGCTGCGCGGCGGACCCGGAAGGTGGCCCGCAAGAAGGCCAAGTCGGCGCGGTCGGCACGCAAGAGTGCGCCGCGACGCAACAGCGGGGGTAAGCGCAAGAAATCCGCGGGGATGCGGTCGCGCCGCAAGGGAGCGCGGCGGCGCCGACGCTGACCTCGGTGGGTCCGCCCCGCGGAACGCGTTCGCTCCGCGGGACGGGTCCGTGGGTGCGGTTATTCGCCCTGCTTCTCGGCGGCCTCGCGCTGCTCGGCTTCGGCGCGCGCGGCGGCGTCGAGCTGCTCCTGAACCTTCTGCTCCGTGGCCTTGGCCTGCTTGGCCTGCTCGGCCTCGGAGACGCCCTGTGTCGCGGCGGACATCGCGGTCTCGCCGAGACCGCAACCGCCCAGGATGCACGCAGCGGCCGCGAGCAACGCAAGCGGAATGATCCGGACGGCGCTTTCCTCTTTCATACCCATGCCTCCTGTATGCCAGGTTTCGGCGCGCGACTATGCTAGCCGAGGGCTCCGCCGGCGGATGTGACCGGCTGCGCGGCGGGCAGATTCGCGCGCCACAGCGGAGAGAATGAATGGCGAAGGGACGACCCGAGCGTCCGGTGACCGAGCGCGAGCCGCGCATTCGTCGTGGCTACTTCGAGTGCCGCTACGGGCAGCTCCACGTGCACACCGCGATTCCCTCGGGTGGCGGCTTCGATGAGAGCACACCGCTCATGTGCCTTCACTCGAGCCCACTCTGCGGCGCCGCGTTCTCGCGGGTGCTGCCGCTTCTCGGGCGAAATCGCTCCGTCTACGCTCCGGACCTGCCGGGGTTCGGCGCCTCGGATCCGCCGCCCATGCAACCCTCGATCGCCGATTACGCCGCGGCGATCGCGGATTTCTGCGACACGATGCGCCTGCGGCAGATCGACCTGCTCGGCTATCAGAGCGGCAGTTTCGTCGCCGCCGAGCTCGCGATCGTGCGGCCCGATGCGGTTCGGCGCCTGATCTGCGTCGCTGTGCCGTTCGCAACCGACGCGGAGCGCGCGGCGTTTCGCCGCGCGCCGTGGCCGCTTCCGCCGACCGAGGACGGCAGCTTCCTCGCCGCGGAGTGGGAGCGCTCCTTGCGCGCACGGCGCTCCGGACTGTCCGTGAGCGACGCGGCGCGCGATCTCGCCGCGAAGCTCGCCAACGGGCCGCACGCCTGGTGGGGACTTGAGGCCGCACTCGATTATCCGGCGCGCGAGCGCCTGCCGCGTGTTGCTCGCCCGACGCTCATCGTGCGGCCGCGGGACGATTGGGCAGAGGCGACGCTCAGGGCACGCGAGCTGATGCTGGATGCACGGCTCGCCGATTTGCCCGAGGTGGGCGAGGAGGCGTTCGAGAGCGCCCCCGGGCGCCTCGCCGAAGTCGTGCGCGATTTCCTGGACGCCTGATCGGGCTGGAAGCGGTGCGCGGCACCCGGCGAGTTCTGTCAAATCGCGAACTGTCCAGGGTGTGTGCCATGCCGCACCCGGCCGCGAGAGCGGCGCTAGACTCGTGGGCGTGCACGCCCAGGACTGGAAAGCGCGCTCATGAGCGTGGAGCGTCCCGCCGTCTCAGGAGAGTCGCCGGATCCCGAAGCCACGGTCGAGCTGCCGTCGCTCGATCTATCCTGCACGCCGTCGGAGCGCGGCGCGCCCGAGCTCGGTGTCACCGATACCTGGGTCGTTCCTCCCTCCTCGAAGTTCTTCGAGCGCCAGGCGGAGCCGCTGTGCGCATCCGATGCGCTGATGGAGCCGAAGCAGCTGGAGATGCTGCGCGCCGCGCGCGCTGCCGCCGAGCAGCGCGCCGAGGCCGCCGCGAGCGAGCTCACCGCCGCAGGACAGGCACTGTCCGCGGCGCGCGTGTGCATCGCCGAGCTCGAGCAGCGCCTCGAGGCGCGCGCGGCGGAATCACGCCTCACCGCCGCGCGGGCGCTCGAGCAGGCAAGCCTCCTCACCGAGCGGGAAGCGGCGCTCCTCCGTCTCGAGCGGCGGCTCGCGGAGACCGAGCGCACCTCGAGCGCGCAGCTCGAGGCGCTCGCCTCGCTCGAGGGACGCCGTGGAGTCTTCGAGTCGATATTTCACGGGCTCGACGGAGAGCTCGCCCACTCGCAAGGACGCGTGAGCGCGCTCGAGGCGGAGCTCGCGGCGCTGCGCGCTCGCCACGCGGCGCGGCCCGCGGAGCCGGAGCCCGGCGGCAATGCGGCGCGCGCGCGCGTAGTCGAGCTCGAGCGTCTGCTCGCGGAGACGCGCTCGCACCTTCTGGAGCGCGCGAATGCGCTCGAGAACACGGAGGCCGATCTGCGCGCCGCGGAGGAGATGGTGAACCAGCTCGAAAGCGATGTGCGCACGCAGAATACGCGCATCGAGGAGCTCACCCGGATCAACGACGACTGGAGGTCGACGCTCGAGGAGGCGCGCGAGGCACTCGAGCAACGCGAGGCATTGATCCGCAAGCTCGAGAGTCAGGCGGACCACGGCACCGCTCTGCTCGAGAGAATCGAGGTGGGCACGCACGACGGCGTGCCCGCCGCCGCGCAGACCGGCGAACCCGCCGCGGAGAGCGCGACGCGACTGCTGATCCGCGCCGACGGCGACCGCGAGGTCGTCCACGTGCTGGGGCGGCGCACCAGCATCGGGCGCACCCCCGACAACGACGTGCAGCTCGACACCAAGTTCGTGAGCCGGCATCACGCGATGATTCTCGCGAGCCCGGCGCAGACGATTCTCGAGGATCTGAGCAGCACGAACGGCGTGCTCGTGAACGGCCGCCGCGTGCGCCGTCAGCGGTTGCGCGACGGGGACGCCGTGGTGATCGGCAAGACGAAGTTCCTCTTCGCCGTGCGCCCGTGACAAGCGCACGCCACACGCATATTCCCGGGATGCGCTAAGCTCGCAACGGCCCGTTTCCCGCGTCAATTCAAGGCCGAAGCGCGTGGCAAGTCCCTACATCGAACGCATCCTCAAGGCTCGCGTGTACGACGTCGCGAGCGAGACCCCGCTCGAGCAGGCGGCGCGCCTGTCGGCGCGCCTCGGCAACTCGGTGCTCCTCAAGCGTGAGGACCTGCAGCCCGTCTTCTCCTTCAAGCTGCGCGGCGCGTACAACAAGATTGCGCATCTTTCGGACGCGGTCGCGCGGCGGGGCGTCATCTGTGCCTCGGCCGGCAATCACGCCCAGGGCGTCGCGCTCGCCGCGCGCCGCAGGGGCATTCCGGCCGTCATCGTGGTGCCGCAGACCGCGCCGCAGATCAAGATCCGCGCGATCGAGGATCTCGGCGGCGAGGTCGTGCTCGATGGCGATGATTACGACAAGGCCTACGAGCGTGCGGTCGAGCTCGCCCGCGAGCGCAACCTCGCGTTCGTGCACCCGTTCGACGATCCGGACGTGATCGCGGGGCAGGGCACGATCGGAGTCGAGATCGCGCGCCAGACGAGCGGCGAGCTCGACGCGGTGTTCGTTCCGGTCGGCGGCGGCGGGCTCATCACCGGTATCGCGGTCTATCTGAAGTATCTCTATCCGCGCGTGCGCATCATCGGGGTTGAGCCGGAGGACGCCGACGCCATGTACCAGTCGCTCCAGGCAGGGCGGCGCGTGATCCTCGATCACGTGGGAATCTTCGCCGACGGCGTCGCCGTCAAGCGCGTGGGCGAGGAGACCTTTGCGCTCGCGCGCAGCTGCGTCGATGAGATCGTGCTCGTCGGCACGGACGAGATCTGCGCGGCGATCCAGGACGTGTTCGAGGATACCCGCTCGATCGTCGAGCCGGCAGGCGCGCTCGCCGTCGCCGGCATCAAGAAGTTCCTGGCGCGCGCCGGCTGGCGCGACAAGCGGCTGGTCGCCATCAACAGCGGCGCCAACATGAACTTCGACCGGCTGCGCCACGTCGCCGAGCGGGCCGATCTCGGCGGGGAGCGCGAGGCGCTGCTCGCGGTGGAGATTCCGGAGCGGCCGGGCAGCTTTCTCGAGTTCTGCCAGGCTCTCGGGCGGCGCAATGTCACCGAGTTCAACTACCGCTATGAGAGCCCGCAGCGCGCGCAGATCTTCGTCGCGTTCGGGCTAGCCCAGGGTCACGCCGAGCGCGACGCCGTCGCACGGCAGCTGCGCGAGCGCGGCTACGCGGTGCTCGACATGACCGACAACGAGATGGCGAAGCTCCACGTGCGCTACATGGTGGGCGGCCACGCGCGCGGGATCGCGAGCGAGCTACTGTACCGCTTCGAGTTTCCCGAGCGCCCCGGGGCGCTGCTGCAATTCCTGGAAGCGGTCGGCGCGCGCTGGAACATCACGCTCTTCCATTACCGCAACCACGGCTCCGATTACGGTCGGGTGCTCGCGGGCATCCAGGTGCCCGCCACCGAGCGCGGCGCCTTCACCGAGCACTTGAACGCGCTGCACTACCCCTACAGCGACGAGACGGCGAATCCGGCGTATCGCATGTTCCTCGGCGCCTGAGACTCACTGGCGGAGTCCGACGAAGGTGCCGCCGTTCTGCTCGCACATCAGTCGCATCAGCGCCGAGAAGCGGATACTCGTGTAGGGCGGGAAGCCGGGCGCCTCGGGAAACCCCACCGCGTGGATGCGCACGAGGCGGTGCCCCGAGGCGTCGGGGCGGTTGACCGCCCGCACTTCATCGAGCGCGCGCTGGATGGAATCGCCGGTGAACTCATCACCGAGCACGTAGAGGCTCACGTGACGCTCGGGCGACCAGTAGCTCGCGATCGCGTTGCGGATGCCGCCCACGGGATTCGACTCGCTGTAGGCCCTCCAGCCTTTCATGCGCGCGACCATCTGCGCACGCAGCGCCGGAGTGTCGCGGAGCCACTTGCCGTACGTGCCGGGAAACATCGGGCTG
>Ga0335072_10010177_pt1 | contig 13548 bp, 9 predicted proteins | sample Lox_Sample_21_FD_206725 | JGI IMG/M metagenome (GOLD analysis project Ga0335072, IMG submission 206725) | Soil microbial communities from Loxahatchee National Wildlife Refuge, Florida, United States - Lox_Sample_2.1 | ecosystem: Environmental > Terrestrial > Soil > Wetlands | place: USA: Florida...
AGACATTTTCGGAAGCCATCCACGAGGAGCTGCACGGCACCGGAGTGTCGGTCACCGTGCTGTGCCCCGGCCCGGTGCCCACCGAGTGGGCCGAGATCGCCAACGCCGAACGATTCAGCCTGTCCATTGCGCAGGTTTCGCCATCCGATGTCGCCGAAGCCGCGATCGGGGGGATGCTCGCGGGTCGGCGCAGTGTGGTGCCCGGCGTGGTGCCCAAGGTGGTCAGCACCAGCGGCAGATTCGCGCCGCGCAGTCTGCTGCTGCCCGCGATCCGGATCGGCAACCGATTCCGCGGCGGGCCCAGCCGCTGATGGCCGCCATATGACCGCCGCGCGCGTGCGTCGGCGGCGAAGACTGTGCGTCCACGGCGGGAAAAACGCTGAAACCGCACCCCTACCGCACACTCGACGCCCTGACCGCACACTCGAAGCCGGGATCGCACACTCAAAGCGCGCAGATGGGCCCGGCCGCTGATGGCCGCGGTTGACATGACCGCCGACATGCCGATGGCCCCGCAGGACATGTGGGACCACGTTGCGGATCTGTCGGAGTTGGGCGAGTGGCTCGTCATGCACGAGGGGTGGCGCAGCGAGCTGCCCGACGAGATCTCCGAAGGCACGCAGATCGTGGGCGTGGCGCGGGCCAAGGGCATGCGCAACCGGGTGACCTGGACGGTGACCAAATGGGACCCGCCGCATGAGGTCGCGATGTCGGGGTCGGGTAAGGGCGGCACGAAATACGTCGTCACCCTCACCGTGCGGCCCACCAACGACGGGTCCACCCTCGGCCTGCGTCTTGAGCTGGGCGGACGTCCGCTGTTCGGACCGGTGGGTTCGGCAGCGGCGCGCGCCGTCAAAGGAGACGCGCAGAAGTCATTGAAGCTGTTCGTCGAGAAGTACGGGTGACCGCCGCAAGACACACTCCGCGACACGCCCGAAACCCGTCGGCCCTCGGTCATAGACTGGCGTCCCTATGAACCAGTCCTTCGTGCACCTGCATAACCACACCGAGTACTCGATGCTGGACGGTGCCGCGAAGATCACGCCGATGCTTGCCGAGGCGGAACGCCTTCAGATGCCCGCGATCGGCATGACCGATCACGGAAACATGTTCGGCGCCAGCGAGTTTTACAACGCGGCGACGAACGCGGGGATCAAGCCGATCATCGGGGTCGAGGCCTACATCGCGCCGGGCTCACGCTTCGACACCCGGCGCGTCACCTGGGGTGACCCGAGTCAAAAGGCCGACGACGTGTCCGGGAGCGGCTCCTACACGCACCTGACGATGGTGGCCGAGAACGCGACCGGCCTGCGCAACCTTTTCAAGCTGTCCTCGCTGGCGTCCTTCGAGGGCCAGCTGGGCAAGTGGTCGCGGATGGACGCCGAGTTGATCGCCGAAAACGCCGCCGGCATCATCGCCACCACCGGTTGCCCGTCGGGTGAGGTGCAGACACGGCTGCGACTGGGACAGGACCGGGAGGCGCTGGAGTCGGCCGCCAAGTGGCGCGAGATTTTCGGCGCCGACAACTACTTCCTCGAGCTGATGGACCATGGGCTGAGCATCGAGCAGCGGGTCCGCGAGGGGCTGTTGGACATCGGTCGCAAGCTCGGCATTCCGCCGCTGGCCACCAACGACTGCCACTACGTCACCCGCGACGCCGCCCACAACCACGAGGCGTTGTTGTGTGTGCAGACCGGCAAGACGCTATCGGATCCGAACCGGTTCAAATTCGACGGCGACGGCTACTACCTGAAGTCTGCCGCCGAGATGCGCCAGATCTGGGACGACGAGGTTCCCGGCGCCTGCGACTCCACGTTGCTGATCGCCGAGCGGGTGCAGTCCTACGCCGACGTGTGGGCGCCGCGCGACCGGATGCCGGTCTTCCCGGTGCCCGAGGGACACGACCAGGCGTCCTGGTTGCGCCACGAGGTGGAGGCGGGGCTGAGCCGGCGGTTTCCCGCCGGTCCGCCGCAGGGATACGCCGACCGCGCCGCGTATGAGATCGACGTCATCTGCGGCAAGGGCTTCCCGTCTTACTTCCTGATCGTCGCCGATCTGATCAACTACGCGCGGTCAATGGGCATCCGGGTGGGCCCGGGCCGCGGCTCGGCCGCCGGATCACTGGTCGCCTACGCCCTGGGCGTCACCGACATCGACCCGATTCCGCACGGGCTGCTGTTCGAGCGGTTCCTCAACCCTGAGCGCACCTCGATGCCCGACATCGATATCGACTTCGACGACCGACGCCGCGGTGAGATGGTGCGCTACGCCGCCGACAAGTGGGGCTCCGACCGGGTCGCTCAAGTCATCACCTTCGGCACCATTAAAACCAAAGCGGCGCTGAAGGATTCGGCGCGGATCCACTACGGCCAGCCCGGGTTCGCCATCGCCGACCGGATCACCAAGGCGCTGCCGCCGGCGATCATGGCCAAGGACATTCCGCTATCGGGTATCACCGATCCGAATCACGAGAGATACAAGGAAGCCAGCGAGGTCCGCGGGCTGATCGAAACCGACCCCGACGTACGCACCATCTACCAGACCGCACGCGGCCTGGAGGGTCTGATCCGCAACGCCGGCGTGCACGCCTGCGCGGTGATCATGAGCAGCGAGCCGCTTACCGACGCCATCCCGCTGTGGAAGCGGCCTCAGGACGGGGCCATCATCACCGGCTGGGATTACCCGTCGTGTGAAGCCATCGGCCTGCTGAAGATGGACTTCCTGGGTCTGCGCAACCTGACGATCATCGGGGACGCGATTGAGAACATCAAGGCCAACAAGGGAATTGACCTCGACCTGGAATCGCTGCCGACCGACAACAAGGCCACCTACGAGCTGCTCGGGCGTGGCGACACGCTGGGGGTGTTCCAGCTCGACGGCGGGCCGATGCGCGACCTGCTGCGCCGCATGCAACCGACCGGGTTCGAGGACGTCGTCGCCGTCATCGCGCTGTACCGACCGGGGCCAATGGGCCAGAACGCGCACAACGACTACGCCGATCGCAAAAATGGCCGCCAGGCGATCCGGCCCATTCACCCGGAGCTGGCCGAACCGCTAGAGGAGATCCTGGCCGAGACCTACGGCCTGATCGTCTATCAAGAGCAGATCATGCGCATCGCGCAGAAGGTGGCCGGCTACTCGCTGGCCCGAGCAGACATTCTGCGCAAGGCGATGGGTAAGAAGAAGCGCGAGGTGCTCGCCAAGGAGTACGAAGGCTTCGCGGAGGGGATGCAGTCCAACGGGTTCTCCGCGGGCGCCATCAAGGCGCTGTGGGACACCATCCTTCCGTTCGCCGACTACGCATTCAACAAGTCGCACGCCGCCGGCTACGGCATGGTCTCCTATTGGACCGCCTACCTCAAGGCCAACTATCCCGCCGAGTACATGGCCGGTCTACTGACCTCGGTGGGCGACGACAAGGACAAGGCCGCCGTCTATCTGGCCGACTGCCGCAAGCTGGGCATCACGGTGTTGCCGCCCGACGTCAACGAGTCCGGCCTGGACTTCGCCTCGGTGGGTGCCGACATCCGTTATGGGCTGGGTGCGGTGCGCAACGTCGGCGCCAACGTCGTGACGTCGTTGATCAACACCCGTTCCGATAAGGGCAAGTTCGCCGACTTCTCGGACTACCTGAACAAGATCGATATTTCGGCCTGCAACAAGAAGGTCACCGAATCGCTGATCAAGGCGGGGGCGTTCGATTCGTTGGGCCATGCCCGCAAAGGCCTGTTCCTGGTGCACACCGACGCGGTGGACTCGGTGCTGGGCACCAAGAAGGCCGAGGCGATGGGGCAGTTCGACCTGTTCGGCGGCTCCGACGGGGAAGGCGGCGGAGACGCCGTGTTCACGATCAAGGTGCCCGACGACGAGTGGGAGGACAAGCACAAGCTGGCCCTGGAGCGCGAGATGCTGGGCCTGTACGTGTCCGGGCATCCGCTCAACCGGGTGGCGCACCTGCTTTCCGCCCAGGTGGACACCGCCATCCCGGCAATCCTGGACGGCGACATCCCCAACGAAACCCAGGTGCGGGTGGGTGGCATCCTGGCTTCGGTGAACCGGCGGGTCAACAAAAACGGAATGCCTTGGGCATCAGCGCAATTGGAAGATCTCACCGGCGGCATCGAGGTGATGTTCTTCCCGCACACCTACTCGGCCTACGGCGCCGAGATCGCCGACGACGCGGTGGTGCTGGTCAGCGCCAAGGTCGCCATTCGCGACGACCGGATCTCGCTGATCGCCAACGAGCTTGTGGTGCCGGACTTTTCCAACGCGCAGCCGGACCGGCCCCTTGCGGTCAGCATGCCTACCCGGCAGTGCACCTTCGACAAGGTGAGTGCGCTCAAGCAGGTGCTGGCCCGCCACCCGGGCACCTCGCAGGTGCATCTGCGGCTGGTCAGCGGGGACCGGATCACCACGCTCGAGCTGGATCAGTCGCTGCGGGTGACTCCCTCGCCGGCGTTGATGGGCGACCTCAAGGAACTGCTCGGTCCGGGGTGCCTGGGCGGTTAGGCAGCCGGTTCGCCGCCGCCGAGTGTGCGATGACGGGTTCGACCGTGCGCCCAGGGCGGGATTTCGACGGATTTTCCGCCGCCAGCGCACGCCGGACGCCCTAGAAGCACACCGGACGCCGCCAGCACACCGGACGCCGCCAGCACACCACGACGCGTCGCTGGCCCGGGCCCGAGCCGTCATCGAATGGGGAATGCGCTGCACGTGTCCGTCGATTGACGCCTGCACGTGCGGCATTCACCGCGCACTACCCGCCTGAGCCGGCCAGCGCCGGCGCCGGCGCCGGATGTCTGTGGACCACACCGTCTTTCATGACAAAATCCACCCGGCCGGTGACCTCGATGTCGGTGAAGGGATCGCCGGGCATGGCGATCAGATCGGCGATCTTTCCCTCCGCGATCACGCCCAGGTCATCGAGGCGGAGTAGTTCGGCCGCAACGCTGGTCGCCGCCCGCAGGGCGCGCACGGGAGTAATGCCGGTGGACACCATCATGGGAAACTCACGCCAATTGTCGCAGTGCGGGAACATCCCCGCGTCGGTACCGAATGCGATCCGCACGTTGCTCGCGGCCAGCCGCTCGGCACCGTCCAACAAGGCACCGCGGTACTTCTGGAATTTGCGCCGCATGGAATCCGAAACGGTGGCCCAGTAGGGGTCGTCTTCTTCGCGCCGGGCGCAGGAAAGGACCACATACTGGGTGGGCGCCAAAAACACCCCGGCGTCCTCCATCATCCGCAAGGTCTCGGCCGACGCCAGGTTTCCGTGTTCGATACTGCGCACGCCGGCGCGAACAGCGCGCTGGATGCCCTCGTCGCCGTAGCCGTGCGGGGTGACGGGCACATTGAGGTCAGCCGCCGTTGCCACGAGGACATCCATCTCGTGCTGGCTATAGGTGGCGTGGCCGGGATCGTCCGAGGGGGAGGCGAAGCCGCCCGTGGCAGCGAATTTGATCCAATCGGCGCCGGCCCGGATCTCCTGCCTGACCCGGGTGCGGATCTCGTCGTCCCCGTCGGCCGCCGCCAATTCCAGTGGGCGAGACGGGCCCTGATATTGGTCGGCGACCATTCCGCTGAAGTCGCCGTGGCCGCCGCGCGCGGTGATCATGTGCGGTGCCACGACCATCCGCGGGCCGTCGATGAAGCCGGCCGCCAACGCATCACGCATGTCGATCGTCGGGTAGTCGGGATCCCCGCAGGCCAAGTCGCGCACTGTGGTGAAGCCGTTCATCAGCAAGGCCCGCAGCACCGGCAGCGACTTCAGCGCCTTTGCGACGCTGGAGCAGGCGGCCATCGCGGGACCGACATCCGGTGTCAACGTCACGTGGGTATGGCAGTCCATGAACCCCGGTGTCAGGGTGTGGCCGGACAGGTCGACCACCTGTGCGTCTGGCGGCACCTCGATTGTCTCCGCCAACCGCTGGATACGACCGTCGGCCACCAGCACTTGTTGCGACACCGCCTCCTCGGCGATCCCGTCCCACACGTTCGCACCCGTGATCAGCGTCGTTGCCATCGTCACAACCTCTCATAGGACGGTCAGAATCGGTAGCGCAGGATCCTGGCTTTGCGGGCGGATACGGTGAACTTGCCGGATACCTTGGTAGCCAACCGGATCCAGCCCGGAAACAGGTCAACTTCGGGAGCGTGTGTCAGGCTGGATTCTTCGACCAGCGTCAGCCGCGGATTCCACATCTGCGGCACTCGCGCGTCTTTGAACCCTGGATAGCCCCACTGGGCGCCGACAGTGCTGAACATCTGCTGCGGGGCCAGCCTCACCGCGAGCCGATGCGTCCGTAGTCGTTGAAAGCCAGCTCCCCGGACATGAAGTGCTCGGTGATACGACGGAAGACACCGACCAGCACCGGCTCGGACAGAAACGCGAACAGTCCGTCGGCGATCACCATGGCGGGCCGGCCGGCCGGGATGCTGCTGGGCCAGCTGTCGTCGGCCACCGATGCGGTGATCGAGTGCGCCCGTTCGTGAGTCGGCATCAGTCGGTTGCGCAATGCGATGACGCCGGGCAGGTCGACGCTGTACCAATCGACCGCGGCGGGCGGGTTCACTCGGAACAGGCCCGTGTCCAGACCCGCGCCGAGGTCCACCACGACGGCGTTGGGGTGCTCGGCGGTGAACGCCCGCACCCGGTCGTCGAGCATCTTGGCGCGCAGGGACGTCTGGCACACCACGCTCCTGGGCACGCCGAGCGCGGCGAAGTCATAGTCGATCCTGCTGACGATGTCGGCGGCGAGCGTGTCACCCAGGATGGGCCGTGGTCCCCGGCCGTGCCGTGGCCATCGGCTGTCGAGCGCTCGGGCGTACTGGGTCAGCAGTGCGGTCTGCTCCAGCGGCGAGAGGTCGCTGACATCAACGCCGGGGTCGGACCGCATGACCCGAACGTACTCGGCCCCTGACCGGGGACGTTGGTGCGCCACAGAAATCAGGCAACCTATTCCGTGCCCCTGATCACGGACGTACGCTCACCAAGGGCCGTGCTGATCCGGCGCTAAGGAGAACGGAAATGAAGACATCCGAGCATCCGGCCACCTTATGTGAGGCGTTCCAGCGCACCGTGTCGATCGATCCGGACGCCGTTGCGCTCCGGACGCCCGGTGACACCCAGACGTTGACGTGGCGAGAGCTCGCGCAGCAGGTGCAAAAGGTCGCTGCGGGGCTGGCAGGTTTGGGAGTTCGCCGGGGCGACACGGTTTCGCTGATGATGGCCAACCGGATCGAGTTCTACCCGCTCGAGATTGGTGCCCAACACGCCGGTGCCACATCGTTTTCGGTGTACAACACGCTGCCCGCCGAACAGCTCACGTACCTGTTCGGCAACGCGGGCACCAAAGTCGTGATCTGTGAGGAGCAGTACGTGGACCGCATTCGCGCCAGCGGTGCGGCCATCGAGCACATCGTCTGCATCGACGGTTCGCCGGCCGGCACCAGATCGGTGGACGACCTGTATGCCGCCGCCCCAGCAGATTTCGACTTCGAGGCCACCTGGCGGGCGGTGCAGCCCGACGACGTCGTGACCCTCATCTACACATCGGGGACCACTGGGAACCCCAAGGGTGTGGAGATGACCCACACCAATCTGCTGTTCGAGGGTTACGGCCTCGACGCGGTGCTGGGCATCCGGTTCGGTGACCGGATCACGTCGTTTTTGCCGTCTGCACACATCGCTGACCGGATGACCGCCCTGTACGGGCTGGAGATGTTCGGTACCCAGGTCACGGTGGTTTCCGACGGGCGCGCGATCGCGGCGGCGCTGCCCGACGTGCGGCCCACCGTGTGGGGCGCGGTGCCGCGGGTGTGGGAAAAGCTCAAGTCCGCAATCGAATTCACCGTCAGCCACGAGACGGATGACGCGAAGCGGCAGGCCATGGAGTGGGCGATGTCGGTGGCCGCGAAACGCAGCGCCGCCCTCCTCGCCGGCGAGCCGATGGCCGACGAAGTCGCCGCCGAATGGGCCAAGGCCGATCAGTTGGTGCTGTCGAAGCTACGTGAGCGGCTCGGCTTCGGAGAACTCCGGTGGGCCCTTTCAGGAGCGGCGCCGATCCCCAAGGAGACGCTGGCCTTCTTCGTCGGCATCGGCATCCCGATCGCCGAGCTATGGGGAATGTCCGAGCTGAGCTGCGCCGCCACCGTCAGCCATCCCCGTGATGCGCGCCTGGGCACAGTCGGCAAGCTGCTTCCCGGGCTGGAGGGCAGGATCGCCGACGATGGCGAGTATCTGGTGCGCGGTCCGCTGGTGATGAAGGGCTACCGCAAGGAACCCGCCAAGACAGCGGAGGCGATCGACGAAGACGGCTGGCTACACACCGGGGACATCGTCGACGTCGACGCCGATGGTTACGCGCGGGTGGTCGACCGCAAGAAGGAACTGATCATCAACGCGGCCGGAAAGAACATGTCCCCGGCCAACATTGAGAACGCCGTCATGGCCTCCTGCCCGATGGTCGGAGTGATGATCGCGATCGGCGACGGACGACCTTACAACGCCGCGCTAATGGTCTTCGACGCCGACTCGGTCGGCCCGTACGCGGCTCAGCACGGCCTCTCCGACGCGTCGCCCGCGGCCCTGGCGGCCGACCCGGCGGTGATCGCGCGAATCGCGGCGGGTGTGACCGAAGGCAACGCGAAACTATCGCGCGTGGAACAGATCAAGCGCTTCAGGGTTTTGCCGACGCTATGGGAGCCCGGCGGCGACGAGATAACGCTGACGATGAAGCTGAAGCGCAAGCCGATCATGGCGAAATACTCCGCCGAGATCGAGGAACTCTACGCGCCCGAGCCACATCCGGAGGTTCACGAGCCTTCCGTCGCTGCAACGGTGCAACCGGCGTGAGCGGGGGACGCTTGACCAAGGCGCGCGAGCTCGCTCGCGCGGAAGCGCGAAAGATGCTGCAACGCACCGGAATTCTCGATGAATCGGTGACACCGTTGTCGACTGACCCCGCCGAGGTTGTTCAGCTGTTGGCTGCGCCGTGGTATGTCGAGCGGCTCGACAAGCTGGCGGCCGAGCTCGGCCGCGACCCGCAAAGCGTGCGCGCCGAGGCCGCGGGATACCTGCGCGAGATGGCGCCCTCGCTGGACGAGCACGCTGTGCACGCCTGGAGCGGCTTCAGTCGCTGGTTCATGCGGGCCTATGACGTGCTCATCGACGAGGACCAGATCGCGCAGCTGCGCAAGCTGGATCGCAAGGCGACGCTGGCGTTTGCCTTTTCTCATCGCTCCTATCTGGACGGCATGCTGCTGCCCGAGGCGATCCAGGCCAACCGGCTCTCGCCCGCGCTGACCTTCGGCGGGGCGAACATGAACTTCTTCCCGTTCGGCGCCTGGGCCAAACGCACCGGGACGATTTTCATTCGGCGTCACACCAGAGATATCCCCGTCTATCGCTTCGCGCTGCGCGCCTATACCGCGCAGCTGGTGCAAAACCACGCCAACCTGACCTGGTCGATCGAAGGGGGCCGCACCAGGACCGGCAAGCTGCGGCCTCCGGTGTTCGGGATCCTGCGGTATATCACCGACGCCGTCGACGAAATCGATGGCCCCGAGGTCTATTTGGTGCCGACTTCGATCGTGTACGACCAGCTGCACGAAGTGGAAGCCATGACCACCGAGGCCTATGGGGCGGCGAAACGTCCCGAAGATCTTCGTTTCCTGGTCCGCTTGGCCCGACAACAGGGCCAGCGGCTGGGCCGTGCTTATCTGGACTTCGGCGAGCCGCTGCCGCTCCGCAAGCGCTTGGAGGAATTACGCGCCGACGAATCGGGGACCGGGACCGAAGTCGAACGCATCGCACTCGATGTCGAACACCGGATCAACCGCGCGACGCCGGTCACTCCCACTGCGGTTGTCAGTCTGGCGTTGCTGGGTGCGGACCGCTCGTTATCGCTCAGCGAAGTGCTGGCCACCGTGCAACCGTTGGCAAGCTACATCGCGGCACGGAACTGGAAGGTGGCCGGGGCGGCCGATCTGACGAATCGCTCCACGATCCGATGGACCTTGCAGCAGCTGGTCGCCTCCGGCGTGGTCAGCGTCTACGACGCAGGCACCGACGCGGTCTGGGGTATCGGCGAGGACCAGCACCTGGTCGCGGCGTTCTACCGCAACACCGCGATCCACATCCTGGTCGATCGCGCGATCGCCACCACGGCGCTGCTGGCCGCCGCGGAGACCTCCACCGACGGCATGGTGTCACCGGCGAGCGTGCGCGACGAGGCGCTGAGCCTTCGGGAATTGCTGAAGTTCGAGTTCCTGTTCTCGGCGCGCGCGCAGTTCGAGAAGGACCTGGCCGACGAAGTACGCCTGATCGGGCCGGTGGAAGACGTCACCAAAGCCGTCAGCGCGGCCGAAGTGCGCCGCCTGCTGGAAGAGGCGGATCTGCTGCTGGCGCATCTGGTGTTGCGCCCGTTCCTGGACGCCTATCACATCGTCGCCGACCGGCTGGCTGCCCACGCGGACGAATCGTTCGACGAGCAAGCATTCCTCACCGAGTGCCTCGAGGTGGGTAAGCAGTGGGAGCTGCAGCGCAGAATCGCCAGCGCCGAGTCGAGGTCGATGGAACTGTTCAAGACCGCGTTGCGCTTGGCACGGCATCGCGAGTTGGTGGACGGCTTTGAATACCCGGATCTGGCCGAACGACGACGGCAGTTCGCCGAAGAGATCGCTACCGCCATCCGGCGGGTCAACGAGATCGCCGAGCTGGCCAGAACGCGGGTGACCTAGCGCCGCGCTACACTCCTCCGTTAGGACGCCTAACAGCGCGAAGCCACCACTGCATGACATGTGCTATGGGGGAGGGGATTTCAAACGTCGAGCGACAACGCCAATGGCGAGGCCCGTCCGTTGATCGGGTTCATCACGCGAGACAACGCACCCCAGATCAGCCCGGCGCCGATCAGCCGGACATGGATGTCAGAGATGGCAGACAAGCGCATCGGTTGGCCCAATCGGTGTTTGCCGATGCTCATCGCCAACCAGAGTGGCTGGGAGCTGCGCAATCCGTGTGGGTTCACCGCAACGTGGATGGGTGAGCAAGGCGGCGTGGACGTGATGATCGCACCCGACAAGAACGAGGCCGGCCAGCTCCTGCCGGCCAGCCATTTCGGTTACGGCATCCTGACCTGGCATCTGCCGCTGCTGTTTCGCACTCCGCCGGGCTACAACCTGTTGGTCCGCGGGCCGGCGAACTACCCGAAGGACGCGGTGTGTGCGTTAGAGGGCATAGTCGAAACCGACTGGGCGAGTGCGAGTTTCAGTATGAACTGGAAATTCACCCGCAAACTGATGCCGGTGCGATTCGAGGTCGACGAGCCGATCGGCATGATCGTCCCGCAGCGCAGAGCCGATCTCGAAGAGTTCGCCCCCGAACTCAGGCCCATCGAGTCTGATGAAGATCTGCAGCGCAAGTATGAGACCTTCCTCCGCTCACGTGACAACGAAGGGCGAATCCGGGCAGCGGCGAAGGTCGCCGCGGGAGAGCGAGTGGACTGGCAGGGCGACTACACGAGGGGCAGACACCGCGACGGCGAGGCCGGGGCGGAAGACCACCAGACTCGCCGTCATCTTCGTTCCTTTGTCCAGCCACAACACGAGCAGCGGCATTAACGACCGCGGCCGTAGAGTGATGGCTATGCCGCTTACCGGAGAGTACGAACCGTCCCCGTTGGATTGGTCCCGCGAACAAGCCGACAAGTACGCCGAATCCGGCGGAGCAGAGGCCGCGGACATGAAGGGGAAGCCCATTATCCTGCTGACCACCGTCGGGGCCAAGACCGGCAAACTCCGCAAAACCCCGTTGATGCGCGTCGAGCACAACGGCGACTATGCGGTCGTCGCCTCGCTCGGCGGGGCCCCGAAGAATCCGGTCTGGTACTACAACATCGCCAAAAACCCACGCGTCGAGCTGCAAGACGGCGCCGTCACCCGCGATTACGACGCCCGCGAGGTGTTTGGCGACGAGAAGGCCACGTGGTGGGGGCGCGCCGTCGAGGCCTGGCCCGACTACGCCCAGTACCAGACAAAGACCGACCGTCAGATTCCGGTGTTCGTGCTGACCCCGGCGAGCTGAGCCGCTTACCCAGGTCGAAGGCGCAACATGGCACCATTGACCGGTGTCCGCTGAACTGAGCCAGAGCCCGAGCGCTGCGCCGCTGACCGCGGCTGACGTTGACGCCGCGGCTCGGCGGATTGCGTCGGTGGTCTCGCCGACCCCGCTGCAGGTGAGTGATCGGTTGTCGGCGATCACCGGCGCGCAGGTCTTCCTCAAGCGCGAAGACCTGCAGACGGTGCGCTCCTACAAGCTGCGTGGCGCCTACAACCTGCTGGTGCAGCTGTCCGCGGAGGAGACGGCGGCCGGTGTGGTGTGCTCATCGGCGGGTAACCACGCGCAGGGCTTCGCATACGCCTGCCGGGTACTGGGTGTGAATGGTCGCGTCTATGTGCCCGCGAAGACACCCCAGCAAAAGCTGGCCCGGATCCGCTACCACGGTGGCGAGTTCATCGAGCTGATCGTGGGGGGGAAGACCTACGACCTCGCCGCCGAGGCGGCATTGGCCGATGTGGAAAGCACCGGTGCCACGCTGGTGCCGCCGTATGACGATCTGCGCACCATCGCCGGCCAGGGCACCATTGCCGTCGAACTGCTTTCCCAACTCGACAGCGAGCCTGACCTGGTGGTGGTCCCGGTGGGCGGCGGCGGTTGCATCGCCGGCATCACCACCTACCTGGCCGAGCGGACGGCGAACACCGCGGTGTTGGGTATCGAGCCGGCCGGTGCCGCCGCGATGATGGCCGCGCTGGCGGCCGGCGAGCCGGTGACGCTGGACCACGTCGACCAGTTTGTCGATGGTGCCGCGGTGAAGCGGGCCGGAACGCTGACCTATGCCGCGCTGGCCGCCGCCGGTGACATGGTGTCGATCACGACGATCGACGAGGGCGCGGTGTGCACCGCGATGCTCGACCTCTATCAGAACGAGGGCATCATCGCCGAGCCGGCCGGCGCGCTGTCGGTGGCGGGTCTGCTGGAAGCCGACGTCGAGCCGGGGTCGACGGTGGTCTGCCTGATCTCGGGCGGCAACAACGACGTCTCGCGCTACGGCGAGGTGCTGGAGCGCTCGCTGGTGCACCTCGGCCTCAAGCACTACTTCCTGGTGGATTTCCCACAAGAACCCGGTGCGCTGCGCCGGTTCCTTAACGACGTGCTCGGACCCGACGACGACATCACCTTGTTCGAGTACGTCAAGCGCAACAACCGGGCGACCGGTGAGGCGCTGGTGGGCATCCAGCTGGGATCGTCGGCGGGTCTCGATGGTCTGCTTGCCCGCATGGTGGCGACGGAAATCCACGTCGAGACCCTCGAGCCCGGCTCACCGGCTTACCGCTATCTGCTGTAGCCCCTACCGGCCTCGAACGTCGAGTTTTTGGGCGAAAAACGCCGGCGACGTCAAGCGGTTAGTGCAACATCGGGTTAGGCGGCTTGGTCAAGTAGGGCGGCGAGGCGCTGGGCGGGAGTGTCGAGGTTCAGCGTTGGCC
>Ga0335072_10010178_pt1 | contig 13547 bp, 10 predicted proteins | sample Lox_Sample_21_FD_206725 | JGI IMG/M metagenome (GOLD analysis project Ga0335072, IMG submission 206725) | Soil microbial communities from Loxahatchee National Wildlife Refuge, Florida, United States - Lox_Sample_2.1 | ecosystem: Environmental > Terrestrial > Soil > Wetlands | place: USA...
GGCCGACATCAACGCGCCAGCAGCCTGATCTGACCAGGCCGCAAGCCCCGCAGGCGAGCGGTGCCCTCGGCATCCGCTCGCCGCGGGTGAAGGCTGCCCGTCAGCTCGGCAAGAAGGCATTCCGGGAGCGCGGCCGGCTGTTCCTCGCGGAAGGCCCGCAGGCGGTGCGCGAGGCGCTCCGCCAGCCGCACATCGTCACCGAGCTGTTCGTCACTGATCAGGGCGGCGGCCGCCATCTGGCTCTGGTCGAGGAGGCAGCGAGCCTGGGCGTCGCTGTCCACGAGGTCGGCGGCGAGGCGATGGCGGAGCTTGCGCAGACAGTCACCCCGCAGGGCGTGCTGGCGGTGTGCCGGTTCGTGGACGTGGCGCTGCCGGAATTGCTGGCGCTGCGTCCCCGGCTTGTCACCGTGCTGGCGAACGTGCGCGACCCCGGGAACGCCGGGACGGTGCTGCGCTCCTCCGATGCTGCCGGCGCCGACGGCGTGATCTTCGCCGCGGCATCCGTCGACCCGTACAACAGCAAGTGCGTCCGCTCGTCGGCCGGCAGCCTGTTCCACCTGCCTGTGGTGACCGGCGCGTCGCTGGCTGAGGCCATCGCAGGCCTTCGCGAGGCGGGCCTGCAGGTGCTAGCGGCCGACGGCAGCGGCACCCAGCTACTTGATTCAGCGTCGGGGCCGGACCTAGCCCGGCCGACAGCCTGGCTGTTCGGCAACGAGGCATGGGGACTGCCCGAGGACCTGCGGGCGCTGGCCGACGCCGTCGTGGCCGTGCCCATCTACGGGCGGGCCGAGAGCCTGAACCTCGCCGCGGCGGCTGCTGTCTGCCTGTATACCTCCGCGCGGCACCTTCGCACCGCGTCCTGACCGGGCCGGCGGACGCCACGACGGGTACCGCGCGGTGTACGGACGGAGAACTTTTCCACCCTGACGGGCAATTTCTCGCCACCGCGGGCTTACTGACGGCAGCCGGGAGTGCCGCTAGGCCGTGCGAATCCGCTAAAGTCTGATCACGTTGCGTCATTCGTGACCGACTTGGTTACGGGCAGGTGGCCAGTGGCGCAACGCGCTGTGGCGGCGGAACCCCCCGGACCGCGGCCGCAGGTGCGGCTGACTGCGCGCTGGCGGACTGTCAGGCGGCGCACCGCCGCCGTGCGCGCTTGCTCGATGCCGGGGGACGGGCACTAGGCCTCCCGGAGGCGACGAGCAGGTGGACGGCATCAGGAGCGGCCAGGCAACCGCGCGCGCTGCCGGTCTGCCGGGAATCTCCGCCGCCGGGCCGGCCGTAGCCCCCGCCCGGGAGGCGGAGCCCGAGCGCGACGACTTCGTCAGCGGCCTCGTGCTCGCCGACGACCTGCCGGACGGTCTTGTGATCGCCGACCGCAAGGGGACTATTGCTGTCTTCAACCGCGCTGCCGCCCGGCTGACCGGCGTGAGCACGGCTCTGGCTCTCGGCCTCGACGTGCGCCAGGTGCTGCCGCTGCGCGACCACGAGGGCGAGTGCTGGTGGTCGATGACGCAGCCTTACGAAGGCCTCTCCACCCGGACGCGGCACCCGGAGCGGCCGCTGTACCTGCCCGACGGCACCGAGCTGCTGGTCAGCGTGGGGTACGTGCGGGCGCCGCGCGGCCGCGGGCCGCGCGAGGGCTGGTCGCGGCAGCCGGGCGAGGTGATGCGCCTGGCAATCACGCTTCGCAGCGCCGAGCAGCGCCTGCGGCTGGAGCGCAGCCGCGCCGACCTGGTGTCGACCGTGGCGCACGAGCTGCGCTCGCCGCTGACCAGCGTCAAGGGCTTCACCGCGACGCTGCTGGCCAAGTGGCCCCGGTTCACTGACGACCAGAAGCGCGTCATGCTGGAGACAGTCAACGCCGACGCGGACCGGGTGACCCGGCTGATCACCGAGCTTCTGGACGTGTCCCGGATCGAAGCGGGACGGATCGAGATCCACCGCGAGCTCGTGGACCTCCCCAGCCGGGCGATGAAGGTCATCAGCGGCCGCGTCGCGGCGGGCGACACTCCGGACCGCTACCAGGTCCAGGTCGCCGCGGGCCTGCCAGAGACGTGGCTGGACGCCGATAAGGTCGACCAGATCCTGGCGAACCTTATTGAGAACGCCGTCCGGCATGGTGCTGGTACCGTTACCACTGTGGTGGAGCCGGCGGTCGTGGCAGGGGCTCCTGGCGTGGCCGTTGCGGTCCGCGACCAGGGTCCTGGCATCGCGCCCGAGGTTGCCCCGCGCGTCTTCGGCCGGTTCTGGCGCGCCAAGCGCCGCGGCGGCGCCGGTCTCGGGCTGTTCATCGTCAAGGGCCTGGTGGAGGCCCACGGCGGGGAGATCATCGTGCAGTCGGCACCCGAAGGCGGGGCTGAGTTCCGATTTACGATGCCCGCCGGGACGCCTGAGTTCGGCTAGCCGGCGGGCCTTCGAGGCTGCCCTGTCACCCGGCGTCGCGCTGCGATGCCGGACAATAGCCATCGGCGTGCCAGCGCTCGGGTCTTAGCCCGCTCCGGTCGCGCCGGGCCTGCACATCCGGGCTGACCTGCCGCGGATTCGCCGCACCGCCCGCTTGTTTCACTGCCACTGACTGCAGGAGATATCGAACCGATGTCCGCACCGAACAAGAGTTATGACCCCGTGGAGGTGGCCGCGTTGTCTCCAGGGGAGCTGCAGCGCATGCAGGCCGACGCGCTGGCAGCGATCGCGGCTGCCACGAGCCTGGAGGAGCTCAAGAGCGCCCGTCTCGCGCATTCGGGAGACCGGGCGCCGCTCGCTCTGGCCAATGCCGAGATCGGCGCTCTGCCGCCAGCCGCCCGCGCCGACGCGGGCAAGCGCGTAGGCGCGGCTCGCGGCGCCGTCAAGGCGGCCCTGGTCCAGCGCCAGGCTGAGCTTGAGGCCGAGCGTGACCGGCGCGTGCTTGTGGAGGAAGCCGTCGATGTGACCCTGCCCTGGGACCGGTCGCTCGAAGGCGCCCGCCACCCGGTGACAACGGTCGGCGAGCGGCTGGCCGACGTCTTCGTCAACATGGGATACGAGATTGCCGAAGGGCCCGAGGTCGAGGCGGAGTGGTACAACTTCGACGCGCTGAACTTCCCGCCCGATCACCCGGCCCGCGAGATGCAGGACACGATCTTCGTCGCCGGCGGCGAGTCCGGCGACCGCGCTGATGCCGGGCGGTCCGGCATTGTGCTGCGCACTCACACCTCGCCAGTGCAGATCCGCGCGATGCTGACCAGGCCGCTGCCGCTGTACGTGGTGAGCCCCGGCAAGTGCTACCGGAGCGACGCGCTGGACGCCACTCACAGCCCGGTCTTCCATCAGATCGAGTGCCTGGCTGTCGACGAGGGCCTGACGATGGCCGACTTGCGCGGCGCGATCAGCGCCTTCGTCGACGCCATGTTCGGCGAGGGCCTGCAGACGCGGCTGCGGCCGGACTTCTTCCCGTTCACCGAGCCGTCGGCCGATGTCTCGATGCAGTGCCACGTGTGCCGCGGCGAGTCAACCCGGCGCGGCGGGGTGTCGTGCCGGGTGTGCCGGTCACAGGGCTGGATCGAGCTGGCCGGGTGCGGCATGGTCAACCCGCGCGTCCTGGTTGCCTGCGGGATCGACCCCGACCGCTACAGCGGCTTCGCCTTCGGACTGGGCATCGAAAGGTCGGTCATGGTCCGGGACGGCGTGGCGGACATCCGGGACACGCTCGATGGTGACGTGCGGTTCAGCCGCGCATTCGGAATGGAGGCGTGATGCGGCTTCCGCTGTCCTGGCTGCTGGAGTACGCGGCCATCGACCTGACTCCCGATGACGAGCTCGGCGTGGCGGAGATGTCCCGCCGGCTAACGGCCAGCGGCCTCGAGGTCGAGTCCGTCGAGCCAGTCGGGCTTGACATCTCCGGCGTGATCGTCGCCGAGGTGCTCGCTATCGAGGAGCTGACCGGGTTCAACAAGCCGATCCGGTACTGCCAGGTCTCCGCTGGTGACGGGCAGGAGCGCCATGTCATCTGCGGAGCACGGAACTTCGCGGTCGGCGACCGGGTCGCCCTGGCGGTGCCGGGGGCTGTGCTGCCCGGCGGCTTCGAGATCGGCGCGCGCAAGACTTACGGCCGGGTCTCGGAGGGCATGATCTGCTCTGCTCTCGAGCTCGCCATCGGCGAGGACCATACCGGCATCATGGTGCTCGCGCCGGACGCGCCGCTGGGTAACGACTTTGTCGCCTACGCCGGCCTGCGCGACGTCGTCTTCGATATCAACGTCACCCCGGACAAGGGATTTGCGCTATCGGTCCGCGGCGTCGCGCGCGAGCTGGCCATCGCCTACCAGGTCCCGTTCACCGACCCGGCCGATGTCGGCCTGCCCGCCGATGTGTCGGCAGTCTCGCCGGCCGTCTATCCGGCCTCGATCGACGACACCTCGGCTTGCGACCGGTTCGTGCTGCGCGAAGTTCACGGCCTCGATCCGGCGACGCCTAGCCCCCTGGGGATGAAGGTCCGGCTGGCACGGGCCGGCCAGCGCTCGGTCTCACTCGCGGTCGATGTGACGAACTACCTGATGCTGGAGCTCGGCCAGCCGCTGCATGCCTTCGACAGGGCACGGCTCGACGGCCCGATCGTCGTGCGGCGGGCCCGGCCGGGGGAGAAGCTCGAGACCCTCGATCATGTCGTCCGGACGCTGGACCCCGAGGACATCCTCATCACCGACACGTCCGGGCCGATCGCGCTGGCCGGGACCATGGGAGGGGTCGCCACCGAGGTGTCCGACAGTACGCGCGACCTGGTCATCGAGGCAGCGCACTTCTCGGCGCGCGGTGTCGCCCGGATGAGCCGCCGCCACCGCCTCGGCTCGGAAGCATCCGCGCGCTTCGAGCGCGGCGTCGATCCTGAGCTGCAGCAGCGGGCATCCGCGCGGGCTGCGCTGATGCTGGCCACGCTCGGCGGCGGCACGGTCGTGCCGGGCTGTTCGATAGCGGCCGCGGAGATCGAGCCGGTGACCATCGAGATGGCCGCGGACTACCCGGACTCGGTAGCCGGCCTGGTCTACGGCCTCGCGACCGTCGAAGCGCGGCTGCGCGAGGTCGGCTGCACCATCGCCCGGGTGCACGACGGCGAGGCCGCCGATGCGCGGCCTGATGCCGACGGAGGGCTCGACGGCGGCCAGGCGGGGCTGTCCGTGGGACACCTCGCGAGCCCGCACCTGGATGGCGAGCACGCCCGTCATGACCATGGGCGTCATGACCGCTCCGGCCTCATGCTGCTGGTGACGCCGCCGTCCTGGCGGCCCGACCTGACGGATCCGGCGGACCTCGCCGAGGAAGTCATCCGGCTCGAGGGGTACCAGAACATCCCGGTCCGCGCGGTCCGGGCCGTCGGCGGCCGCGGCCTGACCGACCGCCAGCGGCTGCGCCGGTCGGTGAGCCGCGCCCTCGCCTACCACGGCCTCACCGAGGTCATCAGCTCGCCCTTCACGTCGGTTGCGGACTTCGACCGGCTGCAGCTGCCGGCCGACGACCCGCGGCGCACTGCAGTCCGGCTGACGAATCCGCTCAGCGACGACGAGCCGCTCATGCGGACGACGATGCTGCCGGGCATGCTGCGGACGCTTGCCCGCAATATCGGCCGGGGGTTCAGCGACGTGGCGCTGTTCGAGTTCGGCCTGGTATTCCGGCCGCGCCTGGATGCCCCGGACATTGCCCCGATCCTGCCGGTCGACCGCGGTCCGTCCGCGGAGGAACTCGCGCGGCTGGCAGAAGCGCTGCCGGATCAGCCGCTGCATGCGGGCGCCGTGCTCGCGGGCAACGCCGAACCGGCCGGCTGGTGGGGGCCTGGTCGCCCGGCAGGCTGGCAGGACGCCATCGAGGCGGCCCGGGTGGTGCTGCGCACCAGCCGGGTGCGCGTCGAGATCCGGGCCGATCAGCACGAGCCCTGGCATCCGGGCCGGTGCGCGGCAATCTTCGTGCACACCGAGCAGGGTCACGAATGGCTGGCCGGTCACGCCGGCGAGCTGCACCCGCGGGTGATCAGCGCCTTCGGGCTGCCGGCCCGGACAGCGGCGATGGAGCTCGACCTGTCGGTCATCGAGACAGCGGCTGGCGAGATCGGCCCAGTCCAGGGGCCCTCCCTGTCTGGCTATCCGCTGGCCGTCCAGGACGTGGCGCTGGTGGTGCCTCAGTCCGTCCCCGCGACGGACGTCGAGCAGGCACTGATCGCGGGCGCGGCGACAGCCACCGACGTGCAGCTGGAGTCGGTCAGCCTGTTTGACGTGTACACCGGCGACCAGATCGGCGAGGACCGCAAGTCGCTGGCGTACACGCTGCGGTTCCGGGCACCGGACCGGACGCTCACCGCCGAGGAGGCCAGCGCGGCCAGAGACGCGGCTGTCGCGGAGGCGACCCGTCAGACTGGCGCTACCCTGCGCGGCGGCGCCTAGCGACAGCCAGCGATCACTATGATCGTTGTTGAGCCTGCGGGGTTCTGGCCCCGAAAACTCAACAACGATCATGAGCCCGGCGGGGAGGACATGCTCCGTCAGCTCGGGGTTTTGAGGATCTCCAGGATCTCCGTGCCCTTCTTAGCGCACTTCGAGGCATCCCCGGTCTTGAGCAGCTGCGGCGTCGAGAAGCCCTGGCAGATCCAGCCGCTGACGGTGACCGGGCCGCCGCCGCCGTTGCCGGGCGCCTTGCCGGCCACGATTGCCGCGGCGTAGCTTTTCTCGACGGTCAGCGCGATCGAGCAGGCAACCGTGCCGCGGTAGATCTCGACCTCGACGGGCACGTTGGCGGCGGTGCGGCTCGAGCCGCAGTTCTGGACGCTGGCCGCCTTCGGCTTGGCGCTGCCACCGCAGCCCGCCAGCGCGATCGAGCCAAGGGCAATCACGACGACGAGGCCAAGCGAGCCGGCCAGCCGCGGAGTAACGCTGCGTATAAGCCGGGCGTGCATGGGCAACTGTCTCCCTTCCGGCCCCATCATGCCGTCTGTCCAGCCCGGCACCAACACACATTGCAGATCTCGCCGCTGGCAGTTACCGACCGAATCCGGGCTTGCATAATCAAACAGGTGTCTGCATAATGATTCAAGACGAACGCCGCCGGAGGTGAGCGCGGCGACGATCGCCGGGCCCGGCGAGGGCCTGCGGGAGGGTTACGCATGGGCGCGCGCGTGGCGGTGGCCGGCGCAAGCGGTTACGCGGGCGGGGAACTGCTGCGGCTGCTGGCCAGGCACCCCGACCTGGAAATCGCGACCGTTACCGCGGGCACGAGCGCAGGCAGGACGGTTGCCGACCTGCACCCGCACCTTGCGGGTGCTCGGTCTGCGGCTGCGCACGACGGTCCGGGCCGTAGCTCCGAGGCACGCGCGCTGGGCAGTCCGGCCCCGGAAGCGCTCGCTGGCGCCTCCAGGACGCCAGGGGCGGCAGCCCTGGCCGGAACCGGACCGATCGGCGAGATGGTCCTCCAGCCGCTCGAGCCGGACGCGCTGGCGGGCTGTGACCTGGTGTTCCTCGCGCTGCCCGCGGGGGAGTCAGCCGCGGTTGCGGCGGCGCTGCCGGACACCGTGGCGGTCGTCGACCTCGGCCCGGACTTCCGGCTCGCCGACGCGGCCGCGTGGCAGCGGCACTACAGCTCGCCGTACGCCGGGCGCTGGGTGACGGGCCTTCCGGAGTTCCCCGGCGGCCGCGCAGCGATCGCGGCGGCCAGCCGGGTCGCGGCGCCGGGCTGCTACGCCACGGCCGCGATCCTTGCGCTGACCCCGCTCGTTGCGGCCGGACTGGCCGACGCCGCTGACGTCGTCGTGGTCGCCGCGTCCGGCACGACTGGCGCCGGGCGGTCGCTGCGCACTGACCTGCTGGCGAGCGAGGTCATGGGCTCGGTGTCCGCTTACGCGGCGGGCGGCGCGCATAGGCATACCCCCGAGATCGAGCAGGCACTGGCTGAAGCTGCCGCGCACGCGGGGGCGGCGGCGGGGGGAGACGACCCCGTTTCGGGGGTGAAAGTCAGCTTTACTCCGGTGCTCGCCCCGATGCCGCGCGGCATCCTGGCGACCTGCACCGCCCGGCTCGCTGACCCGGCCACCACGACCGGGCGGCTGCGCCAGGCCATTGCGCAGGCCTACGACGGCGAGCCGTTCGTCACGCTGCTCCCCGCCGGGCAGTGGCCGGCCACGGCATCGGTCGCGGGCTCGAACGGCGTCCACCTGCAGGTCGCGGCCGACGAGCGCGCGGGCCGCGCCGTCGCCGTCGCCGCCATCGACAACCTCGGCAAAGGCGCCGCCGGGCAGGCCATCCAGAACGCCAACATCATGCTCGGCCTGCCGGAGACGGCCGGGCTGACTGCGATCGGAGTCGCGCCGTGAGCGTGACGGCCCCTCGGGGCTTCCGCGCCGCCGGCGTCGCGGCCGGGATCAAGGAATCCGGCAGCCCGGACGTCGCCGTCGTCATCAACGACGGGCCGAACGCGGCGGCGGCCGGCGTGTTCACGTCGAACAGGGTGAAGGCCGCGCCAGTGCTGTGGAGCCAGCAGGTCGTGGCCGGCGGCGAGATCCGGGCCGTCGTGCTGAACTCCGGCGGCGCCAACGCCTGCACCGGTCCGGGCGGCTTCCAGGACACGCACCAGACCGCTGAGCACCTGGCCGGGCTGCTCGAGGCAGGCCCCGGCCAGATCGCGGTCTGCTCTACCGGGCTGATCGGAGAGCGACTGCCGCTCGCCCGCCTGCTCGCCGGAGTGACCGCCGCCGTGCAGCAGGCCAGTGCCAGCGGCGGCCCGGCCGCCGCCGACGCCATCCGGACCACCGACACGGTGCCGAAGACTGCTACCGCTAACGGTGCCGGATATCAGGTCGGCGGCATGGGCAAGGGCGCGGCCATGCTCGCCCCCGCCCTGGCCACCATGCTGGTCGTCCTCACCACCGACGCCCGCGTTCTGGCCGAGGACCTCGACGCGGCGCTGCGGGAAGCGGTGCGCACGACGTTCGACCGCCTCGACACCGACGGCTGCATGTCCACCAACGACACAGTCCTGCTGCTCGCCAGCGGCGCGAGTGGAACGACACCGGACCTCGCCGAGTTCACCACAATGGTCAGCGCCGTATGCGCCGACCTGGCGAGCCAGATGCAAGCCGACGCGGAGGGCGCCAGCAAAGCGATCACCATCGAGGTGACCGGCGCGGCATCGGAGTCCGACGCGGTCGAGGTAGGCCGCGCGATCGCCCGCTGCAACCTGCTCAAGTGCGCCATCGGCGGCGAGGACCCGAACTGGGGCCGCGTGCTCGCGGCAGCGGGGACGACCGCGGCCGCGTTCGAGCCGGACAAGATCGGCGTCGCCATCAACGGCGTCTGGGTCTGCCGCGACGGCGCGCCCGGCGACGACAGGTCGGCAGTCGACCTGCGCCCCCGCGATGTGCTCATCAGCATCGACCTCGCGGCTGGGCCGCACACGGCCGCCATCAAGACCACCGATCTCACCGCCGCCTACGTCCACGAGAACTCGGCCTATTCGACATGACACACCTTCAGGCAGGAAACGATGCCGCCGCCAAAGCCGCCACGCTCATCGAGGCGCTCCCGTGGCTCGAGCGGTTCCATGGGGCGACAGTCGTCCTGAAGTACGGCGGCAACGCCATGACCGACGAGTCGCTGCGGCAGTCCTTCGCACAGGACGTCGTTTTCCTGCACTATGCCGGGCTGCGGCCAGTGGTCGTGCATGGTGGCGGGCCGCAGATCACCGCGCAGCTTGACCGGCTCGGCATGCCGTCGACATTCCGCGCGGGCCTGCGAGTCACCACGCCAGAAACCATGGACGTCGTGCGCATGGTGCTCACCGGACAGGTGAACCGCGAGATCGTCGGAATGATTAACTCCCGCGGGCCGTTCGCCGTCGGGCTGTCCGGCGAGGACGCGAACCTGCTGACCGCCCGCCGCCTGCACGCCGAGGTTGACGGCGAGCTCATCGACATCGGCGAGGTCGGAGAGGTGGAGTCGGTCAATCCGGGCGCGGTGAGCGCGCTCATCGCCGACGGCCGGATCCCGGTCATCTCCAGCGTCGCGCGCGGCGCCGACGGGGGCGTGCTCAACGTGAACGCCGACACTGCGGCCGCGGCGATCGCCGTGGAACTCGGCGCGGCCAAGCTCGTACTGCTCACGGACGTGGCCGGGCTGTACCCGAACTGGTCCGGGAAGGACGCCGCGAGTGCGGCCAAGGCCCGGCCGTTCAGCCAGCTCACCGCGGACGAGCTTGCGGCGCTCATGCCGGGGCTGTCGGATGGCATGATCCCCAAGATGGCGGCTTGCCTGGCTGCGGTCCGCGGCGGCGTTCCGCAGGCGCACGTGCTCGATGGCCGCCTGCCGCACGCGATCCTGCTTGAGGTCTTCACGGACTCGGGAATCGGCACTATGGTCGTGCCCGGCCCGTCAGTGTCAGCTGCTGCTCCGCTCGCTGTTCCTCGTCAGAGCACGTCCGTCCCGACCGCTAGCTCGACCCCCGGAGGGCGCGATGTCAGCAACTGAACTACTGCAGGACCGGTACGGCGCCACGATGATGCTCACCTACGGCGTGCCACCGGTTGCCCTGGCGCGCGGGGACGGCTGCACCGTCTGGGACGTCGACGGCAACAGCTATCTCGACCTGATCGCCGGCATTGCGGTGAGTGCGCTCGGGCACGCGCACCCGGCACTGGTGGAGGCAGTCAGCAAGCAAGCCGCGGCGCTTGCGCACACGTCCAACCTGTTCCTGCACGAGCGGCAGGTGGAACTGGCCGAACGACTGATCGGGCTGCTGGGCACCGATGGCCGGGTGTTCTTTGCCAACTCCGGCACCGAGGCCAACGAGGCCGCGCTCAAGCTGGTCCGCAAGGCACAAGGCCCGGCGCGCCCGCTGATCGTCGCGGCGGAGGGCAGCTTCCACGGCCGGACCATGGGCTCGCTCGGCCTGACCGGGAAGAGCTCGATCCGGGAGCCCTTCGGGCCGTTCGGCGTGCAGGTGACGTTTGTCCCTTACGGCGACGCGCCTGCCCTCGCGGAGGCGGTCACGCCAGAGTGCGCGGCGGTGTTCCTGGAGCCCGCGCTCGGCGAGGGCGGCGTGATACCTGCGCCAGAGGGCTACCTCAAGGCGGCGCGAGAGGCCTGTGACGCTGTCGGGGCGCTGCTGGTGATCGACGAGATCCAGAGCGGGATCGGGCGCACTGGCGACTGGTTCGCACATCAGCGTGACGGCGTGGTGCCGGACGTGCTGACGCTGGCCAAAGGCCTCGGCGGCGGCCTGCCGATCGGCGCGTGCATCGGCATCGGCCGGTACGGGTCGGTGCTCGGCAAGGGCGACCACGGCTCGACCTTCGGCGGGAACCCGATCGCGTGCGCCGCCGCCCTGGCTGTGCTCGACACGATCGAGCGGGACGGACTGCTCGCCCGGGTGACGGCAGTCGGCTCGCGTCTCGCCACGGGCATCGAGGGCATCCGCCATCCGCTCATCGCCAGCGTCCGGGGCAGCGGCCTGTGGCTGGCGATGGCGCTGACCGGCGTGGCGGCGACGGCTGTCGCGGCCACCGCGCAGCGGAACGGCTTCCTGGTCAACGCGGTGCAGCCGGACGCGGTCCGGCTGGCCCCGCCGCTCATCCTGACTGAGGCCGAGGCCGACAGCTTCGTGGCCGCACTGCCCGGCATCCTCACTGCCGCCAGCGTGGTGCTGGCCGGGCAGGACCCGTCGTGACCGGGCCCGTCGCCGGAGCAGCCGCCAGGTCGCTGCCGACGCAGGCGGCCGGGGCTGCCACTGGGCGCGACAGCGTGGTGACGTCAGCGGCAGCGGGCTCGCCGGCGGCCGGATCACCGGGGACCGGACCGGTGCGGCACTTCACTCGCGACGACGATCTCTCCCCGGCCGAGCAGGCCGGGGTACTCGCCCTGGCGGCGGAGCTCAAGACTGACCGGTTCGGCCGCAGGCCGCTCGCCGGGCCGAGGTCGGTAGCGGTCCTGTTCGACAAGCCCTCGCTGCGGACCCGGACATCGTTCGCGGTGGGCATCGCGGAGCTGGGCGGCTACCCGCTGGTGATCGACACTCAGACCACGCACGCTGGCCGCGGCGAGGCCGTGGGCGATGTCGCCCGCGTGCTGGCCAGTCAGGTAGCGGCGATCGTGTGGCGGACCTTCGGGCAGGCGCAGCTCGAGGAGATGGCCGCCGCCAGCAGCGTCCCCGTGGTGAACGCGCTGACCGACGAGTTCCACCCGTGCCAGCTCCTGGCGGACCTGCAGACGATCCAGACTGCATTCGGCGGCCTGGCAGGAGTCACTCTGACGTTCCTCGGTGACGGCTCGTCGAACATGGCGCACTCGTACCTGCTGGCCGGCGCGACGGCGGGCCTTCATGTACGGATCTGCGCGCCCGAGGGCTACTGGCCGACGGCACACGTGGTCACCGATGCGGCGGCAATCGCCGTGGTCACCGGCGGCTCAGTGGCCGTGAGCGCCGATCCGGCCGGGGCGTGCGCGGGCGCTGACGTGCTCGCGACCGACGTGTGGACGTCGATGGGGCAGGAGGGGCAGGAGGGCGCCCGCAGCGGGGCGATGGCACACTACAGCCTGGATGCCGCGAAGCTTGCACTGGCGAGCCCCGGCTGCCGGGCTCTGCACTGTCTGCCCGCGCACCGGGGCGAGGAGATTGCGGCCGACGTCATCGACGGCCCGGCCAGCCTGGTCTTCGAGCAGGCCGAGAACCGGTTGCATGCGCAGAAAGCGCTGCTGTGCTTCCTGCTTGAAGGATCGCGATGAACACAAGCCCGCTCACGAAGGCCGCCCGGCACGCGCAGATTGCCTCGATCCTGAACCAGCGGTCCGTGCCCGTTCACTCCCAGGAAGAGCTTGCTGACCTGCTCCATCAGCGCGGGGTCAAGGTCACCCAGGCGACGCTCTCCCGCGACCTGGAGGAGCTGGGCGCGGTGCGGCTGCGGGGCGCCGGCGGGGCGCTGGTCTACGCGCTGCCGGGTGAGCCCGGCCCCGGCGGACTGTCCGGCAGCTTCGGAGCGATCCTGGCCGGCGGCCCGTTCGCGCCATCGGCGGCTGACCCGGCTGCGCGGCTCGCCCGGGTCGCGGCCGAGCTGCTGGTGTCCGCCGAGGCCAGCGCCAATCTGGTCGTGCTGCGGACCCCAGCTGGCGCGGCGCAGCTGCTCGCCTCGGCCATCGACCACGCTGGCTGGCCCGCCGTTCTCGGCACTGTCGGCGGCGATGACACCGTGCTCGTCATCGCACGTGAGCCACGCGGAGGAGCGGACCTGGCCGAAGCCCTCCTGCGGCTGGCTGAGCGGACCAGCGCGGCGGCAGGCCGGAAATGACGAGCTGCCCCGGTCGCAGGTGATGGCCGCGTCCTGCCGGGGACTCCGCTGCTCAGCCGCCGCCGGCCGCGCTAGCCGGACCGCTGTCGGCAGCCTCACCCTCGGTCGGCTCACTGGCGGCCGGCTTACTGGCGGCCGGCCGACCTTGGGCAGGCTCACCTTGGGCAGGCTCACGGTGCTCGAGCCTCTCGCGCAGCCGGGCGGCCAGCAGTTCGTACGCCGCGACCTGCTCAGGCACGGCGCGGGTCAGCATTAC
>Ga0335072_10010179_pt1 | contig 13547 bp, 9 predicted proteins | sample Lox_Sample_21_FD_206725 | JGI IMG/M metagenome (GOLD analysis project Ga0335072, IMG submission 206725) | Soil microbial communities from Loxahatchee National Wildlife Refuge, Florida, United States - Lox_Sample_2.1 | ecosystem: Environmental > Terrestrial > Soil > Wetlands | place: USA: Florida...
CTGGGAGGACCTCGTGTTCGTCCTGCCAAGCGACCGGGCCGGCTTCGGGAGCGAGCTCGACATCGTTAGCGGCGACGGCAAGGTCGTCCTCTACCGCTACCTGGGCCAAGGTTTCGCGGTGGTGCCTGCCGGCGGCGGCCTCGTCACCTACGTGCCGGGAGCCTCGGAGGCCAACCCCGCCGACGCCGTCTTCGACGAGCTCCTGATCGACTTCGAAGACGGGGCCTGGCGCCTCATCTCCGACCAGTACGTGCCTTACGCAGCAGCGATGGAGCGCCACAAGGGTGCTTTCTACGACCCTGAGGCGGTGGCCGCTGCGGCCTCGGGCTGACGCTCAGGGGCGGCTCCTTCGCAAGTCCGCAGGCCCGAGCGCAGCGAGGTCCGGAGGGCGCTGCCCCTCGCCACCAACCTGGGAGGAGGCCGCCGCAACAGCCAAGCGGTCGACGAGGTCGTTGAAAGGGTCCGCGCCGTGGCCCTTCACCCAGCGGAACTCCAAACGCTCTGCACCGTCCCGGTAAAGCTCGACCAAAGGTTCCCAAAGGTCCCTGTTCGCAACTGGCTGGCGGGTGGTGCTCTTCCAGCCATTGGCGACCCACTTACGCCACCAGCCCTGCCGGAAGCAGTTGACCACGTAGGTGCTGTCACTCACTATCTGGAGCGGGCCCTCGAGAGCCCTCGCCGCCTCCAAAGCCGCGGTGATCTCCATGCGCTGGTTGGTGGTGTGCGGCACCGCCCCGCTCGCCCAGCGGCCACCGGGCACCGCCCAGGCCCAGCCGCCGGGGCCCGGGTTGCCCTGGCATGCCCCGTCGGTGTACACGCTCCTGCGAGCCACACCCACCTCAGCGCTCTCGGCCACACCGACAGCATGCCCGGGCGGGGGGCCCGAGCGAAAAGTCCCTGTTAGCGCGCTCGTAACGGCTGAGCCGGGCAATAGTCCGACTTCCTACTACCTGAGTGGGCCAGTTAGGCGCGACGATGGAGGGCGTGATCTTCGACGGCATCTCCCACCAGCTCCCCGATATCGACCCGACCGAAACGGCGGAGTGGGTCGACTCCTTCGACGCGGTGCTCGAAGTCCATGGCAAGCCGAGGGCGAGCTACCTGCTGATGAAATTGCTCGAGCGAGCCAAGGAGAGCCACGTCGGCTTCCCCGCGACGGTCTCGACCCCCTATGTCAACACCATCCCGGCAAGCCGCGAGCCGGATTTCCCGGGCGACGAGGACATGGAAAGGCGGATACGCCGGTTTATCAGGTGGAACGCAGCGGTCATGGTCGTGCGGGCAAACCACGCGGCAGAAGGCATCGGCGGCCACTTGGCCACGTTCGCGTCCTCGGCGGCGCTGTACGAGGTCGGCTTCAACCACTTCTTCCGCGGTAAGAGCGACGGCCGGCCCGGTGACCAGGTCTTTTTCCAGGGCCACGCCGCTCCGGGCATCTACTCGCGGGCTTACCTGGAAGGACGCCTCGACGAAGGGCAGCTGGAGCACTTCCGGCGGGAACTGACCGGTGCCGCTGCGGGGCCTGGGGGCCTTTCCTCGTACCCCCACCCTCGCTTGATGCCCGGGTTCTGGGAGTACCCGACCGTGTCCATGGGCCTCGGGCCGCTGACGGCCATCTACCAGGCCCATTTCAACCGTTACCTCCACAACCGCGGGATCGCCGACACCTCGGGGTCGAGGGTGTGGTGCTTCGTGGGCGACGGGGAGTGCGACGAGCCCGAGACGCTCGGCGCTCTTTCGCTCGCCGGGCGGGAGCAGCTCGACAACCTGGTCTTCGTCGTCAACGCCAACCTCCAGCGCCTCGACGGCCCGGTGCGCGGCAACGGCAAGATCATCCAGGAGCTCGAGGCGGTCTTCCGGGGCGCCGGATGGAACGTGATCAAGGTGATCTGGGGGAGCCGCTGGGACGAACTGCTGGCACGTGACGTCGACGGCGTGCTGCTCAACAAGATGAACACGACCGTCGACGGGGAGTTCCAGAAGTACGCCACCGAGGACGGTGCCTACATCCGTGAGCATTTCTTCGGGCCCGACCCCAGGCTGAAGAAGCTTGTCGACCACTTGAGCGACGACGAGCTGAGGGCACTGCCCCGGGGCGGCCACGACTACCGCAAGCTTTACGCCGCATACGCCGCGGCGACCGAGACCACCGGCCAGCCGACCGTGATCCTGGCCAAGACGATCAAGGGCTGGGCGCTCGGGCCGACCATCGAAGCCCGCAACTCCACCCACCAGATCAAGAAGATGAACGTCAACGAGTTGAAGGCGCTCCGCGACCGCCTGAAGCTCCAGGCCGAGATCCCCGACTCAGCGCTCGAGGCCGGCGAACCTCCCTTTTACCGGCCGCCGGAGGACAGCGCCGAGTACCAGTACATGGCCGAGCGCCGTAGCCAGCTCAACGGGCCCCTCCCCGAGCGCGTCGTGCGTTACCAACCGCTCGCAGTTGCCGACGGTTCCCCCTTCGCAGAGTTCGACAAAGGGTCGGGGACGCGCGAGGTTTCGACGACCATGGCCTTCGCCGTCCTCATGCGGGGCCTGTTGCGCGACAAGGGGCTCGGCAAGCGGGTCGTCCCGATCATCCCAGACGAGGCGAGGACGTTCGGGATGGACGCGCTCTTCAAGGACTTCAAGATCTATGCGCCCTTCGGGCAGCTTTACGACCCTGTCGACTCCAAGCTCATGCTGTCGTACTCCGAGGCCAAAGACGGCCAGATCCTCGAGGAGGGCATCACCGAGGCAGGCGGCCTCGCCGATTTCACTGCGGCGGGGACGGCATACTCGACCTTCGGCCAGGCAATGGTGCCTTTTTTCATTTTCTATTCGATGTTCGGCTTCCAGCGTGTAGGCGACCTCATCTGGGCTGCGGCGGACATGCGGGCGAGAGGGTTCCTGATGGGAGCCACAGCCGGCCGCACGACCCTCATCGGCGAAGGGCTCCAGCACGACGACGGCCAATCTCACCTTCTCTTCTCCGCCGTCCCGAACGTGCAGGCGTACGACCCGGCATTCGCCTACGAAACAGCTGCGATCGTGAAGGAAGGCCTCAGCCGAATGTACGGGGAAGGGCGCGGCGAGGACGTCTTTTATTACATAACTCTTTACAACGAGAACTACGTGATGCCCCCCAAACCCGATGGTGTGGACGAAGAAGTCCTGCGGGGGCTCTACCGCTACAGTGCGGCGCCGGAGGGGCTCGGCAGGCGCGTGACGGTCCTGTTTTCGGGCTCGGCCAGCCAGGCCGCCCTCGAAGCACAGCGCCTGCTCGCAGAACACCACGACGTCGCGGCAGAATTGTGGAGCGCGACGAGTTACAAGGCTTTGCGAGAAGACGCCCTGGCCGTCGAGCGCTACAACCGCCTCCACCCATCCGTACCCGCGAGGACGCCCTACGTCACCGAGGCATTGTCCAACGCGGAGGGGCCGGTGATCGCGGTGACGGACTTCATGAAGGCTGTGCCCGACCAGGTGGCGCGCTGGGTACCCGCCCCGTTCATCACGCTCGGCACCGACGGTTTCGGCCGGAGTGACACCCGCGAGGCTTTACGCCGCTATTTCGAAACCGACGCGGGCCACATCGTCGTGGCCGCACTCGACGGTTTGCGCCAAGCCGGTGAAGGAAAGGCCGAAGAAGTGGCGGACGCGATCCGCCGCTATGGCATCGACCCCGACCGCCCCTCCCCTACCGAGCTCTGAACGGGCCAAGATGCTCCACCTTTCAGGCGATCCCGAAGCCGACAAGCTGCTGTCGGAGGACCCGCTCGCATTGCTGATCGGGATGGTGCTCGACCAGCAGATCCCTCTCGAACGAGCCTTCAGCTCACCGCGGGATCTGCGCGACCGTCTCGGCGGCAAGTTGGACGCGAGGGTGATCGCCGAGATGGCCCCGGACGAGCTGGCGGCGGTCTTCGCCGAGCGGCCGGCCCTCCACCGCTTCCCGAGATCCAACGCCGAGCGGGTCCAGCAGCTCTGCCGGGTAGTGATCGACGAGTACGGCGGAGATGCCTCGCGCATATGGCGGGAAGCCCTGACCGGCACCGAACTTTTCAAGCGCGTGCGGGCGCTCCCCGGCTTCGGGGACCAAAAGGCCAAGATTTTCGTTGCCCTCCTCGGCAAGCAACTCGGCGTCAAACCCCGCGGGTGGCAAGAGGTCTCTGAGCCGTTCAGCGGGCGGGGCACGACCTATTCGGTCGCCGACATCACGAGCCCCGCATCACTGGCAAAGGTGCGGGCCTACAAGGCTCGGGTGAAAGCCGCCGCCAAGGCGAAGGAGCGGGCGGACCTCTAGCCGGCTCCCCCGAGGTGGCGGTCGAACCAGCCAAGGAGGAGGGCGATCGCTCTCGGGTCGTGGAGGAGCATGTGGCCCGCCGCGGGCAGGATGCGCAACTCGGCGGTGGAATTGGCGGCGTCCGCAAGCTCCCGGGCCGCCGTCATCGGGACAACGTCGTCGTTGGCCCCGTGCACTATGAGGAGCGGGCGGGGCGGGATCTGGGCCACGAGCCGGAGCGGCTCGATTTCTCGTAGCTCACGCGCCCATGCCGAGGGATCCTCGGGGAAGTCGCGGGCGTGAATGACCCCCATCGACCGTGCCTCGGCGAGGAGCTTGCGCGGGTCGGAGGCGCGCTCGGCGAACTCGGCCGGAGGGGCGAACGCCGCCACCCCCGCCAGGGCCGTGTCGTCGCCCGCGGCGCAGATGGCGAGTGTGGCCCCGGCTGCGAAACCGACGAGCCATATCTTTTCGACCCCCGGGATCTCTCGCAGAGCCCCGGTGGCGCTGGCGAGATCAGCCTGCCAGCCCGTGAGGGAGAAGTCGCCGGCCGACTCCCCTGTGCCGCGGAGGTCGAAGGTGAGGACCATCGAGCCTGTTTCGGCCGCCAGCCTCGTGGCGAGCTGCGGGTAGCCGTAGCTCGGGGAACCGGTCTCGTGCCCCGGTTCAGGGAAGCCGTGCACCAGGACCACGCCGTGCCGGCCGGCACCCGAGGCAGCCGAGAAGCTCGGCCGCACGAGGTAACCGCTCAACTGGGGCCCGCCGGGGGCGGAGAAGGAGAGGCCCTCGGCAGAAGCCCGGCCGTTTTCCCAGCCGGCAAGCTTCGAGGGGACCTGCATCTTGCAAGGCTATAAGACCGCCCGGGCCCACCCCGTCGACCGATGGGACGCCAGAGCCCTGCCTCGGGGCGCGGGGCTCGGCCAGCCGGGCAACCGGCGGGCACGACGGGACGGCGCGTCGGCGGAGACGGGGCGTTTGGTGGAGCGCCGGGTGGGAAAGCACCAGCACCCCGACCCAGGGGAAACCCGCAGGCCGAGACAACACTAAGGGGCGCGCCACAGCGCGCCCCTTAGCTAACAGCTGGAAAAAGGCGGGCACCCCCGTTTGGGTTGCCGGGTGGGACCAACTCCCGGCCGGGATGAGCCCGGGTGTCTGGCTTGGATTACCAGGCAGTCCAGCAGGCCGACTTAGTGGCCAGCCACCTCCGAGGTCCCACGTTTACTACCGCTCAGCTGGACCACCTCCTTTCTTCGGTAGTTCGATTTTACCCCGCACACCACAGTGATGGTGGACCTTTACGCGAGACGTAGGCGCACCGTATTTGCACTACGCCGGTAGGGTTAATCCCGCGGTCGGTTATCATTGCCGTAATGGCTGTCACCCCTGGCCCACCTGCGCATATGCCTGGTCGCGTCGGAGAGGGGCCGCCGCCGCTGTTCGAGGTACGCAACCTGCACGTAAGTGTGCAAGGTTTGCCCATCCTGAAGGGCGTCGACCTCGTGGTGCCGGCCGGGGAGCTGCACGCCCTCATGGGGCCCAACGGGAGCGGGAAGTCGACGCTGGCCAAGACGTTGCTCGGGTCACCCGGCTACGAGGTCACCGAGGGGCAGATCCTTTACAAGGGGGACGACATCACAGCCTGGCCAACCGAGACCCGCGGGAAGGCCGGCATCTTCCTGGCTTTTCAGTACCCCGAGGAGCTACCGGGCGTCCCACTCGTGCAGTTCCTGCGCCAGGCGCTCTCGGCCCGCAGGGGCGTCGAACTGTCGGTCCTCGAACTGCGCCTCACGGTGATGGAGTGGATGGGCAAGCTCGGCATGGATCCCTCCTTTGGCGACCGCTACCTGAACGACGGCTTCTCGGGTGGAGAAAAAAAGCGCAACGAAGTACTGCAAATGGCGGTCCTCGAGCCCGACCTCGCCATCCTGGACGAGACCGATTCTGGCCTAGACATCGACGCGCTGAGGGTCGTGGCGTCCGGCGTACGCGAGGTCCGCCTCGCCCGGGCCTCCCTCGGCATCCTCCTCATCACGCACTATCAGCGGATCTTGAGCCACCTTGCGCCCGACGCCGTGCACCTGCTGGTCAATGGCCGAGTCGTCGAGAGTGGTGGCGCAGACCTCGCGCTGCGCCTCGAGCGCGAGGGGTACGAGGCATGGAGGTAGCGGCGGTGACACCCGTTAGGCCCGAGCCTGGCACCGGTCACGATCACCCGTTGGCCCCGGTCGTACGACGGGACCTCGACGTGGCAAGGGTCAAAAAGGATTTCCCGTTGCTCGAGCGGGTCGTCCATGGCAAGAGGCTCGTGTACCTCGATTCGGCTTCGTCGTCCCAAAAACCCTTGGCGGTGCTCGATACGATGGACCGCTACTACACGACCACGCACGCAAATGTCCACCGGGGCGTGTACCAGATCGCGCAGGAGGCCACCGAGCTCTACGAGTCGGCACGGGCAAAGGTCGCACGCTTCGTGGGAGCCGGCGACCCCGGCGAAATTGTCTTCACCAAAAACGTGACCGAGGCCATCAACCTCGTCGCCTACTCGTGGGGGCGCCACAACCTGGGCCCGGGCGACGTGGTCGTCACGAGCGAGCTCGAACACCATGCCGACTTCGTCCCATGGCTGCAATTGCGGGAAGAAAAGGGCGCCGAGCTCCGGATCTTGCGCCTGCGGCCCGACGGCACGCTCGACCTCGACAACCTCGACCAGGTCCTGGACGGGGCGAAGCTACTTGCGATAACGGCCGCATCCAACGTGCTCGGGACCCTGCCGCCGCTGCGGCGCCTCGTCGATGCCGCCCACGACGCCGGGGCGCTCGTCCTGGTGGACGCGGCGCAGTACGTTCCTCACCAGTCGGCGGACGTCCGGCAAATTGGCGCTGATTTCCTCGGGTTTACGGGCCATAAGATGCTTGGCCCGACAGGTATCGGAGTGCTCTGGGCAAGGCGGGAGCTCCTCGAGGACATGCCGCCATTTTTGACGGGGGGCGAGATGATCCGGGACGTGCGCTTCGACGGGTTCACCACAAATGACGTCCCCTGGAAATTCGAAGCCGGCACACCGCCGATCGCCGAAGCGGTTGGCCTCGGCGCGGCCGTCGACTACCTCGAGGCGCTCGACATGGGGGCTGTGAGGGAGCACGAACGTGCCCTGACGGCGTACGCTATCGAAGCCCTGAAAGCACGCTACGGCAGCGCGCTGGTGGTGCACGGGCCGCCCCAGCCCGAGCCGCGGGCCGGGATCGTGAGCTTCACCTACAAAGACGTCCATGCCCACGACCTTTCCCAGGTGCTCGACGAAGCCGGGGTCTGCGTCCGGGCCGGGCACCACTGCGCCAAACCGTTGATGCGCTACCTCGGTGTCAGTGCTACGGCGCGCGCATCGTTTTACATTTACAACGACGAAGCCGACGTCGATGCTCTAGTCGACGCGATCGGCCAATCAGACACGCTTTTTGGCTGAGAACACCGGGACGGTTATGCCAGGCCTCGAAGACCTCTACCGCGAAATTATCCTCGACCACTACCGCCACCCCCGCAACCGGGGCGAGCTCGAGTCCCCGCCGGCGATCCGTGCCGAGGGCTTCAACCCTTTGTGCGGCGACGAGGTAGTGGTCTACTTGACGCTCGACGACGGGCTTGTCTCAGACCTCAAGGTCTCGGGGCAGGGCTGCTCGATCTCGCAATCCTCCGCCTCGATGATGTCTGCCGCCGTGAAGGGCAAGACGATCTCGCAAGCGCGTGCAACGATAAAAGCCTTCAGGGCAATGATGTCGCTGCACGGCCACCAACTCGATGGCGGTGCGGATGGCGTCGCCGCCCTGAGCTCCGACGCCGAAATGGACGACCGCACCGGGCCGGAGGTCGCCGCGGACGAGGGCATCACTCTCGGTGATCTCGAAGCTCTTCAAGGTGTCGTCAAGTTCCCTGTACGCATCAAGTGCGCCACGCTGTCTTGGCATACTCTCGCCCAGGCGCTCCACGACGCCGAGGCTGAGTCGGGCGGGTAGCCGGCGGGCGAGCGTGTAGGCGGGTAGCCGGCAGGCAAGCGGGTAGCCGGCGGGCGAGCGTGTAGGCCGGTAGCCGGCAGGAAAGCGGGTAGCCGGCAGGAAAGCGGGTAAAAAGGCGGGCGATATTACGAACTTTGGTCGCGATCAGACGCAGCGGGCGCGATCGGTTGGCCAAAATCGTGACGGAGCGCGACCAGAGTTTGCGAGCGCGACCAGAGTTTGCGAGCGCGACCAGAGTTTGCGAACGCGACCAGAGTGCCACCGGCGCGACCAGAGTGCCAACGGCGCGACCGGAGTGCTGTCGGCGAGAGCGGGGTGCTGTCGGCGAGAACGGGGTGCGGCCCTCGGCGCGACCGGAGCGAAGCTCAAAGCCGCCCGGGCCAGCCGGCGCAACGAACGCCACTGAGGGAGGAACAGGTCCCGGGCCGCCTCCCTGGGCGTCAGGGCTCGCTAGGAGGCGGGGACGGCCCAACCCATCTGCTGGGCGATCTCCTTGCAGGTGGGGCACAAGGGGTACCTCTTGGGATCCCGGCTCGGCACCCACACCTTCCCGCACAGAGCTCGAACGGGTGTCCCCATCACCACGCCTTCCACGACCGTCGGCCCGGCGGAGACGAACTCCCCGTCCTCGCGGTCGATGCCCTCGAGGACGATGTGGGCCATCCGCTCGTGGTCACCATCGATATCGGGCACGGGGGGTGCGACGGCTACGTCGGGGACCGCCACGGCTGTATCGGGCATAAGGCTCATGAGTGACAAGCTACTGCGGGCGGCTCGGGGCGAGGAGGCCGGGCGGCGCGCACATCGCGAAGCGGGCGCCACCGCGCGGGGTCGCATTGGCACGCGGCGAGACGGTAGGAAAGGTTCTCCCTGCGGGGTACGGCCCGTGGGCGCGGGAGGGCCCCGGATAGTTGTTCGATAGTTACCGATCAACCAGCAGCCGCCCGTAGCCAACGGGCAGCCTGCCAACAGCCAACCGCGGAAGAAGGGCATGACAACGAAGGCCAATGACCCGGGCCAACCCGGCGTCTCAACCGGCTCGAGCAGTGCCCGGGGCCAAGGGAGCTGGGGTGCTCTCGCCACGGTTTGCCTCGCCACCTTCATGGTGTCGATCGATTTCGTCGCCGTGACAGTGTCCCTCCCTCAGGTCGGGGCGGGGACGGGTGCGTCTTTCGAGCAGCTCCAGTGGGCCCTCGAAGGGCCTTTGGTCGCCGTTGCCGCACTGGTGCTCATGGCCGGCTACATCGCGGACTCAGCAGGGCGGAGGCCCACTTTTCTCTGGGGCCTTATAGTTTCGGGCTGCGGCGCCCTCGTCTCGAGCCTCGCAATGAAGCCCTACGTGCTGGTCGGCGGCCGCGTGCTCGAAGGCATTGGCATCTCCATGCTGCTTGCCACCGGCAGCGTCATGCTCACCGAGATCTTCGCCGTCAACGGCAGCCACCTCCCCTTGGCCACGTGGTGGACCTTCACCGGCCTGTCAGTGGCCGCCTCCCCGCTCATTGGCGGCGTTGTCACCGACAAGCTCGGGTGGCGATGGCTGTTCGACATGGAAGCCCTGGTAGCGCTGGTCGCTTTCCTCCTCGGCTTGGCCTTCGTGCGAGAACCGGCGCTCTCGCTGCCTCATCTGAGCGGCACCCCCGAAGGCACGGGACGTAACCGTGCAGATTGGACCGGGCTCGTCCTTTGGTCTGCGGGTATCGCAGTCCTTGTCGTAGGCCTCGTACAGACGACCGCCGCCGCCCATTTGGGCACCTTCACCCAAAGCGGTGCGATCCCCTACTTGATAGCGGCTTTCGTACTGTTTGCCGCTTTCGTAGTGGACCAGGCGGTCCGGCGCGCACCGATGCTCGACCTGTCGCTCTTTCGCCGGCGGACTTTCACCGGCAGCTCGATCGCCGCGTTCGGGCTCTCGTTTGCTGTCTATGGGCCATTGATGTTCCTCGTGCTCTACCTCTCGTACGTCCTTGGGCACTCACCGCTCGACATCGGGACCCGGCTCCTCCTCCTGACGGGCGTTACAGTGCCTTTCCTCCTCCTCAATGGCTTGCTAGACCGATACATCCCGGCGAAACTGCTCATCTCGGGCGGGCTCACCCTGGTGGCGGCCGGCTTCTGGCTCATGAGCCGCCTGACCGCTTCCGCCTTGACCTGGCAACATCTTGCGCCCGGGCTAGTGGTCGCCGGTGTTGGCCTCGAGCTGGTAAACCCAAGGCTGGCCTCGGCAGCAGCTGCCACGGTGAGATCGCAGATGGCCGCCATGGCCACCAGGACGACCACGACCTTTCGCCAGCTCGGGACGGCACTCGGGGTCTCGGTGTTCGGGGCCGTGTTCGCGAACAGGTTGACGGGAAGCATCGGGAAGGCACTCGCACCTCGTGCGCCGGGCCCGGTCGCTGCGGGTGGAGAGGCAAGCAAGATCGCCAACCTGGTCCTCCAGGACCGGCTGACCGACGCGGCGAAGCTGGCATCGGCGGGGGCTCCCGGCAACATGGCCGCGGTCCTCCGCCACAGCTTTTCCAATGCCTTGCGTGAGATCCTTGTCGTCGCGGCCGTTGTCGCGCTCGGGTCGGCCGTCTGCGCACTGGTCGTACGTTCTCGCGACATATCACGCAATGGCCGCAACGAACCGGCAGAAATCCCGGGAGGCGAAGTTGAGATGACGATCGACGAGGCCCCGCGCGTGAACGTGGCAGCGCCGCCGCCCGCCACCGACGTCGCTGGCGACGGGCGCAACGGGGGCAACGGGGGCAACGAGGGCAACTGGGGCAACGGGGGCAACCTGGCAAACCGGGAAGAGGACGACTACGAGGCGACGATGGGCCGGCTCTTCGAGCCCGGTGTCGACACGCCGCCCGCCGGCGTGCCCGCCATCGTGCTCGGAGAGCCACCGGCCCCGGAGCCACAAGTGAGCGAGGCGGTTGCCGAGAGCCCTGCAGCACTTCTCGGGCTGGTACCAGGGACAGCACCCCGCCTGCCGGCGGCGGCGGCGAACGATGCCGTTGTCAGGGATGCTGCCGGGCCGGGCGGCGCTGCGGCAGAAGAGGGTGCGACAACGAGCGAACAGGTGATCGACCTCGGGACGAGGCGTCGCCTCTACGGCCAGGTCACCGCGGCGACCGGCGAACCACTGCCTGCGGCAGAGATAACGCTGGTGAGCCCCGGCGGCGAAGAGGCTGCTCACGGGTACTCGGGCGAAGACGGCTGGTTCTACTGGGCCGATGTGCCAGAGGGGACCTACACGCTGGTCGCTGTGGCGCCTTCTTACAGGGCATCCGCGGCCATCGTGTCGGTCCAAAACGACGACGCCCGAGCGGACGTGTCGCTCCTCGGGCTCGGCGCGATCGCAGGAGTTGTGAGGCGGGCGCAGGACAATGCGCCGGTCGGTGCCGAAGTCGAGCTTTTGAACCGGCAGGGCTCACCCGTAATCGTGGCTCGGACCGGCCAAGGGGGCGACTTCGTGCTGCTCGACATCCTCGAAGGCGACTACGAGCTGGTCGTTCGGGCGACTGACTACGGGCTGCGGAAGGTGGCCGTCCATGTGGCGCGAGGTGGGACTTTTGTGGCAAATGTCGCATTGCAGGGTATCGGCAACCTTTACGGGGCAGTCCTTTCTGCCGGGGGCGGCTGGGTGCCCGACGTCAAGGTCGAGCTGCACGACGGCGCCGGGTTCACTGTCGCCGGCACGCGCACCGACAGCGCCGGCAGCTATCACTTCTCCGGGATCCCTGAAGGCCGCTACACGGTGAGCGTCAGCAGCGAAGGCGAGAGCACGGCTACCGGGTCGGTCACAGTAGACATCGGTGCAGGCCAGACCGTCGGAGCTGACGTGACGGTGCGGGACGGGTGGTGAGCGATGGAGGACGATTGGCGTAGCGGGCAACCCCCCGGCGGCTACCACCGCACGCCGCCCGAGAGCGGCGCGAACGCCCACCGGTACGACCGGGGCGACGGGACTTCGGGGCGCGAGGTGACCCCGCCGCAAACTGGGCCGGCATTTTGCACTCGCGTGCCGCTCAGGCCACAACGACGCCACCTGATCTGCGCTCGCAACGTCGTTTGTGCGCGCAAATCGTGACGCTAAGGTCTGCCTTAGACAACTTGAGCGCACGCAGCCTAAAGAAGCTGACGTTGCACCCCGATTTGTCGCCGATGTGCGCGAGCTGTCCTCCGGCGAGCCCTTTTCTCAAATTAGGCCCTGGTCTGGGCGTACTTAGCAGGCAGTTCTTGACCTTGGGAGCCCAGTTCCAATAATGTCTCCGTGCGTTGTGACATCGCTCACATCGCTCTTCCGTCGCAGGCTTAAAGTTGCGGCGGCAACAGCCATCGTCCTGACATTCTTCGGCACCGTTGCGCCTATTGAAGCGCGCGCGGACCAGCTCGGCGATTACCAAGCCGAGGCGAGTTACCTCGCGGCGAGGATCGCCGCGCTCGGCCAGCACGAATCGGCGCTCGGCGAGCAGTACGACGCCGGCGTGTCCGCCTTGGCCGTGGCAAACGCCCGTGTGGCGGCGGCGGCCCGGGCTCTCCTCGCTGCCAAGGCTTCCCAGTCGAAGACGGTCTCTTTGCTGCAACAGGACGCTGTTGAGGCCTATATGGGTGGCGGCCCGCAAGTCGCCCTCAGTGGAGGAGGGGACGCGACCAACCCGGACGAGTCGCTGCTCCAGCAGGCGATGTCGCAAACCTTTGCCGCCGACCAATCCGACGCCCTCGACAATTACCGCCTCGCCGCCGACAACGAGCTGATCGCCCACCAGCAACTGGTAGCCGCCCGGAACGCCGATGCCCGCCAGCTGACCCGGCTCATGAAGGACCGCCAGGAGGTGGAGGCCGCTCAAGCCCAGCTCGTGGCGACCGAGCAGCAGGTCAAGGGGAAGATCGCCGTGCTCGTGGCCCAGATCGAGCAACAAAAGCTCCTCGAGGAGCAGCAAGCCGAGCAGGCGGCGCTGCGCGAGCAGGAGCAGGAGCAGGCGGCCGCCCAGGCGCAGGCCGAGGCCCAGCAGCAGGCCGAAGCCGCCCAGCAAAACGCCGCGGCAGCAGCCGCAGCGAAGGCCGCCGCGGCGGCGGAGACCACCACGACGGCTCCGCCCGAGAGCTCGCAGAGCTCCGAGTACGTCCCCCAGGACCAGATCCCCGGGGTGTCACCTGCCGCATCGATAGCGGTGGCGGCGGCCGAAAGCAGGGTGGGCGACCCGTACGTCTGGGGAGCCGCCGGCCCGGACGAGTTCGACTGCTCCGGCCTCGTCATGTGGGCCTATGACCAGGCGGGTGTGTAC
>Ga0335072_10010180_pt1 | contig 13544 bp, 16 predicted proteins | sample Lox_Sample_21_FD_206725 | JGI IMG/M metagenome (GOLD analysis project Ga0335072, IMG submission 206725) | Soil microbial communities from Loxahatchee National Wildlife Refuge, Florida, United States - Lox_Sample_2.1 | ecosystem: Environmental > Terrestrial > Soil > Wetlands | place: USA...
GCGGCCTACCTTATCCGGGTCCTGTTGCGAGAGGAGGGCAGGATTGCCTCCGGCGATGGCAAGGCGCGCGGCTCCACTTTTATAGGCGGCGGCCATGCCATCGTAGAGCCAGGCTGCGGCGTGGTCGAAACCTTCATCTTCGCTGAACTGGTAGCGAAGCAATGTAGATTCCTCGTCTGTGAGCAGAGTTGTGACCAGCGAGGCTCCGGCATTGTAGGCATGCTCGGTAATGCGGCGGACGAGCGGGAGGGTGTCGAGCGTGGCGGTCATCACCACCTCCTGCCCACGGCGCAGGCCAAGGCCAACATGAATAGCGACCTCGGCTAGGCGGTCGAGTTTCTGTGCAAATTCGATGGAGGCGGGAGCGGCGGTTTCGAGAATCTGTGTCGACATGGCTCTTTTAGTTTATGCTCCTTTGGCCAAAATGCCGGAGCGGCGGACCCATTGTCCGCCATGTTTTTCGAGGTAGACCCACTGACCGGCAGCACAAAAATTGGCGCACCAGTCATTCATATAGACGAGCGCGGCGGTCTGGTCGTCGTTGAAGTAAACGGCGCTGAAGAAGGCGATGCCGATGTTGTTAGTTCCGGAACGGCGGAGGTCAACGACCTGCTGATTGTCGATCAGCGGCAGGGATGCGTGGGGGTGAAAGTCGGTCGAGTCGAGCTGGAAGCGCTGATACTTGCGCACCTCGAAGTCCTGCAGAGCCTCGCTGAAGGCCTCTGGATTGTCAGGCGGGGCTTTGAGCTGGCCGTCCGGCGGGATGGCGGGGTTCATGTCGGCGATACTAACGGTGGTCCCGGCGAGGGACCAATTTTGAATTTGCGAGGGAGAAATCGTGTCGGACGGTGCACCCGGCAGGAGCATGGCATAGATGGCATAGGAGTCGGCGACACGACTGGTGGGAATCGGCGAGACGCCATCTTTACTGTTTTCCGGCTTCTCGCTGATCAGAGCGCAGTAGATGGCGAGCGGTTGGTGGACCACTTGCCGGAGATCTCCGTCGAAGGAGTCGCAATTCAGAATATTGTCAGGCCCGCTGCGACGGGCGGAATAAACGTTGACGTTGAGCAGGATAGGGCCCTGGATTTCCGCGAGGGTGCTATCGGAAATATGCGGCCCTGTGATATGGGCTGTCTGCGGCCTTCCTGAAATCTTTACGGCTTCCCTGCCCAGATCGATCCCGCCGATCTGGTCGGCGCGCGCCTCGGCAACGGGGGCAGGGTCACCGGAATAGGTGGCTGCGACAACAATTCCCTCATCCAAAGAGGCGAGCTTCGCCGCTGCTTTTTGCGAGAGTGATATTTGAACATCGAAAGAGGTGCCCCCGGATGACTGCGCTGGGGCGCTGGAAAGCGAAAGCGCCGCCCAGCCGAGCAGTAGAACTAATTTGATGAAAGCAGAGCGACATTGCATAGCCATCTCTCCCATACATCTACTGGCATAGGACGCAGCCTGCGCGCCTATTGCTCAATGACCGCTGGAGGGTCCCAGTCCCGCAGTCTGAGCCCAGGGAGCAAGCCCCTTGGGGGGTTCATCCGTGTCGCGCCCCTTCAGGCGGTCGTACATGTACTCATCACTTACGGTGCCGAGAGATTCGTTGTAGAGGCTGACTTCGCCGATCACTTCGTCGAGTTCTTCCGCAAAGCGGTGCTCGGCCTTGAGGCGGTCTGCTGTAGCGGCCACCTCCAAGCGGCTCGTTTTGAAGAACTTCTGGAAGCCACGGTCGAGCACGATGGCGATTTCGCCTCCGAGCAGGATTCCCGGCTTGTGATACAGCACAACGCTGCCCTTCGCGCCGCGACCAATGACGGCAGCGCAGCCATATTTTGAAACCTGCACGCGGCCTGCGACCCCCACTACCTCCTGAACATCAAATTGACGACGGTGGAGTTCGCTTGGGACTTCGTCGAAGCTGCGGGGCTTAGTTTTCTTGGGCATAGGAGGCAATTCGTCCGGAAAGATTGTGGTGTACAGGCACTAAAAGCTACACTAAAGACTGCCATTTTCGCTTACTTTCACTGTCGCACAACGGACGCACGACTGCAACGCATGGCTACGCTGACCAATTCGATGACCAGTTTGTTGGGCACCACCCTTCTGGACCGCATCGGCAAAACGCCGCTTGTCCGGCTGGAGCGGATGACCGCGCACCTACTAGGAATCCAGATTCTGGGCAAAGCGGAGTGGGTGAACCCGGGCGGATCGGTGAAGGACCGCGCGGCCTCCGGCATTGTGGCCGACGCGCAGCGACGAGGTTTGCTGGGTCAGGGTAAGCATCTACTGGACGCGACCAGCGGCAATACCGGCATTGCATACGCCATGCTGGGGGCGGCGATCGGGTTTCCGGTAACGCTCTGCGTGCCGGCCAATGTTTCACTGGAGCGCAAACGCATATTGGCCGCTTACGGCGCGAACGTGATCTGGACTAATGCGGCAGACGGCTCGGACGGCGCGATTCGCAAGGCGCAGGCGCTGGCTGCAGATGAGCCGGATAAGTATTTCTACGCCAACCAGTATGGCAATGACGCCAACTGGCGAGCACACTACGCTGGCACAGCTAACGAGATCTGGGAGCAGACCGACGGGCAGATAACCCACTTTGTCGCCGGGCTCGGTACAAGTGGGACATTCGTGGGCACAACGCGGCGGCTGAAGGAACTGAATCCGGCTATCCAGTGCGTCTCAATGCAACCCGACTCGCCGTTCAACGGCCTCGAAGGACTGAAGCATATGGCTACGGCCATTGTTCCCCCAATCTACGATGCAGCGCTGGCCGATCGTAATATAGAGATGGAGACCGAGACCGCCTACGCTATGGCCAAACGGCTCGGACGAACGGAAGGCCTGCTGGTCGGCGTCTCTTCGGCTGCCGCGGTCGCAACGTGCCTGCGCATTGCCGAAGAAGAGGCGGCGATGGGAAAAGAAGCCGTGATTGTGACGATTCTGTGCGACTCGGCGGACAAGTATCTGAGCGAGCGTTTCTGGGAGGAGTAAGCGAACCGATGCTGAAGCTGAACGAGCAGGTTTACGACGCTGTGCGACGCCATGGGGAAGAGACGTATCCCTATGAGTGTTGCGGCGTGCTGCTCGGTCGGTCAATGAAGGGCTTCAATGAAGTTGAGGACGCGGTGCGCGCAGGTAACATCGACACCGAGTCGCCCCGCAACCGATACCAGATCGCTCCGCAGGAACTGGTGAAGATCCAGCGGCTGGGACGCGAGCGTGGGCTGGATATTGTTGGGTTCTACCACTCGCATCCGGACCATCGGGCGCAGTGGTCGAAGACGGATTTTGCTGAGGCCCACTGGATCGGCTGCTCCTATGTAATTACGTCTGTCGAAAAGGGCGTGGCGCAGGCAACGAATTCTTTTCTGCTGACCGGAACCGGGGAAGAGGACAAGGCTTTTGAAGATGAATCCGTGGAAGTGGCCGCTCTCGAAGCTGAACGATGTTGAGTCTGGATTGAGCAGCATAGACCTGCCCATCCTGTAATCAGGCGCACAGCCTAATTTTCTCAACGTCGTTTTCCTATGCCGATAAGGACGGTTTCCCGATGAAGATTCACATTCCCACTCCGCTGCGTGTTTATTCCGACAAGCAGGACACGGTCAACGTAAACGCAACCACGGTAGGCGAGGCACTGAACGCACTGACTGCGAAGCATCCGGACTTGAAGAAACATCTTTATTCTGAGGAAGGCAAGCTGCGCTCCTTTGTGAACGTCTATCTGAACGACGAGGACATTCGCTACCTGCCTGAAAAAGACGCGACAAGGGTGAACGAGAAGGATGCTCTGTCGATCATCCCCTCGATCGCCGGCGGGTGCTGACCGCACGGGTAATCGCGCCTTCGGCGCAATCCTGGTAGCAGCGACAGTGGACCTCCCGTTGGTCGGTAAATGAAATTGTTGAGAGATTTGTGGAAAGAGATTTTATGGCGACGATATTGGAAACTCCGGCGGCTCTGCCAGCATTGAGTAATAACGAGATTGCGCGCTACTCGCGCCACCTGATCCTGCCGGAAGTGGGCATGGAGGGGCAACAAAAACTGAAGGCCGCGAAGGTTCTGTGCGTGGGCACTGGAGGATTGGGCGCTCCGCTGACATATTACCTTGCGGCTGCCGGCATCGGCACGCTGGGCCTCGTGGATTTTGACGTAGTGGACGAGAGTAATCTGCAGCGGCAGATTATCCACTCAACGGCGGACGTAGGACGACCGAAGATTGACTCGGCCGCAGACAAGCTGCAGGCACTGAATCCCCACCTGAAGATCGTGAAACACGAGACGATGCTGACCAGCGAGAACGCGTTGGACATCATCAAGGACTACGACATCGTCGCGGACGGCACAGACAACTTCCCTACCCGCTACCTGGTGAACGACGCTTGCGTGCTGAGCGGCAACAAACCGAACGCCTATGCTTCGATCTTCCGGTTCGAGGGTCAGGCCAGCGTTTTCGCGACCAAGGATGGACCGTGCTACCGCTGCCTGTATCCGGAGCCGCCACCACCGGGGCTGGTGCCCTCGTGCGCCGAGGGCGGCGTGCTGGGCATTCTGCCCGGATTGCTGGGCGTGATTCAGGCGACCGAGGTCATCAAGCTGATCCTGGGCAAGGGTGAGTCTTTGATTGGGCGGCTGTTGCTCGTGGATTCACTCGGCATGCGCTTCCGTGAGCTGAAGCTCAGGAAGAATCCGGATTGCCCGGTGTGCGGCAAGAATCCAACCGTGACCAAGCTTATCGATTACCAGCAGTTCTGTGGAATTGCTTCTGAACCAAAGGCGGCCCAAGTGAACGGAACAACTGTACAGAACGGCATTCCGCAGATCACTGCGGCGGAGTTGAAGAAGCGGCTGGACAACAAGGACGATATCTTTGTCCTCGACGTGCGCGAGCCACATGAATATCAGATTGCCAACCTCGGCGCGAAGCTGATTCCGCTGGGCGAGTTGCCGGCGCGCGCAGGCGAGCTCGAAAAGGACCGCGAGACAATTGTCCATTGCAAGTCCGGCGGACGCAGCCAGAAGGCTGCGGAATTTCTGGCTCAGAATGGCTTCAAGAAGGTCTGGAACCTGGCGGGAGGCATCACGGGCTGGTCAAATGACATAGACCCGAAGATTCCGAAGTACTAGCCTGTGAAGAATAAAAGGCGGTCTGTGGGCAGACCGCTTTTTACTGCCTTATCTTCACCGACCTACTTCACGGTGAGCGCAATGGTCAGGGTGTGGCTGGTAACGGAGGCTCCGTTGTTAGAATAGGCGGCCACGGTGACAGTGTAGTTGCCGGCGGCAATCCCAGGATTGGATTCGGGTGGGTGGTTATAGTAGTCGTACAGCTGGGAGCAGGCGCTGAGTCCGAGGCTGCTGGCAGCAAGCAGAGCTACGATGCCGAGCATTCGGAGCCCGTTCAGCCCGGAGCGTTTGCGCATAGCGCCGAGTCCGGCGAGTGCGAGCAAGCCGGGCAGAACGAAGGCGTAGGTGGTGTGCGAACCGCGACTTCCAGGCCATACCAGGCTGGCTCCCGATGATGCCTTCGTAGTGATCTGCAAAGAGCTGGTCAGTGTGTTGCCGTTAAGTGGCGTAAGCGTGGTTGGGCTGAAAGTACAGGCCGAAGCGGCTGGATTTCCGGAGCAGGAGAGCGTAACCATGTCATCGAAGCCGTTGAGTGGCGTGATTGTGAGGACGACGGTTCCGAACTGGCCAGGACTGAGGCTCAAGGATGTAGGGCTGGCAGTGATGGAGAAGTCAGGCTCGGTGCTGGTAGCCTGGCTCGAGAGCTGCGCCCGCACCCTAGACGTGCGGAAGTTGCTGCTGCCGCTGTAGACGGCGTAGATGGCTCCAGATGGCTGCTGGTCGAGCGTGAGCGTCGCTTCTCCATTCCTGACGAAGGCCGAGCCGAATGAAGCACCCTGAATGTTTTCAAGACTGACGATGCCGTCGGTCGCCGGGTTTCCGGCAATATCGCTGACTTGAGCGGTAAAGGTGATGCCGCGGTCGCCGGCGGCAGAGGTGAGCTCAGTATGCGTCGCAACCTGTGCCTGCGCGATTCCAAGAATACTAAATACAAATGCCAGGCCTGCGACCCTGCTGAGGGTTGACCTGCCGATACCATGCCGCAACAACTGCAAAATCATTCTTCGGGTTCTCTGCTCTCTCAAAAGGAAGCGCTATGCTGCCAAGCTCCCATTGTATCTGGAGAATGCAAAATGCTCTACGATGACAGATTGCGACTTTATTCTCGCAAGGCATTTCTATGATTTTTTATACCGAGGCATCTTTATGACTTCAGAGCTATCCCGGCGTCCCCAATTGCAACATCTTACGATTCAACTGAACGACTTGAAGGAGCGCGGAACCTACTTCCGGCTGCGTGTGCTGGATGACATGCAGGCTCCCGTCTGTACGTATGACGGCAAGCGGGTCATCAACCTGGCGTCGAACAACTACCTGGGCCTGACGGCGCACCCCAAGCTACGCGAGGCGGCGATCGAAGCTACCCGGAAATACGGGGTGGGATCTGGAGCGGTACGCACGATTGCCGGGACGATGAAGATCCACATGGAGCTTGAAGAAAAGATCGCGCGCTTCAAGAATGTTGAGGCCTGCGTCGTCTTCCAGAGCGGCTTCGCAGCCAATGCAGGAAGCGTGTCGTCGATTCTAGGCAAGGAAGACTTCATCATCTCCGACGAGCTGAACCACGCCAGCATTATTGACGGGGCGCGGCTGTCGCGGGCGAAGATCAAGGTCTTTCGACACAAAGACGCGGCGCATGCGGAAGAACTGCTGAAGGAGGTTGCGAACGAGCCGGGACGGAAGCTGCTGATTACGGATGGTGTCTTCTCCATGGACGGCGATATTGGCCCCGTGGACAAGCTGTGCGATCTGGCTGACAAATACGGCGCGATCATGATGGTGGACGATGCGCACGCTTCGGGCGTGCTGGGGCGTAACGGGCGCGGATCCGTGGACCACTTTGGCTGTCATGGCCGCGTGGATGTGCAAGTGGGCACGCTGTCGAAGGCTATCGGCGCACTGGGAGGGTATGTCTGCGGGTCGCGGGATTTGATTGATTTTCTTTACCACCGGGCGCGGCCATTTCTATTTTCGACCTCCCACCCGCCATCGGTAACGGCGACCTGCATTGCGGCTTTTGACCTGCTGGAGGGTGAGCCGGAGCGCATTGAGCGGCTGTGGGAGAACACGCGATATTTCAAGGCAGAACTGGGACGGCTGGGCTTCGATATTGGCGGTGTGACGACTCCCGCGAGCGAGACTCCGATTACTCCCATCATTATCGGAGACGGACGCTTGACGATGGATTTCTCAAAGGCGCTGTTTGATGCCGGCGTAATGGCTACAGGGATAGCCTTTCCAACGGTTCCGGAGGGCAAAGCACGGATACGGACGATTATGACCAGCGAGCACACGCGCGCGGAACTAGATGAGGCACTGGAGATTTTGGACCGTGTAAGCAAAAAACTAGGGATCAGAAGCTGAAGACTGGTGGCCGGGTAAACGCATTTTACGCTACCCGCAGACTGATCTTTGTGCGGTTTTAACCCTGATTGCTGAGTTGGGGAGTCCGGCCTGGCCGCGTCATCTGCCAGGTGTACTGGATACGGTGAATGACGGTGATGGTGGAGATGACAGCCAGCACCCAGAGCACCGGGGCCATAACATCCCAACGGTTGAACAACGCACCGAGGATGATGAGGACGATGCGCTCCGGGCGCTCCATAAAGCCCACTTTGCACTTGCCGATCAGAGCTTCCGCCCGGGCGCGCGTGTAGCTGACCATAAGCGACGTGACCATGACAAAGGCAGCGAGGAAGACATAAAAGAGGCGGTTGCCGCGAGCATAGAAGACCAGCAATCCGAAGAACAGCACGACATCGGAGTAACGGTCGATAACTGAATCAAAATAAGCCCCGAAGACGGTGACCTGATCGGTCTGGCGGGCGACACGGCCATCGACCATGTCGAAAATGCCGGCTCCAATAATGACCAGTCCCGCATAAAGAAACATGCGGACGTAGTTATGCTCGTTGGCGAAGCCGAACAGGATAGCGGCTCCGGTATTGATGAGCAGTCCGATAAATGTAAGAACATTGGGCGATATTCGGGTGAGCGCAAGGCCATTGACGATGGACTGCAGGAGAACTCCGCAGGCTCGGCCAAAGGCACTCGTCCATGTTGTGCTCATCGGGTTGTGCTCACTGGATTGCACTCATGGGGCTATTCTTCCCCGGCGTCGTGGATGGTGACCAGCTTGAGCACTTCCAACTCGCGCTTGCCATTGGGGGTGACGACGACGGCCATGTCCCCTACCTGCTTACCGATGAGGCTGCGACCAATGGGCGAGGTGGTAGAGATGAGTCCTTTATTGACATCTGACTCTTCACTGGTAACAAGTTTGTACTCGATCTTCTCGTCCTTTGACACGTCGTAAACGATGACGGTCGAGCCGAAGGCGACACGATCTTTGGGGATATTCGAGAGATTGACGAGCGAGAGCTCGGCCATGCGCTTCTTGAGCTGTCCAAGGCGAGCGTTGACGAACTCCTGGCGCTGTTTGGCCATGTGATACTCGGCATTTTCACTAAGATCACCCATGGCTACAGCCTTTTTGATCTCGGCCGGGAGCTCATGGGCCAGCTCATGCTCAAGCTGGCGAATTTCTTCCTGAAGCTGCTTTTTAATGTGTTCGGGCATTCATTCATCCGTCGGGCGGCTGTTTGGATTGGGCCGCCGGGCTTCGGCTTCGGCCGGGTTTACCGCAAGAAATCATTATAGCTGGACTGACCATCCAGGCACACGCGCTTCGCCATGCTGCCGCCAGCCGCTGTGGCCCTTCCGCTAGTCAGAATTAGGAAGCAGGCTCATAAACCACCTACCGCTTATTCGCTGACCCCGTATCATCGTTTCCATGGACGAGGTGCAGCGAATCATGGGACTGGATGTCGGCGACCGCCGCATTGGGGTTGCCGTCTCTGATGCGCTTGGCCTTACAGCGCAGCCGGTGCTTACATTGGTCCGCTCGAACCGCAAGCAGGACCTGAAGTCGCTCCAGCGGGTGATTCGCAGGTACAACTGCTCAGCCATTGTGGTTGGGAATCCGCTCTATATGTCAGGGGACCAGAGCCCGCAGGCTGCAAAAGCGCAGGTCTTTGCTCAAATGCTGCGCGAAGAGACTGGTTTGTCCGTACACCTGTGGGACGAGCGGCTGACTTCGACCGAAGCTCATCGCCACCTGTACGCCGCGGGTCGACCAGGCATTGAACATAAGGCGGTTGTGGATCAGGTGGCCGCGGTGCTGATACTGGAAAGCTACCTGGAGGCCAGAAAAGCAGTTCACTAAAGGTCGCTAAAAATAGTCCGCATCATAAAATCACTATAGGTAATCCAATCAAAGGACTCGGTTTTCTCGTGCGACGTCTTTTCTTTCTTTTGCTTTTGGCTGCTGTTGCGGGAATCGCTTATTGCGTTCTGGCTCCCTTTGGCCCCTCCTCGCAGACCTTTGTCGAGATTCCTCCGGGAATGCCGACGACGCAGATTGCTACGCTGTTGAAACAGAGCGGGATTATCCGCAGCAAATTTGCTTTTGAAGCCATGCAGCTGGTGAAGGACAGAACGCTGAAGGCGGGCGAATACCGCTTTGACCATCCGGCAAAACTTGCGCAGGTTTATGCACGGTTGTCGCGCGGCGATGTTTATACGGTTAGCGTAACGATTCCTGAGGGGTCAAACCTGTTCGATATCGGGCAACGCCTGCAGACCGCGGGATTTGGGCCCGAGGAAGAATTTCTCGCGGCTGCGCGCACGAATGTGAATTTGATCGCCGACCTCGATCCGCAGGCTACGAGCCTAGAAGGGTATCTCTTCCCCGACACCTATCGCTTTTCGCGGCACGCGACCCCGACGGAAATACAGGAGACAATGGTTCGCCGGTTCCGGCAGGTTGCGAACGAGCTAGGGCTGCAAGGGGACGATCATCGCGTGGCGATTCTGGCCTCGCTGGTAGAGCGCGAAACGCCGATTCCGGCGGAGCGTCCGCTGGTGGCGAGCGTATTTGTGAATCGGTTGGCGAAGGGCATGCCATTGATGACCGACCCTTCTGTGATTTACGCTGCATTGCTTGCGGGGCGATACAGGGGCGTGATCTATGCATCGGACTTAGCCGCGGATTCGCCGTATAACACCTACAAACATGCAGGCTTGCCACCGGGCCCCATTTGTTCGCCCAGCGCGGGTTCGCTGAAGGCGGCAATGAATCCGGCGCAGACTGACTATTTGTACTTTGTAGCGGCAAGCGCCGATCCTTCAGGAAAATCGCGCTTTTCGGCAACTCTGGAAGAACATGCACAGGACGTGGCAGCGTACCGGAAATCGCTGCGAGAAGCAGGTTCGCAATGATGGAACCATTGGATTGGCAATCACGTAAGGGGATGAGCCGGCCCTATTGATGGGAAGACATAGATCCACCGCGTTGCTGTTGATGTGCCTGCTGCCGTTCCTCAATGGCTGCCTGGTACATACGCGCCGAATCAAGCAGGCAAAGATGCCATCGGTAGTGATGACGGCCACGGCGGATGACCTGGTAAAGGCGATCAACGACCGGTGTCAGGCAATCCATTCCCTGAGCGCCACGGTTGTCTTTCAGGCGACGGTGGGAGGTCCGCGCAAAGGCAAAGAAAAAACCTACACCTCCTTCGACGGATACATCCTGCTACGGAAGCCAGAGTCTCTGCGCGTGATCGGGCTGGTTCCGGTGTTGCATACACGTGCGTTTGACATGGCGAGCGATGGGGCGACATTCAAGATGTGGATTCCACATGAAAACAAAGTCTTCGAGGGAGCGAATACGGTCACAAAGGAATCGCCGAATCCGCTTGAGAATTTTCGCCCAAATGTCTTTTCGGATTCTCTGCTGATCAACTGCATAGGGCCAGATGACCTGGTTACGCTTACCTCAGACACGGATACCAGAATTGACCCGAAGACGAAACAGCTGGTGATCGAGGTGGACTATGACCTCTCCGTCTTGCGCCGCAAGGGCGACAGCAACGAGCTGATTCCGGAACGTGTGATTCACTTCAACCGTGTGGACCTGCGGCCATACGAGGAAGATATCTACGACGCCAAGGGCGCGATCCAGACTGCGGCGATTTATGGACCGGATCAGACATTTGGCCCCGTCAGGTTTCCGGGGACTATCACAATTAAGCGTCCGCTTGAGGAGTACCAGATCGTGATAACGTTTCAGAAGCTGATAACCAACCTGAAGCTTTCGGATGATCAGTTCCAGTTGAGGACTCCGGCGGGAGCGGTCGTACAGGAACTACACTAGCGGTGCGGGGACCCGCTATTTTCAGCCTCTTCTGACTAAGACCTATTTAGACCGGCGCGCTGGGAGTGTTCGGTGATGGCCCGGTTTATTTCGAGCGCAAGGGCCAGGGCTGCACGGCCGTCTTCCGCGGAGACTTTCGGCGTTGTGCGGGTGCGAACGGCTTCAAGGAACGATTCAATCTCCAGCAGCAGCGGCTCTGCCTGCAGCACTTCGGGTTTGCTGAACGCGAGTCCAGCGGGTACGGTGGCTGTTGACGCACCGGCCTTTGCATTTACGTCGATCACGAGGACATCTCTGCGGGCGTAATCGACGGAGATGTACTGGTGCGGCTGGAAGAAGCGCAGCTTCCGGACCTGCTCGGTGCTGGCGCGGCTGGCCGTAAAGTTGGCGACGCAGCCTGACTCGAATTCAAGCCGGACGTTGGCGATATCGTTTTTGCTGGAGAGGATCGGCAGCCCGACGGCGTGAATTTCGCGTACAGGCGATTGGGCGAAGGCGAGAACGATGTCCAGATCGTGGATCATCAGATCGAGAACCACATCGACATCCAGCGCGCGAGGTGTGAAGATGCTGAGACGGTGCGCCTCAAAAAACATAGGGCGATTAAGCAGCGGCTGAACGGCAAGAATGGCCGGGTTGAAGCGCTCAAGGTGACCGACCTGCAGGATGCGGTTATGTTGACGCGCGATTGCGATGAGTTTATCGGCTTCGGCGGTGCTGCCGGCGATGGGCTTCTCGATCAGCAGATCGATACCCGGACCGCCAGCCCTATCGTCGCGTAAAAGCGGCGCGGCCACAGCATAATGCATAGAGGTTGGAACGCATACTGATGCGGCGTCAATGATGACTTCACCGCGATCGCGGGCGGCGAGCAGCCCGTCGACGGATGAGTAAATCGGCACACCCCACTCTTCGTGCAGAGCAGCGGAGCGGGCGGTGTCTGTCTCGAGAACGGCGGCCAGCCGGACGGCTTTGCCAGCCTGTTCCAGCTCACGGTAGACGCGAAGATGATTGCGCCCGAAGGCTCCTGCGCCGCAGACTGCCACTTGCAGAGGCGATGGATTACTTGACATCACCGGAAACTGTCTTCAGACAGCGTATGTAGAGCTCGAGAAGATGGTCGATGTGGTCTTCGGGTTTGGGCGTTGTCGAAGCAGTAAATCCAGTAGACGGCGTCGTGGCGCGTCCCGCCCCTGTGGTGGTGGCGACGAATTTGAAGAGATCGAGGGCGATATCCTCATCGCGGCGCACGCTGGTGGGAGTGTTTTGGGGCTGTTCCATATGAATCCTCCGGGGAAGTCCTCCGAGTGCGATGCTATCAAAAGTCGGAATTCTGATTCCGAATTTGCTATTTCGCCAGCTCGCCTTTGACGATCTCACTGACCAGACGTCCGTCGGCGCGGGTTCCCGCCGTCTGGATGCGGGCCTGCACGGCCTTCATGACTGTTCCCATGTCTTTGGGACTGAGGGCAGCGCCTGAAGCAGACAGTTCGGCGATTGTTTGCTGAACGTGCTGGCGAATCTCGTCTTCGCCCGCAGCTTTTGGCATATACGTTTCGATGAGCGCAATCTCCGCTGTTTCTTTGGCGGCCAGCTCCGGGCGGTTGCCTTTGGTGAACTGCTCGACCGATTCACGGCGCTGTTTAATAAGCGTGGTAAGAACCTGTTGCGCTTCCACGTCGGTTAGCGGCTGACGCTTTTCGATTTCCTTATTTTTGAGCGCGGATTTCACCATGCGCAGGGCGGTGGTGCGCTCGGCGTCGCGCGCCTTCATAGCGGCAATTATGTCGTGGTCGATACGGGTTGTGAGACTTGTCTCTGCCATTATCCTTAACTCCGAAAGCCTCTATGATTTTCTAGCCTAAAACCATTTGCTGACTTTTCTTTAGCCCTAAACCCTTCATTATAGAAACAAAGCGCGGCGAGCGCTCGCCCAGTAAAATAAGAGTTAAGCCAATTTACCGCTTAAGGAACACAACGATGATTCGGAAGACACGACTTTTTACGCCAGGCCCGACTCCCCTGCTGCCTGCTGCACAGTTTGCCATGGCCGCCGCCGATATCCATCACCGCACGACTGAGTTTCGTGCGCTGTATCAGCGCGTGCTGGGCCAGCTCAAGACCTTCGTGGGCACAAAGAACGACGTGCTGTTGCTGGCTTCGTCGGGGACCGGCGCGATGGAAGCTTCTATTTCCA
>Ga0335072_10010181_pt1 | contig 13542 bp, 14 predicted proteins | sample Lox_Sample_21_FD_206725 | JGI IMG/M metagenome (GOLD analysis project Ga0335072, IMG submission 206725) | Soil microbial communities from Loxahatchee National Wildlife Refuge, Florida, United States - Lox_Sample_2.1 | ecosystem: Environmental > Terrestrial > Soil > Wetlands | place: USA...
CGTGACGAGCGCGACGGGGATTCCGAGGGGCTCGAACCAGGCGCGGAAATTCCGCCAGTGTTGCTCGGCGAGCAGCTCCGTCGGCGCCATGAGCGCCGCCTGCAAGCCGCTGCCGGCGGCCCGCGCCGCCGCCACCGCTGCGACCACTGTCTTGCCGCATCCCACGTCCCCTTGCAGAAGCCGCAGCATCGGGCGGTTGCCGCGCACATCCGCATCCACCTCCTCCCGGGCTCGCCGTTGCGCCCCGGTGAGCGGAAACGGCAGCCGCTCGAGAAATCGAGCGGCGAGGCCCGTCGCGTCCTCGAGCGCCGAGGCGCTGCCCGATTGCACGGCGCGCTTGAGGAGCTTGAGGCTCAGGTGGTGCGCGAGGAGCTCCTCGAAGGCGAGCCGGCGCTGAGCGGGGTGGCGTCCCTGCGCGAGCTGCTCGAGGCGCGCGGTGCGCGGCGGCCGGTGAACATCGTGCAGCGCCTGCGCAAGCGCGGGCAGCTGAAGCTTGGCGAGCACGGCTTCCGGAATCCAATCGACGATCTGCGGGGGCGCGCCGCCCGAGGCGGTCTCGAGCTCCCCGAGCGCCCGCTCGACCAAGAGCCGCAGGCGCCCCTGGGCGAGGCCCTCCGTGCTCGGGTAGATGGGCGTCAACGTCTCCTCGAGCGGCTCGGCCGCGCCGAGCACGCGGCGGTATTCCGGGTGCACGATCTCCAGTCCGACGGGTCCACGGCGCACCTCGCCGAAGCAGCGCAGGCGCGTGCCGCGCGCAAGCCCGCTCTGCTGGGCCGCGGAGAAGTGGAAGAAGCGCAGCGTGAGAAAGCCGGATCCGTCCGAGATGCGCGAGAGGAGCTGGCGCCGCCGGCGGAACGCAACCTCGGTCAACTGCACCTCGCCCTCGACCGCCGCCCGCGAGCCGGCGATGAGCGAGCCGATCGGCACGATCCGCGTGCGATCCTCGTAGCGCAACGGCAGCACGAACAGCAGATCCTCGATGCGCGTGACGCCGAGACGCGCAAGCCGCTCGGCGAGCGCGGCGCCCACCCCCCGCATCGCCGTGACCGGCCGGTCCTGGGCGGCGGTGCTCCGCGGCGCCGCGGTTTGGAGAGGCTCAGCCAAGCGCGAGTATGCACTCCATCTCGACGCGCGCACCGCGCGGCAGCTGGGCGACCCCGACCGCGGCACGCGCCGGATACGGCTGCGGAAAGTACTCCGCCATGAGCTCGTTCACCTTGGCGAAGTGGCCGAGGTCGGTGAGGAACACGGTGAGCTTCGCCACGCTTGCGAGCGAGCCGCCCGCGGCCTCGGCGATCGCCTTCACGTTCTCGATCACGCGGCGGATCTCGCGCTCGATGTCGCCGGCGACGAGCGCTCCGGTCGCCGGATCGAGCGGAATCTGCCCCGAGACGTACACGGTGTCGCCGACCCGAACGGCCTGCGAGTAGGTGCCAATCGCCTGCGGTGCGCGCGCGGTATGAATGATCTCGCGAGTCATGCTTTGGAGCCTTTGCGGGTGGAGTGGGCTGCGATGGTACGGGTGACGCGCAGCACGTCCGGCATCCGCCGGATCGTGCGGATGACGCGCGCGAGGTGCTCGCGGTCGCGCACTCGCAGCTCGAAGACGAGCGTCGAGGTGTCGTTGTCGCGCTCCTCGACGGTCACGTGATCGATGTTGGTCTCGGCGCTCGCGATCCCCGCGGCCACGGCCGCGAGCACACCCATGCGGTTCGGCACATCGACGCGGATCTGTGAGCCGAAGAGCCGCTCCGGGCTCGCCTGCCAGGATACCGGGAGCCATTTCTCCGGGTGCTTGCGGTAGTCCTCGACGTTCACGCAGGTCTCGCGGTGAATGACGATGCCGCGCCCGCTCGAGAGGAACGCGAAGATCGGATCGTGCGGGATCGGGAAGCAGCAGCGCGCGTAGGTGACGAGGAGGCCCTCGGTGCCGGCGACCGCGAGCGGGGCGGGCTGCGCGGTTGCGGTGCCGATCTCGCTCACCTCCGACCCCCCGTCCGTCTCGAGCGCCTGCAGCGGCTCCGCCGGGAGCAGGCGTCGCGCGACGAGCGGAGCCAAGCGCTCGCCGAGTCCGAGCTTCTCGAAGAGCTCATCGAGGTCCTTCATGCCGAGCTCGCCCACGGCCGCCTGGATCGACTCGGGGCTGATCTCCTCGATCGACAGCTGGAACTCCCCGAGCGACTGATTGAGCAGGCGCTGTCCGAGGGCGATCGCTTCGCTCCGCCGCAGGCTCTTCAGGTAATGGCGGATCGCGGTGCGCGCCTTCGCCGTCACCACGAAGTTGACCCACGAGGGGTTCGGCATCGCGCCCTTCGCGGTGATGATTTCGACCGTCTGGCCGTTGCGCAGCACGGCGCGCAGCGGCGTGAGCCGCCGGTCGACCTTGGCCGCGACACAGCGGTTACCGATATCGGTGTGCACGGCGTACGCGAAGTCGACGGCGGTCGAGCCGCTCGGGAGCCTCAGGATCTCACCCTTCGGCGTGAACACGTAGACCTTGTCGGGGAACAGGTCGACCTTGACGCTCTCGAGGAACTCCTCGGAGCTGCCGCCATCCTGCAGCTCGACCAGATGCCGCAGCCACTCCCGTGCACGCTCCTGCTGCGCCGAGCCGGGCTCGTCGCCCGCCTTGTAGCGCCAGTGCGCGGCGATTCCGGACTCGGCAACCCGGTGCATGTCCTCGGTGCGGATCTGCACCTCGATCGGCACTCCATTCGGGCCGAAGAGCGTGGTGTGAAGCGACTGGTAGCCGTTCACCCGAGGAATCGCGATGTAGTCCTTGAACCGCCCCGGCATGGGCTTGAAGACGCTGTGCACGCTCCCGAGCGCCCGATAGCACGTGTCGGCGGTGTCGACGATGATTCGCAGCCCGTGCACGTCCACGATCTCGTTGAGCGGCGCGCGCTTGCGCTGCATCTTGCGGTAGATGCTGTAGAGGTGCTTCTCGCGGGCCTCCACGTGCGCCGCAATCCCGTTCTTCATGAGCGCCGCGGTGATCGGCTGCTCGATGCGGCGCAGGAACTCCTTCTGATTGCCGCGCGCCCGCCGCAGCGCGCGCTCGAGGACGCGGTAGCGCTGCGGGTAGAGCGCCCCGAAGCCCAGGTCTTCGAGCTCGAGCTTCAGGTTGTAGAGCCCGAGCCGCTCGGCGATCGGGGCGTAGATCTCGAGCGTCTCGCGCGCGATCGCGCGCCGGCGCACCGGGGAGATGGCATCGATGGTGCGCATGTTGTGGGTGCGATCGGCGAGCTTCACCAGCACCACGCGCAGATCCCGCACCATCGCGAGCAGCATCTTGCGGAAGCTCTCGGCCTGCGCCTCCTCGCGGCTCTTGAACTTGATCTGGTCGAGCTTCGTCACCCCATCGACGAGCTCCGCCACATCGGCGCCGAAGCGCTCGGCGAGCTGGTCCTTCGGCGTCGGGGTGTCCTCGATCACATCGTGGAGAATCGCCGCGATGATCGTATCGGGGTCGAGGTGCAGGTCGGCGAGGATGGAGGCGGCGGCCACCGGATGCGCGATGAACGGCTCCCCGGAGAGGCGCTTCTGGCCCTTGTGAGCCGAGGCACCGAACTCGGCCGCCTCGCGAATGCGCTCGACCTGCTCGGGCGGCAGGTACGTCCCGACGTTGGCGAGCAGCTCCTTTAGACCCGGAGTGCGCCTTCCACCGGGGAGCAATCCCAGGAGCGAAGACGCATAGTCCATGGCCGGTGAGAGCGGTTCACTCTCCGAGGCCGAACTGTGGAGCGCGGAAGCTCGCTGGGTGCTCGACGTCCGTGAGCGAAGGCTGCTCGGGCGGGGGCTCGGGCTCGCGGAGCATCTCGGCGGTCACGTTGCCTTCGGCGATCTCGCGCAGGGCGACGACGGTGGGCTTGTCGTTCTCCCACGGCACGGTGGGCTCGGCCCCGTTCGCGAGCCGGCGCGCGCGCTGTGCGGCGAGCAGGACCAGCTGGAAGAGGTTATCGACGCTCTGCAGACAATCTTCGACGGTGATGCGTGCCATGGCTCAAACGGGGTCCGAATCGTGAGGGGAGTACCGTCCGCCCGCGGGTGGACAGAACCGGTCAGCTAGTATAGGGGAAGGGTCGCGGAATTGGCCAGCGCTAGCCGGCGAGCAGCTGCTCGATCAGGGGATGAAGCGCCGCGCGCTCGCGGCGCAGCGCCTCGCCGCGCCCCGCGACGACTGCCGCGAGCTCCGCGACGGCATGCTCGAAGTCGTCGTTGACGACCACGTAGTCGAACTCGCTCCAGTGACGCATGTCGTCCACCGCATCGCGCAGCCGCCGCGCGATGACCGCGGCGGAGTCCGTCTGCCGCCGCTCGAGGCGCTCTTCGAGCGCCTGACGCGAGGGCGGCAGGATGAAGATCGTGACGCAGCCGGGCATCGCGGCGCGCACCTGCCGCGCGCCCTGCCAGTCGATCTCGAGGATCACGTCGCTCCCCGCCTCGAGCAAGCGTTGCACGGTGTCGCGCCCGGTGCCGTAATCGTGATCGAACACCTGCGCGTGCTCGAGGAACGCGCCGCGCGCGACGAGCTCGCGGAACTGCTGTGGTGAGACGAAGTAGTACTCGCGACCGTCCTGCTCGTGCGGGCGCGGCTTGCGCGTGGTGTGGGAGACCGAGACCGCGAGTGAGGGGTCGCGCTCGCGCAATGCCTCGACGAGCGAGGTCTTGCCGGCGCCGGAAGGCGCCGAAATCACGAACAGCCGGCCGTGTCGCGCCGCGCCCGCACGCCGCGCGGACGACTCCTCCCCCACGGCTTTCGTCTGGACCCCCGAGGGCCCCTTGTGCGTGTCCGGCTGCATCGCTCTCTCGCGCGGGAAGTCTAGCAGGCGCACCGCGCCGAGCCCGTGATGGGGGTCGAAGCAGAGCCGCGAGGGCGCCGCAGACTGGCACTCAAACGACGGACGCCCTCGCATTAACGATCATTAATGCCGCGTTCACGGCCGCGACGGGCCAAGCGCTATAACATCAGCGCCCGGCGAGGTTGCGGAGCCCTGTATGCGCACTCCCCTGGTGAGTTTCACGACGCTGTGCCTCATATCCGTCTCCGCTGCGGCGCTTGCCGTCGATCGCGGCGGCGCAGGCGCAGGTGGTGGCGGTTTCTCGGGAGGTACCCCGAGCGCGCCCGCAGCCCCGGCGCCGGCCGCCTCCGGCGGACACTTTGCGAGCCCGGGCCCGGGATCCGGCGGTGGCCGTGGCATCCACCTCGGCGCGATGGGTGCGGGCGGTGCGATGGGCGGCCGCATGGGTCACGGGTACGCCATGCTGAGCACGGCGCGTCCGGCGAGCGGCGTTTCCTTCATCGGCAGCCGCGCGGCCTCCGCCAACCCGCGCGCGGCCGTCGGTGACCGCCAGATCGGGGTCGTGGTGGGTGCGCTGCCGCGGAGCGCCGCGGCCGCCGTGCGCGCCTCGAAGGAGGCGCGTCCCCAGCCCCCCCGTTCCCACAGTTCCGAGCTTCCGCGGCTCAGCAACTCCGCGTGCCTCGGCGGGGGCCCGACCTGGGCGTGCCCGGCCGGCGACTACGGCTTCGCCTGGCAGACGACCTATTGCACGGAGGTCTCTTACAGCACGCTCGGTTACTCAACGGGATCGCCTTGCGGTGGCGGCGCAATGAAGTTCGGACCCGTCGGAGGCAATCCGGTGAGGTCGACTCGGTGAGGCCGGGCACGCTCGAGACGCCCGCCAGCCCGGGTGACGCGCCGCTCTGAGCGCCGGTCTGCGACACAGCGGACTCGGGCGCGCCCGATGGATTCTGGGGGCGTCTGCGTGCTTCGCCGGCGCGTGCGCCACGTCACTGGACGAGCCCCCGTCCGCCTCGGATCTTCAAGCGGATGTCGTGCAGCTGAGTGCGGCCGATCCGGACTCTCCGGCCACCTTGAGCGCACGACTCGCCTACGCCGAGCGCGTGGCGGATGACTCGAGGCCGAGCCGTTGCCGGCGGCGCCTTGCGCAGGCGAGCTCGCAACTTGCCGCCGTACGCGCAAGCCCCGCAACGGCGCTCCTCTTTCCGCACGGTTGGGCGCGTGCGCTCGATACCGAATACCGCATTGACCGCCTGAGCGCAGCCTGCGCGCCCGATGCGCAGACGCGAGTCCGCGAGCTGCGCGCGGCAGCCGCGGCAGCACGTCGCGCAGTCGAGCTCTACCGCGACGCGCTCGATGACTACTCGATGGCGACGATGCAGTTCAACGTCGCCGTCGTCGAAGATGAGCTCGGCGAGCACCGCCTCGCGCTCGCCGCACTCGAGTCGGCGATCGCGATGGATCGGGAGTTCGGCTTCCGCGAGGACGCGCAGGAGAACTACGGGCATCTTCTGCGTTTCGACCATGAGCCCTCCGGTGCCGCACACATCGCCGCACGGATGAAGGACTTCCCCGAGCGCTCGGTGACGCTCAGGTTCGCGTGGTCCGCATCGACTGCGCGCGTCACGATTCGTAGCGACCGGGCACGGCTCGTCGATGGGGCGATCCTCACGAGTGAGGCGCACAGCGAGCTGCAGCGCACCGTGCGTGAGGGCGGCGGCCATTGGATCGTTTCGTATCGGCGGATCTCGGCGAGCGACGATGCCGGCGTCTGGCCGCTCGCGCCGAGCGTTCATGGGCTCGAAGACTCGGTCTTCACGCCCGTGCTGACGCAGCTTCCAGATATCGAGGTCAGCGCGGCGGGCGATCTTGAGCGAGTCGACGACGTTGACGCGTTCGCGAGCCGCATCGCCGAAGAGGCCGAGGCACAGATTCGCGCACACGCACCGCACGGCGCGCACTCGAGCGGTCTCCTCGCGCGCGGCCTTGCGGAAGTGCCGCGCATCCTCGCACCGCAGATCATCGAGGCGGAGACGAGGCAGTCCTACAGCCTCGAGACCGCGATGTGGATCGGTGCCACCCTAAAGCAGGGGGTCTGGTACGACAGCGACGCCACGTTGATGCTGCCTGGCATACGCACCGTCGTGCTCGCCTATCGCCTGCAGTTCGCTTATACGCGCCCCGTCCCCTGTCCCGGCACATCAGGTGCTCGCACCTGCGCCGAACTCGTCATTCACGCCGTACCCGATGCCGATGCGCTGGCCGAGTATCTCGGCAGCGTCGTGCAGCACTTCGGGCAGCCGCTCGACTACGCATCGGCGACTGACCTCCGTCTCGTGATCGATCCGAGCACGCTCGAGCTCTACGTCGAGGAGGTGCGACGCTACTGGTATGCAGCGACGGGCGCCCGGCCTGGCGCGACCGGCAAGGCTCGACGGCACGAGGGGCTCATTGAAGCGCAGCACCGGATCTGGAGCGCGTCCTATCCCTGAGGCCGAAAAGGCGAGTCGACGGGAGTCGACTCGTCCAGGCTAGGCGTAGCCGGCATTGCAGGATCTGATCGCGGCTCAGATGAGCATGCCGCCCGAGATCTCGATGCGCTGCGCGGTGAGCCAGCGGTTCTCTTCGCTCAGAAGCGCTGCAACGGCGGGGCCGATGTCCTCCGGCACCCCCACGCGTCCCATGGCGGTGACGGAGGCCACGTAGTCGTTGAGCGGCTTGTCATCGCGTACGCGCCCGCCGCCGAAGTCGGTGGCGATGGCGCCCGGTGCGACGGTGTTGACGGCGATGCCGCGCGCGCCGAGCTCGCGCGCGAGATAGCGGGTGAGCACCTCCACGGCGCCCTTCATCGCCGCATACGCCGAGTAGCCCGGGAAGGTGAAGCGGGCGAGACCGCTCGAGACGTTGACGATGCGCCCGCCGTCGGCGATGAGCGGCAGCAGCGTCTGCGTCAGGAAGAACACACCTTTGAAGTGCACGTTCATCACGCTGTCGAACTGCGCTTCGGTGGTCTCGGCGAAGGGCGCATGGACGCCCATCCCGGCGTTGTTGACCAGGTAATCGAAGCTTGGACGGCCGAAGCTCCCGATGAGGGTCTGCTTCACCTGGGATACGAAGGCCGCGAATTCCGCGATCTTGCCGGTGTCGAGCTGGAGCATCGCGGCCTTGCGGCCGAGGCGCGTGATTGCCGCGGCCGCGGAGTCGGCCTCGGTCTTGTTGCTGTGATAGGTGCCGATGATGTCGACGCCCTTCTGGGCGAGCGCGATGGCGGTGCTGCGGCCGAGGCCGCGACTGGCTCCGGTGATGAGGGCGATCTTGCTCATGCGGGTCTCCTGAAGTGGATGTCCGGTCGGTCCGGGCACGGTTCGGAGGATAGCTGTTTGGGGTAAGCGAATAATCAGGCATCATCCGGCAATTCCATCCGGAAATTACGAATAATGGATCGGCTGGACTCGATGAGGGTCTTTGCGCACGGATGAAATCTCGCGCTGGATCCGCGAGGATCGGGAGCACGTGCACTGATGCCGGTCCCGCTGGTCGTTTGGGCTCGCTACCGCAGCGCCTTGCGCTCGAGCTTGCGCAAAATCTCGCGCTTCTCCTGAACGCCAGCAACGATCTGCGGCCAGCGTGCTTTGTGGAGCGAGGAGGTGGTGCGAAAGTCCGCGAGCGGAACCGCGGCGAGCGGATCGATTCCGTAGAGCACGAACACATGAACGGCGGCGATGTCACCCGCCATATCGGCTACGCGCTCGAGAAGCTTCAGTGCCGCGCGCTCGCCCGAGGCGGCGATCTGCTGCCGAATGAACGCCTGAACAACATCGATGGCGAGTTGTGCCTGGGCGATTCCCGCGGGGTTACGCTTCTGCGGTAGCAAGTGCAAATTCTGGATCCGGCTATCGAGCACATCAATCGGGTGGATGACGCGCAAGCGACCGAGCTCCGGCACGTCAAGCTCGATGGCCCGTCGCGCCAGGTCTTTGGTCGTAAGGCCTGCGACACCCGAGAGGAAGTCCACTTGCTTGATGCCACTTCGCGTGCGGTGGGTCACCTTACCGGTCCGCGGTGTCGCCTCCTCGAGCGAGGGGAGCCACGTCGTCCATCCGAGACTTTTGCCCAGCTCCTTCGCAAGCGCGGAGTCGCCGATGAAATCGGCATCGGCCGTAACGCTTGAGAGCAGGCTCGCGGGGCGTCGGACCTCGAGGTGGTCGGCCCAGAATGCAAGCGCCTGTCCGCCAACCAGGAGTCCGCGGGGCGAGCAAATGCTCAGGATTCTGCGGACGTCCTCCGGAGCGAGCGGTGCTTCGGAGTCACGCGGAGTCTTCATCGAATGGGGCAGGATCATTCAGGATTCGTGCGGCGCGCGCGCGCTCGGGAGCGATCATATGCGTCGCCCCCCAGGTGGGCCTGGGCGAGCCGGCGCCGGCCTCGTCGAGCGCGGCGCGCAGTGCCGCGGGGGACATCACGACCGCGACCACGCGGCCGTGTCTCAAGATCTCGACGCGGCCGAGGGCTGTCACCTCCTCGATCAGGCCGCCGAAATTATTTTTTGCATCGGTCGCGGAAACGGTCTTTGTCATGCGTGAATATTAGCTAATTTAGCTATTTGATGCAACGCAACGAGCGCTAGCTAGCCCTTTAAGCGGCTATGTTGCAAACAGCCTTTATAAGAGCTAAAGTGTGCTCAGAGCTTTAAAGGGCTACACGGCAATGGACTATCCCCTGCTGACGCCAGCCCAACTGGCTGCATATTTGCGGTCGCTGCGGCGCTCGAAGCGACTCACCCAGTCCGCACTCGGCTCGAAGCTGGGCTTGAGCCAAAGACGAATCGCCACAATCGAGCACGACCCCGATGCCGTGAGCCTCGGCCAGCTGATGAGGATCCTCGCCCTCCTGGATGCGCGCCTCATCCTGCGGGTTCCGGGCAAGAAAGACGACACGACGCCGGCCCCGCGGAGCGATGAGGGCGCTTGGTAGCCCCGTGCCAACCCTCAACATCTGGATGAACGGTGAACTGGTCGGCGAGTGGACGACGAGCCGCACGGGCACCCCGATTCTTCGCTATGCGGAGTCGTGGACGGAGTCCCGCCGAGCTCGTGCGCTGTCGCTTTCATTGCCGATCACCCCCGATCGCGAGATCCGCGGCAATATCGTCGATTACTATTTCGACAATCTACTTCCGGACAATCCGGACATTCGCCGCCGTATTCGCGACCGGTATGGATTGAAATCCACCGACGCATTTGACTTGCTCGAGGAAATCGGTCGCGACTGCGTCGGTGCGGTGCAACTGCTGCCCCCCGATCGCAAGCCTGATCACTGGAACACAATCGACGGGACAGCCCTATCAACTGCGAACGTGGAACGAGAACTGCAAGCGGTTCTCGCTCCCGCGCGGGGACCCCGCTCAGAAGAGGACGACGGCTTTCGAATCTCAATTGCGGGTGCACAGGAGAAGACTGCTCTCCTCATGATGGGTGACACCTGGTATCGACCACGTCACGCAACACCCACTACGCATATCCTCAAATTGCCGCTCGGCATCATCGGAAACTTTCGTGGCGATTTCTCAAATTCAGTCGAGAACGAATGGCTCTGCTCGCAATTTCTTCACCAGCTCGGCCTTCCGGTCGCGCATACAGAAATGGCCAAATTTGGTGAACTAAGAGCACTCGTCGTACGGCGCTTCGATCGTCGGTGGGTGGGAGTGGAGGAAAGCGTCGAAGAGCGGAGTGGTTTTTTGCCCGGAGTGGGAGTGTGGATTGCCCGCTTACCGCAAGAAGACTTCTGTCAAGCGACAGGACGTCCTCCTACGCAGCGGTACGAGAGCGACAGTGGTCCATCCATGAATGAAATTCTGGAGATTCTGGCGACCAGCGCTCATGCCGAACGCGACCGCGCAAACTTCGTTCTCGCCCAGCTAACATTTTGGTTGCTCGCCGCGACCGATGGCCACGCGAAGAACTTCTCCATACATCACTTGGTCGGTGGCGCATTCGAAATGACGCCCCTCTATGACGTCTTGTCGGCTTGGCCTGTCATTGGGAGGGGTGCCAATCAGCTGCCCATCCAAGATGCGAAGCTGGCCATGGCCGTTGCTGGAAAGAATCGGCACTACAAGGTGGTCGACATTCTGCCCCGGCACTGGCAAGCGCTCGCAACGCGCATTGGCGGACCGGCGCTGTGGGACCGCATGCAGTCTCTAGTTGATGAGGCGCCTCGCGCCTTCGATCGGATCAAGCTGCCGCGCGGCTTCCCCGACGTCGTGCTATCCCGGATCTCTGAAGGCGTGCGGGAGCAGTCCCGGAAATTCTTGAGGGCTCTCCGCTTGCAACCGAAGGCCGGCTAGCAGGTTCGCGCAGAGGGCAACCGATTACCGAAGGAGTCCACCGTGGCAAAACCACCACCGCCCAAAGCCGTCGCACTGCGCATCGAGCTGCTGGAAGTGGTCCCCTTGGTCTGGCGGCGGGTGCTGGTCCCCGACCATTGGACGCTGGCGAGCCTGCACCATTACCTGCAGTGGGTTGTGGGCTGGACGGAATCTCATGCCCATGAGTTCGAGGTGGGGGATGGCCTCGTAGCCCCGGACTGGTGGATCAAGGAGTCGGGCTCGGAGGAGGAGGCCGGTCGCTATCGCGACGAGCGGCGGGTCTCGGTGGCCGCCGTCGTGTCCGAGCTCGGAGCCCGTGGGGAGTTCGAGTACCGCTACGACATGGGGGATGGCTGGGAGCATCGGATCGTCATTGAAACTCCACCGGCATCGACGATCAGCAACCCCCGCCTACCGGTCTGTCTCGCCGGCGAGAACGCCTGCCCGCCGGAGGACGTCGGCGGTCCCCATGGCTATGCGACGTTCCTGGAGATCCTCGCTGACCGTCGTCACGAGCAGCACGAGGACATGGTGCGCCGGATCGGTGGGGTCTTCGACGCGAAGGGCTTCGATCTCAACCGGATCAATCGCGACTGGAAAGGCGCGAAGCAGCGCCGACGGCGTTGACGGCTGTCGTTGTGCGGCCACGCCCATACCCGATCTACGGCATCGATATGCCCCATAACACCGGCGCTCTGCTTGATCCCGCAACCGCAGGCGCTTCCATCGAGGGCTACAAAGGATTCCTACTGACCGTAGCGACAGGCGACCAAGCTAACGAGGCTCGCATCCTGGAAGGCGTGGTCGCGCACGGCTATGCGTGCGCTCGATCATCTCAATGGATCCCTTGATGTTGATCTGGACGTTGAATCCGTCGGCAACCTCACGTCGAAACGCCTCCTTAGATCATCCCCTGCGCTTGACATCCCTCTTTCAAGATGTATTCTGCGCGGCTCTGAATTCGGAGCATACATGCGAACTTTATCGAAGCGGATATACAGGCACGCGATGTAGCGCCAGCCCGCGAGCTCACGGCTGCGGGTAGCGTCCTACCCCAGCCGTTTGGGCCGACCCGCGTCTCGCGCGGAAGCGTTAAGCCCTCGGCAGGGATTCTTGCCGGGGGCTTTCTGCTTTTGGGAGCTGTCGATGCGCGAAGACATGTACAAGGTGATCGTCGAACGCCCGCGTCGCGGAAAGCAGCGTGACGCCCTGGCCGCTCGGTTGCGTAACGACTTGAACGGGCCTGCGCGACTTGGAGCGCGCGCCGGGTACGGCTACCGCGATCTCAATGAGAACCTCGCTCCCCTACGCCGCTATCTGCATACCCAGATTGGGCGACCCTGGAACAGGGTGTTCAGCGAGATCTGCGCCAGCATAGACCGGCGCAATACCGTGCAGCAGCACATCCATCAGCATATCAGTGACTTCATCGCGATCGATGTCGGCGTCCGCGACGGCCGCTTGGTCGGTCTTGCTAATCGTTGGGCCTTCCTCCGCAGCAGTTCTGGAATCTATCAGGAGCTCTATGTCGATCCACGGACCGGTCTGATCCGACTCAACAAGTCGTACCGCTCGTGGCGCCATGGAGCCGCGGAGCGTCGCCGGCGTGAGCAAGCCGAAGTCACAGCCCGTCGTCGCACAGTGAACGAGCGCACCTTTCTCCTGCTGTTGGATGAGGTGTGGTTTCGCGTTGAGGTTGACGTGTTGCCGCGTGTGCGCCGCGTTGAAAACGTCGTCGATGGCAAGCCGCGCCAGCAGGTGATTGCTGAATCTCGGTACGACGTCGTATTGCGACGGAATATCTCCCGTGCGATGAGCGCCGAGCTGCAGCACTGCAAACATCTGTACGGCTCCAGCGATCTGTACGCCGTCAGCAAGCGACAGATCTCGACGCGGGAGATCAAAGCGCACAAGCTACGCGAGGGAAGGCAGGATGCGTGAATGCTGATTTGTGCAGCCGGTGACATCCACGGAGCGATGGGCCTGCTGTATCGGGACGTGCTCGCTTTCGAGGGATCGCTCGGCGTTCGTTTCGACTGCGTGCTTCACGTGGGCGATTTCGGTGTCTGGCCCGATCCCGCCCGGATCGACAAGGCGACTCGCCACCATGATGGCGCGGGTGACTTTCCTGCGTGGCTTCGGGAGGGTCGACAGGCGCCACGTCCGACGAGGTTGAACGGCTTTCGGTCTCAGGCCGTGTGGACATCTTGCTGACGCACGATGCGCCGGCCGGGGTACGTTTCGAGCGGCATCGTCGCGGTGCCGGGCATGTCAGCGAGGCGCTGGGCTTGGATGTGCTCTTGGCACAGGTCCAGCCGCGCGTGTGCTTCTTTGGTCATCACCACACCCGAATCGACGCCGACATCTCAGGTG
>Ga0335072_10010182_pt1 | contig 13542 bp, 12 predicted proteins | sample Lox_Sample_21_FD_206725 | JGI IMG/M metagenome (GOLD analysis project Ga0335072, IMG submission 206725) | Soil microbial communities from Loxahatchee National Wildlife Refuge, Florida, United States - Lox_Sample_2.1 | ecosystem: Environmental > Terrestrial > Soil > Wetlands | place: USA...
TCGAGCGAGCCCGCCGCGGCGGTCAGCAGCCGCCGGGGCTGCATGGGCGCGGACGCAGCTGCATTGCGCAGAACCGTCGCGGCGGTCTGCAGCTTCGGAGCTGCGGCCGATGCCTGATCAGTCACCAGCTCCGGCACGGCGTTGGCCAGCGCGATGACTGCCGGATTGTCAAGCGTGCTGCACCACGCGGGTGCGCCCGGCTTCGGCGCGGCATTGACCGTGGAAATGGTGGACGGAGCCGACGAAGGGATGGCGGAGGTTTCCGAAAATACCGATCCGTCGGCCCCTCGTGCGCAGCCTGCTGCGCCAAGCAACGCGAGACCCGCTATGAGAGCACATCCGGTAATCCGGTGGTAACTATTTATCGTTGATCGGACCATGCAGACAAGACGGGTGGCCACGGCCGCGGGAGTACACATACGCTGTCCGGCCCTGTCCGAACATATACACCCGACCAGGCCATGCCATGCACGGCGGCTACGACTGTCCTGGCGTGCAAGCTCCCGCATTCGCGCTAACAGATTCGCTTTCCTCGACCGCCAGACGCCAAGAACTGCTGGAACGAGCGACGACGGCGCGGGCAGCCGCTAACTCACCACCGGTGTGTCGTTATGCGCCAGGTAGTCGTTGATGCGGATTCGCATCGACCGGTCCATCGTGTAGTCGAGGACTTCCGACGCGGGCACCCAGCGGACCTCGCTTGACTCGCTGCTCGGCGTTGGCTGCCCGGCCAAATGCAGGGCGGTCAGAACGATGGAGAACTCCTGCCGCGCCTCGCCGTTGCTGGTGTAGAGGATCACGTGCCTGGGGTCGGAGTAGATCCCGACGATGCCGGTGATCGCGCAGTCGATCCCGGACTCCTCGAGCGTCTCGCGGACCGCGGCCTGGGCGACCGACTCGCCGAGATCGATCGCGCCGCCGGGAAGAGCCCAGTTGCCGTTGTCGGTGCGGCAGATCAGCAGGATCTCGCCTGCGTCATTGGCGACGACCACGTTGACGGAAGGGACGAGGCTGTTGGCCCTCGGCGCCTCAGGGTCGTCGTAGTAGTCGATCCTCTGCGGGCTCATCAGCGCATCCTTTCGAAAAGAGCGACGCCTTCGGGTCGAGGGGACCTCTTCTACCAGGCCTCGTCGCCCGGCACAAGTCCGACGTCAGGGCGGAGTGGTACCTCGACTACGCCGCCGCCAATGCCCTGGTGGTCGTCTCCGACGACAGCGATTTCGGCGAGCTGCTGGCTACCGCCCGCGGGGCGACGCGACCCTCGCTCGTTCTTCTCCGCTCCGCCGACCGAGGCACGTCCGAAGGCAGCGAGGCGTTCCCAGTCGTCGGCACCGGGAGCCGGGGAGACCTCCGCCCTGAAAGGGGCTCAGAACTACTATCATCCCAGTTCAGAGGGCACCTTTCGCGCTGAGGCGCGCCAGAAGCCATTCTGGCTTGCCCCACAGCGTGGGCGGGGTCTGGCAGCCAGCGCCGCTTTATGTCGTCGTCGTACGTAAGGCGACGCGGCGTCCGAATTGTCCCGTCATGTCAGCGCGCGGAAGATATCTGAGCTTTCCGTGAGCGTCCAGTTGCAACCACGCACTCTCTGCTCTACCCTGTCCCACATGTCAGGACAACAGTCTGGCTCAAGCGGCTACCGCGAGCGGAACTCCACCGCCGACCGTGCACTGGACGTGCTCCAGCTATTCACGGAAGACAAACCAGTGTGGTCGGGTGCGGAGATCTCTGAGCAACTCGGTGTAGCGCGCTCGACCGGCTACCGGTATCTGTCGAGCCTCGTGCAGTCCGGCTTCATCGCCGAGGGCGACGGCGGCTTCCAGCTGGGGCCGCGCATCTTCCAGCTCGCGCGCGTCGCCCGGCGCCGCATCGGCCTGGTCGAGGTGGCGCTGCCGGTGATGCAGGAGCTGGCCAAGGACGTGAACGAGACCGTCCTGCTGACCCGCCGCTCGGGCAGTGTGGTCGTCTGCCTCGAGCGCTTCGAGGTGTCGCGGCCGATCCGGCTGTCGTACGAGCGCGGGCATGTCCTGCCGATCAACGCCGGCGCTGCCGCTGAGGCGCTGCTGGCCTGGTTGCCGCCCGCCGAGGTCACGCAGATCCTTCACGATGCGCCTCCGCAGCGCTTCACTCCGAGCACGCTGGTCGACCCGGGGGCAATCCAGGAGCGGCTGACGGAGATCCGCAAGAAGGGTTACGCGCTCTCACGCGGCGAGATCGACCCCGACGTCCTGGGCATCGCGGCGCCGATCCGCGGCCATGATGACTCGGTTCGAGCCGCGGTCAGCATCGCCGCGCTCTCCTCGCGGGTGTCCGTCAAGCAAGCCAAGGCCATGACCACGTCGGTCCTCGACGCCGCGGCCAAGATCACTGACCGTGTGATCGAGCTCGATCTCTAGTCCGATGCTCCCCGGCGGGCCGGTGCGCTGTTGGCGGCGCCCGCCCGCCGGTTTGTTTCCGTGGCCGCGAATTGCCTGGTAGCAGTGGCTGATCCTCCGCTCGTCGGTTGGGTCACCGTCCCAGCAGGCTTGTGTCCGTATGGGAGCGTGTGACAAAATTCAGGAGTCAAGTCCCATTTTCCAGGACGCGAACTGAGTCACCGGACTGGGACCAGGTGGCCGGTCGCGGCCTAGGGACGGCCTCGAAGCGCACTGCGGTCAGCGCAACACGGGAACGTGAGGATCACACTTGTCGAACGTGAGTCGATCGTCCGCGCCGGTCTTGGTGGTGGGCGCCGGACCTGTGGGTCTTACTGTCGCGAACCTTCTGGTCGCCCGCGGCGTCTCGGTGCTGATCGTCGAGCGCAACCCCGCGACCAGTAACGAGGCTAAGGCGATCAGCCTGGACGCCGAGTCGCTGCGCACCTTCCAGTCGGTCGGGCTGGCGGCGCAGATTGAGCAGGTCGTCGTGCCCGGGACGGGCACGCGGTACTACGACCGGCGCGACCGGGCGCTCTTCCAGGCCCGTGGTGGCCGTCCGTACCAGCTTGGGTACGCGTTCAAGAACCAGTTCGCGCAGCCGGAGCTGGAGGACGTTCTGTCCGAGGTCCTGGTCCAGCGCCGCGCGGACGTCCGCTTCTCGACCGAATTGACCGGCCTGATCGACCATGCCGCCGGAGCGACGGCGCAGTTGCGCGACCTGTCCACCGGCGCGGTCAGCCAGGTCGAGGTGAGCTGGGTGGCCGCCTGCGATGGGGGCCGCAGCACCGTCCGGGAACTGCTCCGTATCGATATGTCCGGTCGCAGTCACGAGCAGATGTGGCTGGTCGTCGACACGCTCGAGGACTACCATCGCGAGCGTTACGGGATGCACTACGGAAACCCCGACCGTCCTGCGGTGATCGTGCCCGGCCGGGACGGCCGGTGCCGCTACGAGTTCCGGCTCAAGTCGGGCGAGGGAACGCCCGGCGAGCCGCCTTCCCCGGCGTTGATCGCCCGGTTGCTCGAGCCCTACCGGGGCATCTCCAGCGAGCAGATCGAGCGAAGCGTCGTCTACCGGTTCCATGCCATCGTCGCCGACCAGTGGCGATCCGGGCACTGCTTCCTGCTTGGCGACGCCGCGCATATGATGCCGCCATTCGCGGGCCAGGGTCTCAACTCCGGTGTGCGCGACGCCGCGAATCTGGCGTGGAAGCTCGCCTTGGTGTGGCACGGGGAGCTGTCGCCCGAGGTCCTCGACACCTACGAGATGGAACGCCATCAGCACGCCAAGGCGACGGTGGAGTTCTCGGAATGGCTCGGCCGGGTGGTGATGACGACGAGCCGCTGGCGCGCGCTGCGGCGGGACCTCGTGGTGCGCGCGATGCTGCTCGTCCCGGCGGGGCGGCGTTACCTGCGGGAGATGCGCTACCGGCCGAAGGCGGTGCACGCGCGTGGCCTCGTGAGCCACACGGGTGATACGGCGCGGCACCTAGTCGGAATGCTGCTGCCCCAGCCGTGGGTGATTCCCGAGCCCATCCTGCGTCCCCAGCGCCTGGATGAAGTCCTCGGCAGCCGCATGACGCTCCTGGGCGTCGATGTCGAGCCGCGGGATTGGGACGAGGTGCTTGCGATCGTGGCGCGCCACGGGCTGCCCGCGATGCGCGGGATCGACGTCGTGCTGGAGGACCGACTTCCGACGGCATCGGGCGAGCGCACCGCGATCGCCGACGCGGACGGTGAGCTGGAGCAGGTCATCGGCCCGGCGCGCGGCCGGTTCCTCCTGGTGAAGCCGGACCGTTATGTCGCCGCGGTGTTCGCGGCGGGCGAGGCCGGGGCCGCCGCGTCCGAGTTGTCGAGATGGTTGCGCGTGCCGCCGTCAGCTGCGGACATGGACGCAGAGGCGAGGCACGGTGTCGCCGGACAGTCAGATCAGCCTGCCGCCGGGCTGCGGCTCGAATCGGCTTGACGCCGATCCGCGCGAAGCTCAGGGACTGGCCTACTGAGCAGGCCGGTCCTTCGCCATCCGGCGCAATAGGTACGCCCATGCGCCCTCGATGTTCCCGCGAGTGAAGTGCTGCCCGCGCTTGCTGATCGCCTCGGCGTCGCTGGAGAAGCTGAAGTCCGGATTGGCCGCCGCGGCGAGAAGCTGGTAGCGCGCCGCCCGTTCGAGCATCACGGCCGTGATGACGGCTTCGGCTAGGTCCGCGCCCACGGTGATCATGCCGTGGTGGGCCAGCAGGATGGCAGGACGGTTCCCGAGCGTCGTGGCGACAGACTGCCCCTGCTCTACCGTGGTGATCAGGTCGCCTGACTCGTACCGCGCCAGGCGATCGGGGACGAACAGCGTGGCGTCGTGCGAGATCGGGCGCAGCGGCATCTCGGTCGCCGCGAAGGCGACCACCTGCGGCCAGTGCGTGTGAACGATCGCGTTGACGTCCGGCCGCGCCTTCATGATCTCGGTGTGGATGGGGTACTCGACATGGCGCCGTCCGGTGCCGGCGAGCGTGCTGCCAGACTCATCCACGAGGACGAGCAATTCTTCTGTCATCTCCTCTAGGCCGAAGCCCGAGGACTTCATCCAGGCGCCGCGGTTCCCGGCGTCCCGCACGGCGGCATGCCCCCAGATGAGGTCCTCCCGGCCGTACCAGCCGAGCACCTCGCACGCCGTCACTAGATCGGCGAGCTGATCCGGCATTGGGCACTCTCCTGTCCGCCTCGCAGCTGGCTCGGCGCCAACTCTGAGGGCAATCCTTATTTTCAGGTCTGATGTCCTGCTATATGGTAACGAAACATGGTAGCCGGGCCTGGCGCGCCGGCCCGCAACGGTCAGCTGCGCTGTCCCGACGCCCTTCCTGACCTCGAGCGAAGGACTGTTTCGTGGACCCGAACCCTCCCGTCGAAACTAGCTGGCATGACGTCACGACTCCTCAAGGCACGATGCGCGTTTACCGCGCGCAGCCGGCCGGGGCCGCGGCGCCGGATCGCGCGATCGTGGTACTGCAGGAGGCATTCGGCGTCAACGACCACATCCAGGAAGTCACCCGCCGCGCGGCCGGGCAGGGCTACGTCGCCGTCGCGCCCGGGCTGTTCCACCGCACGGGCACGACGACGGTGGGCTACTCCGACCACACGGTGGCGATGGGCCTGATCGGCGCGCTCGGTCGCGACGAGATCGACCGCGACGTCACCGCGACGTGCGCGTACCTCGCCGACGAGGACGGCATCCCGATCGAGCGCGTCGGGCTGATGGGCTTCTGTTTTGGCGGCCGGGCGGCGTTCACCGCGGCGACCGCACTGCCGGGCCTGGCGGCTACCGCCGCCTTCTACGGGCCCGGCGTGGCCTCCGGCCCCCATGCCGTTCTGGACCGCATTGGCGCGCTCACCGGGCCGGCCCTGTTCCTTGTCGGCGCCGAGGACCCGACGATCCCGGCGACGGATCTCGATGCGATCCGGTCCGCCGCTGCCGGGCACGGCAAGGATGTGCGAGTCGAGGTTTTCCCCGCTGCGGGCCACGCGTTCCACTGCGATGCGCGCCCGCAGATGTACCGGCCCGACGCCGCTCAGCGAGCGTGGGGCCTGGCCATGGACCTGTTCGCCTCGGCGCTGTCCGCGTAACGGCGAATGACGCCAAGATCCCGGGATGAATCTCAAGGCAGACGGGCGCTGGACGACCCATGCCGAGGCCGGGCTGAGCGTCAGCTCAGCGGCGGCCGAATAGCGTACCGATTCGCCGCCCTCAGCCATCACAACAGTGCTCCCTGTGGGCGGATCTTGATCGATTCGTTGCCCTAGCGGTCGGGCCGCCCTCTTGATTCGCGACTGCAGCGTGTGTCACTATTCAGGTCAACACTTTCACATAGCAGGACACGGTGATATCGCCCGGCATACCGGATAGTCATCCACCTTGGACAATAGCTCGTCCGATCTGAGTCGGTTGCGCCCGTATCACCGAATGGACCCTTCTTCGAGGAGCGGCGGACATGACGCAAGTGATCACTAGGCGGCCCGAGAAGCGCGCCCGTCGCGCGGCGGGCGCGGGGGAGAACCTTCCGCCCGGGATGGAGCGGCGCGGCAAGCGGTCCTTCTTCAGCCGTTACCAGCGGCCGTTGCTCGGGACGCTGGGCATCGTCATCGTCATCGCGGCGTGGCAGATCGCCGCATCGGCCGGCTGGGCCAATGAGCAGTTCACCAGCTCGCCGTCGCAGGTGGCGCAGGCCGGCTGGGACTACGTCAAGACCCAGGCATTCCTCGACGACCTGGAGGCATCCGCGCGCGACTTCCTGGTGGGATTCCTGATCGGCGTGGCCGCTGGCATTCTCGTTGGCCTGGTCATGGGCTGGTACCGCAGGGTCGGCTCCCTGTTGGACTACGCCGTCACCTTCGCCTACGCCGCCCCCCGGGTCGCGCTGGTGCCGCTGCTGATCGTCTGGTTCGGCATCGGCTCCACGGCCTCGATAGCGATGGTCATCCTGATGACGTTCTTCCCGGCGGTCGTCAACACCGTCAGCGGCGTCAACAGCATCGACCACAACCTGCTCGAGATGGCGAAGTCGATGAACGTCCGCGGCTGGCGCCTGTTCCGCACCGTGCTGCTGCCCGGTTCGGTTCCCTCGATCATGTCTGGCGTCCGCCTGGCGGTGGGCACCGGCCTGATCGGCGTGATCATCGCCGAGTTCACGGCGTCCACCCAGGGTCTCGGCTACATGATCGCGAACGCCGGCTCCAACTTCGAGACGGCCCAGGTGTTCGTCGGCGTCGTCATCGTCTCGCTGATTGGCGTCATCCTCACCCAGCTCGCGCGGATGCTTGAGCGCCACTTCGATCGCTGGCGTCCGGCCCGCGGCTAGTCCCGCCGTGAGGCACCAGGTCTTGTCCGCCCAATCTCAGTTGCACCATCCAATGGAGGATTCATGAGGTCGACCGCACTACTCGCTACCCGAGGCAGACGCACCGCTGCCATGGGCCTTGCCGTGGTGGCGCTTGCTGCCAGCGTTGCAGCCTGTTCGTCCAGCAGCAGCGGGGCGGCCTCGGGCACCGCCGATGGCAAGGCCCTGACCAACGTCACCGTCGCGACGCCCGGGCCTTCGTCGGCCTTCGGCTTCCTGTGGGTCGCCCAGGACGAGGGGATCTTCACCAAGTTCGGTCTGAACGTGAAGCTCGAGACCGTCACCAACAGCGCCCAGGTGCCCGGCCTGGAGAAGGGCTCCTTCCAGTTCATTCCGCAATCCGGCACCACCGAGCGGGCCGCGCTGCAGGGCCTGGGCGTCGTCAATGTGCTCAGCGCGCTGACCAACGCGACGTCAGCGCTGGTCGTCGCTCCCGGCATCAACAGCCTGGCTGACCTCAAGGGCAAGACGATCGCCACGGCGTCGGCGATCTCCACGCCGACCCTGCTCGCGAAGGCCTTCCTGGCCAAGAATGGTCTGTCCAGCGTCAAGCTGCTCTCGCTGCAGACCGAGCAGGCCCAGGAGGCCGCCTTCACCAGCGGCAAGGTCGACGGCCTGTTCCTGAACCTTGACTCCGTCGTCAAGGCGCAGGGCCAGGTGCCCGGCTCCAAGATCCTCGTGACGCCGGAGGACATGAGCGTCGCGGCCGGTGCCCAGGCGGGCCTGGGCACGTCCAAGAGCTTCCTGCAGAGCAACCCCGCGACTGTGAAGGCGATGATCGGGGCGTCCTTGGAAGCGACCAAGTTCAGCCTCGAGAACCCGACCAAGACGATCGCCATCTACGCCAAGGAGTTCGGCGTCACGACGGCCGACGCGACGACGATCTACGACGAGATCAAGCCGTACATCGTCCTGGAGGCCGCCCCAACGGGCGCTGAACTGCAGGCCAACGCGACCAGCGACTCGAAGTCGGCCGGCAAGACCATAACCCTCGGCGACGTCGAGAAGGCGTGGGACACCACCCTGGCGCAGCAGGAGTTCAAAGCCCTCAATTGCCCGGACGTCTGCGCGAAGAGCTAATCGCCGCGCCCGCGCGACGATGCACGAAAGGCGGCCGGCGAGCCATCCGGCTCGTCGGCCTCCCGCTGAAGTCCGCCAAACGGCCCTTCACCGTAACGGTGGCAACGTCAACGCAGAACTGGAGGATGGCTGATGCCATTTGCGTCCTACGAGCACGAGGGCCGCTGCTACGTCGGACGGGTCGAGGGCGACACGCTCGTCCCGCTCGCCGGCCCGGGCGAACTGGGTCGCCGGACGCCCAGCGACGTGCTCGCCACGCTCGCCGCCGCCGGCCCGGCGGTCCCGGTCGGCGAGGTGCGCTTCCGGCCCGTCGTGCCGCACCCGGACAAGATCATCTGCGTCGGGCTGAACTACAAGGCGCACGTTGGCGAGACGGGCCGGGACATGCCTCAGTACCCCGTCCTGTTCGACAAGTTCGCCTCGTCCCTGATCGGCGCGTACGACCCGATCGTCGTGCCGGCCGAGTCGGCGCAGGTCGATTACGAGGCCGAGCTAGCGGTGATCATCGGCCGGGCCGGCCGGCGCATCGCCCGCCGGGACGCGCTCGCCCACGTGATGGGCTTCTCGGTCGCCAACGACGTCACGATGCGCGACTACCAGTACAAGACGCACCAGTGGCTGCAGGGCAAGGCGTGGGACAACTCGACGCCGATCGGCCCGTACCTGCACACCCCGGATGAGATCGACGTGACCTCGGTAGGCCTCCGGACGCTGCTCAACGGCGAGAAGATGCAGGACTCCGACACCTCCCTGATGATCTTCGACATCCCGACGCTGATATCGACCATCTCGGAGTTCACCACCCTGCTGGCGGGCGACATCATCCTCACCGGGACGCCCGGCGGCGTCGGGTTCCGCCGCGATCCGCAGGTCTTCCTCAAGCCCGGCGACGAGGTCACGATCGAGATCGACGGCCTCGGCGCGGTGCGCAACCAGGTCGTCGCCGAGTCGCGCTGACCCTTCCTCACTACAGGCATTTCCTATATAATGAAAATCATATCCTGCAATTCAGGACACGTACCAGTGTGGCTGCGGAGGACAGATGCTTAGTCACGAGATGAACGAACGGCTGACCCGGGTCGGCCCCGGCACGCCGGGCGGAAACCTGCTGCGCCGCTACTGGCACCCGGTCGCGCTGGCCAGCCAGCTCTCGCCCGAGAAGCCGAAGATCAAGGTGCGCATCCTGGGCGAGGACCTGATCCTCGCACTGCAGCCGAACGGGGAGTACGCCCTGTTCCAGGAGCACTGCTCGCACCGCTCGTGCTCGCTGCTGTACGGTTTCCTGGAGCAGGACGGCGTGCGGTGCCCCTATCACGGCTGGAAGTTCGCCTACTCCGGTGAGTGCGTCGAGCAGCCCTTCGAGGCCCCCAACCAGCGCTTCCTCGACCGGTCGGGCATCAGCGCCTACAAGGTGCAGCGACTCAGCGGCCTGATCTTCGCCTACCTGGGCCCGGACCCGGCGCCGCTGCTGCCCCGCTGGGACGTCCTGGTCAAGCGCAACGGCTGGCGGCAGCTGTGGCTGCGTGGCCCGCTGGAGTGCAACTGGCTGCAGATCCAGGAGAACACCGCCGACACGATCCACACGTACTATCTGCACGCGCGTACCATGCGCGAGCTCGGCTATCCGGCTGGCGAGCGGGACCGCATCGCCGCGGCGTACTACGAGCGGCCGATCGAGAGCTACGACTTTGAGCTGTGCGAGTGGGGCATCGAGAAGACCTGCGTGTACGGCGGAGCGAACGCCGGCATCGAACGTCGTCCCCCGCTGGTCTTCCCCAACATCCTGCGGGTCGGCGACGGCGTCCGCGATGACCTGATGCACTGGCGCGTCCCGGTCGACGACGAGAACACGCTGCTGTTCGAGATGACGTTCTTCCCGACCAAGGACGTCGACGCCGACCCGGAGGACGAGCTGCGCGAGTCGCGCGTGCTGCCGAAGGACGAGGGCCGCAATCCGGACGGCAGCTATGACATGCTCACCTTCCCGATTCAGGACCAGATGGCCTGGGAGACGCAGGGCCGGGTCACCGACCGCACCAAGGAGCACCTCGGCGCGTCCGACCGAGGCATCGCGATGCTCCGCCGGATGCTCGCCGAGCAGATTGACCTGGTGGAGCAGGGCGGTTCGCCAATGGCGCTGGTCTGGGACGAGGACAAGAACGGCATCATCCGGTTCGACTACCTGCGGCCCGAGCACGCCACCGGGTTCGCGAACAGCTGATGGACGCGATCGCAGACACGCCGCTCGACCCGGTCTTCCGGATCATCCTGCACGTCTCGCCGTCGATCGACCTCGGCGTGACGCACTGGACCGAGGCGCCCGAGTGCCCCGCGGCCAACGAGGTCGGGCAGTCCGAGCAGGAGGCGGTTGAGCGGACCAAGGAGATCATCCGCGCCTGGTGGAAGCGGGAGACCGGAGAATCCGGCGAGCGGCTCGAATTCGTCCTGCTCCAAGGGAACTAACGCGAATGAGGCGGTCTAACAATGGCTGAAATCATGGGCCTGGGGATGTTCCACGGTCCCCACCCCGGGCTCACCGACGAGACGATGGCCAACGTCTATTTCCGCCGGATCCTGCAGGACCCACGGACACCGGCGGAACTGCTCGACCCGGCGAACTGGCCGGACGAGCTGCGCCAGGAGTGGGGCGAGGACGAGGGCCTGACCGCGGCGCGGCGGCACCGCGACGTCGCGATCCAGGCCTGCCGCCAGGCGCGCAAGGCCATTGACGAGTTCGACCCTGACATCGTGGTGATCTTCGCCGATGACCAGTACGAGAACTTCAAAGAGGACGTGCTCCCGCCGTTCTGCGTCTACGCGGCCGACGAGTTCGACCTGGCCGACGTGGCCAAGGGCGCCCCCAAGGTCGGCGGCGGCCTCACCCCCGTGCCGCTGCCCCACCCCGCCCTGCAGCCGACAGTTCGCGGCAGCAAGGCGATCGGCACGTACCTGGCCAACGGGCTTGTGCGAGGCGACTTCGACGTGGCCTGCGCGTGGCGGCTGCACCACATGGACCATCTTGGCCATGCGTTCAGCCACTCGGTCGACTACCTGGACTGGGACCGCACCGGGTTCCCGTACCCGATCATCCCGTTCCACGTCAGCTGCTACGGCACCAACCTGCGGGTCCCGACGCCCGAGGCGACGATCTCGCCCGGGCGCCTCATGGAGGGCGTCGAGATCGCTCCGCCGGACTCGCCCACGCCGCGGCGTTGCTATGACATCGGCCGCGAGGTCGCGCGGATCCTCAGCGAGAGCCCCTACCGCGCGCTGATCATCGGATCGGCGAGCTGGTCGCACGCCTCGCTGACGCCGATGCACGGCTACCTGTGGGGCGACGTGGAGGCCGACCGGGTGCACCTCGAGGAGCTGCGTTCCGGCCAGTTCGCCAAGTGGCGCGACATGTCGGCCGAGCAGATGCAGGTGAGCGGCCAGCATGAGATGCGCAACTGGGTCTGCCTGGCCGGGGCGATGGAGGGCCGCGGCGTCGAGGTCCTCGGCTACGCCGAGACGTACGTCTTCAACTCCTCCAAGTGCGTGGCGCTGTTCCAATGACGATCAGGTTCTCCGTGATGCCGTCCGCGCTGACCGCCCCGATCACCTCCGGGGCGGTCCCGGTCGAGGGCTTTGAGCTGGAGATCTTCCGGCCGAAGACGACCGACCAGAACTCCCGCGCGATGATCGAGCTGAAGTTCGACGTGGGCGAGATGTCCATCGCCGCGTTCACCAAATCGCTCGAGCTCGGCCTGCCGCTGCGGGCGCTCCCGGTCTTCACGTCCGGCCGCCGGTTCGTTCAGTCCGGCATCCACCTGTCCAGGGCCAGCGGCCTGACCTCGCCGGACCAGCTGGCCGGGCGGGCGATCGGCCTGCCGCAGTACTGGATCTCCTCGTGCGTGTGGCAGCGGCACGTACTCAGCCGGATGCACGGTGTCGGGCCGGCCAAGGCGCGCTGGGTGACCGTCGAACCGGAGCGCTTCGAGGGCGGGCCGCCGGCCGACGTCGAGCTGCGGACGGTCGCGGGCGGCGACCTGGCCGTGCTGATGCGGGCGGGCGAGATTGACGCCTGCCTGCTGCAGGGCGGCGGTCCGCTCCCTCCGGGGCTTGCCGAGCTCACCGCACCCGGCTACCCGGACATCGTCGCGACCGAGCGTGAGTACTACCGGGCCGAGGGCGTCCTGCCGTTGATGCACCTCCCGGTGATCAAGCAGGAGCTCGTCGACCGGGAGCCCGGTCTCGTGCCGGCCCTGCTGGCCGCGTACGCCAGGGCCAAGGAGGTCGCCCTGGCCGATCCGGACACCGTCTGGCCGCTGCCGCCGCTCGGGCACCGGCTGCCGGAGCTGCGCGAGCTGGTCGGCGACCCCTGGCCGTTCGGCGTGACCGCCAACCGCAAGGCGATCGACACATTCCTTTCCGCGGCGGCGGGCCAGGGCCTGGTCGGACGCCGCTTCCAGGTCGACGAGCTGTTCGTCGACCAGCTGCCCGCCGAATTCGCGTGATTGGAGCAACCACATGGCCCTGACCAAGGAAGAGACCGACCGGTTCATCACTGTCAACGGGATCAGGCTGCACTACAACGAGGCGGGCACCGGGCCGGCGCTGATCTGCACGCACGGCGGCGGCCCGGGCGCGAACGCGTGGGACAACGGCAAGTCCGTCATCGACGAGCTGAGCAGTACGTTCCGTGTCATCCTGCTCGACCTGCCCGGCTGGGGTGAGTCGCAAAAGCTGGTCAAGCGGGGCGACGTGCCGCTTGACGTTTTCATCGCCGAGCTGCTGCACGACTTCATGGACGAGCTCGGCATCGACCGGGCCCACCAGTACGGCTCATCGCAGTTCGCCCCGGCCTGCCTGCGCTTCGGCATCGAATACCCCGACCGGGTCGGCAAGATCGTCGTCCAGTCGTCCGAGTTCGGCCCGTTGCCCGCCGATCCAGGGCCCGGCATCAAGTCGCTGATCGCGTTCGCGCAGAACCCGACGCGCGACAACATGCAGACCATCTTCGAGTACTTCACGCCGCGTGCCGAGTTCCGCCCGTCGTCGGTGATCGACAACCGGTTCGAGAAGGCGCTGGCCCCCGACCACCTGGCGTCCCGGCGGGAGTTTCCGAACGCCGCCAACTCCGACCTGACCGATGTGCTGCCGAAGCTGGAGGCCGAGGTGCT
>Ga0335072_10010183_pt1 | contig 13542 bp, 12 predicted proteins | sample Lox_Sample_21_FD_206725 | JGI IMG/M metagenome (GOLD analysis project Ga0335072, IMG submission 206725) | Soil microbial communities from Loxahatchee National Wildlife Refuge, Florida, United States - Lox_Sample_2.1 | ecosystem: Environmental > Terrestrial > Soil > Wetlands | place: USA...
CGACGGCTGGCGCGACGTCATCGACGTCAACCTCACCGGCGTCTACAACACGGTGGAGGCTGCGATACCGACGATGATCGAACAGGACAGCGGCGGATCGATCGTCTTGATCAGTTCGGCCGCGGGACTGGCCGGCATCGGCAGTGCCGATGCCGGCGCCATTGGCTATGCCGCTTCCAAGCACGCGTTGGTCGGCTTGGTGCGGGTGTACGCCAATCTGCTTGCACGGCATAATATCCGGGTCAACTCGGTACATCCATCCGGTGTGGATACACCGATGATCAACAACGAGTTCACCCTCCAGTGGCTCACCAAACTGGTCGCCGAGACCGGTTCGGGCCCGGGCTCGGGCAACGCGCTGCCGGTGCAGATCCTACAGGCCGATGACATCGCCAACGCGGTGGCATGGTTGGTCTCCGACCAGGCTCGCTACATCACCGGCGTCACATTGCCGGTCGATGCGGGCTGCGTGAACAAGCGGTAGCCGATGCCGCGAAACCCCGTGGCGCAGACCGCCTTCGGCCCGATGGTGTTGGTGGCCGTCGAACAGAACGAACCGCCCGGCCGCCGGCTGGTCGAAGACGACCTCGCCGACCTGTTCTTGCCGGCGCCGCTGCGATCGCTCGTCGCCGCGACCCGCGCGGCACCGATCCGCCGCCTCATGATCCGCGGATCGGAGTTCACCGGCCCCGGGCTGTGGGTCAACATGGCCTGCCGTAAGCGCTTCATCGACGAGAAGCTCAAAGAGGCGCTCGACGACATCGACGCGGTCGTCATCCTCGGCGCCGGATTCGACACCCGCCCCTACCGGCTGACCCGGCAACGTCGCATCCCGGTGTTCGAGGTGGACCTGCCTGTCAACATCGCCAGGAAGGCCAGGACGGTGCGTCGGGTGCTCGGTGAGCCGCCATTGTCGGTTCGACTGGTGGCACTCAACTTCGAACGCGACGACCTGCTCACTTCGTTGGCCGAACACGGGTATCGCACCGATTACCGTGCTTTCTTCATCTGCGAAGGCGTGACCCAGTACCTCACCGAAGACGGTGTCCGCCGCACCCTGGAGGGACTCCGCGCGGCCGCACCGGGCAGCCGGTTTGCCTTCACCTATGTCCGCCGGGACTTCATCGACGGGACCGACCGCTATGGCACCCGGACCCTGTATCGCAATGTCCGCGAGCGCCAACAACTCTGGCATTTCGGCTTGGAGCCGGATGAGGTCGCCGGATTCATCGGCGATTACGGTTGGCGCCTGCTGGAGCAGGCCGGTCCGGATGAGTTTGTGCAGCACTACGTCGAGCCCACCGGCCGCAACCTCCCGGGATCGCAGCTGGAATGGTCGGCTTTCGCCGAAAAAACCTAACGGAGAAGATCTAGCCTCTCGGCTGCGCCTTTCCCGCGACATTTAAACGTTGGCGGCGACACGCCGAAAGATCTGGCCCTGATTTAAGTTTCGCGGCTTAGCTGGAAGGCCGCTAGATCTCGATGACGGTCGGCACGATCATCGGCTGGCGGCGGTAGGTTTCGCCTACCCACTTGCCGACGGTGCGGCGCACCGCCTGCGCGATGCGGGGCGGGTCGGTCACATCGGCGGCGACCAGGGATTCCAGCTCCGCCTCGACCTTGCGGGCAGCGGGCTCAAGCGCTTTGGGGTCTTCGGAGAATCCGCGCGAATACAGTTGCGGCGCAGCCACCGGACGCCCGGTTCCACGCTTTACCACCACGGTTACCGCGACAAAACCGGAAGACAGGATGAGCCGTTCGCCCAGGGTGATATCGCCGACATCGCCGGTGATCAGACCGTCGACGAACATCTTGCCGACCGGCACCGCTCCGGCGATGCAAACCCTGCCGGCAACCAGGTCGACGCTGACGCCGTTCTCGGCCAACACGATCGACTCCTGCGGCACTCCGGTGCTGGCCGCCAGCTTGGCGTTGGCCCGCAGCATCCGCCAGGTGCCGTGTACCGGCATGACGTTGCGCGGCCGAATCCCGTTGTACAGGAACAGCAACTCACCGGAGTAGGCGTGGCCAGAGACATGCACCCGCGCTTGGGCATTGGTGACGACTCGAGCTCCGATCTTGGACAGCGCATCGATCACGCCGTAGACCGCCTCCTCGTTGCCGGGGATCAGCGACGACGACAACACGATGAGGTCACCCGCGGTCAGCGTGATGCTACGATGCTCGCCGCGTGACATCCGCGACAACGCCGACATCGGCTCACCCTGGGTGCCGGTGGTGATCAGCACCACCTGGTCGGGTGCCATCATCTCGGCGGCCGAGATGTCGATCACGTCGGAATCGGCGACCCGCAGGAAGCCCAGGTCGCGGGCGATCCCCATGTTGCGCACCATGGATCGCCCGACGAACGACACCCGTCGGCCCAATGCCACTGCGGCATCGATGACCTGCTGCACCCGGTCGACGTTGGAGGCAAAGCACGCCACGATCACGCGCCCGTCGGCGCCCCTGATCAGCCGGTGCAGCGTGGGGCCCACTTCGCTCTCCGATGGTCCGACGCCGGGGATCTCGGAGTTGGTCGAGTCGCACAGGAACAAGTCCACGCCGGCGTCGCCGAGCCGGGACATGCCGGGCAGGTCGGTGGGGCGGCCATCGAGCGGCAGCTGATCGAGCTTGATGTCGCCGGTGTGCAAAACCGTTCCCGCGCCGGTGTAGACGGCGATGGCCAACGCGTCCGGGATGGAGTGGTTGACGGCGAAGTATTCGCACTCGAACACGCCATGCCTGGTGCTTTGCCCCTCTTTGACCTCAACGAACACCGGTTTGATGCGGTGCTCGCGGCATTTCGCGGCGACCAGCGCCAGGGTGAACTTCGAGCCGACGACGGGGATGTCCGGCCGCAGCCTGAGCAAGAACGGGATCGCCCCGATGTGGTCCTCGTGCGCATGGGTCAGCACCAGCGCCTCGATGTCGTCGAGCCGGTCTTCGATGTGGCGCAGATCCGGCAGGATCAGATCGACACCTGGCTCGTCGTGGGTGGGAAACATCACTCCACAGTCGATGATCAGCAGCCGGCCCAGATGCTCGAAAACCGTCATATTGCGACCGATTTCGCTGATGCCGCCCAGCGCGGTGACCCGCAACCCACCTGCGGTCAGCGGACCTGGTGGGGTGAGGTCTACATCCACTTGGGGGCCACCCTCTGGGTCACTTTTGGCTCACCCTCTGGCTCACCTGAGCACCGAGGCCGCACGCATATCGGCAGCCAACGCGTCGGTCTGCTCCGGCGTGGCCGCCATCTGCGGGAGTCGCGGATCACCGACGTCGATGCCCTGCAGACGCAGGCCCGCCTTGGACATCGTCACCCCGCCCAGCCGGCCCATGGCGTTGCATAGCGGGGCGACAACGACGTTGATCTTGCGGGCGGTGGCGACGTCCCCGGAATTGAAGGCGGACAACAACTCTCGCAGTTGGCCCGCCGCAACGTGCGCTATCACGCTGATGAAGCCGGTGGCACCCATCGCCAGCCAAGGCAGATTGAGCGCGTCGTCGCCGGAATAGTAGGCCAGCCCGGTCTCGGCGATGATCTGGGCGCCGCTGTGCAGATCGGCCTTGGCGTCCTTGACGCCGACGATGTTCGGGTGCGAGGCCAGCGCGCGCAGGGTTTCGGGTGCGATCGGCACTGCCGAGCGCCCGGGGATGTCGTAGAGCAGCACCGGCAGCTCGGTCGCGTCGGCGACGGCGGTGAAATGTGCGTGCAGCCCGGTCTGCGGCGGCTTCGAGTAGTACGGGGTGACCACCAAAAGTCCGTGGGCGCCTTCGGCCGCGGCGGCCTTGGCCAGCCGGATGCTGTGCGCGGTGTCGTAGGTGCCGACGCCGGTGATCACACGGGCCCGGTCTCCCACCGCCTCCAGCACGACCCGTAACAGGTCGCGCTTCTCGTCGTCAGTGGTGGTCGGCGACTCACCGGTGGTTCCGGAGACCACCAGGCCGTCGCAGCCCGCGTCCACCAGGTGATTGGCCAGTCGCGCCGCGGTGGTTGTGTCAACCGAGCCGTCGGCGCCGAACGGCGTCACCATCGCGGTTAGCAGAGTTCCCAGGCGTGCCGGGGCGTCGAATCCGACGGTACTCACGGTGTTCAGGCTACCTGGCGGTAGCAAGGTATTAAGCATCCCCTGGCCGGTCAACGGGCTTCGGGTGTGCATTGCGGGCTTCGAGTGTGCGTCCTGGGTGCCGTTGCCCGGCGTGTCGTCACCGCGGGCGCACACCGCAAACCCAGAACGTACAGTGGGCGCCGATGGCGCCTCAGGCTTCGGTCGCCAACGGACTGGTGGCGACCTCGGTGCCATCGGCCAGGGTGGAGACCTCGAAGTCGGCGAACACCGCGGGCTCGATATCGGCGAGCTGGCGCAGGCACTCGATGGCCAGGCGCCGGATTTCCACGTCGGCGTGCTCGCTGGCCCGCATGGCGATGAAGTGCCGCCATGCGCGGTAGTTCCCGGTCACCACGATGCGGGTTTCGGTGGCGTTGGGCAACACCGCCCGCGCCGCCTGGCGGGCCTGCTTGCGGCGCAGGACCGCATTCGGCTCGTCGGCGAACTTGGCTTCCAGCCTGGCCAGCAGCTCCGCGTAGGTGGCACGGCTGGCATCGGCGGCGGTCGCCAAGATCTGCTGGAGTTCGGGGTCGTCTTCCATCCCCGGCGGCACGACGACCCGCGATTCCTTTTCCGGGACGTAGCGCTGCGAGAGCTGCGAGTAAGAGAAATGCCGATGCCGGATCAGCTCATGCGTGCACGATCGCGAGATGCCGGTGATGTAGAACGACACACTCGCGTGCTCGAGCACCGAGAAATGACCGACGTCGATGATGTGCTTGATGTAGCCGGCGTTGGTCGCGGTCCTGGGATTGGGCTTCGACCAGCTCTGATAGCAGGCCCGCCCGGCGAATTCGACCAACGCGGAGCCGCCGCCGGCGTCGGTGGTCCACGGCACGTCGGGAGGTGCCAGGAACTCGGTCTTGGCGATCAGTTGCACGCGCAGCGGCGCGGTCTGGGCCACGGCGCTCACCTTAGCCGGGGCATTGCCTGACCCGGACCTTGCCCGACATCAGCAGGGGAAGCACCGCGTCGCGGAAGGTAGAAAGACGGCTGCTTTCGGTACGACGGGCGTGACACAGCGCACCGAGGCCGGTGATCGTGCGCGACGCGGCGGGGGCCAACCGGCGGACATCTCGCACCCGGACATCGAATAGGTCGCGCGGCCGGATCCGCTGGTGGCTCCCCGATGTCCCGGCGACCTGCTGGCGCAGCCGCTCGGAGACCTCGCGCTGCCGCACCGCCGTCCACAGCGCGGAGGTGTCGACACCGATCGGCCGCAGCACGACGAACTCCGTGCTCGCCACCGCCATTTCCGACGGGAGGCTCACCACGTTCCAGATCCGCGGAATTATGGGATTCAGCTTGGCGAACAGCACGCACGGCTCCGACAGGTGGAACTTGTCACTCTTCACCGATTCCGCCGTGACCAGTGCGGGTTTGGCGCCATCGTCGAAGGCCGGAAGGCTGAAGTGGGCGACCACGTCGTCGAATTCGCCCACTCTGAGCAACGCCGTCGACCGTTCCGCCAGGCTGGACAGCGGCACGTAGTCGCTGACCGATTCGGCGGCGGCGACCATCAGCCTCTCTGCGGCTTCGATCACGCGATCGTTGGCGGCTATCTTGTCGTCCAGGGCGCCGAGCAGCTCGGCAATCCGGTGGCGTTCGCCCGCCGCGACTGCAGCTACCCGAACGTCGCGCAGAATTCGCTGATTCAGCAGCGGCTGGCCCGACCCCGTTCGGTGTTCGTTGAGGCCGCAGGTTTGCAGCGCGTAGTACCAGTATCGCGTCTCGTGCGGTTTCTTGGCCCGGCACAGCAGCGCGTTGTCGGTGACCCAGACATCGGAGTCGCAGTAACGCAGGCTGCCGCAATACGATCCCACCCGACCCAGCACTATCAGGGGGCCGGTGGCATTGCGTTGTGCCGCATAGCCGATCGCGCCATTGGCGCCGTAGACGGGAATCCGCGCGTCTGACGCTCGCGCCGGCGAGCTGCTCCCGTTGCGGAAGTCGAGATGATCGCCCAGCCGGACCTTCACCACAGCCGCTCCACGTGCCGGCGCACAACCGTTTCCAGCCGCGCGGATTCATCCAGCGCCGCCAGTAAGTCCGTGGTCAGCCGCGCGATCTTCTCCTGGACTGGTTCCCCGTCATCGGCAGCGGCAGCAGCACCGACGTACCGTCCTGGTGTGAGCCGGTAGTCCGCCGCCGCGATGTCATCTAGCGACACGGATCTGCAAAATCCCGGGACATCCTGGTAGGCAATGTCTTTCGCGGAGCCTTTCGCGGACGCAGATCCGCGCCATGCGTGGTAGGTGTCGCCGATACGAACGACTTCCTCGTTGGTCAGCGCGCGCTCCGCGCGGTCCACCAGGTAGCCGAGACCCCGGGCGTCGATAAAGAGAACCTCCCCGGACCTGTCGGTCTTGTCCATCGCGAAAAACCACAGGCACACCGGGATCGATGTGCTGCGGAACAGCTGAGCGGGCAGCGCGACCACGCATGAGACCAGGTCGGCGTCGACGATGCGCGCGCGAATATCGCCTTCTCCGCCCGTGTTCGACGACAGCGATCCGTTGGCCATGACCACGCCGCCCTGGCCACCCGGCGCCAGCTTGGACAGGATGTGCTGGATCCAGGCGTAGTTGGCGTTGTTGGCCGGCGGAACACCGAACCGCCAGCGTGGGTCTTGCTGGTCGCGGGCCCAATCCTTGATATTGAACGGCGGATTGGCCATCACGTAGTCCATTTGGATGCCCGCGTGCCGGTCGTTGACGAACGTGTCGTCCCACCTTGCGCCCAATCCCGTGCCGTCGATGCCGTGAATGACGAGGTTCATCTTCGCCATTCGCCAGGTCTGCTCGACGCTCTCCTGGCCGTAGATCGAGACGTTCCCGGGGTTGCCGTCGTGTTCGGCGATGAAAGCCTCGGTCTGCACGAACATTCCGCCGGAGCCGCAGCAGGGGTCGTACACCCGCCCAGTCGACGGTTCCAGAACCTCGACGATCACCCGCACAATGCTTGGCGGAGTGAAGAATTCGCCGCCCCGCCTTCCTTCGGCGCGGGCGAAGTTACCGAGAAAATACTCGTACACCTCGCCCAGCAGGTCGCGCGCGCGATCCTGGCGGCCGAATCGCGCGCCGCTCAGCAGGTCCACCAGCTCGCCGAGCCGCCGCTGGTCGACGCTGTGATAGAGCCGCGGCAGCGTTCCGGCCAGCGCCGGATTGGCGGCCATCACGGCGTCCATCGCCGCGTCGACAAGCTCACCGATGTTCGGGGACTTGGCGTTGTCCGCCAGGGATTTCCAGTGCGCATCGGAGACGTGTTTGAGGAACACCAGCCCGAGGACGACGTCCTTGTACTGGCCGGCCGAAACGGACCCCCGCAGTTTTTCGGCGGCCTTCCAGAGCGTGTCCTTGAGCTCCTTGTCTGTCTTGTCCGTCGAGGGCGCCATCAGCTGACCCGCTTGGCGACCGCGCGCAGTGCTTGGGCCAAATCGCCCCGACCGGACACGCTGAACCCGCCCAGGCCCAGCCAGGACGCCATCGACTCCAGCTCGCCGGCGAGCGCCTCGGCAACCCGCCCCGGTGGTGCGTCCGGTTCGCCGAAGGCGCCGACGACGCGCAGCGAGTTGGTGGCGCGGTCGGCCTTGAGGTCGACGCGGGCTACCAGGTGCCCGTCCAGCAGCAGCGGCCACACGTAATAGCCGTACCGGCGTTGGGCCGCGGGGGTATAAATCTCGATGCGGTATTTGAAGTTCCACAGCCGCTCGACCCGGGGCCGGAAGAAGATCAACGGGTCGAACGGGCACAACAGCGCGGTGCCGCGGTCGGAGCGCGGCACCGTCCGGCCCGCCCGCAGGTAGGCCGGCGCAGACCAGCCGTCGACGTCGACCCGCTCGATCTCACCGGCGGCCAGCAGGTCGGCGATCGCGGGCTTGACCTGCGGCGCCGACAGGCGGAAGTAGTCGCGGAGGTCGGCCTCGGTGCCCACGCCCAGGGCGCCGGCGGCCCGCAGCGTGAGCTCGCGGACGGCCTCGTCGTCGCCGACCTCACGGGCCAGCACGCTCGGCGGCAGCACCCGCTCCACCAGGTCGTAGTGGCGCGCGAAGCCGACCCGGGTGGCGGTGGTGAGCACGCCGGAGGCAAACAGCGCCTCGGCGACCCACTTGGTGTCGCTGCGGGTCCACCAGGTGCCCTTTTTACGACGCGGCTCGGCAGCCAGATGCGCTTCGATCTGCCCGGCGGTGCTGGGTCCGAGCTCCGCGACGGCGGCGACGATGTGCTCGGCCAGCTGCGGGTTGGCCCGGACTGCTTCGAGAAAGCGATGGCTGCCCCAGCGGCCATGCCGGTATTGCCGCATACGCCAGCGCAGCAACGGCCAGTCGTCGACGGCCATCAGCGCGGCCTCGTGGGCCCAGTATTCGGCCAGCAGCCGCGACGATCGCGGCCCCCAGGCCGCGCGGTCCAGCACATCGCGGTCGTACGGGCCGAGGCGGCTGAACACCGGCGCGTAGTGGGCGCGCACCGCTACCGATACCGAATCCAGTTGCAGCACTTGGATTCTCGAGATCAGCCGCTTCAGATGCGCACGGGTGACCGGGCCGGCCGGCCGCGGTTCGCTAAATCCTTGGGCCGCAACGGCTATCCGCCGGGCTTGCGCGGCAGTCACCCGACGGTTGCGGATCGACACGGCGCCGAGAATACCGGTCCTTGGGGCCGTTATCGGCCGCGACGCGGCGGCGGCCTTATCCCGTGCTGACTTTCCCGTCCACCGGCACCACGACGTTCTTCTCCGGGACGCTTTCCTCCGGCGGATTCTTTTGTTCGTGGTATGCCGACTCGAGAGCGGCCGGAACGAGTTCCAGCTCGCGGTATACGCCCATCAACTGCTCGAGGATCTTGATCCGGTGCCGACTGGCCTCGTCCACGGCCCGACGGGCCTCGTCACGATCCCGATCGGCGCGCTGCTTTGCCTCGACGAGGAGCTGCTCACGCGCCTGCTCGGCGTCATCGCGCAGGCTGGTCAGTTCGGCCTCGAGCTTTTCCTTGGTTTCCTGATAGTCGGCTTCCAGAGCTTTTTGCTGCGCGGCCATGTCTGCCAACATCTCTTCGCGCTTTCGCCGCGTGTCCTCGGCCTCGGCCTCGGCCGCCGAGATCAGCGCTTCGGCCTCGGCACGCGCCTCGGCCTGCATCTCGGAGACCTCGTCGACGGCACGCCGCAGCATCTTCGCCATCCGCTCTTGCATCGCGTGGGGTGAGGGTGAGGTGTCCGTGAGTACGGCGACCTCCTTGCGCAGCGCGACCGTTTCATCGCCGGATTGCCTCAGCCGGGCCCTCAGGCTCTCGACATCGTCGACCAGCAACTGCTGCTTGGTGGTCAACACCTCGATGTGGGCATCGACCGCGGCCGGGTCGTAGCCCCTGAACATGCGAGTGAACGTCTTTGCGGGTTCGGTTATCACTGCCAATTTTCCCCTCCTGAAAACTCCTGGTAAACCCGGTCAGACCGACCCCCGCAGTCGAGTATGTCAGGTCATGCGGTGGGCGCGGACACGAGCACTTCACCGACGACAGTAGCTGTGAAACCTGTACCGCAGCCCCGCGCGGCTGAGCTGCCAGTCCCCCGTCTCGGCCAGCCATGCTTCGTCGAGCACCGGGGCCAGGGCGTCGTCGTCATCGCGCGGCAGATCGACATCGACCTCGGTCACCTCACATCGGGTGGCGTGCGGCAGCGCGAGCAGGTAGATCTGTGCGCCGCCGATCACCCACGCCTCGGACTCGGTCTCGAAGATGGCAAAAGCCGCCTCCAGCGAACCCACTACCTCGGCTCCGTCAATTACGAAATCAGTCTGGCGGGACAGGACGACATTTCTGCGGCCGGGCAGCGGCCGAACGCTTGCCGGCAAGGAATCCCAGGTCCGCCGGCCCATCACCACCGTGTGCCCCATGGTCACCCGTTTGAAGCGGGCCAGGTCTTCGGGCACCCGCCACGGGATGTCACCGCCGCGCCCGATGACACCGGACGTCGACTGAGCCCAGACCAGGCCCACGGTGCTCAAGAGCGCCGCTCCTCCTCATCGCTTCGCTCTGCATCGTCGCCGGCGCGCGTCATACAGCGACGGGAGCTTTGATCGCCGGATGCGGATCGTAATTCTTCACGACCACGTCGTCGTAGCTGTAGTCGAAGATCGAATCCCTTTTCCCCAGAACGAGTTCCGGGTACGGCCGCGGCTCGCGACCGAGCTGGAGCCGTACCTGTTCGACGTGGTTGTCGTAGATGTGGCAGTCGCCGCCCGTCCACACGAACTCGCCGACCGAAAGGCCGGCCTGGTCGGCCATCATGTGGGTCAGCAGTGCGTAGCTGGCGATGTTGAACGGCACACCCAAAAACAGGTCGGCGCTGCGCTGGTAGAGCTGGCAGCTCAGCCGTCCATGGGCCACGTAGAACTGAAAGAACGCATGACACGGCGGCAGCGCCATCTGCGAAATTTCGCCGACGTTCCACGCCGACACGATGATGCGACGCGAGTTCGGGTCGGTGCGCAGCAGATCCAGCGCGGCACTGATCTGGTCGATGTGCTCACCCGTAGGGGCAGGCCAAGACCGCCACTGCACACCGTAGATCGGCCCGAGATCGCCTGTGCTGTCGGCCCATTCGTCCCAGATGGTGACCCCGTGCTCTTGCAACCAGCCGACGTTGGAATCGCCGCGCAAGAACCACAGCAACTCGTAGACCACCGATTTGAAATGCACCTTCTTGGTGGTCAGCAGCGGGAAGCCGGCCGATAGGTCGTAGCGCAACTGCTGGCCGAACAGGCTGCGGGTTCCGGTGCCGGTGCGATCCGATTTGGCCGTGCCCCGCTCGAGCACCAGACGCAGCAGGTCCTCGTAGGGCGTGGGAACCGGGGCGATCGGCACGCGGTCAGCTTAACGGCGAGCGCCAGGAGTACAACGGAGGCCATGCCGAACATCAAAGACACCGTCACCACGCCCGACGGCACCTGCCCCGTTAGCCTGTTCACCCCCGAAGGGTCCGATGGCCAGGGCCCGGGCCCGTGGCCCGGCGTGGTCATGTACGTCGATGCCGGCGGGGTTCGCGACACCTTCGACCAGATGGCCGCCAAGCTGGCCGGATTCGGCTACGCGGTGCTGCTGCCGGATGTGTACTACCGCAACGGCGATTGGGCACCGTTCGACATGGCCACCGTGTTCGGCGACGAGCAGGAACGCAAGCGCCTGTTCTCCATGATCGGCGGCCTGACGCAGGATAAAGTCACCAGCGACGCAGGCGCATTCTTCGACTACCTGGCCGCTCGCCCGGAGGTGTCCGGCGAACGTTTCGGCGTGTGCGGCTACTGCATGGGTGGGCGGATCTCGGTGACGGTGGCCGGTCGTATTCCGGACCGGGTCGCGGCCGCGGCGTCCTTCCATGGTGGCGGCCTAGTGAGCGACACCGCGGACAGCCCGCACCTGCTGGCCGACCGGATGAGCGCCACGGTGTATGTCGGGGGCGCCGAGAACGACGCGTCGTTCACGGCCGATCACGCCGAGCAGCTGGAGAAGGCGCTGACCGCCGCCGGGGTGGCCCACACCATCGAGTGGTACTCGGCGGGGCATGGGTTCGCCGTCCCGGACAACGCGCCCTACGATCCCGCGGCCGCCGAGCGGCATTGGACGGCGATGACGGACCTCTTCGCCTCGGCGCTACCGCGTTAACCTGCGCGACGGCGGTGGCACCACGACCGCTGACGGCTCTTCCCCGCTCACCGCGTCCAGCAGCAGCCTCGCGGCCACGGCGGCCCCGTCGGTGCGGATTGCGCCGGCCACGGCGCTCGCTCGTTCGCGGCTCTCGGGGGCCAGGGCCGTGGCCAGCGCGGTTGACAGGGACTCGATCGTCGGGACCGGACCGGCATGCCACGCGCCGATGCCCAGGGCGGCTACCCGGGCGGCCCAGTACAGCTGGTCCTTGCCCTGGGGTATCACCACCTGGGGCGCACCCGCCAGGGCGGTCGTCGTGGTCGTGCCGGCACCGCCGTGGTGCACGACGGCGGCCACCCGTCCGAACAACGCCTGCTGGTTGACCTCGCCGACCGCAAAACAGTCGTCCCGGTCGTCGGAAAGGACCAGATCCGCCCAGCCGCGCGCAAGGAGCATGCGGCGGCCCTGCCCACGGATCGCCTCGACGGCCACTCGGACCATGTCGGTCGAGGCGCGAACGGGCATGCTGCCGAAACCCACGTACACGGGTGGTGCGCCGGCGTCCAGGAAGGCCAGCAACTCGACCGGGAGCGGCCGTTCGTCATGCAGGAACCACGCGCCGGTTTGGACGATCTCGAGGTTCGCCGGCTGCTGCCACGGGCCCAGGGTGGGATCGGCCGCCAGCCACGGGTGGTCGGTGTAGGCGTAATCGCGGACGTTCTCCACCGGTGGCAGGCCGATCGCCGCCCGGTGGCTGTTGAGCGTCGGGCCGAATAGGGCATCCGCGTTGCGGGCGTTCAGGTCCCACAACACGTGGTTGTCCATCCCGTTAAGCGGGAACGGCCAGTCCGCATACTCCGTCGGTGGGTGATGCGGCGACGGCAGGTGGTTCGGGTGGTAGCTCACGTACACGTAATGGATGCCGAGTTTTTCGGCCACCGACCGCGCGCCTGCCGCGGTCCACAACAGGCTGGTCGAGACCAGCGCATCGCACCCCTCGGCCGTGGCGGCGACCGTGTCGAACTGCGCGGCGATCAAGCCGTCCACGTGCCGGCGCATGTCCTCCTCCGACGGCGGCGCAGCCGGGCTCATTATCTCGCGCACCGAGTCACCGAACGAAACCAGCGACACGCCGAAACCGTCCAGCCTTTCGGCGAACTCTTCATCCGGCGGCGCGCACACTCGCACCTCGGCTCCGCGCGCCTGCAGCTGCACTGCCAGCGCAACTAACGGTTCAACACCGCCACGCGAATCGTATGTCGACAACAACACACGCATTCGCTACTCCCATTTCCGCAGCTTGTGGTCCCTACAGCCGATTGTGCAGCAGCGCGGCACCCTGGCGCGAATCGGTAGCGCTGCCGAAGTGCGCGATTGCTGGCATAACCAGATAATGGTGCTGGGTCCGCCGCAGTCACCGCTGGTTTGGAGTGTAGTCGCTCGTAGGCGCGTCATCCGTCGACGTGCCACAGGCTGCGTCAAATGTTTGCTGAGCCCGAAACATTGCTCATGTGGCGAGCAAGTGAGTCTGGCTTCAGCTAATAAGCTGCACTAGAGAAACCTTGTCGATACTATGCGGGGCAAAGAAAATTAATTGGGAAGTTAATTGTGCACATGGCTAATAGCAAATGCGGCAACCGAACCATTGGACTTACGGCTCAACATACCATAACATTTGCTGTCAGCGGGATGAGTCGGGAGGGGCCTCTACCGTATCGGGGACAGTGTCGGCGCGATGACGGGGTGAGCCGTGACTACGAACAGTCCCACAGCTGTGGGTAGCCGGC
>Ga0335072_10010184_pt1 | contig 13541 bp, 14 predicted proteins | sample Lox_Sample_21_FD_206725 | JGI IMG/M metagenome (GOLD analysis project Ga0335072, IMG submission 206725) | Soil microbial communities from Loxahatchee National Wildlife Refuge, Florida, United States - Lox_Sample_2.1 | ecosystem: Environmental > Terrestrial > Soil > Wetlands | place: USA...
TCTTCCACTCTTGTGGGTTCAAATGGAAAGTACTATACTGTCCCACCACCGACATACGACACTTACGATGTGTCCGAATTTATCAATGTCAAGACTGTCTCTGGATATCCAGTATATGGTGATGGAGCTACAGATGATACCGCGAATCTCAACTATATCGCCAGTACCTACGCTGGTTGCAAGATCCTGTTCTTCCCTGCTGGAACATATATCGTGACCGATACCGTATTCTTCCCCGTTGGGACTAGAGTAATTGGTGAGGTATGGTCTGCTATCTCTGCTACTGGCAGTAACTTCTGGAATCCAAATGCACCCATTCCAATGGTTCAGGTTGGCAATGCTGGCGATGTCGGTGTTGCTCAGTTCTCCGATTTCTTGTTCACAGTAGCGGATGTTCTTCAAGGTGAATGACCCCGCTTCAAGTATTAGATGACTGTCATCGCTAAACGATGTAGGATGTACTTTACTTGAAGTCAACATAGCCGGTGACACGCCTGGCGATGTCGGGTTCTGGAATACGCATTTCCGTGTAGGAGGAGCCGTAGGCTCAAAGGTCGAGACCAACTGCGGAGGCACGCCAGCTGAATGCAAGGCTGCTTATTTATTGTTGCATCTGACGTCCAGCTCATCAGCGTATATCGAAGATATGTGGGGTGAGCTGTCTTTTCTTCAGGTTCAAATATTGAATTCCGGCTTACCGAAATTAATGCAGGCTGGACAGCTGACCATGACCTTGATGGATCCAATACGCAAACAATTTCTACAGGTCGTGGGATGCTTGTCGAAGCTACCGCCGGGACCTGGCTTCTTGGTACAGCGTTCGAGCACAACACCTTGTATCAATACAACCTGAATAGTGCGGAAAATATCTACATTGGCATGCAGCAGTGCGAAACGCCGTATTGGCAAGGAACCGGTTCTCCAAGCTTAGCACCAGCACCTTGGACAGCCAGCGGCAGCGATCCAACCTTTTCGAACTGCGGCTCATCTGATGCTCAGGTACGTCTAATATCCAGCTTATCTATCCCTCTTCTTTCTTTTGCGGATAAGAATTTACTCGTGTCTCATCAGTGTCGAATGGCCTAGTATCAAAACATTGCAAGCTCGTCAAATCTCTTCATTTACGGCTCCGGTTTCTGGACCTTCTTCAACGACGAAAGCAGCTCGTGTGGGACTACATGCCAGACCAATGCTGTGGATATCGCCTCTACGATATCGCTTTACTACTACGGCCTGAATACTAGGAGCAATGTCAATTTGGTCTACTACGATGGATCGGTGTTGGTAACGCAGAATAATAATCCTGGAGGGTGGGGAGCAGATGTAGCAGCCTTCCTATGGGATTCATGAGGTTAATAGAGGACTCGGGACAAAATGGTGAAGGAAAGGAGGAGGGAAAACTACCTGTCCTGGTAGATTTACTTTTAGAGAGGTCTTTGTTGGCAGCACGAGGTCGTAATTGGTTTCTTGCAGACTTAGGCAATTACAATCTTTAACATTACAGGGTATATAACCTTTACCTCCTAATTATTAGTTATTATATTAAAGGCTGTTATAGACTACTTTAAATTTTACTTGCACTTATTATGCCTCTTATAATGTCATTTATAAAAAATAAAAAATAAAACGTGTCCTTGTAAGATTTTATTTGCACACTGCTAATTAAATCCTTACTAGCACTATATTACAAACGTCAGGCAGTATTCTACTTGCTTTTTACGGAGGACTAATTCCTTTCACTCTTAATTGGCTACTTTAACTTAGCCCTCTATCCCTTTGTCCCTTTCTCGCTACTGTAAAGGGGACAAACGTTTGCACATACATATCGCCTAAGCTTTGAACTTGAATCAGAAAATGACATGAACAGGGAATAACTGCTGCTGAAGGTGTTCTCGCAGGACAAGAAGGAATTTTAGCAATGACAAGAATGAAGATGAAGACAGGAACCCAAGAAATTGGCAAGAATCAATTGATGACAGACAAAGGTCCTTACCAAGTACACGGGCCTTTCTACTGACATCGACTCTGTCGAGGGCTTTGCATTTCTGAGGAGGTTGAGAAACATATTTTTGAAAGCCTTATTAAGGTCAAAAACTGGGGCATCTTTGCTGAAGAAAGTTTGCTAGCTGATTTCAATTTTCATAGAGTATTTGAAGACACTCAACTTTAGAGCAACAGTCCCACCCTCATTCAAGCAACAAATTAAACTCAAAAGGTCCACTCTTCAACGCATACTCATCCAATGTCTTTGGCCCACAACTTCCTGTACCTAGCCCATGATGTCTCCAATCAAACCTCACAATGACCTCCTCCCTCTTCATCCTCTCTAGCTCAAAGGGATGTTTTGCCTCATCAATATCAGCACATCGATAATGGCTCGCAGAGAAACTACATCCCTCCCGATCACCAAAACGCGCCGTGAGTCCTGCACCACCGCTCCCCCTGTTCTCACTCTTATCAAACCGCACCCACCTCACATCCGTGCGATTCCCACTCTCCTGCGGAAACTCGTAAGGCGTCCACAACTTCTCTACCGGTAATTCCCACGTCCCAAATCGCTGGCTCATTTTCTTGTCCACGTAACTCTCCCCCGGCCCGCGGCCAAACCACGTCGCCGTATCCGCCGCATCCTTGCGCAACGCGAGCGTGAGGCCAATCCGCGCCCACGTCTCGGGCATATTGATCCCCTTTGGTGTCCCCTTGACGTTGATATGCACACTGCTGGATGTGAAGGTATAGGTAGTAGTAGTATCGATGCTCCATTCTAGAACCGGGGGTGCAATTCGCTGCTGCACGGTTAGAGTAACGGTGCCGTGAGTGGTGGACGTAGTCCAGGTGACAGAGCGCGTGCGAGATTTAGCTTGGTTGAGGAGCGTGGAGAGCCAATGGGCGCCATCAGAGAGGCGGTCGTTGTCGGTAAGTGGGCGGTAGAAGTCGAGGTACGGTGGGCTGTCGATTAGTTTGGTGGAGCCTTTGGTCCAAGAGATGAAAGTGCCTTTCAGCAAATCAAATTTCCATGTGTTTGAGAGGCCCGATATTGAGATTGTGGTTGGAGATTCTTGGGTGAGGTTGGGGCACTCTGAAGATGGTGGTGTCAAAGCTGGATGTGGAAGAGCTGACTGCAATTTAATCTGACCCCAGGCAATTTCGTGACCCGCTTTTGCCCACGATGTTGATTTTTTTAGGGTGAAGACGATCTGAAGGTATGCTTCTCCTTTGTTCTTCAGATTCTCAAGTGAAATGCCTTTGATCATGATTTCGGCGATTTGCCCTGGCTGTACTTCATTGGGAATCGTTGCATCACTGCCTTCGGTGCTGAAGCCATCCCCAACAACGGTCCAGTGGCAACTCAAGTGATCTAGCGTAATAAAATCATACCTATTGATGACTTTGACTCTGTCATGAGAGCCACCGATAACCTGCACCGGCTCAATCGCCTTCTTGTACTCGATCAGACCAGGAGTAGGTGTATGGTCTGAAAAGACCAATCCGTCCATCACAAAATTACCGTCGTTGGGCACATCGCCGAAGTCGCCTCCATAAGCATAGAAGTCTTCGCCAGTACTTGCCTTCGTCATTAGTCCATGATTCGCCCATTCCCATGCAAAGCCTCCCTGCAGCCTTGGGTATTTGTAGAACGCATCAACGTATTCTTTGATTGCTCCGGGACCATTCCCCATAGCATGTACATACTCACATAAAATGAGGGGCTTGTCCCATGCACTCTCCTCTGTTGCAAAATCAATGATATCTGAGACTTCAGGATACATTCTGCTGAAGACATCAACCTACCTTGCAAGTCAGCTCAACGCGTCTCCATGGCTGTCTACCTTGGATAACTGACCGTCTGCGCATGAGTATCGCCTTCATAATGAACTAATCGCGTATGATCGTAGGACTTGATCCAGTCGTACATGATCTGGAAGTTACGCCCATAAAATGCTTCATTTCCCAGTGACCACATGATCACCGAAGCATGGTTCTTGTCCCTCATGACAAGTTGCATCGCTCGATCAACATACGCCTCTTCCCAGGCAAAATTATCTGACGTCCATCTTGCTGCTTTACCATAGATGAGCGACTTCTTCTCCTCAAAGGACAGACTTCTCTGCTCTGAAGGGAGCGCAGCTTCGTCGATCGTTGCGAAACCATGACATTCGAGATCGGCTTCGTCTATAATCCACAAACCAAGTTCATCAGCTAGATCGTATAACCTTGGGTCATTAGGTTGATGTGACGTTCTGATAGCGTTGATGTTGTGAGACTTCATCAATATGAGGTCTTGTTTCAGAAATTCAAGAGGGACCGCTCGTCCAGACAAAGGGTGGTGCTCATGTCTATTAACTCCGCGAAAGACTACACGTTTGCCATTGACTAAAAAGAGTCCATCTTTCAGTTCTAGTTGTCGGAAGCCAATCCTTGGAGCAATGCTGCAGCCTTCAATGGAGAGGACTAGGTCGTAGAGGTAAGGAGTCTCAGCAGTCCACTTGTGGGGATTCTCGATGGGCAATGTGAAGTTGATTTGGTACTCATCTGCCAGTTTCGATTGCTTCACGATCGTGTTGTGAGCTGCATCCAACAGATGCAATGAGACCTGAGTCGCATGACTAAGCTCCACTTCCACAGAGAGAATGGCGTTTTGATATTTGTCATCTAGCAATGTCTGAATTTGGAAGTCTTGAATGTGAACTCTTGGGAATGCAAGCAAATTGACATCTCGAAAGATCCCGCTGAGCCACCATTGATCCTGTGAGACAGAGTAAGCAAGCTGCATCATTAAAAATGGAGCGTGCTCTTCGACGGCACATCCAAATTGGAGATGCTCACTTGATCTTCGATGTAGCTCCCATCACAGAATTGGTAGACCTGAACCGCAATCTTATTCTCCTTATGGACATCTACTAAGCTAGTAATATCAAATTCCGAAGGATTTCGCGATCCCTGGGAGTAGCCAACATGCTCTCCATTGAGCCAGACATGAAAGGCTGAGTCCACACCCTCAAACCTCAAGCGAAGCTGGTGATCCTGGAACGATGAAGGAACCCTGAAGGTTCGGATATAAGAACCAGCTTCATTATCATCGTAAGGCACATTTGGCGGATCTACCGGGAAGGGATAGACGACATTCGTATACTGCGGGCCCTTCCCATAGCCCTGAAGCTGCCACATGCCAGGAACCTTAATTGTGCCCCACTCTGAAGCATCATACACAGGGAGATGGAAGTCTGGGGGCGCCTCGAACGGACTTCTTGCACAGTGGAACTTCCACGTCCCCGATAGAGACTGGACCTGGGCTTTGGCGACATCTCTGGATAAAGCATCTGCTTCGGTGGGGTATAGTAGGAAGGAAGCTCTTGGAGGGAGAGTGTTCTGATGTATGATGGACAAGTCGTTCCAATAGGGACGGGCCGCGGGAAAGGTGCCTTGTCCTGCCATTATTCAGAGTCCAGTTCTCTCAATGCATACATTCGTGGTGTATATTGATAAGTCCCATCACTTGACAAAACCCCATCAAATTCTTCACCAGTAGCATGATCAGTAGACACATGACAAACAGACCAGGGGGGTTCAGGCATGTCGGCTTCTGGGGAGATGTTTGGCCGAGAGAAAGCGTAGTCCAGGCCTAATTGAGCATACGACACCATGCAAGTCCAATTTGGGAAATCCTGCTGGGGTGCGGCCTTCATGATTGGCGGAGCATTACGTTGTCGACCAATCCCCGACTCGAGATCTGACGCCACTGCGGTTATCGTTGCTGGGCAGCTGGCCAAGTTATGTAATTGCTTGCGCCACCTCCGCCATCAACGAAACATCGGTACTCAAGTACCTTGATCCACTTGCGCTCGTATGCTTGGAAGAGGAAGCTTCTTTTTCTTTCGATGCGCGGTTTTTGCTTCCGCCCATTCAGATCATGTGATGGTACGTAATAATGCTGCAGAAACCTTTCGTGTGTGGCCTGTCCTCAGACCACTCTCCAAGGGCCCACAATCCGACGAATAGAGTTGAAAGACCCCACCTTTTTGTATTTCCCTTGTGGCTATGTCACATGACGATTCCCCATAATCCTCAGGCTTCCAAAGATCTCTGCCCAAAGGGGCGACTGCCCGTTGGATGACTCGTGCCCCCTTCGCCACATTGATTCTTCATTCCAGGTAACAATACCTACAGTATCATACTGTCAGAAGCCGACCCTATATTATTTTTCATAGCCGATAGCCGCGATTACTCCTCACTTCCTCAGGACTATTGTTTCCATGATGCTGTTTATTCGTACTATTCTCAAATGGGATGTTTGACAGCCATAGCTGCATACCTGAACTGATCTCCCTTCGCCATCTCCTCGTCTCTTTATCTCTTTCCCTCACATCCTCACGCAAGGAGAGTGACAATTGCAATGGCTTCACACGCGGACTCCAATAAGACTCAGGCCGATCACCATGAAGAGAAAGCGACTTTCAACCATGTCGAGACTGTCAAATACAAGGCTGCACAGGGCAAAAGTCAAGGAGGTCAGTGACGCATCTGTAGCCTTGGCTGCTGCAGTCGCTGCGTAGAAATCTTCCTAATTATCCAAGAACATGCTCAAATTATATTTCATTATGTCTGTCAGCTATCTAGTCTCAACAATGAAATGATTTTGATTCGTCTTGGATGGGTGCTATCAATGCCATGACTCCATACCAGGAATCAGTTCGGCATTAGTGGAGCTGGGTGAGTATCACTGTTGGGAGTTGTGAAACCACAACTAACAAGCTCTTACAGGTCTTCCACTGGAATCGTCTTTATCATATGTAATCCGGGTCAGATTGCCGCTTTCCCATTCTGTGGACTGCTGGCCGACGGCTTCGGACGAAAGACCTGCATTTTTGTTGGATACCTCATCGTGCTCATCGATACAGCGGTCCAAGGCTCCTGTCACACCCTGAGTGTTTTCACGAGAGGAAGATTTATCTTAGGCTTCGGTGCCGCGCTAGCCCCCCGCCGCCGGACCAGCATATATTGTCGAACTAGCTCTACCCCATTATCGTGGGACAATGGCTGGCCTCTACAATACATTCTCATGGCCGGGAACATTCTCGCCGGATGGACAACTTATGGTCCGAATCTCAACCTAAACAACTCATGGGCTTGGAGAACGCCGACAATTGCCCATAACTGTCTAGGGGAAGCTCTGGCTATATTCGCCAAGTACCGTGGCGATGGCGATGAGAAGTCACCCATTGTTCGACTCCAGTACCATGAAATTGTGGAGCAAATGAACCTCACCCGCAATGAGAACCCCTGGTGGGATTTTCGTGAACTAGTTAACACTCGGGCTGCTAGATATAGATTATGCATCGTCATCGGAATGTCTTTCTTCGGCCAATGGTCCGGAAACAACGTGATCCCGTATTTCATGGTAAGTGATTCCGCACAACCAGCAGAAAGATGAACGGTTAACAAATAATCTCAATAGCCCGAAACGATCAAACAAGCAGGCATCCTGGACCCCAACAAACAACTCCTCATCAACGCCATAAACCCCATCTTCAGCATGATGGGCGCCATCTATGGCGCCACGCTCCTCGACAAGCTCGACCGCCGCACCATGCTGCTCGCCGGCCTAACAGGCGGCCTCTTCTCCTACATCCTCGTCATCGCATTCACCGCCTCTACCGCCTCCAACCCCTCTCTCAGCTATGGCGTGATCGCCACCATCTTCCTTTTCGGCGTCGTGTTCGCCTGGGGCTTCACGCCCCTACAAACTCTCTACGCCGTCGAGTGCCTGGAGAACCGCACCCGCGCCAAAGGCTCCGGGCTAAATTTCCTCTTCTTGAATATCGCCATGGTGGTGAACACGTACGGCATCGGTGTCATGTTCTAGGCTTGGTAAGGCCTTGATGGTTAGGAAGCGTTGTGGGAACCATAAGTAGCAGATGATCGCGAATTGGCAAGAGTAACAGGCAAGAGTTGCATGCATGACACTGTAGATATAGTCTCCGAGAATGGTGGGCGGATCGGCTTCAGACCATTGGGGTAAATTGATGATTCCCTATGCGTCGTCAATCATTTGCTAAATCATTCATGAAAAAGAGGATCGTTACATTGAGCACATTCTCAGGGAACTTTAGACCAATCTCTGCACCCCCCAAAAACAGTCCTGCAGAATTTCCCAAGCTCCACCTTTAAATTAATTGTCTTCCAACTGCCCTGACCCCGATGTAGGACCCGGGCATCAGGGTCGGTGATAGGTTTCGAGCCCATACCGCCAAACTTCCCTCTTCCTGGGCTGTATGAGAACCAGAGTTAGCGACCAAGATCCTACTATTGGGTTGCGTGGGGAAAGGCGCGAATCGCAAGAGACGAGAAAATACCTGAAAGCTGTAATGGGGAATATGATCGTATCTCCCACTGCCTTGCTTCGGCCGCCGTCCGCCAGGCCTGTGAGTGCATCCCACCTCAGGTCATTCTCATCCTCTAGCCACTCTTTTGCAGCCACCGTGATGGCTTCTGGTCCTGTTAGCTGCAGGGGATCCTCTCGACCTAGCACACCAGCACCCACTATAGCGCTGACATTGCCCCCGTATGGTCGACCTAGCTCTTTCACCCGCGCAACAAAGTTTGAAATGAAGCGCTTGAGTATGGGATGTTGTGGCGCAGAGGCAAGTGCCCATTGCGTCAATTGAACGGGGAAATTGTAGCCCATGCGCCAGTACGTGTCGGTATTGGGCTTGTTGTCGCCTTCAATGCCTAAGAGCAATTGTACCGCTTGAGTCAGGCTTGAAGACGGGTTGGCCGCGGTGCTATAACTCTTGCCTGTTTCTGGATCAGTCCAGGGCGAAACATCGGCCTCGTCAAGCCAGGATGCCGGCGAGCGGAGCGGTAGCGTATCGATGTCTCCATACTGTTATGGTGTTAAAATCGGCACTCTTGGAGAATGACCATGTTATGAAACACTAAGCACACTTACAACTCCACCAATCGAATTCAACACCAGTACCCTGAACATGTCCGACTTCTCCACCTTCAGTGGCAACGCGTCCACATACTCAGCCATGTCCGGCTCCGACTCCATAATCAGCTGCTTACAGCCCTCATCCAACCACATGAAGTAGGCCATGCTGGCATTGCCCGCTGCAGTTGCATAGGTGAGCCATTGCTCTACACCTTCTATGATATCTGGCTTCCATGTGTCCACATCTGTATCTTTCCATGTCTGATGTATGATTAGAGGGATTTTAGAGTACGGGATGGTGTGCGAAGCTTCAGCGGCCAAGCGGGCAGTGAAGTATGCCGCCTCAAGGATCGTCTCAGGAGGGGTATCGGAGGGACTAATCCAGGCGGGAGGAATGTACCAGGCTGTTAGAGACGCACAAATTAGCCATTGGATGTTCTTGCCTTAGGCAATGGAGTTTGACGCCTCAATGGAGGTGATCTCAATTATATCGAATAACGTACCTCCTCCACGCGTACTCGCCAAATGCACATGTCTCCATGCCAGAGGGTATGTATCGCGATAGAACGCCTCATCGTCGACCACTCTCGTTGAGTGCCATGACCAGAGGGTGAAGACAAGGAGGAAGGCAACAACCAATGGCTGTCGCCGGCGACTGGGAGGGGACAAACTGCATCTGGGGATGGGGATCATGGAATAGGACGTTAAATTGGCATTGAGAGATACTTTTGAAGAGTCTTCAACGTGGTGATTAAAGAGGAAGATCTCGGAGGAGTTGATGGTTGGTCGCGTGCAGAGCTGAAGTAAAAGTCCCTGCCTCCTGATTCTTTGGATCCTTAACGCGCGTACTTCCTGTACCGCTATTCCTTCAAGGGCTTAGCCTCGCCCGTCTATTCTTAGTGCTACTGATGGGCCTCTGCTGTCGCGCCAAAACTTTGTGAATTATTCCAATATGATGCGATTTGACATATTTTTGAGTATCCTTTACGATGTATCCGATAGATTTATATCTACCTATGTTGAAAGGAGGAAAGAGCTTGAATTATTTCTCTATAGGAAATCGCCTATTTATATGAATAAGGTCTGTGCGCCCTTAGTGCATATTCTAATATATTCTTACTATTTTTATGCCTGACGCTTGAGGCTGACAGAATGTCGAGTGCTGCGGAGAGCTAGAATTAGATCATAAAGCTGATTTGATGGATGAGATCTTTCACAAGACCTCTGAAAGCTTGATCTTAGGCGTCCTCTCAGAGAAAGAGGTCGAGGAGATCGTCACTAAAGCTCCAATTGGCTTGGATAACCAATAACCACGGAACCAATCGGAGCTCTATGATTATCCTCACAGCAACCCAGCAGGGGATTGATATTAGGGGACAAAGTCAGCGATATGCAATGATTAGCTGCATAGGCCTCGTGATGAATCTTTCGATCGTCCTCAACCGAATTGCCGAAGTCGATTGCGCAGAGATGACGAAAAAATATCGAATGCTATTGATCAGAGGTGATAACATTATACTAAATGCAATGGCAAAAGCTTTCTTAACCGTCGATTGCACGGAGGTGAAGTACCTTAAACGTATGCAGTGTAATCGAACCTAGCAAAAAGAAAGCAGATTTAGCAAGCTTCTATTATGTTACACGCTGCAACGATATCCGTGACTGAAAGCTGTGTTGTCCTCAAACCTTGCTATCAATAAGCGCTTGTCTGCAGTCTCAAGTGACATGCACGAGAAGTCATAAGGTCGATTGCATGTCGAAAAGGTTTAGTGTTTGAGCCCCTCTGCGCGCGCTTTCGCCCTGAGAAAGATCTAACGCAGCTCGATGCTGATCGCTTATTTCATAGGGCTTTACCTTATGAAAATAAGGCGCGCTTACAGTGAAGAATGCTTGTCATTAGTGGGCGAAGTTTGTTAGACAAGGGAGACCAACCAACAATGACAGCCAGTATGCATTAGATGGCGCACAAAATCTAATATGAATGGGGCGCGCCTCAATGTAAATTTACGTTTGGAATATGACGGCTCGCGAGAACATTCTGTCCAGGTCCTGTGTAGATCCAAAGCCCGTGTAAGTTCCTCCTTTAGAACGTTAAGCACAAAAGGCAATCTGCATTTGGAATTGCATGACCTTCCCAAATGGGAAGGTAGAACTGAAATACAGAGCCATTGCTGCGTAATCAAACACGATAATTGCCGGTATGCAGACGCCGGGTATTGGGAGTCTGACAGGGGCTTTGAGTGAGCCGCTGCAAGGTGTGCATAAATACCTGAGAACTCGTTGTTCCTTCGAAAGTGTCTCACATCTTTACATTTCATTCTAACCACGAGCAATTAATCATGACGTTCACTCTTCGCCGGGGCACTTTGGACGACATTCCAGGCATGGTCGATGTCTGGTATCGCGGCTTCAACAGCCCCGAAATGCTCAGCATCTTCCCGGATTCCTTGCCTACTCGTGCTTGGGTGACGCAGTCGATCGTCAGCGGTATGAAAGACGAGGCAGAGAACACTGTGTACATGGTCATGACCGACGACGATAAGAATGGCAAGGTTGTCTCATTTGCTAAATGGATTATCCAGCCGTCTGGTGCACCAGTGCCGGCATGGAATAAGCGATGGCCGTCGAAGGTAGCAGCGGACATGTCAGAGACGGTTATTGATGAGCATTTCTTTGAGCCGATGGCGCGGCAGCATGCGAGAGCCACGGGAGACAGGGCCCATTATTGTGAGAAAGCCATTATGTCGTCCGATTGCTGCTCTCGGCGCTTAAGACTAATATGTTTAACTGGCAGTCCTCGAAGTGTTAGCGACTCACGATGAGTACCGAAAGCGCGGATTGGCTTCGCAGCTTCTAAAGTGGGGTTCTGAAAATGCTGAAGCGAAGGGCGTGGAATGCTATCTTGACTCTGCTGCGGAAGCCAAATCCCTGTATGAGAAGCATGGCTATGTACAGCAGGTGTACCAGGACGAGAAGGCTCTTGCAGTGCCCATGCTGCGACCGAAGACAAAGATGAGCGAGGATGTGGTAAGCAAAGGCGAGAAATCAGCTTAGAGGAACAAATACCTAGTAAGATAGAGGTTACGAAGCGGTTTAACCATAAGGTTTATTTCATGTAGGATCAGATTGCGCCACTCGTATTTAGAGGTTACTTTTACGAAGTTAATGCTTACGATTTCAGGTCCCCTGTAACCATAACCCTACTAAATTCTGCAAACGGTTTAGTGCACGGCCATAGCGGCGCCGACGCTAATTGATTACTCTTGGTTCATAAATCACTAGAACCAAATGATTGATTGTACAGTACTGTATTATGTCTAATCAAACTATCCTGCATTTGCCGAATCCCCTATACGCTGAGAATCCCGCATACAAGCTAACCTATTGTAGAAGCCACGTGCCTGGAACCACTCTTTCGATATTTTTAAAAATCCATCAAAGTGTCCGCGGAAGCCGTGTACAGATCGCTCAGGCTAAGGTGTTGTGTCGTGTCGTTTTGTGTCGCATCTCTCTTGTACACAATGACCTTGATCTAATTTTCACGTTTCTCTTAGTAGACAACTGTGAGCTGGCTCATGCTAACATCGCCACGTTTGATTTAGTACGGTTCCCCACTTTGTAAAGTTTCGGCGGTCCCCAACTTCCTCTTTCATATTGTGTTGAAGACATAACAGTCTATGTTCTATTTTGATGCTGATGAAAGTTCCATAGTTCATCTCGTATTGCCTACCGCAATAATGGCTGTATAAGACCCCTTTGGGTTACAGGACCCCTCGGCTTATAAGACCATGTTCATTTGTATCGTCTGAAAATTTTTAAAAAATATATATTATAACATAAAACAAGCCTAAATTCGTGCATCTTATTAGAAATGCTCTAAGAAGCAATTCTAAGCTGCATGCAATAGATTTTATTATTAAATATAATAATGGTATCTATTGCAAAGCAAAGTACTGCTATTTAGCAAACATGGCCTAAAATTTCCAGCGAGAGCATAGCGAGGTTGCATACCTAGAAAATATTTATAGTGCTTTAAATACTAACTTTCCATGATTTAAGACTTTTATTAGACATTTAGTATCTTTATGTAATATTTAGCTTCTATATACATTGAAGTACATTAATTAAAAATATTAGTTATAAGACCCTATTTTTGTATAAGACTCTGTTCAATTCTATCAGGTGGCAAACAATTGACTTATAAGGTAATATCTATTGGATATAATGTTCCCTTTCTCTCATTTCAGCTTTCATTTACTCGGGCATCCCGATTCAGCTCCAGGCTACAGGCACCGGAGATCCCGAATAGGAGGCAGAGCTCCCTTTGGGAATTGGGTATATATATTGTAGCTATAGAGCACTTAATGCTCCAAGGATTTCAATAGCAAGCAATTGATGAGTCTGTTCCTAAGAACCGCCCAAGCTAGTTGCCAAACGCAACAATATCTTATACAGCAATTATTGCGGTATTCGCGCAGCCTATAATCTCTAAGTATCTAGGACTAAAGCTTTTTGTCGCTTCTAACATCCCCCGTACATATTATGTATTAAAAGGGACAAGAATGCACAAGACTCTGAAGCGGCATGCTAGATATGAGCCCGTAAG
>Ga0335072_10010185_pt1 | contig 13541 bp, 17 predicted proteins | sample Lox_Sample_21_FD_206725 | JGI IMG/M metagenome (GOLD analysis project Ga0335072, IMG submission 206725) | Soil microbial communities from Loxahatchee National Wildlife Refuge, Florida, United States - Lox_Sample_2.1 | ecosystem: Environmental > Terrestrial > Soil > Wetlands | place: USA...
GTATGCCTGAGAAAATACTTGGCACGTGCGCTGCCCAATTTCCTGATAAGGCCCAGCTATCCATTTAAATTTTTCAAGGAGCTTCTTTTAAAGCCAGAAATAGAGAATTCTAAGTTTTAGAACCTTCAATATTTAAATGTATTACAGCTCTAAGCTTTGTAAATAGATAAATTAATACAAAACAACGTGAAAAATAGACATGCGACCAGATCCATACCAACTCGCGATGCACGTGATTAGGAAAGTCCGCATTTTCTAGACTTCTTCATAGGTTACCCTATTGCGCAGACTGACAGTGCTAGATAAATATCTAAAATAAATTGGAAACATAATGTACTAATTATATTTTCATTAACCTTAGGTTTGCAATTAATTGCTTTCAGCATGAAAAATAAATATAATAGTCGGTTCGCCTCCATGCGGCCTCCGGCCTTACGTCGGCGAAAGCAAGTGTGTTGTTTCGACGACGAACACAAACTGCAATAGAAAGAATATATAGATTGAATATATAGTAATTAATATAGGCTAATGAAATCTGCATTCCTAGCAGTTGAATCATTTAACCCTATTAATTCCTCTGATCCTGATGAATAAGATCCTTCTAATTCATCGTCGTCAAATTCATGATGCACCACATCCACCACCTGTTCCATTGAAGAGCCGCCTCGTCGCTATCGCTATCGCCGCCGGCAAGCAATTGAGGGTCAAAAGGCACAGTAGGAGGCTAAAGAGCCTCAAGTCCTTGTATAAGGCAAGGGTGCGGCTTAAGTGATTCAAGGCCCTCCAAGGCGGGGTCTTTTGTTGGGTCGCGAATAGGGGTTAACCACTCTATAAGTATAAACTCCATATTGAACTCTATAAGTGCCTTCTTATAGCCTCGTTCTACTTTGCGGGCGTCAATTCCTCTTCTATGGAAGGCCTTCTTTGTCTTATTAATTGCATTGTTAACTGCCTTTTGAATAGCCACGTCCTTTTCTTTTTGAGCATTTGCCTTCTTTTTCTCTTAAGCCTTCTCAGCCTTAAGTGGTCTACTAGTGTTAATGCTTCTTTAAAATCTAGTTCGTGCATTTTGGTTGTCTGTAAGCTAGGTTTGCATCATTTAATACTTATGACTTTGCAATTGTACCTTTGCTAATTGCACCTTTGTGCTGCCTAGCTCTGCTGCTTCTTCCTGAATAGACTACTTAGTACTATTAGCACTCTTTCTTCCCATTCTTGAAGGCCAATTTTACGTTTCTTTTTTGGACATGCTTCGTCAGTTCAGGGATCTCGTTCTCATGGATAGCTAGTCGCAAGGGAGGAATTACGGACAAGACGACAGGATTATAGACTGGAAGATAGACTTTTAGGGACACATTACAGACGAGCGATTGCTGTAGGGATAACTTTAAGGATCATTAGACTGCAGGGAAATTTAATGAACACGGAATGCAGTCTTTCCCTACGTTTATTACGGTGTTGGCCACTTCGATTGCGTGCTACACCTATACATTGTGTGAGGTTTTGGGTTTTACCTCTATTTTGGCCCCTATTCCTTCCGCTGAGCACCTCCGGAGCGTACGCCGACCTACCCATTGTCCTAACCATCGTGCACTCCGACGACACATCCATTCTATCCCTCCATGGTAGTTGTTCTTATACTAATAGCACTAATGTAAGCTTTGCTTTATATTAAAAGTGTGGTTATTCTAGAGTGCATGTAAGTTTTAGAGGTTGAGATTTGTGGGTAGTGCCTTTGTTTTCTATAAGCGATTCGAACATGTCGTATATTTTAGTCTGAAGTTGTGTTTAAAAACACAGGGTGTTGGAGGAGCTACAGGCGCTGGAAGGCAATTCTATAGCTAGAATCCTGTACCTAGGTCGAAAAATGTTAGAGAATACGAGGTAGGACTATTGGTGACGCAATTAATGACTTAGGAGTTCATACAAGAATAAAAGCGAAGAAAAGCTAGCTATGGTCATACATGTGTATTATCCATTAGTCTAAAGATATTTTCAGAGGAAATTGCCAAGAAATTTGTACAGAACTTCAGTATATACTACTAGCGCAGAAGAGAGATTATGCAGCGCGCAGACTGCAAAATTATTAAGTCATTACAATAAAACCGCATGGGCTCTAAACTTGAGTCAACGTAACGTCATCCAACAACGTGGCATAAATCGCCGTAATACCCTCTATTGTAGATCCAAGATCAAAGACAAACTTTAATACGCCCGAAGTCTCCGCTGGCGTAGTAAAAGTAGCCTGGATTTGCCTATATCCGAGTTGGACCAAGTCTTTTGCGCCTGGGGCGTTGCAATCCTCGAAACTGCTGCAGGTGAGTTGGGTAGGGATGATGACGACATCGTCGAGGTAGACAGTAATGGTGGTGTCAAATACGGCGGAATTGTAGTTGTCCCAATAGCCAACCCAGGCACTGAAATTGTATGGTGTGCAGGAGCAGAACGTGAGTGTTTGAGTCAACGTGATGCTGCCGTGGAGGCCGACGCCAGTCCCCATGTCACCATTATAATAGTAGCCATAGAAAAAGCTGCAGGAAGGAGAAGATGAAGTGTCAGCATTTTATCAGTCATATGGGCTGACAGAGCAGGTGAGAAGGGATCTGGGTGCTTACAACGCGCCTGATCCAGTATGGGCAAGATAGCCCGTATCATCATAGAGAGGCCAAGGACCAACTGGGGACGGGTCGCGGTCGCAGCAGTGGCAGTCCATGGCCCTTCAATGCCGATGCCGGGCGATGGTGTCGGAAGCTCGAAGCCTGGGTCCTGCACCACTTGCGTTGGAGTATCGCTAGGGCATGACGCAGTGGTATCTAAGCACGCGCAAACGGGGCTGTTATAGGAATAGGCTGGTTGCTGTGGGGGGTTGAGAAGGGAGTAAGCGTAAGACTGGGAGATAGTATAGAGGTCATCACCGCGAGTCTGGCCGTAATTGGTTCCTTGTGCAGGGCCCCAAGTTTCGTTGTAGTTGGTGCAGTACATGCCTTGTGGAACGCCATTTATGGACTGAACGTATGCATTGAAAAAGATACAGGGTTGGTAGCTGCAGTCAGCGTTAGGGTGGTTGCTGTCGTATTCGGTCTGAGCCAGGCAGTCCTGGGCGCAGAGGGCCGGGTTGTAATCGTCGGGGCCAGAGAAGGCGTAGTAGGTGTAGCCCATATAGCTATTATCTGGAGCTTGGATGGATCCGCCAAGTTCGACAGGACCGCTAAAGCCGGCAATTGTTGGCGGGGGTGGGAGCTTGTTGTAACCTATGGGGTGAGGATTAGAGTGTACATTGTCTTGTACATAGGTGTCTTACCATTAGAGCCAGTGATGACGACTTGGAAGCTATCAACCCATTGTCCAGTATTTGTTGCCTCGTCGGCACTAACAGCAGCACTCCATAGAGCGCATTTGTATATGACGGTGCTTGGTGGGTTGGGGCAGTCTTGAGCATTTGGAGCTAGGGTCGGATCACGCTCAATATAAACGTTGAAAGCTGCGCAGCCAGAGTTCCGGTCACATTCAGAGGCGCAGGTGAGGGTATCGTAGCTGCTCAGTTGAATATATGTCATGTAGCCTAACGCAGACACGGATCCTTGCTGGTTGACAAAGACCTGGGTGTACCCATCTGGTGTAATAGCACTGGTGGACTCTCCCTAGGCATTAGTAAGACAGCTGTAACAGTACGCTTCTGATGAACAACTTACCTGCAGAGCCGGATCGGACAAAAAGACCTCGGGAGTGTCTGGGCTTGGAGAAGACGAACCCTGAGGCAAGGGTGAGCAGTCTCCATCTCGTTGTACAATATTGTTCACAGTGGCTTCCTGAGGGTGACGAGATGCCAGAGCAAGTCCCGCAAGAACGAGAGTCAAGGCAAGGAAGTGCATCTTGCAGAATTCTTGCAGAATAATGGAGACAGGAATTGGGGCGTCATAGAGAGTGAGAAGAGGAGGGGAAGAGTGAGGAGAAGAGCATCAGGAAAGCGAGGATTCATGGTGGAGACCAGTTGAATAGTGAGAACATGCTAAGGATGGCACTGACTCTCACCGGAATGGGGTTAGACAATCGATAGTGGCAAAGCATCAGTCAATAAATATTATTTATGTGGCCAAGTCCCCTTATTCTTATTTTAAAATTACCTGCAAATTATTCGGGGACAGATTGGGTTAGTGCCGCCTACAATAATCCAGGCCATCTATAGGCCCATAGCCGAGGGAAGGAAATCCGGGTCACGTGCTGACACGCTCTCGAACGAGTCGCGCTCTTCTACCACGCAGTTGTAAACTACGGCATGTATGGATGACTATTTAGAACATAGTTACACATCACAGCTAGGACTTGGCGTTTCTAGTGATCACACTCGAGCCGCTCTCCGCGATTCTAGGATATACCATTTGATTCTAAATACAAAATTCTGCTTCGGTCGTGCCCTTTCGTCTGTCTACGCGCCTTCTGTTTCGTAGGTACTTTTAAGGTAAAAGACAAGAGGTACCTTTTAAGCCTAAGGTGCCCCATTTTTCATAGGTACCTTTCCCCAAAAAGTTGCATTTAGCGCATAAGGCACCTGTGAGAAGGCAGGTACCTTCGTTTTAGTAGATATCTCATACTATCTTCTTGTCCTCGCCGAGGCCCCTGTCGGTTAAACCACACCATTGCAGAAACAGAGCCAGCGCTATAACGTCACCACAACGAGAACGGAAGCGCACATCACGTAGTCAATGTTGGCGAACCCAAGACGACGGAACTGTGGATAACAGCTCCAAGCTTCTGTAACGGTCACGTACCTCGAAACTTTAACGACTGCAGCAATGCTGAAGACTCTATTCAGCGATAAAGCCACGATGAGATATTGCCTGTTGTGATCACCGACATTGCAGTCCCCATTGCAATGTCTCTGGCAGCTATTGGGCTTCTCACGTCACTGTTCCGTATCTTCATCCGCACCTCCTGGCTGGCTAAGGCACGATGTGAGAGGCTAGAATGGACAGACGTTCCTGGTGGTCTCTTACACGAATGTACCCTGCCTTCGGATCACTGGAAGCATATCAAGCCTGTCAGCAAGAAAGGGAGCTGGAACGATGCCATAGGTACATTTTTCACACTACATAATCAAGCGCGGTACCTTTGCTAACAAGCCACAGCAGCTGGACTGGTATACAGACAATGTCTAGATGGACTACAAAACGCTTAAAGCGACAGTCTTATTGCTGCATCGGTATGATTCCGAGGGAACTCGAATCGTAGAAAACCCAACATAGACATCATTTTCAAGGAGGTAGGAAACATACGGACCGCATATATCAGGACATCTAAAATCGATCCCCAGCCTGCACTTTGCCGCTCAGATATTACAAAACGAGAAATGGAGGGTATTTTGGAAGGCTATCCATCTTGGTACCAACAGCCTCTAGTGCTAGCCAATGGAAGCAGCACCGGCCACCCGGTCAAGGACGGGACAATATCTCATGGGGCGGTTGGATAGTCGCTATAGGTCTCTCGCAAGTACAGCCGATTGCCAACGATATCATGGAATTCTTCTATATTGATGGCTATGCACTTTCTAGCCCTATTTTCAACGCACTTCTACGTCTACACCACCGTCTTGGGAATATGGTAAAAGCGTTTCCTGAGAAAGAGATCGTTAGGGAAGCTGAGGAGCTGATGCAGCGTTGCACGGAGAAAAACTTCATTTGAACTAATAGTGTACTGCTCAGGTTATTCTCTCGCGCGCGACTGAGTGACTAGCTCAACACAGATCTAGGCCGAGTTTGGTCCCAAAAACCTGGTGGAAAATAGCATGCTCGGCAGCCACTCTAAGCGACGCTCAATGTGTTCTGATCATGCGGGCCTTTAGTCAGTATGATGACCCGTCAAGCAAAGACATCGATGAATTACGTCCAGTGCTCGAGGTTCCTATACGGGTAGCTACGACAAGTGTCTATACCGTATGTGGTCACTCTTCATAACACATAATTTTTTTTTTTTTTTTTTTTTTTTTTTTTTTTTTTTTTTTTTTGAAAGAAACCGTCACGCCCTTTTCGAATGGCTGGAGCAGATAAAGTTAAGATCTATCTCTTTGAGAGATCGGTTTGAAGAAGAAGATATATAGTAAAATTGGGAAATGTGCTCCTTCATTCTCTTGGAGACTGACAGACATAGATGTATATATTAGAAGAATAGGCTCTTTCGGCATCGATTGCAAACTACTCGAATTTGGGTGGAAGATGACACTTCTGTTCGAGAGATAAATGTTCACAAGGGCTTGTTTCAATAAGCTATGATTCTTTGATCCTTTACCAATATCATGGTCCTAACCCCAATAGAAATTAACCTTACATATCACTCGAGTCGGTAAGCACGACTATCTTCCCTCCAGCCTGATTTGTCTCCATAGTCCGATGTGCCTCCACAATTTGGTCAATATGAAACACTTTCCCCATCTGGACAGGCATTGTGCCTTTCACAATCTGATCAAGCAACTCATTGAGCGGCGTAGCAATGAAATCGGGCGCTTCACCAGCATAATTGGTCAACTCGACATTCGCCAGAGCCCTCATTTGTCCAAAGCCACCAACGACACCCGTCACACAAACTCTTCCTCCGTTGCGGGCGCATCGAGAAGAGTCTTCGAGTGTTGATGGGCCGACCAACTCGAGCACCTTGTCATAACCATTCGGCATCTCCTCCTTAACTTTCTTGGCAATGTGTCCACCATCAATATACACTTCATCCGCGCCGTTAGCGCGAATCATTTCTACCCTATCCTGCCTCCGAGTCGTGGCTCCCACCATACACCCGTGGTTCTTAGCAATAGCCGCCGCAGCCAAGCCAACTGATGTCGTTCCTCCACGGATCAGCACGCTCTCCCCTTTCTTCAACTCAAGCGCCGTAAAAAGCGAGCCCCAAGCCGTCTGTAGCATCTCGGGCAGTCCACCCAACACTTTCCACGGCAGGTCAGTTTTAACGGCTTGGACCTGCGTCACTGGTACACTAGTATACTCAGCATACCCGCCGTCGAACTGCCGACCCATGTCTCCCATACACGTGGCGACTTTATCACCTTTTTTGAACTTATTGTTAGGGTCTTCCTCAATATAGCCACAGGCCTCAATGCCTAAAATGCGCGGAAATGGGACATTAGGAGAGTAACCTTGGCGAGTAAAGAGTTCTGACCGATTGAGCCCAAAGGCCTTTACTTTGATCACCACCCAGCCATCCTTGGCCTTTGGGATTGGACGCTGCTCGAGCTTAAGGACTTCTGGTGGCCCGGCCTCGTAGATTACCACAGCTTTCATCATTTTTGCCATTGTGAAGACTGATCTTGAGGAAATTTCAGTAGGATGTGGTTTTCTAGTTAAGTATGCTTTGACATTTCCAAGTATTTGTGGGAGTAGATTATGTGATGCAAGCAATTGCATGATCCCACAACTCCAATTTTGATGTCCGCTGCAGCTTTCCCTGGAAGCTGAAATGGAGGGGCTCCAAGCGCTTCGTAAGAAAGTAAGTAATGATTTCTGTGATTGTCTTGGCTGAGTAAAGCCCATGCGATGCACATGCAAGTCATTCTTCAAACTTACGAGTGTCAATTGATAATACTTTTTGTCAGGTTTGGATAGTGTCGTAGCGATTCCACTTTTGAGAAATCTGACCTGATTGGCTAAGCGACACGAACCCGAGGGGCCATTGAAGGAGAGTCCATAGATCATCCCGAACCCGATCTTAGCATCAATCCTACAGATTTCCGTCCTTAATCAGCAAAATTGGTCTCAATGGTGGGGAAGTTGGATTTGACAAATGCTTTGATAATCCGTTGGCTTTTCAACGCAGAACTCCTCCAGCCAATCTTGTTGCATCTGATACTATAATATCTGCAGGAGGAAGGGCCTTGCACTAGAGCCCAATGCCAATCTTTTGCCTTATTATGAATTGAAAAGTCATATAAACTCTAGTTCCTCCTACAGAATACCTTGACAACATCGTACTTTCTATTAAAGCAACGTGCAATTCACCTTTCTGCTTGAGCACTGTCTATCAGATCCAAGACGTCTCTAGACCATGGCAAAGATAGTCCTCATCCTAGGCGCTGGCGGCAATATCGGCTCTCACGTAGCCAAGAAGTTTGCCTCAGAAGGATACAAGGTCGCTGTCGCAAGCCGCAGTGGCACTTCCGCAGACTCTGCATATCTGCCCATAAAGGCGAACTTATCTTCACCCAGTATTATAAAAGACGTCTTTGAAGAAGTCAAGGAAGGCTTTGGAGCCGTGCCTAACGTTGTCGTTTACAACGGTACGACCCTCTTAATCCCAGAGTTTGATATAAACTCCCTATAGCTCAAAAGCTGACACCAAAGTTCGACAGCCTACTCCATGAAATACCTGGAAGACAGTCCCCTAGCACTCACACAAGCTGAACTTGAAGATGGCCATGCGGTCAATATCACATCCGCTTACCTTGCTGCCGCTGAAGCTGTCAAGGGCTTTGAGACCTTACCGGAAGATGTCCCAAAATCGTTCATCTACACGGGTAATGGGTTTAATCAGATTGTCGTGCCCGCCTATGTGGGCCTTGGGATTGGGAAATCGGCGAGTGCGAATTGGATTGAAGGGGCTAGTATCTATTATGGACCTAAGGGATATACGTGAGTCCTAGAATTTCATCCTTTTTGTCTACAAATGTGAGTGAAGAAATGCTCTAATGAAACCTTAAACGTCCCTCAACCGCACCCCACATGTTTTCGACGTTTTTGCATTGAAGTTGTGGCTGACATGACATCTACTACAGATTCTACTACGCAGATGAACGACAGCTCGATGGACAGTTCGCTGGTATTGGGATTAGTGGAGAGGCAGCCGGGGACTTCTACTACTCCCTTGCGGAAGCGCGGAAGCAAGGCCCTTGGCTAGCGACGTTCGTAAAAGGCGTGGGATATGTCAAGTCATTCCCAGCAAAGCCTTAGATGTTAGACAGCGAATGGCCGAAGTAGTGAGGAGCCTGAAAATTAGGAACTTTGGTTGTGTCTATAGTCAGAACAGTCGTTAAACCAATATCGGAAATCATTCTTGACTTTACTTTAGTTAACTATCCCACTGATAATTCATCAGTCCATGGCTGGCCGTGCATTTCCGAATGAAACTCGTGGAGAGGTCTTGATCTAGGATTTCCGCAAAGACTATTTTTTCATCGTTTGTCAGCAAACATTTTTCTTGCCGCTTTGGAATTTTGTTCACAGAAACCACCTCCGCAAAGTCATTCTCTCTAACTCAGTTTCTGAGTAGCCCCTGGGTGAATGACGAGTATATGAAGATTGCGGAGATTTTTAGATGGGATATCACGAGTAATATTGATGGATTAGCGGTGAGGACGTATACGTATGTGCTTGGGAGGACGCTGGAAGAGGTAAAGGCTTTCACGCGATTAATGTTTAAGATTTTTATGATTTGGGTATTCACGCATATATGCAGATGTAAGCCTTCACACCTTATGATTTAAGGAAATTGGTAGTGCTAATGACGAGGCAGAAAGTCTGTTTATGAGAGGAAGTCTGTCATATAGCACCAGCCTCTAGTGGCTGCAGCAACTATTGGGGCGCTTCTCAACGTAGTGGGATTGATACATTTCTTTCAAACTGTTTTCAGACAGAGATCTACGCCATTTCATTTAGAGATTGGGGAACTACCTCGCTTTTAGACAAATATTTGCACCCTAAATAAGAATATATGAAAGAAAATAGCTTCAAGAACAAGAACCGTGAGCGATTTCAGTCGCAATGAACAACATCATTTGGATGAAACATATTGAAACGATGGGTCTATATAAGCTACACTCTCCTTCCCGTACCATCTCAGATGCTTCTCCGACCCAACGTACCCTCACTTATAAAGAATTCATACCGAAGCTAAGTTAAACATAGCTTGATAAACCCACGCCTAAGAGAAGAAGAGAGATATTAACGAAATTATGTGTTGCGACACAGCAACTCTCTGAACCTGTGGCCACGCAAGCGATGGACCTAATCTCCTCAAACGTGGCGTAGCTAAATCAGGGTCGCCTTGTAAAAAGGAAGAGGGCACGCGGATGCTCTATGAAGAAAGAAGTTGTCGCATCAGCCCTGCTCGGATATTATAAATTCTATGACTTACCTCGTCTTCCTCCACATTCCTCGTCGTAATTAAATCCCTTCTACCGCCGTAAATTTCTTAGAGCAATCTTTCCCAACCCATGGGACTTTCTGAACGTCCACCATTCCCGGGCAAATGATTAATCACGCGTACTTCTCGTATTGATTCAGAAGCTTAACTTTTCCCTGTTCCGTCACAAGCACGATAACCTTCTCCCCATTCTGCGATCCCGGACACGAACCACAGAAAACCCGCTTCCCACGAATCGCCTCAACAACAGAGCGCGATGTCCCATTCCCAAGCCCATGCATTCTAGTCAGCCTCCCCAGATCCTCCAGAGTCTCATCAGCTATCTCAAGCTTCTGCTGGCTATCGGAATAAGACTTCCGGATCGTGTGTTCGCCGCTCTTGGAAGTGATGTCAATTTCGGGAAAGAAAGAAGTGTTGGGACTACGTGGCCCATAAATGGTAAGCCAGATGAGACAGCCTAAGCCCCAAGAGGTGACGAGGACAGCAAGGGCACTAAATACCCAGACGGTCCAAGGCTCTACAATTGCACGATATGAGTTCTTCGACAGCGAGGCTTTGACATGGTTGTCTTCTGGGAGCATATTAATGTCGGCCATCTGCTGGAGCGCGGTTGAGAACTGAAATGGTACGGCAAAGAAGCCCCGTAGAAGACTTAGCCCGCCGTCCGAATAAGATGTGTAGTCTGTTTCATAGAGTCGGAGGATAAAGCACATTCCAAATCCGACACTGAAATCTGTACATGCGTTCTCATAGGTAGACTCACTTGCGCTTATATTCAAAGTTGCGGGAACAGATGCTAGTACGATGTCGCAGTAGAGTTTGAAGTCTGATATATTGACTGGCGTAGCGACCGGCGCAGTGATAGACTCCACACTGAGAATGGAGATGTTTACGGCATCATATGCTACCGTCGCCTTTCTGCTGAACATCGCCACTGTTGTATTCCATGTTATTGTTTCCGTCCAGCTGAGGTCTGTTTGGCACTGATTTAAGATTTTCGTCATGTAAGGGCAGACAGTCCAGCCTGTTTCAACTGAAGTGAGTAGTACATCCAACGGGAAGGGATTGAAATTTTTTACCGAGGAACATTTGAGCCCCCATTTCCACCATGCAAATGTAGAGACCGTCTCCAATCGATTGGAGGTACATTGTGCAGTCCGTATTACCATCGAATTGAAACTGATCGTCTACCGACTGGATGGAGGCGTATTCGATTTGGAAGCCTGGTGCGTCGTTGACAACGATGGTCGTGTAGTCGCCTGGGAAATCGCCGCTGAAAAGCGTTGTCATTCCCGTACTGTCATCATAACGGACGGCATCCATGCCCCCTGGTAGGAATATAGACAGACAATCCTTTCCACTACACAGGACCGGCTCTACACTTGTCACAAATCTAGGATCTGTGATAAAACCTATCGTATAACCGGCAGCGATAATGTTTATCATAGATATCGTCGCGTTCGAAAGACCATATGAACTTATAGGCGCTAAACCCGCTACAACGTTCTGGGTGGCATTCGTGGTATTTGTAGCATCGGTGTCGCTACTATATGGAGTATAGATATATTTGTAAGTGACATTAGCTATCATGCTATTAGCAAATGGACAGTGCATACATTCGGTTACCTACTTACTGATCAAAATGAGACCAAGCACAATACAAAATACATGTGATAATATCCTATCCGAAGAATATCAGCTCAAATTCCAGAGCGATAGTTGAAAGGTTCTGCTATTGTTATTGGCGATGATTACGCATCCCCGATAGAATATTTCTAAGCATGAATAATGGACTATACTGAATCTATCGATACTAGGAAGGAAACTTTTCGCAGTGCCGGAAGTCTGGCCACAGAATGTATACATCACACTCGTGTGATTGTCTGTATAGCTAGATAAAATAGATGAGATCTCGCCCTACCTCTGCATTGCCCATAATTGGTGTGGGCCCTTAGTCGTACATAAGTAGGCCACTCCTGCAAAAGGTGTAGCCCGACTTAACGCAAGGAACGAGGTGAGCAAGATGCCTTCGGGACGGCATGCCAAAGCCCAGCGCAAAGCTTCCGTTGCATCGCTGAACAAGCTCCAGCACAAGTATGCGGTAATGTGCGATATTATGTTGACAACTAATACCGTCGTACCTGGTTGGAGCTGAAGAGCTGGGGATAATGCGTTTTCGTCCACCATAACCCGGTACGTATACCAAGCGGAGAATACTGACGCGAAGACTGCTAGAGCTGCAGTGACCCATAGGGTCACAAATTGCCGACTTTTGCGCTGTAGTAAGGATGTTCGAAGGTGTGCATGCTGTGCAGATAGACTTCCGTCAGAGCTATCAGGTATTGACGCATAGCTCGCCGAATCGTAAGCAGTAGCGGTAAAAGTTGACTGACTTCCCTTTTCGTCGTCGAATGCGGCGCTTTCGTGTGGCTGAGATGCCTCAAACTCCTCGATTTTTATGCCGGGGACATCTATACGATCAAAGGGTCGCAATTCAAGGGGCTGAAAAGAGTACTTCTGCGACATTTGACACACTGCCGATTTCTGTCCAGCTTAAGAGACGGCTTCGTGTGTTAAGCATAAAAGCAAAACGATCCTTGAGGACGATCATGGTAGATATATGAAAAAATACGAACGCATCCATGGCGATAGTCCCTGTATTTGCTGCCCAAGCTTTTGTAACTATGCTGAGGAACATCTCAAGACAGCAAATCAAAGGGCGAGAATATAGCCCCCAAATAAGTTTACGTGGATGCAACGGTCGCCCTGCTTGTGATGGAGATTTATAATCGATGCGGGGCCGCCTACCTAAGCTCCGACCAATAGTTTCCCATGATTCCCTGCTCTTATCGAGCAGCTGAAAACCCTTGTACTTATATGCTTTTACCTTTGCTGCTATGTTTTGTCCTGTATTTGACGAGCTCTTCCTCTGATAGGTAGAGAGACAAGAACCTAGCTCTGCCGATCACTCTCATCTCTAAATTCATCGGACTGGCCATCCATATTCACGAGAGGAATTCGATTCCAACTAGGTAATCATGCGAAAATAAATAGTGATGCATGTCATTCAATAATTATTGCAGCGTAGGATGCCAATGCATGCCAGTAATGTGCCGAGAAATTTGTAGCTTCTATGGAGGTATCGCAGTTTCAAATCCAATTGGTAAGTTTGTTAGAACGGTGCGCTTAGTAAAGAGGTCCCATAGCTCAATTAACCGCCATAGTGATTAACTACTGGGGTGATCCTGTTTGACATGCTGAAAAGTGAGGATCTCTACATAGTTAATTAGATTAAAGAGGAAGTTGTGTATGAAGCTCCGCCACCAAAAATTCTTAGGCTTCGTGTTACTAAATTTCCAGTGCGCTTCAGTGACACCCTGGCCAGCGAGTTCCACTTCTTTTGGGCG
>Ga0335072_10010186_pt1 | contig 13540 bp, 11 predicted proteins | sample Lox_Sample_21_FD_206725 | JGI IMG/M metagenome (GOLD analysis project Ga0335072, IMG submission 206725) | Soil microbial communities from Loxahatchee National Wildlife Refuge, Florida, United States - Lox_Sample_2.1 | ecosystem: Environmental > Terrestrial > Soil > Wetlands | place: USA...
TCTGAGCTCGGGCGTGGTCGACGCCGCCGGCCGGCTGGCGGCGCTCGTCGACAAGCTGCTCGACTTGTCCAAGCTCCAGGCCGGAAGCGCGGTTCCGCGGCCGGACTGGGTATCGCTCGAGGAGGTTCTGATCGTCGCGCGCGAGAGCCTCGGCTCAGGGGCGTCCGATGTCAGGCTGACCGTGGACCCGGGGATCCCGGATGTGCGCGCCGACGCCGCGCAGCTCGAGCGGGCGTTCGCGAACCTGCTCGAGAACGCGCGACGTTACTCCGGCGGCCAGCAGGTCGCGGTGCACATCCGCCACAGCGACGCCAGGGTGTTGGTGCGCGTCGTCGACCGGGGGCCCGGCATTGACCCGTCCGAGCGCGAGCGCATCTTCGAGCCGTTCTATCGGGGCAACGAGGCCGCCGGCGAGCCGTGGACGGGATCCGGGCTCGGCCTGGCGATCGCCAAAGGGTTCATCGAGGCCAACGGCGGGACGATCTCGGTGCAGTCGCTGCCCGGCCAGGGCACGAGCTTCGACGTGTCGCTGCCGGTGCAGGAGACGGCGCCGGTGCAGGCGGGCGTATGAACGCGACCGCGAAGCCGAAGGTCCTCGTCTGCGACGACGAGGTTCAGATCTTGCGCGCGCTGCGGGTGATCCTGCGCGACGCGGGGTTTGAGTCGCTGCCGGCGTCGACCGCCGAGGAGGCCCTGGACGTCGCCGCCGTACAGCGGCCTGACGCGGGCATCATCGATCTCGTGCTGCCCGACGGCGACGGTGTGGAGGTGTGCCGGCGGCTGCGCGAGTGGAGCGACATGCCGCTGATCGTGCTCTCAGCCGTCGGCGACGAGGACGCGAAGGTCAGGGCCCTGGCCGCCGGCGCCGACGACTACATCACCAAGCCGTTCGGCCCGCGCGAGCTCGTGGCGAGGTTGAACGCCAACCTGCGGCGCGTGCGTCACGAGCCCGAGTCGACGGTGATCTCATCCGACGGGCTCGAGCTCGACCTCGCGCGGCGGATCGTCAAGCTCAACGGCGACGAGGTGCACCTGACGCCCACTGAGTTCGACCTCTTGCGGCGGCTGGCCACCAATCGTGGCCGGCTGCTGACGCATCGCGACCTGCTCGAGTCCGTGTGGGGCCCGGGCTATGCCGAGGACACGCAGGTTCTGCGCGCGCACATCGCCAACCTGCGTCGCAAGATCGAGCCGCCGGAGGGCCCGCGGTTCATTCGCACCGACCCGGGCGTCGGCTACCGCTTCGTGGACTAGCTCCTGGCCGGCGGCCTTATCCGCCGCACAGCCCGTCTTCACGAGATCTTTATACCCGGCGCGCGATTCTCGATACCGCCTTCACGCGGGCGGGCCCATCATCGTCGTCATGGACATTCTCGCTGTTGTGATGGCGATCGCGGCGTTCGCGATCCTGTTCGGACTGATCTTCGCGATCGACCGGATATGACGCTCCTCGTCGCTTCGATCAGCGGCGCTGACCTGTTCGGTCTGATCGCCTCGGTGCTCGTGTGCGCGTACCTGCTGTACGCGCTTCTGCGAGGGGAGAAGTTCTGACGCTATGACCGTCCTCGGCTGGCTGACGATCGTCCTTTTCGTGCTGATCCTGACTCTGCTGGCGGCACCGCTGGGCCGTTACATGGCTGCCGTCTACGCCGGCGAGCGTACGTTCCTGGACCCGCTGTTCCGCACGCCGGAGCGGTTGCTGTACCGCGTGATGCGGGTTGATCCCGACCGGGGTCAGGATTGGAAGGCGTACGCCAAGAGCGTGATCATCTTCTCGCTCGCGGGTTGGCTGCTGCTGTACCTGATTCTCCGCACGCAGACGCTGTGGAACTTCACCGGCCTGAACCCCGAGAAGTTCCACTCGGCGCCGTGGAACGTGACGTTCAACACCACGTCGTCGTTCGTGACCAACACGAACTGGCAGTACTACGGCGGCGAGACCACGATGAGCTACTTCAGCCAGATGGCGGGGCTCACCGTGCAGAACTTTTTGTCGGCCGGCGTGGGCATCGCGGTCGCCGTTGCAGTGATCCGCGGGATCGTCTCGCGCGGCGGACACAGCCTCGGCAACTTCTGGCAGGACCTCGTGCGCACCGTGCTGTGGGTGCTGACACCGATCTCGTTCGTGATCGCGCTGGTGCTCGTCTTCCAGGGCTCGATTCAGAACTTCTCGCACTACGCGGCGGTCTCGACTGTGACGCACCTGCCGCAGACGATCGCGATGGGCCCTGTGGCTTCACAGGAGGCAATCAAGGAGCTGGGCACCAACGGCGGTGGCTTCTTCAACACCAACTCCTCGCACCCGTTCGAGAACCCCACCGGCTTCACGAACCTTGTCGAGATGCTGGCCGTGCTCGTCATTCCCGCCGCGCTCGTGTTCACGTACGGCCGCATGGCCGGCAACCGCCGCCAGGGTTACGCGATTTACGCGACGATGGCCGTGATGTTCCTCGGCGCGGTATGCGTCGCCTACGTCGCCGAGGCGCACGGCTCGCCGGCACAGCACGCCGCCGGTCTGCACACCCACGCGATCGCCGGTTCCGCTGGGGGCAACATGGAAGGCAAGGAGCAGCGGTTCGGAATCGCCGGCTCTGCCCTGTTCGACACGATCACGACCGTCACCTCGTGCGGTGCGGTCAACAGTGCGATCGAGTCGTTCACGGGGATCGGCGGCGCCGTGCCGATGGCCAACCTGTCGGCCTCAGAGGTGATCTTCGGGGGCGTCGGTACGGGGCTGTACTCGATCCTCCTGTACGTCCTGCTGGCGGTGTTCATCGGCGGCCTGATGGTTGGGCGCACGCCCGAGTACCTGGGCAAGAAGATCGAGGCGCGCGAGATAAAGCTCGTCGCGATCGGATTGCTGATCACGCCGCTTGCCGCGCTGTTCTCGGCGGCGCTCGCGACCGCCAGCTCCGCCGGCCGCGCTTCGATCTCTGCGGTCGGTAGCGGCCCGCAGGGCTTCTCGGAGACCCTCTACGCCTACCTGAGCCAGGCCAACAACAACGGTTCGGCGTTCGCCGGCTACACAGGCTTCATCCAGCCCAACGCCGGCAACCTGGGGTCGCACGGGATTACCTTCGCCAACCTGCTCGGCGGCTTCACGATGGTGTTCGCCCGGTTTGCGCCGATCCTGTTCGCCCTGGCTGTCGCCGGCGCGCTGGCCGGCAAGCGGATCAGCCCCGCGGGCCTGGGGACGATGCGCACCGACAACCCCACGTTCGTGATCCTGCTGATCGGCGTGATCGTGCTGGTCGGCGCCCTGACCTTCTTCCCCGCCCTGCTGCTTGGACCGCTCGTGCAGGGCCTGACCGGACACCTCTACGGATGAGCAACATGAAACGAGACATCGTCACCTCTGCGATCGGAATCTTGGTGCTGACACTGCTGCTCGGGATCCTGTACCCGCTGGTGGTCACCGGCATCAGCCAGGTCGCCTTCCCAGGCAACGCCAACGGGCAACGCGTCGACGACAACGGCAAGCTCGTGGGCTCGAAGCTCATCGGCCAGCAGTTCGTGACACAGGTCGTCAAGAACGGAAAGCCGCAGGTGGACAAGGACGGCAACCCCGTCACTCAGCCCGACCCGCGCTACTTCCAGAGCCGTCCTTCGGCGACCGCGCCCCCGTACAACGCGTCTGCCACGACGTTTTCCAACCTTGGCCCCAACGACGTCGCCACCGAGCAGTCGATCGCGGGCTACTTGAAGGCCTACCTGGCGCTCGAGAAGCCGTATGACCCCCGGCTCACCGTCTCGAAGGTCCCGGTCGATGCCGTCAACACCACGGCGTCCGGAGTCGACCCTGACATTTCGGTCGCCAACGCTGACATCCAGGCGCACCGAATCGCGGCCGTCCGGCATCTGCCGATGCCGCAGGTGATGAAGCTGATCTCCGCCAACACCCTCGGACGCGGGCTCGGCTTTTCGGGCGAGCCCGGCGTCGACGTGCTCGATCTCAACCTCGCTCTTGACAAGCTGACGGGAGGCAGTCGATGACCGCCACCGCCCCCGAGAGGGCTCCCGAACCGGCGAGGAGCGAGCGTCGGGCAGTCTCGTTGTTCCGCGGCGACATCGTCAGGCGGGCGATCATCGACAGCTTCATCAAGCTCGACCCGCGCGTGCAGGTCCGCAACCCGGTTATGTTCGTCGTCGAGATCGGCGCCGTGATCACCACGGTCACCTGGTTCATCCAGGTGTTCGGCGGCAGTTCGCTCGGCGGCGGCGACGAGCCTGGCTGGTACACGTTCACGATCTCGATCTGGCTGTGGCTGACGGTCGTGTTCGCCAACATGGCCGAGGCATTCGCCGAAGGCCGTGGGCGCGCTCAGGCAGACACGCTGCGCACGATGCGCCAGGAGACCGTCGCCAGATTTCAGGACGGGACGACCAAGAGCGCGTCCGAGCTGTCCAAGGGCGACGTCGTAGTCGTCGAGGCAGGCGAGCTGATCCCAGGCGACGGCACCGTGATCGAGGGCATCGCGTCGGTCGACGAGTCCGCGATCACAGGTGAGTCCGCGCCAGTGATCCGCGAGTCCGGTGGCGACCGTAGCGCGGTCACGGGCGGCACGCGGGTGCTGTCTGACCGGATCGTCGTGGAGATCACCCAGGAGCCGGGGCAGTCGTTCCTGGACCGGATGATCGCGCTGGTGGAGGGCGCCGCGCGGCGCAAGACGCCGAACGAGATCGCACTCGGGATCTTGCTCGCGGGCCTGACGCTGATCTTCATGGTCGTCGTCGCGACGCTGCGCCCGTTCGGGCTGTTCGCGCACACGTCGATCTCCGAGACGACGCTGATCTCGTTGCTCGTCGCGCTGATCCCGACGACGATCGGGGCACTGCTGTCGGCGATCGGGATCGCCGGTATGGACCGGTTGGTGCGCCGCAATGTACTCGCGCTGTCCGGGAGAGCTGTCGAGGCTTCGGGCGACGTCGACGTGCTGCTGCTCGACAAGACCGGGACGATCACGATCGGCAACCGTCTGGCGAGCGAGTTCATCCCGATGCCGGGCGTGTCGGAGGCCGAGCTCGCCGAGGTCTCACAGCTCGCGTCGCTCGCCGACGAGACCCCCGAGGGCCGCTCGATCGTGGTGCTCGCCAAGCAGTATGGGATCCGCGAGCACGACATGGCACAGCTGCACGCGGACTTCGTCCCGTTCACCGCGCAGACGCGGATGAGCGGCGTCGACCTCAACGGCAACCGCCTGCGCAAGGGCGCCGGCGACGCGGTGATTGCGTTCGTGACCGCCGAGGGGGGACGCGCGCCCTCCGAGCTGCAGCCGGTCCTCGACAGGATCGGGCGAGAGGGCGGAACGCCGCTGGCGGTCGCGCGCGACTCGCAGGTGCTCGGCGTGATCTACCTCAAGGACACGATCAAGGAGGGCATGCGCCAGCGTTTTGACCACCTGCGCGCGATGGGCATCCGCACGATCATGATCACCGGCGACAACCGCCTGACCGCGGCAAAGATCGCCGAAGAATCGGGCGTCGACGACTTCCTGGCAGAAGCCACGCCGGAGGCCAAGCTCGAGCTGATCAAGGAGCAGCAGGCCGAAGGACGCATGGTGGCAATGACCGGCGACGGCACCAACGACGCTCCCGCATTGGCCCAGGCCGACGTCGGCGTGGCGATGAACACGGGGACCCAGGCCGCGCGCGAGGCCGGAAACATGGTCGACCTCGACTCCAACCCGACGAAGCTGATCGAGATCGTCGAGGTCGGCAAGCAGCTGCTGATCACTCGCGGCGCGTTGACCACGTTCTCGATCGCCAACGACGTCGCCAAGTACTTCGCGATCCTGCCGGCGATCTTCCTGTTCACCTACCCGACAAAGCCGGGCGGCGAGGGGCCGCTGCACGTGCTCAACATCATGAACCTCGGATCCCCGCGGTCCGCCGTGATTTCGGCGATCATCTTCAACGCCCTCGTGATCCCGCTGCTGATCCCGGTGGCGCTGAAGGGAGTCAGCTATCGCCCGATCGGCGCGAGCGCGCTGCTGCGGCGCAACCTCTGGATCTACGGGCTCGGCGGGCTGATCGCGCCGTTCATCGGCATCAAGCTGATCGACCTGATCATCCACGGGGTGTTCGGCGCATGAAGACGGCGCACGCGATTACCTGGCCGTCCGCTGCGGAGCCGTCAAAGAGCCTCCGGTCACAGTTGGCAGCGCGCCTGAACGCGCGGCTGCACGCCCCCTCTCTGGACCGGGAGCTCGCTTCGGGGATCGCGCCGTGGCGCTCGCCGCTGCACGCCGCTCGTGCGCTTGCGCTCACCAGCGAACGCAACCGACGCGGCCTGGCGCGGTCTCTGGAGCGGCTCGTCGAGCAGGCCCAGCACCCGCGTAGTCACTACCGGGGCGCTGTGATCTACCCATGCCGCGAGCAGGTCATCGAGGCGCTGCCGGCGCTGCTGATCATCGCCGGCCGACTGCGGTCGGCAGGGCCGATCGACGCCCGCGGCATGGCCAGACTGAGCATCTTGCTTTCCGACGGCAGCGGTCCGTGCTACGTAAGGATCCGAAGGAACGCCTTGACTGACGCGCTCCAGGAGATCTCGCAGTGGCTGGCCGTGCCTCAATGAGTGCGCGTCGTGGCCATCTGCGCGTGTTTCTCGGTATGGCCGCGGGCGTTGGCAAGACGTTCCGGATGCTGCTGGACGGCCACAGCGAACAGGAAGCGGGCCGCGACGTCGTGATCGGGCTGCTCGAGACCCATCGCCGCGTGGACACCGCCAAGCTCGCCGAGGGCCTGCCGATCCTGCCGCGGCGCCGCGTCGAGTACCGCGGGACGATGCTCGAGGAGATGGACCTGCCCGGGATCCTGCTGCGGGCGCCGGAGCTTTGCCTGATCGACGAGCTGGCCCACACCAACGTGCCGGGCGTCGAGCACCACAAGCGCTATGAGGACGTCGAGGATGTGCTGGCGTCCGGAATCGACGTGCTGTCGACCGTCAACGTTCAGCACCTCGAATCGCTCAACGATCAGGTCTCGGAGCTGAGCGGGATCCGCGTGCGTGAGACGATTCCCGACGAGGTCCTCGGTCGCGCCGACGAGATCGTCCTGGTCGATCTCACGCCCGAGGAGCTGCTGGACCGCCTTCGCGCGGGCAAGGTGTATCCGGCCGAGCGCATTGATGCCGCGCTCAACAACTTCTTCCGGATCGAGAACCTGCAGGCGCTGCGAGAGGTGGCGCTGCGCCAGGTGGCCGAAGAGGTGGGTCACAAGCGCCTCGTCACCAGCGAGCCCGCGCGCTCGCGCGGCGAGACGATGTCCGCCGACGCGCCGCAGGCGGTCGGCGAGCGGCTGCTCGCGCTGGTCGAGCCGTACCCCGGCTCCCAACGGCTCGTGCGGCGGGCCTGGCGCTCGGCGCAGCGGCTGCGCGCGGACCTCGACCTGCTGTGGATCAAGCCGCCGAGCGGGCTCAGCGACGATCAGGAGCGGTCGCTGAAGAGCCTTCACCAGCTCGCCTCGGTGCTTGGGGTCAGGCTGCTGGTCGAGGAATCCGACGATCTCCCGTCGGCTGTAGCGGAGGTCGCTCGCCGCCAGGGGACCACGTACATCCTGATGGGGCGAAGCCGCCCCGCGCGGGGCGTCGCGCGACTGCGTGTGCCGCTGCCCCAGCGGCTGATGGAGCTGCTTCCGGGCGTCGACGTCCGGATCGTCGCCGATCGCTCGGCGCGCGCCAAGCAGGAGGAGCAATGAGCGGCGTGATCCTGATCGTCGTCGGCATCGTTTGCCTGGCCGTGGGACTGGCCGGCGGGTATTGGCTTCCGCCGCATGGGAGGCGCCCCGGCAAGGACCGGCCCAAGCCTGTCAAGCGGATTCTGCTGCCGTTCACGGGCTCGTCGATCTCGCGACGCGCGTTCGAGGCGGCCGTCCGCCTGGCCACGGCTGAGAACGCAACGATCGTCCCGGCGTTCCTGGCCCGCGTGCCGCGGTACCTGCCGATCGAATCGGCGGTGCCTGCGCAGTGCTCGGACGGGATGGTGCTGCTTGAGGCGATCGAGCAGAAAGCCGAGGCCCAGGGTCTGGCAGTCGACGCGCGGGTGGGGCGTGGCCGCTCCTACCGCGATGCCCTGCGCCGGCTGCTCGCAGACGAGCACTTCGACCGCGTGATCGTGTCGGCCACCGACAGTCCGCGGGTCGGCTTGAGCGGCGAGGACCTCGAGTGGCTGCTCGAGCGGGTGCCCGCCGAGGTCCTGATCCTCCGTCCCGCGCCCGACGACAAGCGCGAGATCTCCGCGGCCGCAAGCGTCAACGGCCACTTCTGAGATACGGTCGTCCCCGTACGCGTAATCGACAGAGGAGGGCGGCGGAGATGGGCAACATCACCGGAAGCTCGACCGCGGAAATCGATGCGCCGATCGAGCGCGTCTGGGAGGTGGTAGAGGACGTAGAGACGGCGCCGAGTTGGCAGGGCGGCCTGAAGTCGCTGCGCGCGATCGAGCGCGACGGCGACGGACGCGCGGTCCTGTGTGAGTCCGAGTCAGACGCCAAGGTGCGCGCGATCAAGTCGATCGTGCGTTTCTCCTATAGCGGCCCGACCGAGCTGCGCTGGAGTCAGGAGAAGGGCGACATGAAGTCCGTCGATGGCAGTTGGAAGCTGGAGGACCTCGGAGGAGACCGCACGCGCGCGACGTACGCGCTCGATGTCGACCTGGGCCGGATGCTGGGAATGGTGATCCGCGGCCCATTGGTGGACCTCCTGCGCGGACAACTGGTGGGCGCGCGCGCCGGCGAGCTCAAGAAGCACGCGGAGGCGTGAGCGATGGCCACCGTCAGCGTCCGCTACGTCGTGCAGGACGGCTGACGTCAGCCGGACGCCAGCGCCCCAGTGCCGTGCGCGTCCAGGAACGCGTCGGCGGCCTCGAGCTCGAGCGGTCGGGCGAGCAAGAAGCCCTGGCCCATGTCGCAGTCCTGACGCTGCAGCGCCCGGAGCTGATCGTGATCTTCGATCCCCTCCGCGAGCGTCTCGAGGTTCAGCGTCTTGCCCAGCCGCACTAGCGTGTGGATCAGCGCCGCCGACTCGCTGGAGGCGGCCACGCCGCGGATGAACGAGCGGTCGATCTTCAGTGCGTCGACGGAGAACTGACGCAGGTACGCCAGCGAGCTGTAGCCGGTCCCGAAGTCGTCGATCGCCAGACGCACGCCGAGGTCCTTGAGCGCCGCGAGGCGGCTGGCGCTGGCGTCCGCATCGCGCATCAGCGCCGTCTCGGTGATCTCGAGCGTCAGCGAGGCTGAGTCGAGGTCGTTGTGGTCGAGAGCGTCGCGAACGTCGTCGATCAGGACGTCGTTGTCGAGCTGGCGTCCTGAGACGTTAACCGAGATCCCCAGTTGGTGGCCCTCGCGACGCCATCTCGCTGCCTGGCGGCAGGCCTCCTGCAGCACCCACCGCCCGATCGCGACGATCAGCCCGGTCTCCTCGGCGATCGGGATGAACACGTCGGGTCCGATGACGCCGCGCTTGGGATGGCGCCAGCGAAGCAGCGCCTCAAAGCCCGTCGCGCGCTCCGAGCGCAGGTCGAAGGTCGGCTGGTAGACGAGGTACAGCTCGTCGGACTCCAGCGCGTCGGCGAGGTCCATCTTCAGCATCAGGCGATCCTGGGCGACGGTGTCCATGCCTGACTCGAACACGACGTAGCGGTTACGGCCCTCGGATTTGGCCACGTACAGCGCGACGTCGGCATCGCTGATCAGCTCCTGGGCCGAGCCGCGCAGGCCGTGGGCGACGCCGATGCTGGCCGTGACCGAAAGGTGGCGCCCGATCTCATCGCCCATGTCATAGGGCTCGCGCAGCACGTCGAGCACGCGCTCGGCGACGAGCTGCGGTCCGACGTCGAGCGACGCGCTGTCCAGCAGGACGACGAACTCGTCGCCGGCGAGGCGCGCGGCGGTGTCGCTTTCGCGGATCACCCGCTCCAGTCGCTCGGCGACGAGCCTGAGGAACTCGTCCCCGGCAGCGTGGCCGAATCTGTCGTTGATGTGCTTGAAGCCGTCGATGTCGATGTACAGGGCGGCGATCGGCATCTGCGCGCGCCGTGCTCGCGCGAGCATCTGCTCAGCACGGTCGAGTGCGAGCGTGCGGTTGGGAAGCCCGGTGAGCGCGTCGTGCAGCGCCTGATGGCGCAGCTGAACCGTCTTCTGCTCGAGCAGCGCGAGCGCTCGGGCCCGCGACCGTCCCATGACCGAGATCAGCAGGAACAGGATCAGTGAGACGAGCGAGCCGATCGTGAACACGAGCACGCCCTGCTGCGCGGGCGACAGGTGGGACGTCAGCGCCTGCGACCGAATCTCGACCGTCCACGGCCCGTTGATCCAGAGCGTCCGCGTGCTGACCATCGCGTCGCCGACGAGCGAGGGGCCGGTGCGGTAGAGCAGCACGTTGGCCTGCCCGGGATTGCGGTGATACAGCGCCACCGACGCGTGGTCTGACTGCTCGAGGTCGAGCAGCCGCGGAAGGTCGAAGGTCGCGACGGCCCAGCCGACGAGGGCGCTACGGCGCTCGCTCACGGTGGTCGGCGCGACGCCCGGGCGATACACGGCCGCGTCGAGCACCAGCGTGGGAAGGCTGCCGACGGGCGGGGGATTGGTCACGACCTGTCCGGTGTCCCTGGCGGCCGCCAGCAACTTCCGCTGCCAGACGGTGGGAACGTCGGAGAGCGGACCGGTCACCAACGGCAGGAACTCGCCGACCGTGCCCACCTGGTGCTGCTCCTCGAGCGCGCCGTACCAGGTGTCGAATCCGGTGGGGCTCAAGCGGGGCATCATCGTCAGGAGGCCGCGGACGGTGAGCCCGAAGTTGACGTCCTGGCGCAGGCGCGTGGCGAGCGTGTCGGTCACGCTCGACGCCGTCAGCTGGAACGATTGCCGGTCGCGGCGTTGCGTGTCTGAGCGCCACATCAGCGCTCCCACTGCAGACAGGCCGAGGCCGACGACGAGCACAGTCGTCGCGAGCGCGATCCACCAGCGCCGGCGGCGTTCGGCGATCAGTTCTTGGGGCCCGGCAGTCTCCACCGTCTGCATCGAGGGCATCTAGCCCGTGCAATCGGCCGCCGATGCTCCAGCTTTAGGAGCCTTTTGTCAGCTAGGTGACAACTCTGCTTAAGCCCGCACAGCCGCGGGTTCAGGGGACTGCCCGGCGACGTCCAGTATGCGGCGAAGCTCATGCCGCGCAATCGTCCGCTTGTGGATCTCGTCGGGCCCATCGGCGAGCCGCAACGCACGCTGGTGGGCGTACATCATCGCCAGCGGGAAGTCCTCGGTGACGCCACCGCCGCCGTGGACCTGGATGGCGCGGTCGATAACCCGGAGCGCCACGTTCGGGGCGGCGACCTTGATCGCGGAGATCTCGGTGCGGGCGAGCTTGTTGCCGACCGTGTCCATCAGCCACGCCGCCTTCAGGGTAAGCAGCCTGACCATCTCGATGTCGATCCTCGACTCGGCGATCCAATCCTGGACGTTGGCGCGCTCGGCCACGGGGCTCCCGAACGTGACCCGCGAGGCCGCGCGCCTGCACATCAGTTCGAGCGCGCGCTCGGCCGCTCCGATCGAGCGCATGCAGTGATGGATGCGTCCGGGGCCAAGCCGTGCCTGCGAGATCAAGAACCCGTCGCCCTCGTTGGCGACCAGGTTCGAGGCCGGGACGCGCACGTCGTCGAACGCCACCTCACCGTGGCCCTCCTGGTCGACGAACCCGAACACCGGGAGATTTCGGATGATCGTCACGCCCGGGGTCTCCCGCGGGACAAGGATCATCGACTGCTGGCGGTAGGTCGGGCCGTCGGGGTCGGTCTTACCCATCACGATCATCACCTTGCAGCGCTCGCGCAGCACGCCGGAGGTCCACCACTTGCGGCCGTTGAGCACGTAATCGTCGCCGTCGCGCTCGATCCGCAGCTCGATGTTGGTCGCGTCCGAGCTCGCGACCGCCGGCTCGGTCATCGCAAACGCCGAGCGAATCTCGCCCTCGAGCAACGGCGCCAGCCACCGGTCCTTCTGCTCGGGCGTGCCGAACAGGGTCAGAACCTCCATGTTGCCCGTGTCGGGCGCCGCGCAGTTGAACGCCTCGGGTGCGATGTGGCTGCGCCCCATGATCTCGGCCAGGGACGCGTACTCGACGGTGGTCAGACCGGGCGAGGAGTGCCCCTCGGTGTCGTGGGGAAGCCACAGATTCCAGAGCCCCTGATCGCGCGCGCGGGTCTTGAGCTCCTCCATGACCGGCGGGTGAAAGTGCGGCTGACCGGACTCGGCGATCTGCTCGTGGTACACCTGCTCGGCGGGGTACACGTGCTCGTCCATGAACGCCAGCAGTTGCTCGCGAAGCGCCTGGCAGCGGTCGGTTAGCGCGAATTCCATGTGGTCATCTCCTTGGCTTGGACGGCGGGATCCCAAGAGCGCCCGCCCACAATCGGGTCAGGGTGCCGGTGAGCGTGTCGATCGATGCGTTGCCGAACCCCTGGACGTATCTGAAATAGGCCATGCGTCCGACCATCGCGCTGAGCGCCTGCGCTGCGATCTGCGGATCGAGGCCGGGATCGGCCATGCCCCGCTGCTGCAGTTGCGCGATCGCCTGCGCGTTTCGCTCGGTGAACGCGCGGACCCGGCGCAGGCGCATGCGGCGAAAGTGGTCGTCGATCTGGGCAACCTGTTCCATCAGCGCCATCAGCCCGGCGTTGCGCCGATACGCGGCGAGGTATGAGCGGTTGGTGGCCTCGATCACGCTGATCGGGTCGTCGCGGTCGGCGAACTCGCGCAGCCTGGGGTGGAGCATCTCCTCGTTTACCTCGTCCATGACCGCGGCGAACACGTCTTCCTTGCTCTTGAAGTACGTGTAGAACGAGCCTGCCGCGACGCCCGCGGTCGCGGTGATGTCCGTGATTCGGGCGTCGAGAAAGCCGTCTCGCTCGAACACCTCGCGTGCGGCCTTCACCAGCGCGACGCGGGTCCTTGCCCCACGCGCGCTGACCGGGGGACGGCCGCTGCGTGCGGGAAGCTCACTTGCCATGACCCTTACCGTAGTTGAAACCGGCTTCAACTTCAAATAGAGTCGCCCCTCATGGAGCTCACAGACCGCAATATCGTCATCACCGGGGCAGGCAGCGGCATCGGCCGCGCGCTGGCGCAGCGCTTTGCCGTAGAGCAGCCGCGTGGCCTCGTCTTAGCCGACGTCAACCTCGCCGCCGTCGAAGCCGTGGCCGAGGAGGTGGGAGGACTCGCGGTGCAGGCCGACGTCAGCCGCGAGGCCGACATACGCGGCCTCGTCGACAGCGCGCGCGAGTTCGCGGGTCCGATCGACCTGTTCTGCTCAAACGCCGGCGTCGGGGGTCCGGCCGGTGGCCCGGAGGCGCCCGACGACGAGCTCCAGCGGACTTGGGAGATCAACGTCATGGCGCACATCTGGGCGGCCCGGGCGGTGCTGCCGGAGATGGTGGAGCGCGGCGAGGGCTACCTGCTGAGCACGGCGTCGGCGGCCGGCCTGCTCACGCAGGTCTCGGCGCTGGCCTACTCGATCACCAAGCATGCCGCCGTCGCCGCAGCGGAGTGGATT